>Ga0208192_1000134_pt1 | contig 79690 bp, 71 predicted proteins | sample June2015DPH_13_1_2_FD_184711 | JGI IMG/M metagenome (GOLD analysis project Ga0208192, IMG submission 184711) | Peatland microbial communities from SPRUCE experiment site at the Marcell Experimental Forest, Minnesota, USA - June2015DPH_13_150... | ecosystem: Environmental > Terrestrial > Soil >... | reverse complement strand
CCGCGGGTCGCTGATGTATCCATGGCTTCCTCCTTTGCCAATGTGCCAATGTCTGAGGAAGCTTATACGCAGCGGCCCGCTATCACAACCTGGTTGGCCCTTCATAGCATCTCATAACCCGGAGGTCGCTGGTTCCCCCAGCCTGCGGCTGGGGCAGGTTGGCCCGACGACCCAAGACGGGCGAGACGTCTCGCCGCTACCTAGAATCGAACCGAGGCCCAAATGGCCTCGGTTCGATTTTGACGCGCCATGATGCCAAGGGCCTTTCTCTGGCGGAGCTTGTCAGGATTCCGCAGGTCCCTTTTGCTTCCGAGGCGGCCATCCGGTTGGTCATGCTTCTGGACTTCCACCGGAATCCCACAGGGGGATCCGGTGGAAGTGATACCGGCCGAGCTATCGAAAAAGGTAGCCACCTCTGGCGAGTCGATCCGCAAGACTTGACAGTGCCCCCGCGATTCCGAAGATAGCCGCTGCCGCGACGATCGTCCCCATTGGGCTTCGCCTCTGCTGAGGCTGCCGCGCCTCGCCCAGCATCCGCTCCACCTCGGCCCATCTCTGTGCTTCGCGGACCTTATTTTCAGCATACTTCTGTGCCACATAAGGGTTGGTGTACATCTCCGCTTCCTTGGCTTTCGCCCTTCGAATTCGTACTTGATGCCAGGATACAGGTGTAGCGTGTTCTCAGGTCGTCCCTGCCGCTAATCGAGTGTGTTTTCTGAGGGGATCAGCGCAAAAGAGGAAAGAATCCAGTCACTTTGCCCCAAATTCGAGATTCTTCTGTTACAGATGCCATACTAAAACCATCCAAGGTCCCCTCACGGACCCCTACTTGGCAACCCAATCCGAAAAGCAAACTCATGCTCGAAATCAACCTGCTGGGCCGTTTCGAAGTCCACCCGGATGGAAAGGCCGCCATGCTAGACTCGAGACCCGCTCAGGCGCTTCTCGCCTACCTGGTCCTGCAGCCTGGCACGGCGCAACCGCGCGAGAAGCTGGCCGGCGTCTTATGGCCTGACTCGGCTGAGGAGAACGCCCGCGCCAACCTCCGGCATGCCCTTTGGAGGTTGCGTAAGGCGATCGGCAACAAGTACCTCCAGATCGACACCTCCCAAATCGCGATTGTGCCAGGTGCGGATGTCCCGCTGGATTACTCCGCGTCGGTTCTTCATTGTCCCAGAATGATGCTCGTTCGGGTCCTTAAGTCTGATTTAAGCAGAATCCTGAATGGGGATACCCAACTTGACTCGCCGCGCCAATAACCGCGGGATCGCTGGTTCCAGTCCCATACTGACAATGTTAAGGTCACCAGACGAACCGTAGTGCGCCGCGCTCGATGGAACATTGGCCCACGTCCTGGACGGCACCGAACATGGCCGGGCCGGGCGGCAATGGGATGATCAACGGCTCCACCGCCTACATCATGGTGGCGCCTCTCTCGGAAAGAACGCGGACGCCGATTACGTCGGCTCTTTGGTATCAACGCGGCCTGCCGATGGTGGCGACGTGCGTGGTGATCAGCATCTTGTTCGTGCCCGCATACCCGGTTTATCTGCGCTAGGAAAACCCCCATTTCAGGTCCGGGGCGGTTGTCCTTTGGCACGTCATCGCGTGAATTCTGGGAAGCCGCACCGCGTGCCGAATTATCTCGTCCCGTCCTCTCGAGGCGCCAGGGCGGTCCCCCCTGCTCTTCGTGATCATTCTCCTCCGCGTGGCCGCCGGGCTCTCCGCCGTAGTCGATCATGTTTCTATTGCCAGTTATCGGGGCCGGGTTTGGGAGAAAGCGCACTCTCATTAATTCCTGCGCCAGCATCGTCGTCGCCAATCTCATCCGAGTGGCCACACCTCGGTCGCTTGCATTCAGGGACATCCTTCCCGACGGGAGTCGCCTTCCTACGTAGAAAGCGACAGCACCGCCCCCTGCAAGCTCAGGTGCACGGAGAGGTGTCTGGCGATGAAGCTCGCGTCCGCACCCACTCCACCAAGCAGGGGTGAGCTCAGAGAGGTCTGGAACGGCAGGCCAAGAAAGCACAGCCCCGGCACACCAGGTACCAAGCCTCGGTCGTGTCTGGGGTATCCGTGTTCATCGAAGATCGGTAGCTGGATCCACTTGTAGTTCGGGCGAAAGCCGGTGGCCCAAACCACCCCAGAAACGGGCAGCCGCTGCCCGTCGGCGAGGCTCGGCATGCTATCACTGACGTCACCGACGCGCGGGACGCGACGCACACCTGCCTCCACCACGTCGCTCGGCGTGAGACCGATGACCGGTGCCCCCTTGGTGAGCGAGGCACTCCGGACCTTGCGGCCAATTGGAGTGTGTACGCTGAGCAGGCGACTGATCACCCACCAATACGGCCGCCCCCCAAGCCAGTGCCCCAGAAGGTCGGCCGGGATGCGGCCGACATCTCTGCCCGACAGCCAGACGTCTCGTCCAGCCTTTGCCAGCTCCACCGCGATTTCCGCCCCTGAGTTGCCTGCTCCCACCACCAGAATCGAGCCCTGGGGAAGTTGGTCCGTGTTCTTGTACGTGCTTGAATGCAGGTGGACGACCTTGGGGTCCAGCCGCGCAGCGAACGTCGGGATCCACGGCTCCTGATAGGCGCCCGTCGCAACGATCACGCGTCGAGCCGAGTAGCGGCGACCTCCCGATCCAAGCACGAAACCGTCCTCACCGCGCGCCAGGGAATCCACCTTCGTGTTGAAACGGACCGGGGGGTTGAGGCGCTGGGCATACGCCTCGAGGTAGGAGCCGGCTTCATCCTTCGACGGGAAGGAGAAATCCGCTGCAGGGAAAGGCATGCCTGGCAGCCCGTTGAACTTGGCGGGTGTAAAGAGCTTCAAAGAGTCCCAGCGCGTCCGCCAGGAATGACCGAAACCTGGCCCTGCGTCCAGCACGATGTAGTCGTCACCGGCCTGCGACAGGAAGTGGGCGGCGGCTAACCCGGCCTGCCCCCCGCCAACGACGATCGAGTGGTATTCCTCTTGACCAAGCATGTTCTCCTCCGTGATAACAGTGAAACATGACTAATGAGACCCTTATTATACCATATAGGATGCAATATGTCAATGGCGCTTCCACCCTATGTCATGTACGTTGTCAGACCAGATGGGACATTAAGAGCCATTTGCTAAGACACACTTCTCGGCCCTAGAATAGCCAAAGGGGAGGCAGAATGGCCGAGAAGAAGGAGAGCGTAGAAGCCACCGTCCGGACGATCCGCCGGGTAACCCGGAAGAAGTACTCGGCGGAGGAGAAGGTTCGGATCGTCTTGGAGGGCCTGCGGGGCGAAACCAGCATCGCCTGTCCTGGCCAAAAACCTCATCCCTCCGGCAATTGTCTGGGATTGGACCTGTAATAGACTCCCTGATAGATTCTGGCAGACTATCAAGGGATTGATCAGCACGTCCTCCTTGGCCAAGTCGTTAATCCGTCTCGTCCACTCCGTAATCAATGCCCTGGAACAGGCTTTCCTCCACCTTACCCTGCCGCGCCGCCATTCGCTTGTTCTCACCACTGCGCTGGATGTCACGCGCCCGAGAGCCGAACTCATCGCTGAGAACGTCCTCCTCCGCCAGCAACTCATCATCCTCCATCGCCAAGTCCGCAAGCCACGCTTCACCCCAACCGACCGTCTTTGGCTCATCCTCCTTGCCAGCCGGGTCCGGACTTGGAGGGAAGCCCTCCTCATCCTCCAGCCCGATACCCTCCTCCGCTGGCATCGCCAAGGCTTCCGGCTGTTCTGGTGGTTCACGTCCCGCAATCGGGGTGGGCGCCCCCGGTTCGCATCGGAAACCATCGCTCTAATCCAGCAGATGGCCAGGAAAAACTGCCTCTGGGGCGTGGAACCCCGGAGGCAGGTTCTCCCGGATGAACCATCCGGGATTCCGGGGGAGCGCATACGTGGCGAACTCACCTAACTCGGAATCCAAGTTGCTGAAGCCACCATTCAGAAGTACGCCCGTTTGGCTCGCCCGCGCCCCGCCCCAAGTCAGAATTGATCAACTTTCATCAGGAATCACGCCGACCTGATCTGGGCCTGTGACTTTCTCCCAGTCATTGATCTCTTCTTCCGGCAGGTCTATGCATTCTTCATCATCGAACTCGCCTCGCGACGCGTCGTTCGCTTCGCTGTCACTACCCATCCGACCGATTCTTGGGTCGCCCAACAGCTGCGGGAAGCCACCCCTTATGGTCAAACGTCACGATGTCTGATTCGCGACCGGGATAGCAAGTATGGAGAAGCCTTCGCTCGTGTCGCAAACGGAAGCTCAGTTGAGATCCTGAAGATTCCCTACCGCACTCCTATGGCCAATGCGATCTGCGAACGGTTCCTGGGAAGCGTGAGGAGAGAATGCCCCGATCACCTGTTGATTATGGGGGAAAGACATCTGCAGCATGTGGTCCGAGAATACGTCCAATACTTTAACCAGGCCCGACCCCACCAAGGGATTGCTCAGAAGATTCCAAGGAGAATCGTCTCTGAGGCGGTGGGACTACAGCAACGCAGAATTATCGCAATTCCCATCCTCAATGGACTACACCATGACTACCGGCGCGCAGGATGAATTCGCTGCCCCCTGAGGAACATCGGACGGGGTTTTCGGCCACCACAGGTGATGACCGCCTGGCATGCGATCAAGTTGCGAACTCGAAACTCTTCGTAGACAATAATCAATCATTACGCCCACAGGAGAACCATATGAGCACCAAACGAACTGCACTCAAAAGCATCGATCAATATATCGCGAGCTTCCCACAGGATGTTCAAGAGGTTCTGGAAAAAATCAGGATGACGGTTAGAAAAGTGGCACCCGACGCGGAAGAGACCATCAAATATGGAATGCCGACCTTTACCCTGAAAGGGAATTTGGTCTATTTCGCTGCTTTCAAGAAGCATATTGGCTTCTATCCTCCGATCTCGAGCGGAAGCGCAAGGTTCAGGAAGGAGCTAGCTGCTTATGAGGGACCGAAACGCTCACTAGTATTCCGATTGGACAGACCGATCCCTTTCGACCTGATCCGCCAGATCGTGGAGTTGAGGGTAAAGGAAAACCTGGATCGATCAAGAGAAACAGGGAAGAAGAAGTAGAGAATATCGGCTACCCTTCGCTTTAGCGTTCTCGTTTGATCATCGGCGAGCAACAAAGTGCTCAAGCCGAATGCGTAGGGCTTCGCGCTCGCTGAAGACGACCGTTGATCATGATCCAGGCCTGTCCTGGCCGAGAAAGCCATCCGCCCGAAATTAGCTCCGGAATGAACACGTACAATCCTCCCATCATGGATCCCGACTGTCTCTCGAGGGACCATTTGCAGCCTTCGCGATTCAATCAATCTCGGCGCGTTGACAAACGCGCCCATCAAGAGGTACCCTTCTAACTAAACTTACGGGTCAACCTCGTTGGGCTCGAGGATACTAAACAACGGGTGGCACCCTCAAACGGTTGGAAATCCTATTTGAGACCCCCTCCCCCAGGTTGGGGCTCATAACCCGGAGGTCGCTGGTTCGAGTCCAGCCCCCGCTACCTAAACAGCCAACCGAGGCCCTTTGAGCCTCGGTTCTGTCTTAAATCCCCACGTTGTCGGGTCGCAGATTCAGCCAAATCACAGGGGAATCGGCGATCGCAATCACATGGCAGCTCGCCGGGCTCGTAACCGCGGGATCGCTGGTTCGAGTCTCAATCCGGTGGGGTCAAGCCTGCCGGACGAACCACAGTCCGTCGGGTTCGTCGCCCTGCAAATTCTCAACGCAGGCAGAACCTCACGTCGTCGGGTTTTTCGATACGCAGCCATTACTCGATGAGAGATTTCGTCACAAAACCCCTCGCTCATGACTCTCCCCAGACACCTGCTGCGCCAACAGGTCCGCCTCTCCTGGAAAGCGGTTGCAGATTGGATTGTCCTCCGACCCCTCTACGGTCGTAACCCGGCAACTGGGTAGCCACAAAACCCCTTATTCTCCCTGGCCCGCTACCAGGAGAGAGTGGCGTGGATCCTCAGCCGCCCTCGGCCCGCGTGCGGAGGGCACAGTCGAATCAGCCCCGACGCCGAACTTGACCGGATCCCAGGAAAGGCCCTCAGAAATCCACCGGCGCAACTCTTCGGGATATTCTGCCTATTAGTACATACAGATGTACTCGACTGCAGCCTCCATTTGCGGCATATAATCAAGGAACCCCTCTAGGAAGGTGGTAAGTCGAGGGGTGGCCGCCGATCGCCCGAAATCCGATGGGGGTTGTCTGGGCGAGAGATCTTTAGTCGCATTCGCGGCGCACAGCCTGTCATCCAGTCGTTGGGCGGCCGCGACCTACCGCGGACGCCAACCTGTTTTGGAACAATGCGAGCGGCCGAGTGAGCTCCACCCTCACGGCCCACCGGGGCGAATCCTGGAGGACCTCCAATGGAGTCGCAACAGAAGTTAATCGATACGTTTCAGATCGTTGGCTTCGCCGCTTCCACCGGCGTAGCCATTATGCTCGTCGTCGCGCAAGTTGATCCGCTGCAAAGTACGGCTGTCGGGCTGATGTTGGCGATTCTCACCCAACTATTCGACCTGCAACTGCGGCATTCCGTATCGGAACAACGCCTTTTGCAGGCGAACGCCCTGAGCCTATCTCTTTACCGCGATCCAGTGCTTCTAGCCAAGGTGCGCCAGATGGTCGAGGACTATTACTCAATCATGAACGGCTGGCTCGAGTTGTTTAAGGTGCGCGCTGAAGACACAGTCAGTGAATGCCACCGGGTCCTTCGATCAATGGCGGGGGGCACCATGGAACCTCCGCCGCGAAGTCAATTCACTCTGTCCGTCAATGGATTGAAACTCGCACAGAAGAGTCTGAAGCAGGTGACTGACTTCGCAGCCATAAGAGACGCGGTCGAAGGGGTCCGGGGGTGGTACACGAAAGCCTGGGCAGAGGCTGCCGAACGCGGCGTACAGATGACCATGGTTCTAGTTCTCTCACGAGAAGATCTCAAAGACGTGGTTGCCCAGGCGCATACCGTGGCAACCCCTGTTGGCGCGTACATCGCTCTCGCAGACGAACTCCCCCACGAATTGGATGAGAACTATTTGATAGTTGACGATCGCGTGGTCGGTCACTCCGAGCGTCTGGCCGATGCGACGCTTGCCGAGAGAACCATTTCGATCATCCCTATCGAAGTGGAGAGAATGGTAAAGCGTTTTGATCAGGTCTTGCGATACGCCAAAAAGGCGGAGGTCGTTCCAGCCGAGGTGAACAAGGGTGCAGATTGACGGCGATCTGCTTGCCGCTCAATACCTGTGACGAATGCGGCCGCCCAAGTCACTCGGCGGAGCTGGCCCGCCTAGCTACGCCAAATGGGCGCTTGTCTTGCCTGCCAGGGCAGGCGAGGCAAGTCGCTGCTACCTGAATGAAGAACCGAGGCCCTTTGAGCCTCGGTTGTGTTTTGTGGGCCGGGTTCTAAACAGGCCAGCACCGACATAATTCCCCGGGATTCAATAGGTACAGCTGCCTAATCAGCTCGTAGAGCTCGTAACCGCGGGATCGCTGGTTCCAGTCGCATAGTGACAATGTCAAGGTCCGCAGACGAACCGTGGCTCGCCGGCCTCGACGGGTCCCCGGCCCGCGCCCCGGACCGCTCCGAACATCGCAGGGGCGGAAAACATCCCCGCATGTCGTCCGTCGAGGCCTCACGCCTACCTACCTGTCCATCCCTTCGGGCACGCGAAAGATCGAACGAAGAACGCGACCCGAATTTTGAGGGGGCACGTCGTCCTCGGATGTCAGCACGAGTTCAAAGATGCGATCCGCGGATAGACGGCACATCGCCTTCTTGCGCTGCTGTTTCAGATTCGAAAAACGGAAGGGGAAGTGTTCCTCCAGCTCGACGAGATACGGCCGGGAGTATAGGTGGCCAGCCCGACCAGCCGAATCGATCAGGATCGGTGTAATGCACCTTCGCATGATTTCTTCGAGCGGCTCAAGGCCAGGGACCTCGAAGGCATGAATCGATTCCAACAATCCCGCCCCGAGGTGTATGGTTCGATTTGTGAGGGCGTCCAGCGGCCCATGACGGGCTGTTTGAGAAAACATGGTCATGATCCCGCTGCGCAAGTCCCCGTCGACATCTTCCAAGTCGTCCATCAACTGGGTGAATGCACCATAATAAAACATGAGCTCCCGCTGCGGGGGGGTCAGCGAACCTGCAACCAGATATCCATCTGCCAACACCGACGTTCCACCCTTTTCAAAGATGATCCCCAGCACATCCCGTGCCCACTGCGAGAGGTTGGGGTGCTGCAGATTCAGGCTGTTGGTTTGTGCCCGGTGGACGGCCATGAGACTGTCATAGACCTCCGGATGGAGACCGCGCTCGTATTGGACCTCAATCATCCCCAATAGATCAAATATCTTTTGCTCGTGAGAGCTAGCAGGCGAAACCCGCCTCCCCTCCAGCCGCTGTCGAATCCGTGCGCTGAACGATTTCTTGTCACCGAGTGTCATCGCAGGATCGTCCAGGTAGTTGTCCGTGTACGGATAGAGCAGGCTGTAAGCCAGAACCGAGGGGGTGACTTCCACCGGTAAACCGAGCATCAACTGAATGAAGATCATTGACCAGGCATTCCGGCCTGCCTGGTAAAGGTCCGCCGCGGAAATGGCCGCATCGAACCGACGCGCCTTTCTGACAAATTCCTGGATCGCTTCCACAAAACCGTACGAGCCGAGGGCGGCGATGTGCTGATCCTCTAGACCAAAAGTTACCTTGGCAACCTCAGCAGCCAGCGGTAAGACCTGCTCCCGCAAACCCTCCCGATCGGGGCGGGACCGTCCGCACGGCTCCAGTTCAGCAGTCAGTCGGTTCAGACAGCAATTCAACTGGCGCTCGTTAACCACCTTTTGTCGACGGCTGTACCGTGGTCCGAGGTTGGTCAGACTGGCAGAGCAGGTTCCCCACCTATCCCTAAGATGCTCGACCAGCCCGCGCACCATCTCTGGGTAAGGTGAATGGAAACAAAGCGTTTCCTTTGGATTAACTGTGAGCATCAGATGCTCTCCTGAATACCCGGCAGAAATCGAACACCATGGTAACTCTTCTGCAGTAAGGCTTGATCATATGGATCTACGCACAAGTAGCCAGAAAGTTGCGAAGCATGTAGCGGGGATAAGAAGCAAGGTCACAAAAACCATCCCGGTATCTATGCCCCCGCGTCTCCCCGTTGGTGACAAGGAAAGAGACATCCCCTTGCTCACGTGCAAATTTCAAGCCGAAAACGAGAGCCTTCCAACCCGGTTTTCCATTGCCCACTCAGGTCTAAAATTCCCTTGCTGAATCCCTACAAGCGGGGTAACACCCCCACGCGTCCGGGTGCACGCGGTGTTAGCCACCGTGACTTAATGCATGAACCAACACAAAGAATTCACTGGTTTCTGTCGTGCGGCGGACCTTTTTGTCTATTGCTTCAACCAAAGAAATGTCACCGCTCAAGATATAAACAAAATTCAACTCCTCAGCCAACCGGGACTTGCCAAGCAGTTACCATTTGTTTACCGCTATTGACTACACAGAGTTGATCTCATAATCTCTCTGTGCAGTTAATATGTTCCCTTATAGGTAAAGGTTCCTTCCCCCTTCAGGTAAACGTTGAAGAACTCCAATACAATGTCGTTCATCTTTTCAATCGTGGACAATGGATCTGCTTCATGCCCCCCAGCTTTCGGTACCGAGGCGTTAATCATTGACACGAGAAACGGCGAGACAAGCGGCAGATCGGTCAGGCTCAAATGGTCCGTGCCCGAAAGATGGACTTCGAACGCATTCGGGGCGGTGGCAGTGACGTGCTGGACGGCGACCACCGTGTTGGCGTCCGGAACGGCGGCAATCAACCGCTCCAAAGTGTCCGAAAGAATGGTCAGAATCGGGACAGGATAAACCGTGTCGTTCATCACGTACTTGCCATTGACATAGTCCAGGTATTCACCGGACAGGTCGGCATCCAGATTGATCACCGCGCCGATGTCGCTCCGCTCTCTGGCGACCTGGGCAACGGACTCTCCACCCAGAGAGTGACCCATCAAACCGATTTTCTTCGTATCGATGAGGTTGTAGACCGCGTCTAAACCGGCCGCTTTGGTTTGCGCGAGGATCGTATTCAGGACGAAATTTATGTCAGCGGTGCGAAGCTGCATCCACTTCTGCTCGAGCTTGAAATTCGTTGCTTCGTCATATTTGCCGTTGCTCACGTTCATGTATTCCTGGAGGTATGAGTTATCGATTATTGTGCGATGGCCGTTGGTGTCTGTGGTGAACAAGGAGAGATAGGGATGGTCGATTGAGCAGACGACGTAGCCGTTGCTCGCCAGCTCCATAAAGGTGGAGGTATTGCTGGTCCTTATTCCCAATATGCCATGGTCAAACACGACCAGCGGGTAGGTTCCTTTGGCATCCCTGGGATACCAGAACTCAACGTTGACCTTTACGTTCTCGCCCGTATTGGTGAAGGTTTCAATGCGACTCGCATCGGTATAGGTATAGTTGACAGTGGCCACCTCATACTTGCCGGTCACCTTGGGCTGCTCATGCTGCGGGAAAACAAGGGCGGGGGTCACGGCGATGACGACGATTAGCAGCATCATGATTGCCTGGAACACGATACGTCCGGTCTTATATTCTTTTTTCTCATCCTTCTTGCGTATCAGCGTCCACGCGCCAAGCACTGCCCAAACGAGCAGCAATGCGGCAAGTGCGTACCAGCGGAAGCTCCACTGGATAACCGATACCAGCGTGAAGATAACGAACGCTGCAAATGCGCCGATACGGACAAAGCTTCTGACCTTCCTCTGGTTCGATTTCGTGATAATGCAGTAGGTTGCGAATGCTGCTTCAATGACTAAAGCGATGATCAGAATAATTGTTCCCATGACGATTTTCCTTTCCTGTTTCTTGAGTGTGGCCAACGATTGCTTATGCGGACGACCTCATCGCTGATGGGTTGTCCGTAGAAGCACCAACCGGTACAGGATGCTGCCGCATCACTTGTTTCAGGCCTCTGGAAGCAGATGTTGATTGACCGGATGCCGGGGTGTCTCTGCCTGGGTCACTCGACAGACCAGAACGGTCGTGTCATCGGCAAGCGGCTGATCTCCTATGAACTCTCGCAGGTCGTGACGCAGGCCAGCCAGAATCTCTTGCGAAGAGCCCCCGCGGGTGCGTCGCATGAACCCTTCCAACCTGCGGGCACCATACTCTCGGCCGGAGGGATCGGTTGCCTCGGTGACCCCATCCGTATACAGCAAAAGGAGGTCCCCCACTTCCAGAGGCAATTCCTCGGTTCCAATGCTGAACTCCTCCACCAGACCGATGGCCGCCCCCGTCGGCCCGAGCCATCGGACCTGCTCTCTGGCGGTTCCATCATACCGATAGAGCAAGGCCGGATTGTGGCCCGCATTCGCAAAGAGCAGCTTTCGGGAGCCAGATTCCAGGCGCCCCAAGAACAACGTGACAAAGGTGGTGAAGTTCACATTGTGGCAGAAGAACCGATTGACCTGACTTAGGACTTCTGCTGGCGAATCATTCGCGGGGACGAGCGTGTGCAGGGCCGTTTGGACGCTGGCCATCAGGGCGCTGGTCGAGATGCCATGACCAGCCACATCAGCTATGGCCATGCCATGCGAACCGTCCTTGTAACGGAAGAATCCCAGAAAGTCGCCGCCCAGAATCTGGGCCGGGCGGCTGAAGAAAGCCATCTCCAAACCTGGGATTGCCGGAGCGACCTGCGGAAAGAGGGCCCTCTGGACAACCTGGGACAGCTCCAGGTCGGCCTCCAGCCGCTGCCTCTCCTGGGTTGAAAGATGGCCCAGGCAAACACTCGCGGTAAAGTCCGCTTCGAGAAGGGCGGCATCCACGGTATCGCCGCACACGGAGCAGCATCCTAGTGTCCGGTCACAGGCACGACCGATCGCCGTCTCAATAAGACTCAGGTGCCCGCTCAGGCTGCTGGCCGTTGCTGGACCCAGCCGCAACTGCTTCTTTTCGGGGGACGCGGTCTGGGCCCATCTTGCGAGGTTCTCGCGCTTTTGAGAAAGACCTGCGCGGATGCGATCAAAGAGCGGAGTATCCATGCAATTTCCCCATCTTGCCGGCCCGGCGGCCCAACCCAATCACCGCCCTTACGCCGGTTGTTGTGTAAGCTTCGGAACCTTGGGTGCGGTTTTCGTCCACCCCAGGTTGAGTCGTGGCGATGTTAGGGGGCTGAAAGATGATCCGCATTTGCCCTGGTTCAACTTGCTTCAGGAAGTCGGGTTCGCAGACTCCAAAAGAGGATGACAAGCAATAATCCCATGGCGGCGGTCACCGCACCGTATTCCCCCAGCAGGAGCCATGTACCGCCGGAGTCCGTGGTGAGGGTGTTGAATACATGCAGCATGAAGACATTATGACTCCCATGCAGCAGTGTGGCGGTCCACACGCTGCCGGATTTCAGCCGAAGCCAGGCAGTGGCAAAGCTTAGACCGACCGTGAAAATCGTGAAGCAGACCAGGCTGTATGGCAGGGAGGTGTTGCCCAACCGGACGTTTGTAAAGATGATCAAGGGATAGTGCCAGACAGCCCAGATCAGACCGGTAACAAGGCCAGTCTTGGTAAAGCTGGTGAGTCTTATCATTTTTGGAACTAGAAAACCGCGCCAGGCGACTTCTTCCAATAGGGCCGACAGGGTGCCATTGAATAGCATGGTCACAAGGAAGACCGCAAAATTGGGTGGGAACTGGCCGTTATAAGTGCCCCGACCTATCAGCCAAACTAGGCCGTACCCGATCAAACAATAGATGATCGGTATCACCAGCCCTAGGATTAGATACTGTATCTTGCCTGGCCCCCAGCCGATCGGGCGCAGGCTACGCTCGAAGACCAGGTACGTGATGACAGCTGCCAAGCCAGGGGCTAGCATAAGGAGGCCGGCTAGTTTGGATTGCCCGCCATTGGTGGTCCCGGCTTGGATAATTGGCAGATAGGCCAGGGTGCTGAGAAGGACAGTCAGCACAAGAAAAACAATGATCTCTTGCAAGGTTCTGCTTCTTGGGTCCATGTTGAGCCTCATTGTGCAAGAGTTTCTCTCGCAGATTGAAGTATGCAACCTCCATTGTTGCAGACATTGACAGGCCGAGAAAGAGCATACCTATGAGTGTTGCCGAAGCGGTCCCAATCATCAGATATAAATCGTGCCAGCCTTCTATCGCCTGAGAAAATGATTCCATGTCTTGTTCCTAGATGGTTGTTCAAAAACGGTGATCCTCACACCACCCAAACAGTCTGACTAATCCTTGTCAAGCTCGCTCTTGACCACTATTTGATGAACGGTCCAGGTTTCCAGCCTCGACCAGATCGATTGAGCCTTTTAGCTGCATAGGGCCCGTCTACTCCGGTAACAATGCTGTCCCCAACAACGCCAAGCCCGCCGAGATGAGGATGACTGGCCAAAAAAGCCCTATGTTCAATCCGAGGAGGAAGACCACCGCGACAATCGTCAGCAGGGTCCCTCCGGCCAGCGCGCCCGCCCCACCCCGCGTCAGGCGGCTGTTGGCAGCAAAGCTGTCCCAGGCGGCAACAAACGCCCAGAACGCGGGGATCAAAATGAAGAGCGCCCACCAGTTCGGCAGGAAGGGAAGGCCCAGGTTCTGCAGCAGGAAGATCACCCCGAGCAGGATCAGGTACGCGCCGCCGATCCAAGCAAACGGTCGTCCGCCGAGTCTTCCCCAACGCGCCTGGCGCCGAGCCCAGCGCTCAGCACGCCGCTGCTCGTGCCAGCTGTGGTAGGTCGGAGGAGGGGTGCTCGGGTTGGGGATTGGATTTGAGTTCTGCTCGTCCATGGCATCTTGCTCCTTTTGGTTTTGACCTCATTGATTTCAATTCACTTCAGATTGGTCTTTCCACTCTCCGTTCTCTTTGTCCTTAGAAGATGCATTCACCTTAGCACCTGTCCACGGTCAAGACAACGCAAGAATGTAGTATGTGGGTCTACTACAATTGTTGCATCATGGAGCGGCCACTGAACTGGTGAGGGAAATGAGAGGCGCGTCTCTTGAAATGCTGCCTTTCCCGAGAAGGGTTACCGATGTGCCTATCGGATTAGCGTAGCCTTTCCTGGAAACTGGCCCTCCATGCCCCTGCCCTTTTCATGCCCTGGCTTCAGGATCTTTGATTTGAGACAGTTGCAGAACGTGTCCCGGGATCCCCCGCAATGGTCCACCAATCGGCACCCGGCCCAAGCCATCCGCCTCCAAGCGTCCTCAACCCTCATGGCGCGAACGTTCGGGGACAACCTCAGAAGTTTCTCAAGATCTCCGAGGAAGGGCAGAAAAAAGTGGGCCCTCCTGGAGCCGAGACGGAGATACTTCTTCTCCTTGGTGAGGGGCAATCCTGCAGAACCGTCTCGGATCCAGGACGCCTCTCGAAAAGTGGGATCTGGTGGGTGGCATCCCCCCTCAACAAGATAGTTCCGCCAGGACAAGGCCTGACGGGTTTCGGCATCGCCTGGATCCCTCGCCCAAACTCTTCAGGTTGCCCATCCCGCAGGAGCTTTCCGTGTCACGGCCACAGACATCGGGCCGATCACTTGCCGGATTCGGCCGGCAGGCTACAATTATTCGCGAACCATGTCCTCACACGCCCAGCCTCGGCCAAGGACCAAGAATGACGTCAACTATCCGAATTCTGGTTGCCGACGACCATGAAATCGTTCGCAAAGGCCTACGGGCCTTGCTGAGCAGCGAACCCGACATGGAGGTGGTGGGTGAGGCTAGCAACGGTGAAGAAGCAGTGGCTCAGGCGCAGGAATTCCATCCGGATGTGATTCTCATGGATATCGTCATGCCGGGTGTAGACGGCATCGAGGCCACCCGCCAAATCACTGCCCGTCCGCCCGCCCCTCGCGTTCTTGTTCTTACAAGCTTCGCCACGGATGACAAGATCTTCCCGGCAATCAAGGCTGGGGCGCTGGGCTATCTTCTCAAAGACACCGCCCCGCAGGAACTGATTGAGGCCATTCGCCAGGTGTATCGGGGTGAGCCTTCCCTGGAGGCCTCGATTGCTCGCAAAGTTCTTGCTGAACTCTCGCGTCTCCCTCAGCAGCCTCTCACCCGCCAACCCCTCACGGAACGCGAGTTAGATGTGCTCCGTCTGATTGCCGGTGGGAAGAGCAACCGGGAAATCGCAGAGCACTTGACGATTTCCGACATGACGGTCCGGACTCATGTGAGCAACATCCTTGGCAAGCTGCAATTGGCCAGCCGCACCCAAGCGGCGCTCTACGCTCTTCGCACCGGGCTGGCTTCGCTCCAGGACGAATCGGGGCCCAAGGACCCGTAACAATTCGGGCAGCGCTGGGCCAGGAGCGCAGGCAGGCCTCTTCCCACCGAGGACGGCCCACCCTTTCACGATGAGGCCGCAGTCTTTGAATCGGGCCGCGCTTGCCTGAGGACAGGGATAACGGGGGAATTGGATGAGAGCGGCGACAAACACCTTCGCACTGATCTTCTTGGCCCTCGGATGCCTTGGTCTGCGCTCGAACGCCCAACCCCAAGCGAAGCCGCTCCATTTCGACCAGATCTCGATTGAGCAAGGCCTGTCCGAGAATACCGTTCGTGCGATCCTGCAGGACCAGCAGGGGTTCATGTGGTTCGCAACAGAAGACGGTCTCGATCGCTACGACGGTTATGAATTCCAGGTATTCAAACATGACCCCGAAAATCCAGGCAGCCTATCGAACAATCTCGTTGTGACTCTTTACGCGGACCGAAGCGGCCAGCTCTGGGTCGGGACTTATGACGGCCTCGACCGGCTCGATCCGCGCACTGGAACGTTCACGCACTACCGCGAAGACCCTCAGGATCCCCGCAGCCTGAGCGGAAAAACGGTGCAAGCGATCCTGGGAGATCAAGGGGGGGCCCTCTGGGTGGGGACGGGCGAAGGGGGGCTCAACCGATTGGATCCGGGCACAAGCCAGTTCGTTCACTATCGCCATGTCTCGGGAGATCCGACCACGCTTTCCTCCGATTCGGTGTTTGCGATCATGCAGGATCGAGAGGGCACGCTGTGGATCGGGACCTCGGCCGGATTGGACCGCTGGGATCCCTCGTCGGGTGCCTTCATCCACTACCACGAAGAGGCCGGACTTCAGCCCAGCCTGAGCCAGAGTCAAGTGAATGGAATCCTCGAAGATCGCGACGGTAGCCTTTGGGTCGCAACACTGCCGGGGCTCTACCAGTTGGACCGAAACCGAAGCCACCTCGTCCGCTATCGCAATGATCCCAATGACCCCGGAAGTCTGGCCAGCGATTCCGTCAGGACGGTCTTCGAGGACCAAGCCGGTGTTTTATGGCTCGGCACCCGAGAGGGTCTTGACCAGTTGGACCCAAGCCTTGGCACCTTCATCCATCACCGCCACAGCCCCATTGACCCGAATAGCTTGAGCAGCGACTCCATCGATTCCATCTACCAGGACCGCTCGGGAGTGATGTGGATCGGCACCTCCGGCGGAGGATTGAGCAAATGCAATCCGACCGGGCAGAAATTCGAGTCGTATCAGCTCCAGCCGGGTCTCCCACACACCCTGAGCGATAACAACGTCTGGGCGATTGACCAAGACGCGCACGGCGACCTGTGGATCGGGACCTTCTACGCCGGACTGAACCGCGTCGACCCACAATCGGGTACAGTCACGGTCCTTTCGCACAATGACGGTGACCCTGCCAGCCTGAGCAGTAACGAAGTCCGCGCCCTATGGATTGATCACGAAGGCACTTTGTGGGTGGGGACGGAGCACGGCGGACTAAATCGATTTGATCCCGAGACGGGTGGGTTTGTTCATTACCGACACAATCCTGCGGACCCTACAAGCCTGAGTGATGACAGTGTTTTCGCAATTCTTGAAGACAGCCGGGATAGGCTGTGGATTGGAACATCCGGGGGGTTGGATCTTCTAGACCCTGGAACTGGGGGTTTCATCCATTACCAGCACGATCCCGCCAAGCCGCAGAGTCTGAGCGATGACGGCGTGCGAGCCATCTTGGAAGACGCCAACGGGGTCCTCTGGGTCGGCACGGCGGGTGGGCTGGACGCTTGGAATGGGGGCGGTAAGGGGTTTTCCCACTACCGGAACGCCCCTCAAGACGAGACGAGTCTGAGCAATGACTTTGTGATTTCTCTGGCCAAGGCCTCAGATGGAGGGCTGTGGGTCGGGACCTTTGGGGGTGGGCTGAACCACCTGAATCGCCCTGCCCAGACCTTCACCCGCTACAGCACTAAGGATGGGCTGCCCGACGACACGGTGTGTGGCATTCTGGTAGATAGACAGGGAGCCCTTTGGCTGAGCACGAACGGGGGTTTGTCTCGTTTCGACCCTCACGCTGGGACGTTCCGTAACTATGACGTGAGCGACGGGCTGCAGGGCGATCAATACAATATTGGAGCTTACTATGAGAGCACCGACGGCGAAATGTTCTTCGGAGGCCTGAACGGTTTTGACCGTTTCTTTCCAGAGCAAGTCAAAGACAACCCCATCCCTCCCCCAATCGCGATTACGGCAATCAAGGTATCCAACCAGACCGTAGGCACCTATCCGGCGGCCAATGAGGAGATCCACCTGTCCTATCGAGACTATGCCATCTCCTTCGAGTTTGCCGCGCTGGACTACAACGCCTCGGCCAAGAATCAATATGCCTACCGGCTGGACGGTGTGGACCGCGACTGGGTTTACGCCGGGACCCGTCGATATGCCAGTTATACGAACCTGAACGGCGGCGCGTATACATTTCGCGTGAAGGCTTCCAATGGCGATGGGGTTTGGAGCAACAACCCGCTCACTATCCGCATCCTCGTCGCCCCGCCCTTCTGGGGGACATGGTGGTTCAGAGCGATCGCGGTCCTGCTGCTGGCGGGCGCCGCTTTCGGTGCCTACAGATACCGTGTGCACAGCATAGAGGCTCAACGCCGACAACTGGAGATCCAGGTCCGGCGGCGGACCCAGGAACTCGCCGTACTCAACTCGATTGCCAGCCTTGTCAGCCGGTCGCTTGACCTGAAGGAGATCATGCGGGACGCGCTGAACAAAATGCTTGAAGTGACGGACATGGAGTCCGGTTCTGCCTGTCTCATGGAGACTGAGCCCATGGAGGCCGCCTCCACCGCCGCTTCCGACCTTCGCAAACCGGGGGAGGCAGGAGGCGATATTCTGGCGACCCCTTGGGACTCGACCCCGGTGGCAGACACGTATCGCAGCCGCTTGAGATCCATGGTGAATCGTGGTTCTCCCGAGGACTTGCTGACATCTGCTCCTCATCTCGCTCGGGCCGAAGAGGCGCTGGCCAGTGCCGCTCGGAACGCGCGACCCGAGGTGTGGCAAGTGGAGCACCTCCAGACAAAGGAAGGTCCTGACCCGGAACGGACTGCTCAGGTCATCACGGTTCCTCTCATGGCCAAGGGCAGGCTCGTTGGCGCCGTCGACCTGGCGACCTATCAGGCGCGCACATTTCCGCCAGAACAACTTTCGCTTCTTGCCGCCGTTGGCCAGCAGATCGGAATGGCCGTGGAGAATGCCAGGCTCTATGAACAGGCCGAGCTATCGGCGGCGCTTGCCGAGCGAACTCGGCTGGCCCGCGAGCTGCACGACTCAGTGACCCAGTCTCTGTACAGCATGACTCTCTACGCGGAGGCAGGCGCACGATCCTTAACCAGCGGAAAGCCCTTGGAAGCCGCGGATCTCCTGCGCCAACTTCGCGACACGGCCGTGGAAGCGCTTCGCGAAATGCGGCTGCTCATTTTCCAACTGCGACCTCCTGTTCTGGAAAAGACAGGCCTCGCGAATGCGCTTCGGGCCAGACTGGACTCTGTGGAAACCAGAAGCGGCATACAAACGGAACTCGTTGTTGAAGGCGGACCGGACCCGGATCAACCCTCCCTGGCCTTACAACAGGAACTTTATGGCATCGCCCAAGAAGCCCTCAACAACGTCCTCAAGCATGCCCATGCCCAACATGTGCGCGTCCTGATTAGCTTCTCGAACGAGCTAACCCGCCTGGAAATCACCGACGACGGTGTGGGATTCACACCTGAAATCCGCCAAGGGTCTGGCGGTCTTGGGTTGGCCGGCATAATGGAACGAGCTCAAAAGCTTGGCGGGACGGTGGATATCAAGAGCGAGCCAGGGAAAGGGACAAGCCTGTTGGTTCGAGCCCCTGCAAGATCAACCGACATTTCGGGTCAACCTCCGCTTCACGATGCCGGAACAAACTGAGGGACCATCACCCCCTCCTCTTCGGAATCGGTGGGTGCGGTGGCAGTTGAGCAAAGCCCCCGGCTCAAAGCGGAATCGATTAGAACCTTCCCCTTGCGTCCCCTGATCGGGGCCCACTGATGCAGGACGCTCTCAAACCAGGCCGCCTCGGGCGCAAAGAAATGAGACGAAGCCGGCTTGCGTCATCAGCGGTTTAGCCCATCACTCCGCCGATGCCGGACGCGGTGGCGCAAGCCGGCGTCGCATCCCACTAGAGATTGAGTCCGTTACTTGCTGATCAGGAATAAGGTCGTCTGGCTCGTGCCGGCGGGGCGGTCTTTGCTGGTCGAGACCCGGCCGGGCCAAACTATAAGAGTTGACTTGGGCGGCTCATCCCCGCAGAAGACTTTCGGTTTTCGAAGGAGATTGTTGGACCGTCGTCTATCACCGATGTCCGCGACCCGCCTTCAGGAAAACCGTGGGAAAGGCCCACGAGTCGGGACCTCAGAGCTTCTCTTTCACTCGCCGCGAGGGCATGTACAACGAAGGATGACCGGCGGCATTTCGGGCGCCTCCAGGTCTCAGCCCTGCTCGCTCGGAGGCGCGCGCGCCTTGTGGATCCATCCCCAATTTGTTCTAGGGCGGGAATGACAAATGTAGCAGAGAACGGCACGTGGATGTGGTCTCTCGTATGGGCTGAGAACCCCACTTGTTTCCGATGACGAGAGCAAAGAACAGGGGTACGGTGGCACTGTGTTCGACATCTTGGAATGGGCAGTACAACGTCTAATTTGGACGCACGTCGGACATATCCGAGAGGGGCATTCTGGATTTCCGACCCAGTTGTCTGCTTCATGCGACATGCCCCTCCGGCCAGGTGGGGCATTGATAGAGTTCCCAGGGCCCACTGTGGGCCGCCTGCCCAAAGAGGACCAGCACTTGCGGCAGAGCTTAGAAGCTAGCTCGGAATTCTCGTCGCCACCACTTCGGCTCGGGAGCTGGACCGCAATGCGCCTGGCATGGGTTGTGGGAGCCCCAGGAGGATCTATGACCCTGGGGATGGAAAGGGCCCTGCCATGACCGAGCCCTTTTCAGTTCTCATCGTAGACGATCAGCCTCGAGCACGCCAGAGCCTGAAGGCCCTGGTGGCTTCCGCCTTTCCACGTGCCATGATGAGAATGGCGGCGGACGGTCAGGAGGCGATTCGCCTGATCGAACAGGTCGAACCAGACCTCGTCCTGATGGATGTCCGCATGCCGAAAATGGATGGCCTTGCGGCCACCAGGTCCATTAGACAGAAGTGGCCGGAGATGAAGGTGATCCTTCTTTCCATGTACGCGGATTCTGAGGCCGAGGCGTTGGCTGCGGGCGCGGACGCTTTTATCTTCAAGGGGGATTCCCCAGCCGCTCTCTTGTCCACCCTGGAGGCCGTTGTGGGGAAGGAGATCTAAATCGACATGAAAGGTATGCTCATGACCCGAGAAGGGGGTTGAGGAGTATACCTCGCCCGACCCCGATGACCGCCGTCCCTACTCGCCGGCACTCGCGGCGGCCTGGAGGGCGGCGGACCGCTACTGCAAGGATCTGTGGTGGGGCAAGCTGAAGCCCAACGAAAGCTGCGATTACACGGCGTTGGGCGCGCAAGGGCAGTATATCGTCGTCTCGCCCCAGGCCCAGGCGGTTGTGGTGCGATTTGGCATCGACGAGGGATCCGTATACTCATGGCCGGATGTCATCGAAAGCGTGATCGCGGGGTTGGACTAGCCGATGAGGGATTGACTGATGGGCAGCACGCAAGGTCAAGGTGGTAGGTCCGTTCGCGCTCCGCTCAATGAAGGACGGAAGGGTCAGCACCAATAGTTCGCGGATAACGACCCAAATGGCACAGGGCATCCCCTCCGCACTCCCGAAGCGCGGCTCGAGGTTTTGTAGCCCGGCCCTTTTCCTCGAGGCGTGGTTTCTAGTCCTCGTTCCCAGCGGATTGCCAATCGTTCCCATTTAGTCACCGGAGCGGTCGAATGACCTCCATTGCATACATCCTCGCAATCCTATCGCTTCTGACGAGCGGTCTGCTTCTCTTGCGCGTGAGGGCGCCGGCCGGCTTCGCTTTCCTGTTTCCCAAACTCGCGGCAAGGAGCCCTATCGCCATTATGGGGGGTCATGGGCCTGTGCGCTGTGGTCCTGGGCGTGGTTCGGGGAGCGCCACTGGCCTCCGGTTGGCGTGTTCGGGAGTTGACGCCAACCCCGGCTGGATGCTCCGCCCATGCTGCGAGTTTGACCCAATCTCAGACGCCCAAGATCTGGGTGGAGCGGATTCGGCAGGATTCACAGCCAAGGAGGGATTCGGGCGGCTCGAAGAAAGGCCTCTTACCGAATGGTGATCTCATCCCGCCCCAAACTGCCGCCCAGGGCGTCGGCCAGCCGTTTTCGGCAGGGTGCAGGAAACCAAGCACGAGGTGGAAACAGACGCCCAATGACCGTCGCTCAACGAGCGCGTCGGCAGAGGGCTGAAACACTCTCAAGGAGGCACGAATGAAAAGTACTGGGGCGGCAGGCATCATGGATGCATCCAAGGACGCACCATCAACGTCCATCGCTTCGGCGCGCGTCGCTTTCATGGACAACCTTCGTTACTTGATGATTGTGTTGGTCGTCGTCTATCATTCGGTCGCGGCCTATGCCATCGTCGCTCCACACTGGACGGTCCACGATAGCCACACCTTCGCAGCTGACATCATCCGCGAGCTGCTTGACGTGTTTATCATGCCTGTGCTCTTCTTCGCCGCGGGTTACTTTGCGCTCCCCTCTCTAGAAAAGAAAGGGCTGGGGGATTTTCTCAAGGACAAGGTCAAGCGACTGTTGGTGCCCTGGGCACTGGCCGTGCTGATCGTCCTTCCTCTCGCGCTCTATGACCAACCTGTCAAGCCCGTGCGGCCGTTCTGGAAGTACTGGCTGTCATACCTGGGCAGCTTTGAAACCCGGCTCAGATTCACCCAGGCGCCCGTGGGGATAACCACTCAGGCCATCTACTGGTTCCTCTCGTTGCTGTTCGTCTTCTTCCTCCTATTCGCGCTGATCTATGCGCTGGTGCGCCGCTTGCGGGGCGGACCGATCCCCCCCGTCGCGCGTAAGTCGACTTACGGGCACTCGGTGCTCGTGGCGCTGATGTCGTTCGGCCTGCTGACCTCCGCCGCGTACTTCATCCTTCTGCTTCTAGTCCCGGATTCGAGCTGGTTTACGCTGTACATGTTCCTGGAGTTCCAGGTGACGCGGCTGGTGCCGTTCGCGGGCTGCTTTGCGTTGGGCGTGTACGCACAATCGCGGGGGTGGTTTGCCGACGGGAGGCCGCTGGGTTCCCTGACGGTGTGGGGCGCGCTGAGCACTCTGCTGGCGGTGGCGTATCTCATTTTCGGGCAGCCGATGTTTGCCGACACCGCGGGCACCGCCCATCTGGCCGTCGGGTACTTGCTGGTTTTCGCTTTCCTCCGGTCGTTTCTCCTGCTGTCGCTGCTGGTCGTATTGGTTTCCTTCGGCGTCCGCTATTGGAACTACGCGAGAGGGCTCGACCGGCAACTCGCGGCGGCATCATGCTACATCTACCTGGTCCATTTCTTCATCGTCGTGGGACTGCAAGCGGCGCTCCTCGGGTGGATAGGTGGTCTCGTGGCAGCAAAGATCGCAATCGTCTTCCTGGTCGCGCTCGCGCTGAGTTTTGCGATCAGCCGATGGGTACTAGAGCGCCACTCACGCGCCTTTGCGGTAGCGATCCTGGCGCTATTCGTGTTCTGCCTCTTTGTCCGCCCGTGAGAGGAATCCACAAGAAAAGTGCTCACCGGGGCCATCGTCCCGAAACACTGAGAGGACATTTCGCGTTACCGATCTAGAACCCTAGCGTAGCGCTGCCCAACACCACCTGCCGCCGACGGGCTGGCCCTCGCTACGCTCGCCCTGCCAGAGGGGGGACGCCCGCCGTTGGGTATGCAGAAGCGATCTGGCGAGGCGGCCCGCGGAAACTGGGACTTGGTCCAGACAGCGAATCGGCGAATCGCTCTTGAATCCCACGTTGGCTCGAAGGCCGCCGTTCGGACCAACTGGGCAGGAGGTGTTCCAATGGTCATTGATGGACATGCTCACGCGGCAAGAGATTACTCAACCGCAGAATCCATCTCGCGTGTGGCAACCCAGTACAAGCTGGACAAGATAGTGCTGTGCACGAGCCCCAAGAACATTCTGGACCTCAGAGATCCGCCGAATATCTCGTTCATGAACACGCCCAGTAGCATCTTCTTCCTGAATCGGATGTTGAGGATGGCCTACAGGTCCATGAAAGACAACGGGGATGGCAACAAGTACGTGCACGAATTGAAAAGAGAGCTCCCGGACACCGTCGTTCAGTTCCTCTGGGTGAATCCCCTGGAGCCGCTGCATTTGAGCCGCCTTGAGCAGAAGATCCGAGAGTATGAAGTGAAAGGGATCAAGCTCCACCAAGCCTGGGATCCCTTTGCCATCGATGGAGCTGAATTCTCTCGCTTGGTTGATGTTACCAAGTCACACGGACTGCCAATATTCATCCATTTGTTTTCCAAGAGCGAGACCTGGAAGTTGCTTCAATTCATCAGGTGGAACCGGGACCAAGCGTTTATCATTGCGCACTTGCTCGGACTCGACATACTGAAGGAGGGTCGCGGACATCTTGAAAATGTCTATTTCGACACTTCCGGGTCACACCGAATTCGGGGAAGAGACATCCTGCAAGCGATCAGCCTGTTTGGCTATGATCACGTGGTTTTCGGGTCTGACATGCCCTATGCACGCATAGGAGATCAAATTGACAGGATACAGCGGTTGGATCTATCCGATAATGTAGTGGAACACATCTTCAGCCTAAACCTCAAGAACCTGTTGTCTCTGGGTCCGTAGGGTCGCCTGTCAAGAGGTCCAAGAATGAGAAACGGACCTCACCGGCCCGCAGCCGGCGAAGGGCCATGGTTCTCGCCGGACATTGATGAAAGCGCCACCATGGCCATCGCCCTGCGGGTCGGTACCATAGCTGCCCTCCGTCGACTCGTTCTGGTTCTCGTCATCATTCACCTGGCGGCAACGAGTTCGGCCTGGTTCTTAGTGAAGCGGTTGCGCGCCATCCCCAGGAGGACTGTGAGCCTCATGGTCCTGCCAGCTGAATTCCCCTGGACTGCCTGGGAAGGCCCGCCGGATTACAATACTCACGCCGATCGCGGTTTCCCCGGCTTCCCTGTCGGCCGGAGCATCCTGCCAGCATGCCGCAACCAAGCGGCAGGCGGACTGCCTTGTCCAACTCTATCCTGACGACCAAGCTCTATGCACCGCCTCAGCGGCCGGGCTTCGTGCCCCGTGCGAGGCTTGTCCGGCGGCTGGACGAAGGGGGTTCGTGCCCCCTCATCCTGGCCTCTGCCCCCGCCGGATTTGGCAAGTCGTCGCTGGTGGCGGCCTGGATCCGGGCGGGTGGCCGCCGGACAGCCTGGCTCTCCCTGGAGCCAGGGGACAATGATCCGGCTCGCTTCTGGCGTTACCTGGTCGCGGCGCTGCAAACCGTGGAGCCTGACCTGGGTGGAAGCGTTGAGGGCATGCTGCAAGCGGGATCGCTTCCCCCGGTCGAACCCTTGGCAACCGCGCTCGTGAGTGACCTGACCAGGCTCGCTTCCGCTCTCGTGCTGGTCCTCGATGACTACCATGCGATTCAATCCGCGGAGATCCACGAGGCCGTAGGCTTTGTTCTGGATCATGCTCCCTCCTTCCTGCAGGTTGTGATTGCGACCCGGGAGGACCCGCCGCTCGCGCTGGCTCGCCGCCGTGCGCGCGGAGAACTGCTGGAGATCCGCGCCGCCGACCTGCGATTCACTACGGATGAGGCGGAGGAACTCCTGAACGCGGTTCACGACCTTCATCTGTCCCCGGCTGAAATTGCCGCCCTCGAAGGCCGCACGGAGGGCTGGGCGGTCGGGCTGCAGCTGACGGCTCTCACGCTCCGAGGCGTTTCCGATCGGAGCGCGGTTTTGAGACGTCTGGCCGGGGACGAGCGGCACATTGCCGACTTCCTGATGGAGGAAGTGCTGACGCGCCAATCCAATGAGCTCCAGGCTTTTCTTCTCCACGTCTCTATCCTGGAGCGCCTCAGCGCCCCCGCATGCGACGCCCTGACGGGAAGGCATGACGGTCAGCAGGTCCTCGAACAGTTGGAACGAATGAACCTCTTCATCGTTCCGCTGGACGAGCACCGCGGGTGGTACCGGTTCCACACGCTCTTTGCCGAGCTGTTGCGGCGGCGACTCCTGGGCACCATAGACGTTCAGGCAGTTGCCTTGCTGCACCGTAAGGCCAGCGCGTGGCACGAGGGCAACGGATACTTGGAGCAGGCCGTCGCGCATGCGATCTCGGCGCGGGACCATCCAAACTCGGCACGGTTGATCCTGCTTGCATCGGCGCAGATGTACGCGCGGGGTGAGTATCAGACGCTGTGCGAGTGGATCGCTGCGCTCCCGGCTGACTTCGTGGCCGGAGAGCCCACTCTGACGTTGTGCTACGCATGGGTGACGCTAGCCAGCGGGCGAGCGGATGAGGCGGAGCGATGTCTGGTGGCTATGGAGCAAGCCTTGGGTGTGGCGCCTTCTGCCCAGCGCATTGCCGAGCTGCCCGCCATCCTGCGGGGCGCGTTTGTTGAGGCCATGGCCGTGCGCGCAACTGTGGCCATGAACCGCTTCGACCTGCCGCGGGTATTTCAGCTCACGGAGGAGGTCCTCCCGCGCCTGTCCGAGACGGCAGCTCTTCCCTACAACCGACCTGAAGCGCTGCGGCCCCCCGTCGTCTATGACCTCGGCTTGGCCCGCGAGTTCAGCGGGGATCTGGAGGGCGCCAGCCGGACGCTAGCCGAGGCAGAGGACCTTGCCGTCCAGCAAGAGAATCCGGTTCTCCAGCTTCTGGCCATCGCGCATTCCGCCCAGGTGCAGGCTTTGCAGGGTAATCTGCGCGCGGCAGAGTCGATCTATCTAAGGGGGCTCGAAAAGTCCGGGGGGGCCCGAGGCGCCAACGTGTTCGGAGCCGCCGTGCTACAGGGAGGCTTGGCCAACCTCCATTACGAGTGGAACGACCTGGTGAGCGCGCGCCAGCGTGCCGAAGAAAGCGTGGCCATGAGCAGGCAGCTGCCCAACTGGGAGAGCCTGCCTCCTGGGCATCTTTGCCTGGCACGGGTGAAAGCTGCCCTAGGCGATTGGGATGGCGCTATCCAAGTCCTGGATGACCTCGAAACTCTCCTGGAGCGGCACAACGGCCAAGCCGTGCTTCCGCACGCGCGGGCGTTGAGGGCCAGGTTGTGGCTTCAGTGCGGGCGGCTGGAGCTGGCTCGGCATTGGGCCGAAGGGGGCGGCTTGAGCACGGGGGGCGAGCTCTCATACCTGCACGAGGCCGAGCATGTAGTTCTGGCCCGGGTCTTTCTTGCCCAAGGAGAGCTCGAGCCCGCCACCGACTTGATCTCACGTCTGCTCAAGGCGGCCCAGGGCGGGGCTAGGCTTAGCCGAGTGATTGAGCTCCTCGCGCTGAGCGCGCTTGCCCAGCAGACGCAGGACGAAAGCGCCCTGGCGCTGGAAACGCTCTCCCGTGCTCTAGACCTGGCCGCCGCCGAGGGTTATGTCCGCACATTTCTGGACGAGGGGATCACTTTGCGGCGGCTCCTTGAGGCTGCCCGGCGCGGTGGCTCTGAAGCCAACGCACGGAGAATCCTGCAAGCCTTTCAGGCCGAGCCCAGTCAAGAGAATGCCCCGTTGGCAGCACTCCCCTACTCTGGTCCCTGGCTGGAGCCGCTCAGCCCGAGAGAAAGGGAGGTGCTGGGGCTGATCGCGGAGGGTCTCAGCAATCAGGAGATCGCGCGGCGCCTTGTCATCTCCCGGACCACGGTCAAGACCCACATTGCGAACCTCCTCAGCAAGCTGCAAGCGAGCAACCGGACCCAGGCTGTATCGAAAGCCAGGGCGACCGGCCTCCTGCCCCCCGATTAACAGGCTTCTTGCGCGCCGGGAAATGGGATGACCTCCCCCACAGGCGGTGCCGCTGCGGCAAGCGAGGCCCCACCCTGGTTCCGATCCGCCCGCGCTTGCCTTCGCTCCCCCGGTTGACGCTCTGGCCCCTGCTGTCCCAAGTAGGGGGCGTCTCGGGCGACACAACAGAGTTCAGAAAAGCGAGGGAGGTGCCTCCCGGGTTGGCCAGCGCTAGCGCTCCCATCGTTCTGTTCCACGGCTTGGATGCAGATTGTCATCAGGGGATGGACCCCATCTGGGCCAACGCGTCCCCGCGGAAGGGGCAACCCTCCGCCCGACTAGCCCCAGCAAAAGGAAGAGAACTACCCTCTCACGCAGCGTAGCTTCGGCCTTCTGAACTACCCCGGGCATCCCTGAGCGGCCAGGGAACCGTAGTCGATCCGACAGCCAAACCCCCGCGAGGGTCTCAAGCCAAGGTTACCTGGCCGCAGATGCGGAGCCGCCAGCACCTCTGCCCTTCGCCCACTACCCGCGGACCCGTGAGCGCCCCCCTCCCGCCGCAGGACGCGGGAATCATCCCTTCCGCAGGTCCAGATCGTCCTTTTGGAGGATGCAGCTCATCCCTGCCCACGTGTACACTGCCGCCAGAGTTGACGAGCAATTGTTTCCGTGCGAGGTGCCCCGTTGAAAAAGTCCAGCCCACGCCTCCGTGACGACGAACTCGCTCGGTACAGGATTCGGATCCGTGGCGGCCCCAGTTCCTCGTTTTTGGACTGGTTGCGTGATCCCCAGGTCGAGATCGTGCGGGAGGGAGACGGGTCGATCATTACAACCCTGACCGGAACGGTTGCTGACCAGGCGGCGCTCCACGGCCTGCTGACCTCATTGCGCGATCTGGGTGTCCCCCTTCTTTCCGTCGAACGCCTGGAGAAGGGTGCTGGACGATAGGCTCGGCCGAGTGGCACAAGCAGAGAATCGAGGAGGCTGAAATGGAAAAAGAACCGATCGTCCAGGTTCAGGACTTTCGGAAAACGTACGGCGACTTCGCGGCCGTGGACGGCATCAGCCTGGAGGTCTTCCAAGGGGAGATCTTTGGCCTCTTGGGACCGAACGGCGCTGGGAAGACGACTACCCTTGAGAGCCTGGAGGGGCTGCGCCAGCCGGACGGCGGCAGCTTGAGAATCCTGGGGATGGACCCGGCGCATGAATTCAGACAGCTGCGCAATCAGATCGGCGTCCAACTGCAGTCGTCTGCCCTGCCCGGCAACATGACCGCTCGTGAGGCAATGCAGTTCTTCTGCGCCTATCACGGTCTTCCCCCCCGCGATGACCTCTTGGACCGCTTTGGGCTAGGGGAGAAAAAGAAGACCCAATTCCGCATGCTCTCCCTCGGCCAGCAGCGCCGCCTGGCACTGGCACTTGCCATAGCCCACAACCCGCCGGTCCTTTTCCTCGATGAGCCGACGGCAGGGCTGGATGTCCCTGCCCGCATCGAACTGCACGACCTGATGCGCCAGCTGCAGGAGGACGGAGCGACCATCATTCTGGCGACCCATGACATGGCGGAGGCTGAAAAGATGGCCAGCCGGGTCGCCATCCTGCTCCAGGGGAAGATCGCCGCAACCGGCAGCCCCACTCAACTGACGGCCAGCGGGGATGGGCTGGTCAAGATCTCGGTGTCGACGGAATCTTCCTGCTTGGCTCAGAACGGAGCTGGGTTCCCCGGGGTTCGCCGCCATCAGTTCAAGGGCGGGTACGCATTGTATTTCAGCAGCGACCCAGGCCCGACGGTCACGTCGATCCTGGATTACCTGAAGGTTCACCAAGACCGTCTGGTCGATTTGCGCGTGGAGCGCCCTTCATTGGAAGAACGTTTCCTGGAGATCATCCATCCAGATCGCCCGAGGGGAGGTTAACATGGCTGCTTTTCTTTACCACCTGAACTACGACTTCAAGAACGGCCTGCGCGACCGCTCGCTCCTCCTGATGAACTACCTCTTTCCCTTGGCCCTGTTCGCCATGCTGGGGGCGCTGCTGGGCAACATCGACCCGACGTTTGGCCAGACGATCATCCCGGCGATGATCATCATCGCGGTCATGACCAGCACGCTCTTGGGGATGCCAAACCCGATCGTATCGGCGCGTGAGGCCGGGGTTTACCGCAGTCTCAAGATCAACGGCGTCCCGGCCGCCTCCATCCTCTCCATCCCGGCGCTCAGCAGCCTGCTGCACATGGTCGTGGTCTCCGCGATCATCACCGTGGCCGCCGTGCCGCTTCTTGGGGCTCATCTGCCGGTCAGTTGGGGATACTTCGTTCTGGTCGGGCTGCTGACAATCTTCGCCATGGGCGGCCTCGGCATGCTTATTGGGGTCATTTCATCCAACACCCGTGCCACCCTCCTGATCAGCCAGCTCTACTTTGTACCCTCGATGATGTTGGCGGGTCTGATGATGCCCTCGAGCATGCTGCCGGCGGCAATGCGCAGGGTTGCTATGCTCCTGCCCGCCAGCCATGCCATGAACGCCTTTCGAGCCCTGGCGTTTGGGCTGCCTGCGGATGCGAACCCCATTGGGTCACTCCTGATCCTCCTGGCTGGCGGGCTGGCCGCCTATGGTTTGGCCGTCTTCCTCTTCCAGTGGGACAGCCACAATCCGCGTCGTGGTCGCTCGCCCTGGCTGGCAGTCCTTGCCGTGGTGCCCTATCTCCTCGCGGCCGTTCTCATCTGGTGAAAGCATGCCTGATCTCCGCGGGCGCCAAGTGCTGTTGCGTAGGGGCTTGTAGCTGATGGGTTCGGTCTGACCAAGGCTTGCCGATGCGTGGGGCCACCTTTCATCGCCTCGTTGGGGCGCCAGGAGCATCTAGCGAACAACGTCCTGTCCCGCAACAAGTCCATATGGCAGAAGTGAACCATTCTTTGAAGGCATCCGGATTTGAAGGGAAAGGAAACATGGCAACACCGATCCATTCAACAGGTTCAAAAAAGAAACCGCGCGAGGTGTCGCGCACAGGGCCGGGCAAATGATTGCCGCGCTGGTCATCTTTGGCGCGATTCTGTTCCTCGCCGCCGGAAGGCTGTACTGGATCCAGGGTTGGGTGTATTTGGAGATGAATGCCCTGACCCAGGCACTGAGCGCGATTGTGCTGATCCCTCGCCGCCCGGGCATTCTGGCAGAACGGTCGCAGGTGCGCGCAGGAACCAAAGCCTCGGACCAGTTCCTCGCCCCCGCCATAGTTGTCGCCGGTGCGCTGGCCGTATTGATCACGGCAGGCCTGGATGCCCGTTTTGGACGGAGCGGACCCATTCGTACTGGACTGTGGTGGTTCGGACTCATGCCGGCCTTCACCAGCCAGATGTCGGTTCTATGGACGATGGCCTCCAATCCTTTCTTTGCAACCACCGTACGCATCCAGGAAGACCGGGGCAACACGGTTACCAGAAGCGGCCGATACCAGTTCGTCCGCCAGCCCGGATATGCGGGCTCGCTGATCTATAAACTGGTCATCCCGCTAGTGCAAGGCTCGTGGTGGACTTTTATCCCGGCGTTGCTAACCATAGCGCGCACTCTTATCTGCACTCAGTTGGGGGATCGCACGCTTCGTGCCGAGCTGTCGGGTTACGGAGAAAATGCGGCCAAGGTCGGTTATGGGCTGATCCCTGCTGTGTCGTGAAGCTAGAAAATGGGATTTGAGATTTGGAGGTCGAAACCATAGAAAGGAGATCATCATGAAAGCGATTGAAGTTGTTAAGAGAGGCGGGTCTGACCTTCTCAAAGGAGCCGTTGCGGCGCTGGCTTCCCTCGTAGGACTTTTGATCGGCGGCGTGGTCGCCGGGTGGCTCAGCCTGCCCTCGCCATCGATACCGGCGAACGTGAGCATGAGCGCCCTTTTGCCCTTAATGCTCATTTCCGGAACGATGATCGCAATCGCCTTGGGTGAATGTTTCCAGAATCTGAATTGGAGCTTTTGGCCGCGCGTGCTTGCGATCGGACTTTGCAACTACCTGCTGTATTATCTATTGAACCTGCTGGATGGGCTGCTTTTTACCCCCCTTCCCCACATGACCACGGGCATTTTTTCAGACCTCTTCCCCGCCTTCTTCGCCGCGGCGGCAATCGCCTGGTTATGGCAACCTCAAGGGGAGGTCCTCCCGGCGGGAAGAATCATCACAGCCTTCTTCTCCGCCCGCCAATGGCCCGGGTGGGCATGGCGATTTCTGGCCGCCTGGGTGATCTATCCGCCGATCTATTACGTGATCGGGCGCATTGCGGCGCTCTTTACCCTTCACTATTATGAGGACCCCAGCTTGAACCTTGGGCTGACCCTGCCTGCTATGAGCACCCTCCTGGTCATGCAGGTGCTTCGTGGGTCATTGTTCCTCCTGGCCGTGGCACCCATCCTCTTCTCATGGGAGGGGAAGCCTACTGCCCTTTGGCTGTGGGTAGGCTCAGTTGTCTTTATCCAGATTGCCAACCAGGTCATCGTGCAGGCCTATTGGCTCCCTCTGGGGCTGCGAATCCCGCATGCCATCGAACTGATGGTGGATTCGTTTGTCCAAGCTGGCCTCTACATTTGGCTCCTTTTTCCCCTGCCAGCAGGATCGCCCCCACAAGCGATGAAAGGAAATTCAATTGTCAGCACTGAGGTTTGATCTGTTCGCCTATGGCAACTATTCCTTCCGCTTGTTAGGGGAATTAGGGCCGCTCGTCCCGTTCGTTCACTGTTCTCGGAGGTCGAAGACTACCTTGCGGCCAAATGATTTCTTGCACTGTTTCCATCTGTCAAGGGTCTACAAGGGGTCTACAATGGATGCGGCTGGCGTTGCACAGCTTTGATCGGTTGCTGGTTCCGGTTCATCAAGATATTTACGCGGAGGACCGATGAAACAGGAATCGGGAGACAGTTACTTTCAAGGCATCATCAATCTTCCTTCCCAGCGTTCGGACTGGCTGTGGCTGCTCGCCGGGTTTCTGCTGCTGCCGTTTACTTTTTTCCAAACCGTGATTCCCCTGGCGGCCTGGCTCGCCCCGATCTTCCTGCTTCGCTTCGCGCGCACATCGCGGCGAGCACCGGTCGCGCTACCGCTTATCTTTTTGGCCTATGCAGCCGGCATAATGATCGGGTTACGCGGTTCCGATACCAGCAATGTGGGGGTCTTCATCGTGGGGATCATTACCTTCCCCCTGATCAGGGGGGTGATGTATACCCTGCCTTACGCCGCCGACCGCCTGATCGGCTCGCGTTTAGCCTCCTGGGCAAGGCTCTTTGTCTTCCCATTGGCTTTCGTGACCGTAGACTGGTTGATGTCGCTGTCAAGGGCAATCAATTCCACCGGATCGCCTGCCTATTCCCAGTACGACAACCTTGCCCTGATGCAGATCCTCTCCATCACCGGGATGTGGGGGCTGACTTTCCTGATCATGTGGGGCGCCTCAACGGTGAATGCGTTCTGGGAACACCATTTTGACTGGCGGCCGGTCCTGGGCAAGCTGGGGGTGTTCGCAGGCGTTCTGTTGGCGATCCTGCTCTTTGGCAGTATCCGCTTGAACTTCTTCGCTCCTTCTTCACAGACCGTTGAAGCGGCCACCATCACCTTGGACCAGGCAGTCTCGTCCGCAGCCACCAGCCTCATCGGCGCGAACTTCGGCCAAGCCACGGACGCAGAACGCGCCGCCGTCCGCCCCAAGCTCGAAGCGACCGTGGACCAGCTGCTGGCGCGCACCGAGACGGCTTTGCGCGGCGGTGCCAAGATCGTCAGCTGGCAGGAAGGTTCCGCTACGGTTCTGGAGGAAGATGAACCGGCTACACTTGACCGGGTGGCAGCACTGGCGCGGCTGTACGGCGCATATATCCAGGTTTCCATCGGGCTGCTTGCCCGCACCCAATCGCAATACTTCGTAAGAAACCAATCGATCCTGGTGGATCATACCGGCACCATCCTGTGGACGTATGACAAGACCTACCCCGTCTTTCCCACCGAATCCTATTACACCATTGCCGGTGCGGGGAAACTGCCGGTCGCGGACACCCCCTATGGCCGCTTAAGCACCGCGATCTGTAACGACATGCACTTTTCGCCGTTGATCCGGCAGGCCGGACAGAAGGACGTGGACATCCTGATCGCGCCGTATCACGATGTGCACCCGTTTGAGTCCGAGGACGCCGTCGTGGCAACCTACCGTGCCATTGAAAATGGCTTTTCGCTGGTGCGTCCGACAGGGGAAGGCCTATCAACCATCACTGACTATGAGGGACGGTTGCTCGGCAGCCAGAATTATTTCACCACCTCTGACGGCATCATGATCACCAGCGTCCCGACCCGCGGCGTCACTACGGTCTACAGCCGTATCGGCGACCTGTTCGCTTACCTGTGTGTCGCCGGGCTGGTCTTTCTCACGGGTTGGGCGTTTCTGCACCGGCCGCGGACGGCGGTCCTCGCTCCACGCCAGCCGTCGGTCTCATAGGCTGTGCCCTTTGCGGAAAGAGTTCCGAATGAGTGACCAAGCATAGCGAGTGAAGGAGGTGCGGAAGGTCCTTGGTGGTCCTGCCGTACCTGAGATCGGCCTGGAAGCTCATCCTGGTGGATCTTCGTGCCGCTAGGCCTCCTCCATCAAGGGCAGAATAGCGGCGTATTTCCCGCCCCATGGCCGCGCAACACCCTGTCCTAGCCAAATACCCCATCCGCCGAGAATGGGCCCGGATTGGACGTGCACAATGCTCCCATCTTGGATTCTGCCTGTCTATCTAGGATTCAATTCGCAGCCTTCGTGATTCAATCAATCTCGGCAAATCAATCTCGGCGTGTTGACAAACGCGCCAATCATGAGGTACTCTTCGAACTACACTTACGGATTAACCTCGTTGGGCTCGAGGATACTGAACAACGGGTGGCACCCTCAAGCGGTTGGAAATCCTGTTTGAGGTCCCCTCCCCCAGGTTGGGGCTCATAACCCGGAGGTCGCTGGTTCGAGTCCAGCCCCCGCTACTCGAAAGCAGAATCGAGGCCATCTGAGCCTCGATTCTTTGTTGTCCCCACGCGGTGTCGATTGGGGGTTACCAGCCTGATTCAAGCAGATTCTTTGTCTGATGAACTCGATTTCCCTCACTGGGCTCGTAACCGGGGGATCGCTGGTTCGTCTCCTAATCCGGTAGGGCTGAGCCTCACCGACGAACCACAGTCCTTCGGGTTCGTCACCTTCCGAATTCCCTCTGCTGACTCAACCTCAGGATGCCGAGTCTTCCGATTTTCCGGCACTCCTCGACAAGGGATGGCGAACACAACCCCTAGCTTCTGCCTCTCCCAAAACTCCTCTCGCCTGCAGGCCCATTTCTCCAAGTAAGTGGTTGTCGCATATACTCATGTGGATCGACTGGCAAGGTGTTCCGTCCCACGTGATGCTCCGCCGATCCCCCAAAATCGGGTTGGCGCCTGTGCGGGTCAAGACTTATAGCCGCTTATGCGGGGGACACCGTGTCATCCATTAGTTAGGTGCTTGCGCCACGAGATACAGTTGCCGAAGCCTTATGAAACCACCCAGCCAGACGATGCAACTGCTTGCCGACGGACTCGCCCTCGTGTATCACGAGGCCCGTCACGTCCGCCACTTGATCAAACCGGGCTTTCTCGCTCAAGAGGGTTGGGAGCGGTTCACGAGTCTTCCCGCGGACAGAGTCGATGCATGGAGGGCGATGCAGCCCCTCAGGGACAAAGCCGCAGCGGCGGACTCGCCCACAGCGGCCGCATCAGTCTTCACAACTGCGTTCCACAAGGATCTCGATCATCTCAACGAGCTCTACGCGAACGTTCACTGGAGGCACGCTTCGGCCGTTGGAGGTCATGCTTGGCGCGGTGCAACCCAGGCAGTCTCCGACCTCGTTGAAGCTCTCAACCAGCATGACAACTCAGTAGTCGCCAATGCTACCGAGAGCCTCCTCAAAGCCCGTCACAATAATGGGTCCATTGCCGCGAAGATTCTGGGCCTCGACGATGCCATCGAGGTCCCGACAAACCCCGCCTGGCATGCGTCACGCGCGGGCGCCTAATCACTCACTAGTCCCGACGCGGCTTCCGCCGCAGGGGGATCGCGGCCTTGCCTCTAATCCAAGCTTCAATAGAATCAGGGTCGTGCCTGTGACGCCGCGCGGCACAGTTCGAGGCCGTTAGCCGGCAGCGTCATCGTTTGCCATTCGTCGGCTATCCCACACGGAGCCCGCTAATGTCTGACACAGACGGCAAGTGGAAGACCGGCTTACTCGCTTCTGGGGTCCCTCTTGAATACGAAGCATCCCTACTCCTCACGTCCGCGGGTTTTTCCGTTTCCGCAGACTACGCCTACTCCCGAGAAGACGCAGGTGTAGCGAAGGACTTCTCCGTCGATATTGAGGCGCGTGCCACTTACCCATTCTCAGACCCCAACAGGATCCAGGCCGCCCTGTCCTTATTGGTGGAATGCAAGTATAGGCATCCGAGGGTTATCTGGTTATTCCTCCCGGACCCGAACCAGCCAGATCTCTCCCCCATCACGCTCGGGAGCACACTGCATTCAATTGACGAGTTCTCATGGACTGTGCTTTCTGCGAATGCGACGGTGCCTTTTGACGAACACATCCCCTTCGCGCTCAAGGGTGTCGAGGTCAACCTGAGCAACGGCAATGCGTTCGACGCTGACATTCACCAAGGGATTTCCCAGCTCCAGTACGCTCTTCCACGTCTGTTCTCCGATTTGGTGTCCTTTAATCTTAATGGCCACCCACGCGATAACGTGCCATTCTTCTACTGCCCAATCCTGCTCACGTCTGCACCGGTCTATATCGCCAACCCCACAATTTCCGTCGCCGACGTGATGGCGGCGGACGATATCGCAACGCTCGGGGACCCTCATCCATACATTGTCCTGTACAGAGACTACAGTCCTGACTTCGAGCAGCACTGCGTCTGGCACTTCTCGTCACTTCGAGAAATGCTTCAAAAGGCCCAACTGAAGCGCATACACCACGCGAGGAATGCCGATCCGAAGCTACTTGACGCCCCCCTCGAAACCATCAAAGGCCTTCTCGCGGGCCAGCGATACTTCCTACACTCGCTCTTCTCTCAGTTCATCATCTGTACCCTCACCGCATTCCCGGATCTACTCGCCAAGATATCATCAACGGTCGACCACGCTATGCGATCAAGCGCCCCACTCCAGCGTCCCAAGACTCCTGCCACCTAACCACTCACTTATGCCGATGCGGCTCCCGCCGCAGGGGAACATCACTTTGCCAGCCATGTCAGAGGACATAGAATAGAGGTTGTGCCCGCCCCGCCGCGCGGCACAGTTCGAGGCCGTTAGGCGAACCGACGACTTCTCACCCGATCAGGGTCTCCGCCCAATGCGGCTCGTTCCCACGCTGAGCAGATCATGCCCCCGACCACCCGCTGGCGAGGCTATCTTCAGACCCTGAACCCGACTGCCGAGGGACCCACCATGTCAGACAGGCTCAAGTTCGGAATCTCGTATGCAGTGAATGTCGGCCTTCTGCTTGCCGCTCTCTTCGTCGAGGAGATACGCCGACTGCCCCTTGTTCTGGTACTCATCCTCGTTGTCATCTTCGCTGCAGTCCAGTCCCTCGCAGGCAGTACCTTCGACTACCTTCGCCAGAAGGCACTCAACGCCAGGCTTCGCCGTCAGACGCACCAGCTGCGCCTCAACGAAGCTCAGACTCGCCGCCAACTCACCGACCTCCAGAAGGTCGTCGTCTCGTTTCTAGAGTACTCTGATATCTATCGGGACCGAGTCAAAGATCATCTCAAACTGACCCAGGACTACCTCTGTATCGTCAAGAGTTCGGAGGGATTCTCCGCCGTCTTCAACGCAATGGAGCGCAAGCGCATGCTCCCATTCGGCTCGCTCCTAATGCGCATTTCAGGGGTAGTAAGACCTTTCGAGAACATTGGTCTCTTCCTCATTCCCGTAACCAGCCTTCCGGGCCTCACTGAATACAACACCAGGGAGTATATTGCCACTCAGATTCTCCCTGAGGTTGAAAAGGAACGCGAAGCGTTTCTGGCAAGTCTTCCAAGGAAGGTAGCCGCCAAGGCAGACCCCCTTTCCTACAAGTACATTGCCTTTCTCCTCCGCAAGGGCGCAATCGCCCACGGCCTTCTGAACAGGAAGTTCAATAGGGAGTTCAATGCCTTCATCGTCGACCAGCAATCTTCCGGCGATTTCTCAACCATGAAAGAGGAGCTGGGAAAGCTGGTGCGCACCAAGGACCTTCTGGCACTCGTCAACTGGGCCTCATTCGCCCAACTGAACGAAGAGCAGAGGTCCCTTGTTGAGAAGCACAAAGACAAAATGAGCGCCAGGCTACGTGACGCTGGCCTCGACACCCTCGCAGCACTTGCTTCAACCGACGCCGACAGATTCTTTGAGGTAGTCTGGCCGGCCCTCGTCCGCCGCACCACGAAGAAGAAAGCTCTCAACATATCCAAGAAGATCATCGACGGTGCCCATGGGACGGTCCAAGTCCTGCGGAACAACGGGATCATCCTTCAGCCGTAGTCAATAGCGCCTCGCCCGCCCGCTCCGCCCAGCGGGTTCGCCTAACCACTCACTAGCAGAGACGGTGGACGCAATCGCCGCAGTCGACCTCGAGGTGGCTCTCAAGTAGAACCTGGATCTTGGTACTTGTTTGACGCCCGGGCCTAAGGCAGTGCCCTTCTTAGTGCTTCCAACATGTCATCCACTTGGGACACCAACGAGGACAGATCGTACCCGGCTTGAGCATAAACAAGCCGAATTCCATTCCGCTTGCACTTTGCCTGCTTGCTCTTGTCGCGGTTCTTCTGCACCTCGAAAGCCGCTTGACCACCAAAGTACGCTATCGGCTGTTCGTGTTGGGACCCTTGGAACTCGACCCCGACGCGGATATCTGGAAAGTAGATGTCCAAGTGCTGCCGCCCCAACCAGTCGGGAGACGCGTGCTGTTCAACTCGCAACTGCGGAAATGCCCGTTGGAGCTCTCGGAAGAGACGCGTCTCGGCGACCCATCCCTCACCCACGTTAGGTACGCCAGATTCCTCCCGGAGGAGGTTTTCGGCTAGGCGCGATAGGTTCCCGATTGTCTCCCGAAGGGACGATGACCTCGTGAAATCGTAGTAGGCGGCGGATAGCGAGACTTCCTTGGAGTGCAGGGTGCCGTTGTACGCAATAAACGGGGTCTGCAGCGTGGTCCCCTCGACCCGAACCGTTGATTCGAGGATACTGCCGCCGCGAGACAGCTCGGATATTCGTTCCCCCACTATCACAGCGACTCGCTCGACGTTTTCCAAGCCGTACTTGGTCAGGCGTTTCGGAAACAGGCCGAGGGCCTCCGTGGCGCCAATATCTTTGCCATTCGCGTACAGTAGGTTGAGCCTCTTGTTCGATAGTAACGCCCACTGCTGTCCGATCGTAGGAGCGGGGCAGGCCGCGAGAGCCTCTTCCAGCCAGCCAAGGAGGAAGTAGCTATCGGAGATAACCAAGCCCGCGTAGAACTCGTCGGCGTGCGCAGCCGGGCTTTCACTGATGTCACGGATCATGGGCAGCAGGACTTGTTCACTTGGAATCGTACGGGACCCGTACCACTGCATCCGGTCTCCAAGGTACTTCTGCATGATCGTGGTTAACATGTCACGCTCTCAACGCGTCAGTCCCTCCCAACCCCGTATAACGGATGGGCTCAGCGGCAGCGTCGGGGCTGGGGACAATCGCTTGCATTGTCGCGCCGCTTCGACCTGGGCGCATTTCTTCTGCGGCGGACCCGCTGTCCGCTGCAGCCGGTGTTGGGCCGCACGTGCTCAAGATGCCAACAACTCCCTATCTGTTCTCCGCCTTCCCAATTTCCATGATCGAATCCTCGATCGATTTGCTGGTCGTATCAACCACTTTATCAGCGCATCCAAGCCAGTAAGGTTCTCCAATCGATTTCCAATCCAACCACAGCCCATCGAACTCACTCGTGCCCTGATGCTTGCTTTCGGAGAACCTTTGAAGGAGCGTCTCACGCTCTGCGGTGAGAACCACCAACAAGGCACAGTAGCTTCTTTTGAGCCAAAGAACCTGCTCTCGGCGTTCACTGTTGTTGGCATCCCGCCGGAAGACCGTGTCACCGCCGATATCCAACACAAATTCTCTGCAAAGGGCGTTCAGCACAGGCGGCAAACATTTGCGAAGATCCAGTTGGCTGACTGAGCATGGCGAAAACCCTTCTCTCCTTCTGCCCATTTCGTCTGCTCTCAATTCATCAAACTCGAGGAAGCTCAGCCCCGCTTCTTCAGCCAAAGCCCGCCCGATCTCGCTCTTACCCACACCACATGGACCAGCGATCACGATATTCATATACACATCACACGATGTTTCCCCCTTAGGTGTCTACGTTTGCCCTGCGGCCCGACATATCAATCATCCGCCGGCCTTGCCGGTCGGCTCCATTGCCTGCATGGCGGTTCTCCCCACGAGCGACTAGTCTTTCATCGGCCACAGATGCTTTAGGATAGGTCGTCAAGATATAAGAGAACTCCTCGCGCAACTGATCATACGTTAGGCACCGGATCTTTTGCGAGTGCACTACAACGTGCCGCTCTCGCCACAAAATGCGGCGGCGCTCAGGCTGCGATATGAATGCGGATCTGCCGACAAGCAAAATACACATCACATCAATGGATCTAGCGCAAAAACGGTTCTCAAATGCATCCGACTTTTCAGTGTCTGATAATTTGTATAGCCAATCCACGATCTGGCTAAAGCCGTGCTCGAAACGCGTAGCCCAATCAGGAGTGGCCCTTGAGCTCGGCGTGAATATACTATTCCTCTTTGCATCCTCCAATTCGATGAAACAATAGGCATTGCGCCCTGAATCTCCAACGGCGAAATCGCACGCGAAGTCACCGAACAGATCGTACTCGGATGCAATACGGTCAACCCTCGTAATGCCTGGATGCAAATTCCCAAGCATAGCGACTAAGTTGGGACTGTTCACGAATAGCGGCAGCAATTCCTTCTTTTCTGAAAGCTCGGACTTGCGGTCGAGCAGTGACGCAAAGCGAGCCAATTCTATGGTGAAAGCATTTGGATCGAAAGCAATCGACCTAAATGACTTCATACTGCACCACCTTCATGCCAGAAGGTGTCATGAACATGGCGTAACTTGTCGTGCCTAACGATATCGAGGACTTCTACCCCGTGCATCGTCTTCTTAAATATGATCCTCAAATCTTTACCGGCGCGGATCAGCCCGACCCGGCCACTTGCTCCCTCGCCAAGTCTAATAACTGACCTCGAATCGAGTCCTCTCGTTACAACCTTGCCTAAAGCAATGGAAATACGCCGCCGATCCTGTGCCTGGAGTCGCTCAAGAGCAACTTCGGCGCGCCGGCTTAGCTGAATCAAAGGCCGTTTCGACACGTCATTACTCCCCTATGCATTCGATTCATTTCGTTCGCCGCTACCTATCATTATACGGACACCTCCGGTCTTCTGCCCTATTTCCGGTTTGCCACACCCGCGCCAGGGCCACCACCCCGTTCGCATGCGGGGACCTGCCGTATCCTGCCGGCTAGGGGAAATATCCAGCTGGCGCCAATTCGGACATCGCCCGGCGCAGCCTTCTGCACTACGGGCACTCCTTGCCATCGCTTTGCGCGCGCCCTGCACCCAACCATTCCAATCCCAACTCGCTCACTTCCCCTGTTACCGAAACGGGCCCTTGCCACGGCCTCCAAAGGTGTATACACTGACTCCTTGCCTCGACAGGCCAAAGGTAGTTGTTCAAAGTCTAACAGTCAGATGAGACCCGAGTTTCCTAGCCTTGAGCCATTTCAGAAAGCCATCGCCGAAGCCCCTTCCGGAATCCGCACCTTCCTCAGCGGGCACACGGGAACTGGCAAAACGAGTGCGGGGGTCGCACGGCTGCTGCGCATCCTGGCTAACGATTCTTGGTCTGAGTCCGTTCTCGTTCTGGTCCCCCAGAGGTCCTTGGGGGAACCCTACCTCTCCGCTTTGCAATATGCACGGTCCGGACCCGAGCGGGTGAGGATCCAGACACTGGCAGGACTTGCCAGGCGGTCAATTGAGCTCTTCTGGCCGCTCCTTGCAGAGGAAGCCGGCTTCCACACGCCGTCCGACCCACCCACTTTCCTGACCATCGAGACGGCGCAGTATTTCATGGCCAAGGCCATCGAGGATCTGCTTACCCAGGGGTATCTCGAAGGCGTGCGGCTCCGGCGAAATCGCCTGTATAGCCAGATTCTCGACAACCTGAACAAGGCCGCCGGGGTGGGCTTCCCCTACTGGGAGTTCGGGGAACGCCTGAGCGCGTCCTGGGTGGGAGATGCCCAGCACCGCTTGGCCTACTCTCAGGCTCAAGAGTGCGCAAATCGCTTCCGCAAGTACTGTCTGGCCCACAACCTGCTAGACTTCTCGCTTCAGCTTGAGGTCTTCGTCAAGCACCTGTGGGACCTCCCTCTCTTCCAGGATTACCTCCTCGGGCAGGGCTTGCACCTCATTGTCGACAACATCGAAGAGGACACCCCGACCGCTCACGACCTCTTGTTGGACCTGCTGCCGAAGGCGAGCTCGGCACTTGTCATCCACGATCTGGAAGGCGGCCACCGCACTTTCCTCGGCGCCGATCCGAAGAGCGCCCTCCGGCTGCGGGATGCCTGTACGAACCACGTCGAGTTCGATCAGTCGTTCAGCAGTCCTGATGAGGTGCGCCTGTTCGGTCGCCAGTTGGCGCGCGCTATGGGACGGTTGCCCTCCTTCGCAAACGGGGATGGTCAAGCGGGCCGGGCAATCTCCTTCACGACTGTCAGGTATTCGCATCTCGTGACCAGTTGGGCGGCGGACGAGATCGCCTCGCTGCTCGGCGAGGGGGTCCCCCCTTCCGAGATTGTCGTCCTCGCACCCTTTATGCCCGATGTCCTCCGATTCACCCTGGAATACGAGCTCGGTCAACGGAACATCCCGTATCGCTCGCATCGGCCTTCTCGCGCTCTCAAGGATGAACCTGCCACGCGTACGCTCTTGCTGCTCGCCAAGCTGGCTCACCCCGCCTGGCAGCGGAAGCCTCTCGTCGCGGAGGATGTCAGCCGGTCCCTAATGCACGCGATCGGAGGCATGGATTTGGTCCGTGCCCATTTGCTGACCACCGCGGTCCTCAATCAGGGCGACCCACCGCGGCTCCTCGAATTCGAGCGACTTCCCCCTGCCCTGCAGACACGAGTATCTTTCGTTCTTGGAGAACGATATGAGAGGCTGCGAACCTGGCTGGCGGCATATGCAGGCGGCCCGCTGGCCGAACTCGATCACTTCATTGCCCGGCTATTCGGGGAAGTCCTCTCCCAACCGGGGTTTGGATTCCATCGCAGTCTAGACGCCGGGCGGACGACAGCCGTCCTCATTGAATCGATTCGTAAGTTCAGGGACGTCGCTCAGCCGGTCCTTGCCCGCACCGGGATCCCGTTGGGACAAGAGTACATGGCTATGGTTGAGGAAGGTGTCATCGCCGCGGCTTACTTTGAGGGCCGTGGCCCGGACAACCGGGAGGCTGTGTTGCTCTCGCCGGCCTTTACCTTTCTCATGCGCAACCAGCCGGTCGATTACCAGTTCTGGCTGGGTGTGAACAGCAACGACTGGTCCCGGCGCATCTACCAGCCCCTCACCCATCCTTATGTCCTGAGCCGCCAGTGGCAGCGGGGGCGCCCGTGGCTGGACAGTGATGAGGAGACGGCTAGCCAGGACGCACTTTATCGGCTCACACAGGGGCTGGTGCGACGTTGCCGCAAGAAGATCTACCTGGGATTCAGCGATGTTGGTCCTCACGGATGGGAGGAGCGCGGGCCGCTCATGCGGGCAATCCAGAAGGTCCTGCTGGGTTGGTCAAAGGCCCCGGAGGTCCGGTCATGATCAAGCTGCGACCGATGCAGGAGAAGATCCTGGAATACCAGGGAGGATCGATGGGGATCTCTGCGGTCCCCGGCAGCGGCAAGACCTACACGCTCTCCCTTCTGGCCGCCAGGCTCCTGGCGGAGCGGATGGTCGAAGAGGAACAGGAGATCCTGGTCGTCACTCTGGTCAACTCGGCCGTCGAGAACTTCCGTCAGCGGATCGGGGGCTTTGTCCGGGAGATGGGCCTCCTCCCGAACATCGGCTACCGTGTCAGGACGCTGCACGGCCTGGCCCACGATATTGTGCGGGAGCGCCCCTCTCTCGTCGGACTGAGCGACGGGTTCCAGATCGTTGACGATCAAGAGGCGACGCGAATGCGAAACCGGGTGGTCGACGCGTGGCTGAAAGCCAACCCGGGGAGAGTGATCGACAGCCTCCTGGCCCTCGAGGTTCTGGAGAACAAGGGCAAGGCGGAGTCGGTGCGCAGGAACGAATGGCCGAGGCTTGCACAGGACGTCGTTGCGCAAGTCATCGGCCGGGCAAAAGACCTCCGCCTGTCGGAAGCCGACCTGACCGCCCGGCTTGCAAATGAGATCCCGTTGCCCCTCCTCCAAATGGCGGCTGACGTCTATCGGGATTACGAACGGGCGCTGAGCTTTCGAGGCGCGGTCGACTTCTCCGACCTGATCCGCCTCGCGATCGACGCCCTGGAAGCCGACCGCGGCCTCTTGGAACGACTACAGGACCGCTGGCCATTCGTTCTGGAGGATGAGGCTCAGGACTCGAGCACCCTTCAGGAAGAGATCCTCCGCAGGCTGGCCGGCGACAACGGGAACTGGGTGCGTGTCGGGGACCCCAATCAGGCGATCTTCGAGACATTCACAACGGCAAGTCCCGAGCACTTCTTGAACTTCCTGAAAACCGCCCGCTACCCAATGGAACTTCCCAACTCTGGGCGGTCAACGCAGAGCATCATCGACCTGGCGAACTACTTCATCGGCTGGGTGCGGAGCGAGCATCCGGTCGTTGAGTTGCGGCAGTCACTAGCTGAGCCATTCATCCTCCCCGCCCCACCGGGGGACCCGCAGCCCAATCCTCCCGACAAAGAGACCATCATCGAGTTCATCGACCAGGATTTCGACGAGGACCGGGAAATCGCCTGGGTGGCCGACCACCTCGCCGCCTGGCTGCCCGCCAACCAGGACCGCACGGTTGCGGTCCTGGTTAGGACCAACGAGCACGGTGGCAAGGTAGCTACAGCCTTGGGGGATAGGGACCTGCCCTGCATCGAGCTCCTCCGGACGACGACGCCGACACGCAAGACGACCGGTGCGCTGACCTACTTCCTGGCCCATTTAGCCGATCCGACCTCGCCGAAGACCCTGGCAGATGCCTACAAGGTGTTCCGCCGAGGCGAGGCGGAAGAAGAGACGGAGGCTGTCGCGGTGAGCCGTGGCCAGAGGCTGCTTCAGAAATTGCAGAGGACCGAGGAATTCCTCGCGCCGGCGCCTGGCAACGACTGGCTAGAATCCCTTTCACCGGAAGACGGCAGGCTTGCCGCTGATCTCGAGGAATTCAGGCGACAACTGCGCCGCTGGCATGCCGCCGCTATGCTACCGGTCGACCAGCTGGTCTTAACCATTGCCCAGGACTTCTTCCGGGAGCCTCCGGAACTGGCCCTTGCCCAGAAGCTCGCCTCGCTCCTGGCCGAGGCGGGTGACTCTAACCCGGACTGGCGCTTGCCCGAGTTCCGGCACGAGCTTGTGCAGATCGCCAACAACATGAGGTCCTTCATCGGGTTCAGCGACGAGGTTCTCGGCTTCGACCCGGACAAGCAGAAGGGCAAGGTTGTGGTAGCGACGTACCACAAGGCGAAGGGCCTGGAGTGGGACCGCGTGTACCTGATGCAGGCGAGCAACGCCTTCTTTCCATCGGCCCACCCGGAGGATCCCTATTTCTCCCAGCGCTACTACATTCGCGATGGATTGGATGTCGGTGCAGAAGCCCAGGCTCAGCTGTATATGATCATAGACGACGATCCCTTTGGCGGTTTCGATGAGGGCAGCGCCACCCGGAAGGCGCGGCTTGACGACGCGGCCGAGAGTCTGCGCACCTTCTACGTCGGGATCACCCGGGCCCGCCGGCAGCTAATCGTGACCTACAACACGGGGCGGAAAGGAAAAAACGGCCCTTCGGTACCTTTCACGGTCCTGAAGACCTACGAGGAAGAGAGGCGGAATGCCGCTCCCCGCTGACTTCACGTTCAGCCAGAACAGCCTCCAGGACTATGCCGATTGTCCGCGGCGCTTCTCACTGCGGTACCTGGAGCACCTGGCATGGCCGGCCATCGAGGCCGAGCCTGTGGTGGAGCATGAGCGCCAGTTACGTGTCGGGTCGCTCTTCCACTTGATGGTCCACCAGCACATGCTCGGCGTCCCCCTGGAGCGCCTGACGCCAATGGCGTCCGATGCGGACCTGCGCCTGTTCTGGCACAACTACCAGGAGGCTCTCCCTGGCAATGTGCCCGGGCGGCGGCTCCCTGAGAAGACTTTGCTCCTTCCCTTCGCAGGTTACGTCCTGGAGGCCAAACCCGACCTGTTGGTGATCTCGCCGGAGGGGAGGGCGACGATCTTCGACTGGAAGACTGCTGATCGACTGCCACGACGTGAGTGGCTCGAGCGCCGGATGCAGACGCGAGTCTACCGGTTTGTGCTTCTCCATACGGGCCATGGCCTGAACGGAGGCAGAGCCTTCGCCCCGGAGGACATCGATTTTATCTACTGGTACGCGGGTTTTCCGGGCCAATCCTTCGGCTTTGATTACAGCGCAACCCTTGCGGCGGAGGATGAGTCAGTCCTGCGCGAGATGATCGAGGAGATCGCTGGCCGGGCGCCTGACGACTTCCCGATGACCCCCGACATCCGCCGCTGCCGCTTTTGTGTCTACCGCTCGTACTGCGAGACAGGCGGGGCCGCCGGCGACATCGAGGAGATGGAGGAGGTCACACAGGCACCGGAACCATCACGCGTCGATCTGGACTTCGACCAGATCGCAGAGATCGAGTTCTGACACCCCTCCTATGAAGTGGAAAGACCCTGAACCTGTTGACGTCCCAACTGCGCTACGCGCCGCTGTTGGCGGTCACCCTCTGGTCGCCGAAACGCTCGTCCGCCGAGGAATCGAGGACGCGTCGATGGCCGAGGCCTTCCTTGACCCGGCGAAGTATCACCCTACCCCGGCCGTCACGCTGCCCGACTTGGAGAAAGCCGTCTACCGCCTCGTGCAAGCCATCGACAAGAAGGAACGGATCCTAGTCTGGGGCGACTTCGACGTGGATGGCCAGACCGCGACAACGCTCCTGGTCTCCGGGCTCAAGCAACTCGGTGCGGTTGTCTCGTACTACATCCCAGTCCGGGAGCGGGAGTCTCACGGAATCAAGGCCCAGAGACTCCTCGAGGTGGCGCCGCCCGATTGCCGGATCCTTCTCACCTGCGACACCGGTGTTTCGGAACACGCGGCTGTTGCCCTTGCCTCCGAACGCGGCCTGGACGTGATCGTTACCGACCATCACGAGCTGCCCCCTGAGCTTCCCAAGGCCTACGCGGTGATCAACCCAAAGCGGCTCCAAACCGGCCATCCCCTGGGGGAGCTGCCTGGGGTGGGGACGGCCTACAAGCTGATGGAGAGGCTTTACGAGTGGTACGCGAGATCCTCCGAAGCGGACTCGTTACTGGACCTTGTGGCGCTGGGCATTGTTGCTGACGTCGCCGTTCTGCGAGGTGACACACGTTACCTCCTGCAGCGAGGCCTGGAGGTGCTCAGGCGAACCCCGCGAAAGGGTCTTCTCACGATGTTCGAGCTCGCCGAGCTCACGCCCGCTTCCCTCACGGAGAACGAGATTGGCTTCTCGATCGCTCCCCGGCTGAACGCCCTGGGGCGCCTGGACGACGCCAATCCGATTGTCGAATTCCTGACCACCTCCGACGTCACCCGGGTCAGGCTACTGGCGGAAAGGTTGGAGGGTCTGAACGCCGAACGGAAGCTCCTGCAAGACCAAGTCTATGCCGCCGCCCGGTCGCAGCTCGAGAACGACCCCTCCCTCCTCGATCCTCGCGTGATTGTCCTCTCCCACCCGAGCTGGCCCGCCGGTGTAAACGGTCTCGTAGCCGGAAGGATCGCTTCCGAATTCGGCCGGCCTGCGATCCTGCTCACGACATCCCCTGGCCAGCCAGCGCGGGGCTCCGCGCGATCGGTGGATAGCGTTGATATCACTGAAGCGATTCGCCAGAATGCCAACCTGGTCATCAGCTACGGGGGGCATGCTGGGGCCGCCGGGCTTTCCCTTGAGCTGGACCGGATTCCGGACCTTCGCCGCGGGTTATCCCGGGCCATCCAGGAAATGGTCGGAGACGTCCTGCCGGAGACCGTTCTGCAGATTGACGGCTACTTCAGTTTCGGGGACCTCTCGCTGGACTTGGTCGGTGAGATCGACCGGCTGGCCCCCTTCGGGCACGGGAATCCTCCTCCCCTGCTTGCAACGCGCGCGGTACGCGTAGCCTCGGCGGCGCCGCTGGGGCGAAACGGAGATCACCTGCAACTGCTCCTCGAGGACACGACCGGTGCCTCCCACCGCGTCATTCGATGGAGCTCCACGGGGCAAGATCTCCCTGAGGGCTACTTCGACCTGGCCTACTCACTGTCGGTCAACGAGTTTCGCGGCAAACGGGAATTGCGGATCACGTGGGTCGAAGCCCGGAAGACGGAGGTCCCTGATGTCGAGATCGCCCTGCGAACGATTGAGGTCGTGGACTGCCGGCAGGCGGAAAATCCGCTGGCCGAGCTTGGAAAGATACTGTCAACTACGTCCGCTCAGGTCTGGGCCGAGGGAGTGGATCCCCCTTCCCCAGACGCAAGAAATCGTCTGGAACTGGCAAGTTCGGAGGCGCTGGTGTTGTGGACCGCCCCACCGTCGGCCGAGCAGTTGCGCGAGGTGCTTGAGCGCGTCCGTCCCAGATCGGTTTACGTCTTCGCGTTCGCAGGCCATAGTGATGACGCGGCGACTTTCCTGAAGCTCCTAGGTGGCACGGTCAAGTACGCGATGCGGACATCGACCCATCCGTCCGCGCCAAGACTGGCGGCGCGGATGGGACAGACTGAGGCTGCCGTACGTAAGGGGCTTGCTTGGCTTGACGCCAAGGGGCTAGTCCAGGCGAGTGAGGCGGATGATGGCGGCCTTCTGTTCAGCGAAGGCAGGTTTCACGACGATGACCGGGCTGAACGTCTCGAGTTAGACCTGAGAGCCTTGTTGGAGGAGACGGCAGCCTATCGCCGCTACCTGAGCCGTGCCTCATCCGGTGAGATCCTCCCCAAGCATGATTGAATGTCTAACCGCGAGTATCCAGAGCATGAAGACATGGAATCATAAGTCGAGAGCTCTCGACAATTGGGGCAAGTCATGGGCGCGACCGATTCTCGGAATCTAGGCAATTTGCCAGAGAAAAGCAGCTGTATCGCACGGTCTGGGAATGCGTCGATTACTCCAACCGATCTCGGCCATCCCAAGGAATTGCTCAGAAGATTCCAGGGAGAATCGTCTCGGACCAGTGAATCGAACGCGATGGAGAATCGTGGCGTTTCCGGTCCTCAATGGACTACACCCCACCACCGGCGTGCAGCATGAATTGGAGGACCCCTGGGTAAACTCGGATGGGGTTTTCGGCCACCACAGGTGCTCCTACCTCATACCGTTGCACTTAGAATTAGAGTCTAGGCTCGAGCACCTCTCGATTCTATGTCCAAATCGCCTGGGACAACCCGCACATCCCCCACCCGTATCAGTCGTCTCAAAACAACCGGCCTCGCCTGCCACAAGGGAGCCACAAGCACACACTTTCTCCCCACCTCGGATATCTGCCGGTACAACTCGAAGCCGCGGGGTCTGGCTACGGGGACGCGAACATCCCTCTCGCGCTCAGGAAAGCGTCTGGCCAACCACTGGATCGCTTTTGGCCACTTCTCGACTGTGCACCCTGGGTAGGGCGAGGAGGAATTGGAGCCGCCACAGTATCTTTATGCACGTCCAAACGCATGATTTCGATGTGCTGGTTCGTAAGACGACATCTCCGAATATGGGCAGGCTCCGTGGCGAAGCGCAGCCTGCTCATCTGCACTTGACGGAGTAGCCCACGGCCAATTATCTGCGTCTATCGGCGACTCGTCCAATTTATCTAGAGTCCCGCGACCCCCATACAGTGACTCATGGAAGTCCCGGCGTTGGCCTTGAGAACAGCAAGTTCTCGATGGCTCGCCAACATAGGGGCTACTTCAGCGCCTCCAGTCACGCACCTGGCTCGACTTCTCTTGCGCCTCCATGACATGGAGGAAACACGCTAGTGCAGAGTCCTAGGAGTCTGTCAGAGAAACAGTCGAAGTGCATATGGACACGGGTCTGCGGGTCGATATACTAGACAGCATGGACAAATCCTTTCGGCCTAGCGACCTGGACCAACCGTTGCTCTTGCCTGCGGATCTCCGCGAGTGGCTTCCCTCGGACCATCTGGCACTTTTTGTGAGTGACGTAGTCGACGCGCTGGATCTGTCGGCGATATATGGGAGCTACGAGGGGGATGGGCGGGGACAACCGCCCTATGGCCCGGCGATGATGGTGAAGTTGTTGCTGTACGCCTATTGTACCGGGCGACCCTCGTCGCGGGTGATCGAGCGGGCCACGCATGAGGACATTGCCTTTCGGGTACTGGCCACCAACCAGCATCCGGACCACGACACGGTGGCCAAGTTTCGCAAGCGGCACTTGGCCGCACTGGCGGGTCTCTTTGTCCAGGTGTTGCGGCTGTGCCAGCAGGCGGGGCTGGTGAAGCTGGGCCAGGTGGCGTTGGACAGCACCAAGATCAAGGCCAATGCCTCCAAGCACAAGGCCATGAGTTACGATCGGATGGTCAAGGCGGAGGCGGAACTGAAGCACGAGGTGGCCGAACTCTTGCGGCATGCACAGGTGGTTGACGATGGCGAAGACGCGCGCTATGGCAAGGGACAACAGGGGGACACATTGCCGGAGGAACTGGCGCGGCGAGAAAGCCGGCTGAAGAAGATCCAGGAGGCCAAGGCGGCCCTGGAACGGGAGTCGGCCGAGCCGAGTCCGTCGCGGAAGAGGTCGGCGCAGGGTGGGAGCCAGAAGAAGAGACCAGATCCTCCGCCCCAGGGGCCGAAGGGAGATGCCCCGGACCCCAAGGCACAAAGGAACTTCACCGATCCCGACTCGCGCATCATGTTTGATGCGACGACCAAAAGCTTTGAGCAAGCGTACAGCGCGCAGATTGCCGTGGATGGCACAGCCCAGGTGATTGTGGCGGCGACCGTGACGCAAGAGGGGAATGACAAGCAGCAGTTGGTTCCGATGGTGGCCTAAGTCATTGAGAACGTTGGCCGTCGGCCCAAGCGGGTGTTGGCGGATGCGGGGTATTTCAGCGAAGCGGCGGTGAGCGACCCCAGCCTGGCCGGGATACGCCTGTATGTGTCGCCCGACAAGGACCGGCATGGTGGCCAAGCGAGAAAGCGGCGCTCGCCCGTTCGGGGCAGCGCGACGGAAAGGATGCGCCGCAAGCTGCGCACGGCCAAAGGGCGAGCCATCTACCGGTTGCGCAAGGCCATTGCGGAACCGCCCCTGGGGCAGATCAAGGAAGTACGCAAGTTCAGGCGCTTCCTTCTGCGGGGTCTGCCAAAAACGTTCGGTGAGTGGATGCTGATCAGCCTGACCCACAACCTGCTGAAGCTGTGGCGGGCCAGCCCCCACCCAGCTCCGGGTTGAAGTCAACGGGAGCCACCGCAAAGGCAACGAAGGCCTGCCCATCTGGCGGAGTGCGCTCATCATCTCCATTCGCCTACCATTCACATGGAACTAGCAACTTCGCCCTCCAATGCTCAAAATGTCTTGGCACCTAATCTGGGGCGTTTCGCCGACAGACTCCTAGAACTAAGCGCTTGCAAGTGGGGATCCTACATGCGACTTGAGTCGCTTAGGACATCCGTCAATCCTCAACATGTAGATACCCCGCACCCGGACCTGCGTCACTCTCATTTTCTGACTATAATCTACCGGATCAAGGGAGAACCCAGCTGGTGATCGCGCCGAAGAGTATCTGACATTAGACGATGCAAAAGACGTGGGTTTTCCCCCGTGATTGTCCTCCGCGGTAAGAGGAGGAAGTAGGCATGACCGAAGTCATCGAACTGTCGAAAATCATCAAGCCAGATCGCCATGGGAGGCGAATACTCAGTTGGGACGTATTCTCCGAGATAACCGATAAGCGGGTCTGGGACGAGATTCTGAATAACAGGTTCGTTGAAATACGGATGAGTGACATTGACTTCCTAAGTCCGGACGGAATCGTGTGGTTGGCCTTCGTTTTGCAATACAGAGATGCATGCCGTTTGGACACTCAAGTCGAGCTACCCGAAAACGAAAAGCAACTTGCTTACCTCAAGTACGTCGGCTTCGACGATCTCCAACAGCATCTCGACTTCACGTTTTCCAACGAGTTCGCTTTCCACCTCCTGAAATTCCAGTATCCAAAGAGTGAACTCCAGGAATCCCTCACAAGAATTCATCTAGTTTCGAGAGGGAACTGGTCGAACATAGTGTTCCACTCTATTCAAGACGTCAGACGCTATCTCCAGGAACGATATGGCATTCTTCCGACTGAAGATAGGGCGTTTGAACTCGTGGAGCCATTTGTGGTCACACTTCGCGAGATTGTCCATAACATTGCCTTGCACGGAGGTCCCGAGGACGGTAATGGCGCAGGCGTTATCTCGCTTGTCCCTCCACGGAAAGGCTCTCCTTTGATCCGCTACTGCTTCTCGGATATAGGGAGGGGATTTCGTGGCACGTTGCAGGCTAAGTTGAGCCGAACACTGACCGATGACAAGGAGGCGATCGTAAGAGGGCTTCTGTTCAGGTTTGAACACCAAGCCGAAGGCATACTTGGATTGTACAGGACGCTTGCCTTTATAAGAAGTAAGTCGGGGGCAATCGGCATTCGAAGCGGAGAGGCCTTTCTTGAACTAAACCTCTCCAACTTAGCAACTCAGAAGCGATTTGACGAAAGCTATCAGAATCCGTCATTCGCCTGGCTAGAAAGCATGTGTCGTGTCTCTAGGACCGCCCACGTGCCGGGTGCTCATATCTACGTTGATCTTCGTGTTCCTCAAGAATAATTGACGATGATGGAAATCATTGATCCTCTGAAACTCAAGATCCAAGACTTGTTGTCGGAAGGGCAGCCATTCCCCCTAAACCAAGCGCGTCAACGGTTCGGCACTGCGGACGACATCAAACAGATTGTTGAGGCATTTCAGGAGTTGAGAGCTGGGCCCAGACCATATGCGCTCGTCGATCTCACACCATTTGAACGCGTTGGCCGCATAAGGGAACTAGTGGCTGAACTAGACAGAAGTACGAACGCTAGACCAGTGATGATGGTATTGTCTGAGGGGGTACTTGCAGACATCAAGTCGGCCTTCAACTCCCTTCCCGTACTGGTGTGCGTCTACTCAGAGGGTGGTGACTTGACATCGATCATCGGCGGTTCATCGCAGGACCAATTGCTCAAGCCGAAGTTACTTGATGAGATGAAAGCTGGGCAAATCCGCTTCCACCTCAGATGGTTACGGAAAATAATCACGGAGCAAAAACTGACTGCACTTCTGTTCCATCCAGACTGTTTGGACATCCCCTCTGTCAATGATCCTCCTGAGACCAGAGCCTATATCTCGGGCACCTACTACAGGAAAATGCCAAACGGCATGCTCGTGTCGTGCTATCTCAACTTGAAGCAGATGGGGAGGGACTATCGTGCACTTACCACCCTCGCCTATGAGATCGTCTTGGAATTGATGCATCATTTCCGCCGAGATGTGACTGCGACCGATGAATTCGACACCCTAATTACACCGAATAATACTGCACTTTTTCTTGCCTCATCCGTCCAAGCTATTCTGGAAAAACCTGTAGTGCCAATCGATAGGTTGGGGCCCATACCCGCCCTGCAGCTTCAAACAACAAGACTCCGTGAGGTCCTAAACGGTAAGCGTGTCATTCTCGTGGAAGAGGTCGTTGCGACAGGCAACGAGGTTGACAGGACCATTGTGTTCCTTAACCACATTGGTGCTCGGCTCATCAAGATCATAGCTTTGTACAACCTAGAGGTGGGGACTCCCCTGCTTGTACAACCAGGGCAGATGGTATCGCTCTGCAGGCCCAAGAAAGAACTCAACTATGTTTACCGCTCCCAATGAGAAAAGTGCCTTTTCAGAGCTCCTTGCCATTCTCGGCCTGGGGACGAATGAAATAGATGCCGTGATTGCCGATGCATTCCTATCAAATGTGTGGTTGGCAGCCAACGAGATCTGGAAGGATGTCGACCTAACAAACTACACAAATCACGATGTAGATCATCATAGCATGAAGATCGTTCGTTACTTCATGGATCTGGACAGACCATATTCCTGGAGTGACTACGAAAAGATTCTCTTCGCAACTGCGGCGATAATCCACGATATTGGAATGCAATACAACAAGTGGGCCCCACCCGCTGGTACGTACCCGGAATTGCCAACGGTCCCCTTGAGTTCAAGCGAGATAAGGCGTTGTCACGTATCCACGGGCTCCGAGCTCATAAGGCTGCAGATCTCGGGAGAATTCTTGGTCCCCTTCCCACACAGGTTCTGTGACATAACTAGCCACGGACATCGGAACGCGCTCTTCCTTGCTTCATTCATCGCGTTCGCCCACAGTGGCGATACTTATCGGCGTGCTCTGATCGATCAACAGGGCACTTGGCGGGATAGACCCAGATTCGGAGGTAAGTTCAGGCCTCGTCTGCTGGCTGGGATGTTGCGTCTATGCGATGAACTGGACGGCAACGTCGATCGACTGTTACAACCCGATAAGATCTACACGTGGGAAGTGGATAACTCATCGAAGGCACATTGGCTTGCCTGCCTGTTCGTTGAGGAGACGGAGATCCAGTTTGACAAGTACGATGTGCCCCATATTTGCGTTCGATGGCAAGCTCCCCACGATGCGACCGCAGCACAACGAGAAAAGATAAGGGAGTTCGTTAGCGATATGCGGATTTCAAAAATCAACGAAGAACTGGTGCGGATAAGGGAGTTTTTTGAGGAATGCGGTGAACCTCACCACAACAAGGAATTCCAAGTTGACCCACTGAGTCCGGACCCGGGCAGGTTCAGCTTCACAATGACTCCTGGATTCGAGGAAATCATCGACAAGGCAATCTCGACGAGATACTCGCGGGAAAAACAAACAGAACACCGAGCAGAAAAACACGACGAGGGCTATCTTGCGAATAGGGTACAAGAGACCTCAAGGGTGAGAATACGCATCCCTGGATTGGCCATTCCGTTGAAGGAGGAACTTAAGGAGTGGTTCGAGAGGAATAGGCGGACTGGGCATTTCGAGTTGCTTAATGGTGAGCATACCGACGTCTACCTCAACTGCCGCACTCTTGTATCAAATACCGACCTGTTGAGATCCGTTGCCGGCTGGATCTCAAGTGCCCATCAATCTCAATCAATTGATTGCGTCCTCGTGGTGGGGACAAGCGCCATTCCAGTGGCAGTATACGTGGCAAATAGGCTGCGGACGTCTGTCACGTTCACTATGGCGAGGCGGAAAAGAGCCAGTCCACCTGGAAAAGGGAATCAAGAGACACCAGGGGATTCCTTGGACCAAGCGGAAGGAGAAAGACGTCTCACGACGCTCGTCGAGGCGGTCAAGCAGGACTACGGGCTCGTCGAGGTAATCCCATCGGTTGTTGCAGGGGAGAACCTCTTGGTTATCGATGATGTTATCTCGGGAGGCAATGTTGTCATTGAAATCCTCAAGGAGTTGGAGGCATTGGACCGGAAGCCGGGTCTGGTCTATCACCACTCGCTATTCCGTCTGGGAAGCAGGATGTACGTTGAGGACGAAAGGATTGCCAAGTATGAATGGATTGTGCACTTGCCAGATGTAATGTATGCCGCGGCCGAGGACTGCCCGCTTTGCCACTCAGGAGAAGCGGTTGTCAGAGAGTCGGAGATGTACTAGAACCTATTTCAGAACCTGGCATGGAACTTGCCCCTGACAAGGCATGGCCAGGAAAAGACTAACTGACAAGCAATGGGACAAGATCCGCGTGCGTCTAGCGGAGCTGTCCTGGCCGAAAACCCCATCCGCCTGACAATAAGCCTCGATCGGACCTGCAATATACTCCATTGGCAGCTTTTGACTGTCCGTCGAGGGCCTTTTCTGCATGTCTTCCTTAGTCGACCGGTTTATCCGACGCATCCGCTCCGCATTGGCATCTCTGCAACTGGCTTCCCTCCATCTCCCCCAGCCTTCTCGCTATTCTGTCCTTCTCGGCTCTGCCCTCGATTTCACTCGCAGTAATGCCCAACTTGCCGCTGAGAACGCTCTCCTCCGCCAGCAACTGATCATCCTCCAGCGTCATTCCAAGAAACCATGGTTCACCCAAACCGATCGCCTCTGGCTCGTCCTACTCGCCAGCAGGGTCCGCAGGTGGAAGGAAGCTCTTCTCATCCTCAAGCCCGATACGCTCCTGCGCTGGCATCGCCAAGGCTTCCGGCTGTTCTGGTGGTTCAAGTCCCGCAACCGGGGTGGGCGCCCCAAGCTGGCCTCCGAAACCATCGCTTTGATCCTGCAGATGGCCAGGGAGAACAGCCTCTGGGGCGCCGAGCGCATTCGCGGTGAACTCATGAAACTCGGCATCCGGGTTGCCAAAACCACAATCCAGAAGTACCCTGGCCCGCGGGCCCAGGGCGGGCGCCCGCCTGGCACGCCCCCACCCCGCCCATGGTCAGAATTGGTCAACCTTCCTCAAGAATCACGCCCAGATTGTCTGGGCCTGTGACTTTCTCCCGGTGATTGACCTGTTCTTCCGGCAGATCTACACTTTCTTCATCATCGAACTCGCGTCGCGCCGAGTCGTTCATTTTGGCGTCACCTCCCACCCGACGGACGCCTGGGTGGCACAACAACTTCGGGAAGCGACCCCCTATGGCCTAACCCCACGCTTCCTGATCCGCGACCGGGACAGCAAGTACGGCGACGATTTCACACGAGTCGCAAAGGCAAGCTCCATTGATGTCCCCTGGCCTGGCGGCCTTAGGGCAGGCTGAAGACACCCTACCGCGCTCCAAAGGCCAACGCGGTTTGCGAACGGTTCCTGGGGAGCGTGAGAAGAGAATGCCTTGATCACCTGCTGGTTGTCGGAGACAGGCAACTTCATCGGGTAATCAAGGAATACGTCGAATACTTCAACCGGGCACGGCCACACCAGGGAATTGCGCAGAGGATTCCTGAGCGGATCGTGCCCCGGCCAGCCTGGCCGAGGCGAGGAAGGCTCATCACGGTCCCCGTCCTCAATGGATTGCACCACGACTACCGGTATGATCTGTGAGCCGGAAGTCCGCCCTATAATCTCGGACGGGGTTTTCGGCCAGCACAGGTGGGAACAGCGAAGCGAGTAAGGCTGTGATCCGCCAAGTCGTCGCTACAGCGCGGGCAAGGTTCGCAGAAATGAAACCAAGGAGAACTTTATAATGGACGCAAAAAGCAAGAAAATGTCGCCGCTTAAACTCGGACTGAATGTGGTGATGACCACATTGTTCTTTCCGGCAATCACGCTGCTGTTAGCGGGAAACTGGCGCTGGGCGGAAGGGTGGATCTTTGCCCTCTGGCTTGTTGTGATGATCCTGTTCAGTCTCATCTATCTGTACTGGAAGGATCCAGTTCTGCTTACGGAACGAACGAAAGCGCCAGGCTCTGATAACCAGAAGCCATGGGATAAGATTCTCATGGGTTCTCTTCTCTCACTGGCATTGCTCTGGTTAGTTATCCTCCCGTTGGATGCAGAACGTTTCCATTGGTCACCCGCCTTTCCATTATGGCTGAAAATCCTGGGTGGCGTGGCTTTATTACCGGCTTTGTATCTGATCGAACGAGCGGTGATTGATAATACGTACCTGTCAGCGATGGTCAGGGTTCAAAGTGAACGCAAGCAACGTGTGATCACTACAGGTGTATATGGCTTCGTGAGGCATCCGTTGTATCTTGGTTGTATGCTGATGATGTTGGGCGCATCATTTATGATAGGTTCTGTGTGCGGACTGATCATCGCATTGGTCGCGTTGCTTGTTCTAACGGGTCGGATTATTGGTGAAGAAAAAATGATGCTCGAAGAGCTGGAGGGCTACGAAGCGTATCAGAAAAAGGTAAAGTACCGGCTGATTCCATTTGTTTGGTAATTCGCCTGTTCATCGCTCGTTTGGGCGCGTTTCACCCGCTGTTTCGACCTTCCCCTTATTCATGATTGGCGAAGGTATTGCTATTCAATCAAATTCGGTGGAGACCAACAGGCCGATCCAGCAGCTCGAACTTGACATCAGCGCCTCAGAGGGATACTCTTTCGATCAATTCGCGATCGTGATTCACCAGGCACGTTTCGACCAGGGGTCAGTAGGCATCCTCGAGGGCGCAAGAAAGGGCGCTGAGGCTGGCACCTGTGGACGAACTCTCATAACCCGAAGGACCCTGGTTCGAGTCCAGGCCCCGCTACTAGGCAGGAACCGTAGCGCGCAAGGCTACGGTTTTTTCTTGGCCCGGTGAACTCCGGTTCCGAAAACCTTGCCAAAGAAGAGATCCTCCCATCAACCAGGCTTCATCAGGCTCGTCCGTCCACCGGAGCCGTCCGGTCCACGGCCCTTTCCAGGATCGACATGTTTTCATGGCGAAAATCCCCACAGAGAGGAGATTTTCGCATGAACCGCACTTCATCGGGTTCGTCAGATCTCCAATGTTCGTCGAACGCAGCTTCGCACCCCTCGCACCCTGTCCTGGCCAAGAACCCCATCCACACAAAAATCGATCTGGATTGGACGGGCACAATCGGGCCGATAGACCGAAGGTCGCTGGTTCCCCCCTGCCTGCGGCTGGGGCAGGTTGGCTTTGCCAGGGCAGGCGAGTCCAGCGTCCGCCACAAAACAGACGAACCGAGGCGACTTGAACCTCGGTTCTTTGTTCATCCACACCAGTCCCGATCACGCGACTTCAGCCAAATAGCCCATCATCGTCGCGGAGTAATGGCAAAGCATTCTATGACGTCTCAATCACCACTTTCCAAAGCTTTCTCGCGCAGCTGTTGCATATCACGTATCGGGGGAACTCCAAAGACGCTTTTATATTCCCGATTGAAATAAGACGCGTCGCGGTATCCCACTCGAAAGCCTGCATTGGCTGCGTCAAGGTCTTCGCCCAACATCAGCCTGCGGGCCTCTTGGAGCCGCAGTTGCTTCTGGTACTGCATCGGGCTCATTGCCGTGACGGCCTTGAAGCGATGTTGCAATCCCGAAACGCTCATTCCCAGGTCTCGTGCGAGTTCCTCGATGCGTAACGGCTGGTCGAAGTCTTTTCGGATGCGTTCGACAGCCCGTGCGATGTGTGATGTGTAGCCCCCCTGAACCGCGAGATATCGGAGCCGGGCACCTTGCGATCCCACGAGAAGCCGGTAGACGATTTCCCGCGTGATCAGCGGCATAAGGGTCGGCACTTCGGCAGGGGTATCCAAGAGCTTGATCAGCCGCAGGAGGGCGTCCTGCAAGTTCAAGTCCAACGAGCTGACGTCCATTGCCCTTGTTCTCGTCTGGGGTGTAGGTATGTCATGACTCGCCTCTGCCATGACCGCGCCGACGAGGCCGGGGTCAAGTACAAGACGGAGGCTGAGGTACGGTCGATCCCTGGATGCCTCTAGAATCTGACTGACCCACGGCAGCTCGACCGTGGAGATCAGGTAATGGAGGGGGTCGTACCGATAGCGGCTGTCGCCAATTAAGACCTCCTTGCTCCCCTGAGCAATCATGCAAAAGGATGGCTTGATGACACCATGAATCCGCTGCTTTGGCACAGAAGCACGGGCCAGATATAAGCCTTCCAGAGGTTGTACGGTTCCATCTTCAGGGACGGCTCGCGCGATCCGCTCGATCAGTTCCTCGCGATTCACCTGCATCCGCAGTGCCTCGCGCTCTATCAGCTGCATCTTGCTCCTATCCATAAGATCCTCTTTCTCCGGTTTCTCAGTTGCCCTTGATCAAGATGTGCAGAATCGTTCAATCATTCTCCAGATTCATTCTACCCTCCTGACCACCAGATTGTTACACTGAATATCAGACAACAAAAAGAAGACAATCACCAACAATAAGGCATTCGCAAGTATTCATCATCACTCAATCTGGCTCGCGGTCTTCCGCCAAGGGGCCAGCCGAATGGTTCACGTCTCTACAGCGGAGACAAGAGATTCGAAAATGAAAACACGTAAACTGGGAAAAAGCGGCTTAGAAATTTCGGCCCTCGGGCTCGGTTGTATGGGTATGAGTTCGGCTTATGGCCCCGCTGCTGACAAGCAGGAAATGATTTCCCTGATCCGGGCGGCTGTGGACCTTGGCATCACTTTCTTCGACACCGCCGAAGCTTACGGTCCGTTCGCCAACGAAGAGCTCGTGGGCGAAGCGCTTGCACCGGTCCGCAGCCAGGTCGTGATCGCTACCAAGTTCGGGTTTGATATCGATCCGCTCACTGGAACTCGTTCGGGTGGTGTCAACAGCCGTCCAGAGCACATCCGGCTGGTGGCGGAGGCATCCCTCAAGCGGCTCAGAACGGATGTGATAGATCTGTTCTACCAACATCGAGTGGATCTTGATGTGCCTATCGAAGACGTCGCTGGCACGGTGAAGGACTTGATCCGCGAAGGCAAGGTGAAGCACTTTGGTCTTTCGGAAGCGAGCGCCCAGACAATCTGTCGCGCACATGCTGTCCAGCCGGTTACCGCTGTTCAGAGCGAATACTCGCTGTGGACGAGAGACCCTGAAGCGGAAGTGCTACCAACCTGCGAAGCGCTCGAAATCGGCTTTGTTCCCTTTGGCCCTCTGGGTGCGGGCTTCCTCACAGGAACAATCGATGTGACGACATCTTTTCACAGCACGGATTTCCGCAATATCTCGCCTCGGTTTACCCCTGAAGCGAGAAAAGCGAATCAGGCTTTCGTCGACCTGCTCGGATGGATCGCAGAACAGAAGAAGGCGACACCAGCACAAATCGCACTCGCCTGGCTGCTGGCTCAGAAACCGTGGATTGTTCCCATTCCTGGCACGACAAAACTCCATCGTCTGGAGGAAAATATCGAGGCAGTGAATGTTCAACTGACTCTCGATGATCTGCGCGAGATAGAAGACGCTGCTGGAAAGATCCATGTGCAAGGAGCTCGGCTCCCCGAAGCTGTGTTGAAACTGACAGGGCGCTAGGCGGTAGTAAGGCGATCTGAATTGAACTTAATCAGAAATAGGAGAACAAAATGCAAATGCGTCAGCTCGGAAAAAGCAATCTGGAAGTATCGGCTCTCGGGCTCGGCTGCATGGGAATGAGCTTCGCCTATGGTCCGGCTGCAGGCAAGCAGGAGATGATCTCGTTGATGCGCACCGCCGTCGAACGCGGCGTCACGTTCTTCGATACCGCCGAAGCGTACGGCCCTTTCACGAACGAAGCGCTTGTGGGTGAAGCGCTAGCTCCCTTCCGCGGTCAGGTGGCGATCGCCACCAAGTTCGGATTCACTTACGATTCCAAAGGGGAGCAGGTGGGCCTGGATAGTCACCCGGAACACGTCAAACAGGTGGCCGAGGCCTCTCTCAAGAGGCTCAAGGTCGAGGCCATTGACCTGTTCTATCAACACCGGGTTGACCCAGAGGTGCCGATCGAGGATGTGGCTGGAGCGGTCAAGGACCTGATCCGGGCAGGAAAAGTGAAGCACTTCGGTCTTTCGGAAGCCGGCGCGCAGACGATCCGCCGCGCTCATTCTGTCCAAGCGGTCACTGCGGTTCAAAGCGAATACTCGCTCTGGTGGAGGCGCCCTGAGGAGGCGCTGTTCCCCACTTTGGAAGAACTCGGGATTGGGTTTGTCCCATTCAGCCCCCTGGGGAAGGGTTTCCTTACAGGCAAGATCGACGAAAATACGCAATTCGATAAAAGCGACTTCCGCAACATCGTGCCTCGTTTTACGCCGGAGAATCGAAAGGCCAATCAGGCGCTGGTCGATATGCTCGGCCGGTTCGCAAAACAAAAGAAGGCGACCCCTGCCCAGATCGCGCTCGCCTGGCTGCTGGCCCAAAAGCCATGGATCGTTCCGATCCCGGGCACGACCAAGCTGGCGCGCCTCGAAGAAAATATCGGGGCCGCGAATATCGGGCTTTCGTCCGACGACCTGCGCGCGATCGATCGCGCCGCAGCGAAGATCCAGGTGCAAGGAGACCGGTATCCCGAAGAACTGGAGAAGCGGACGTATCGTTGAGGCGCTGGGTTAATGTGAAAATGATATGTCAAAGGATCGAGTAGAAGCTTTCAGTGATCGAGTCTTTTCCGTAGTTTTGACATTGTTCGTCCTCAGTTGGACCACTGTCCTGGCCAAAAACCTCATCCGTCCGCAAATGGGCCATGGATTGGACGCGCATAATGCCCCTATCATGGATTCTGACGGTCTATCTAGGGACCAATTCGCGGCCTTGGTGATTCAATCAATCTCGGTGCCCAGCAACTCGATCTTGACATCGGCGCATCGAGGGGATACCCTTTCGATCAATTCGCGGTCGAGATTCACTAGGCACGTTTGAACCAGAGGTCAGTAGGCAGCCTCGAGAGCACAAAAAAGGGCGCTGAGGCTGGCACCTGTGGACGAAGTCTCATAACCCGGCGAGCTTCGGTTCGAGTGGACCTGTGTGCCCATGGCAGCGAAAACAGTGGCAGATCAAGTTGATCTGCCGCTTTCTGTTTGAGCTACAGATCGCCGGGCGATTGGCCCGGAGATCCCAGGTTCCACCCCATGGAGGCGCCCCCTTGTCCTGGCCGAAAACCCCATCCGCCCGACAATGGACCTCGATTGGGCCTGGACTATCATCAACTGATAGGTTCTGATCGTCCGTCGAGAGGGCCTTTTCTGCATGTCTTCCTTACCAAGCGCTTTATCCGACACAAGCACTCCGCATGGGCACATGATCGGACAGGGCTTTCGGCCACCACGCCAAAGGGCGGTGTACTGCCCGCGTGAGGCAGAATTATTGTATTGTGTGCAATTCAGCCAGGTGCCACAGAATTCGTCCCATAATGATCTGCATAGGCACTCTGCCGATCGCTCGGTATGGGTGCATTCCTCCTGACTGCGAGTGCAATGGCAGGCGAGAGCGCGAGGATCATACCAAGAGGGGGCGCAAAGTGAAGAAATGCCCGTACTGCGCCGAACAAATCCAGGACGAAGGGGTTGTCTGCCGTTATTGCGGCCACGACATGCAAGTGCCTGAACCACCAGCAGCAAAGCCCAACGGAACCAGAGGACGTCCGATATCAATGAAGAAACCATGGCTCGCGGCTCTGCTGAATGCTGTGATTCCTGTCATGTTTGGGATAGGCTACATGTATTTGGGCTTATGGGGTCGATGGGCCGTTGCTTTCTTTGGCCTGCAAATTGCGGCGGTGATGTTCCTCGATGGGATGGGGGCTGGACCTTTACCCCGGGACGTGTTGCTTCTTGTCGTATGGGTCGCAACCATATTCGATGGCTACAACCAGGCCAAGAGAATCAACATGCGAAGGGCAGCAATCAAGTCCGAGACACAATGACCAGTGCAGGGGCCTTCTGTCATGGCCAAAAACTACATCCGTCCAAAAATGGGGCTGGATTGGACGTGCACAATGCTCCTATCATGGATTCTGACCATGGGAGCGTGAGGAGAGAATGCCTCGATCACATCCCGTTTGTCGGGGACAGGCAACTTCATCGCGGGATCAGGGAATGAGTCGAATACTTCAACCGAGCACGGCCACCTCAGGGGATTGGGCAGAGAATTCCGGAGGAAATCGCGCCCCCGCCAGCTTGGCCGAGGCGAGGAAGGCTCATCGCGGTTCCCGTCCTCAATGGACTGCACCATGACTACCGGTGTGATCTGTGAGCCGGAAGTCCGCCCTATAACCTCGGACGGGGTTTTCGGCCAGCACAGCCCTTTAACAAACTGCAACGCAAAGGCGAAGGATCTACCCACTATTAGCCTCTCTAAGGAGGAAGCCATGCCTGGCAAGAAGGAGATTACCCCCGTTCAAGGAACCGTCTTATCCGTTGGTAGAGGCGACCAAAGAAAGGTCATTGCCACATCCCAGGCAACTCAAGTCAAGAGCGCTGGGAAGATCATCAGAGGGGAGGGACTCTTGGATGTAGTTTTTGTGTTTGACACGACCGGCTCGATGGACAGCAAGATCAACGCCCTGCTTCAGACCTGTGCTCAGTTCGTGGATGAGGCAAAGTCGCTTGATCTTGACTCCCAGTTCGCCCTGATATCCTTTGGGGATATTAGTATTGTGGGAGGTAGCGACAAGATAGAGTTGGTGGTTCCTTTAACCGACAATATCGAGCGCATCAAGCACGGCCTGGCCCATATCCCCAGAAACAGCGGCTATGGGAACGAGGGCGAAACCAGCCTGGAGGCGATTCAGGAAGCCTTCAAGATCCAGTACCGGCCCGGTACGATTAAGGCTTTGATCCTGATCACGGATGAACCGGCCGTTCAGGCAAACCTGAAGGCCAAGGAGATGATCGAGGCTCTGGCGCAGAAAGAGTTTCTGGTGTTTGTCATCTCACCGCCGGAGCCGTACTTCAAGGAGATGGCCAAGCGCAATGGAGGAATTTGGCTCGAGGTGGCTGCAGATACGCCCCTCGACAAGATTCTTGAAATGTTCAAGAACATCGCCAAGAAGGTCTCCGAAGTTGCCCAAGAGGTCACCCTCATAACTGACGGGAGCGTCAAGGAATACCTTCGCTTGAAAGCTCCCAAAAAGTAGCTGTGGGACCCGTTTAGCAGAGGTCAATGAACATTCTTGGCCTCTGCCGTTTCTTTCACAAGGAGGACACCATGTCCGGCAGCGCTCAAGATCAGGATCAAGATCTCTACACTGTCTTGGGCGTGCCCAGGACAGCGACTGGGGAGGAGATCAGGAAACAGTACCATAAGTTAAGCAAAGACATTGGGTTACCGCACCTCAAAGGGCTACTCAACAAGTATGAAGCCCTGGGGGATTTGGCTGACGAGGATACTGTCAAAATCCTTAAGGAGAAGATCGAGGAGGCAAGCGAGACACAACTACTCCTTAACCAGGCCAACGAAGTTCTTTCTGACCCTGTCAAGAGGGCAAAGTACGATGCCGAGCTGGATAGTTTAACTCCTCCACCCCCACCCGAAGTACCACCCGACATCGTCATCGATTGTTCCGGGATGGACCTCGGCAGAATGAAGGAGGCAGATAGCAAGGTAGCTTCCTTTGTGGTCGACAACAAGGGCGGACCCGTGGTCAGCATTAACATTGATTGGGAGAGACAGCCCGTCTGGGGAGAGATACAAGTTAAACCCACCCTAGGCACGGTCTTTCCCATCGAGGTCAAGGTAACCGTCAAGGCCACAACGGCAGGCGGTCGTCACAGGGCCAAGATCCTGGTGAATGCTGACGGAGAGGTTAAGGCTGTGCCCGTGGTCTTTACCTGTGTTGTCGAGCCAGTTTCCGACACCACATACACGCCGACGGCTACACCTGCTTATACACCTTCACCCAGAGCTCCTTTGTCAGCCTCAGTAGCAAAAACCGTATCCGATATGTCCAGAGAAACTAAGGGCCGCGTGCTTACACTTTTGCTTATCTTGGGGGTGGTTCTCTTTGGAGGGTACCTGATTCACTCGAGGCTTGCATATGTTGACGAGATTAGTACCCAAGAAGTAGAGCAGGCAACACGGTCAGTACAACAAACCGAGGAGTTGCCAAACCAAATAAGTGAATCCTTCGCTACCCAAAACGCTACGGCAAGCCGCTTAGACCTGGAGGGGGAAATATCAGCATTTGCCAGGAATCCCGCTGCATTTGTAACGATAGAGCGGATTGGGGCGGGGATACCGAATAAGGAAGAACCGTGGGTATACTACGGCTTGTACGAGGTAGAAAACCATTCGAAGTTCTCCTGGGTCACGATTGGTGAAGGTAGTGGTAGTGAGGTTGGTGATTTCTATACCTCGGTCGCTCTACCTGTACCTGACAATGACGCCCTTTATCCTGGGGGGGTACGCCAGCTAAATGCCGGGGAAGAGTTGTACTACGGTGGTGCAGCCGGATGGCAGGCGGGTCGGATTTGTATAGACGTAACACTCAATAACCAAACAGCGAATTACGGTATAGAAAAATGTTTTAATCCCCCAATAGAAATGGATCTATCCCAGTATGTACACATTACTGCGAGGACATTGCCGACCAACAACATAAACCATACTGGACTATTGGAGGTGACTTTCGAAGTGGACAAAGAGATTCCCTACCTGCCGGTGTCACTAGGTGAAATAACGATGACTCCCGAGACAGATTCGTACTACGATTATCTCTACCAACAAGATCCGACTGACAGCCGTGTTCTTGTAATGTCACAAGATGCCGTGTCATCCGGAACAACTGTGGAGTATGTCTATCTTGACAATAACTACCAACCGAGCAGTGTTTGCATCAATATCGGGGATGCCTATGCGGCGAACGGGAAGGTCTGTTCATCGGTGCAGTAAGCTCGGTGACTGAGGATTGCCTAAGTTGAGAGATAGGACGGGAGATTCCGTTGGCATGTACTGGCCGAAAACCCCATCCGTCTGAAAATGGGCCTGGATTGGACGTGCACAATGCTCCCATCATCGATTCTGACCGTCTATCCAGGAATCAACTCGCAGCTTTCGTGATTCAACCCCCTTCGGTAAATTGACAAACGCGCACATCAGGATGTACGCTTCGAGTCACACTTGCGGATCAACCTCGTCGGGCTCGAGGATACTGAACCACGGGTGGTACCCTCAAGCGGCGGGAAATCCTGTTTGAGGCCGCCTCCCCCAGGTTCAAGCTCATAACCCGGAGGTCGCTGGTTCGAGTCCAGCCCCCGCTACCTCAAGGGAAAACCGAGGCATTTGAGCCTCGGTTTTGTCTTAAATCCTCACGTTGTCGGGTCCCAGACTCAGCAAGATCACGGAGGAATCGACGATCGCAATCACATGGCAGCTCGTCAGGCCAGTAACCGCCTGATCGTTGGTCCTCGTCTGAAACAGACGGGGTCGGATTCCATGTCAACCTCGGTTCGTCGGGCCGGTAGCCCTGAGATGCTAATTCACGGTCCAGTCTGAGACGCTGGGTTGCGGAGAGCCCGCAATTCACGGGGCTGTCTCGCGCCCTAGGCAGACGCGTCTAGACTCCGTCCGGGGATAGAGCTCTCGAATATGGTTGCCCTTCGGGCAACAGGCAACTCGCAGCCCTCAGAGGAATTGAACTTCATTTGGCAGATGCCAGATCCAGGGCTTGGGATATGTCGCTAATGAGGTCCTGCAAATCCTCGCACCCGACGCTTAGTCGAATGAACCCCTCTGGGACGGGATCGCCACCCCAGCGGGCCCGGCGCTCGGCCGTCGTGTGAATACTTCCAAAACTGGTTGCCTCATACACCAACCGGCAGGACTTGAGAAACCTCTCGGCACAACCGCGATCAGGAAGGACGAAACTGACAAGGGGGCCGAACAGTTGCATTTGGCGAACTGCGATTGGATTGGAAGGGTCGTTCGGCAATCCTGGATAGCGCAGGCCGGTGACATCTTTCCTGGTCGCCAGGTATTGCGCGATCGCCAGGGCGTTGGCGCATTGCTTTCGCAAGCGCAAATCCATAGTGACAAGAGACCGATGTGCTAACCAGACTTCCATGGGCCCGGGTATCGCCCCGATTTGAGTCCGCCACGTCCGAATTCGTTCGGCCCAATCCTCATCACGCATTGCCACGTGACCTAGAATCAAATCGGAGTGGCCGGTTATTGCTTTCGTGTCGGATGAAACGGAAAAGTCGGCCCCCATCGCAATTGGAGCCTGTCCAAGAAATGTCGCGGTCGTGTTGTCCACCGACACCAGTGCCCCGGCCTCATGAGCGAGCCTTACCAGTTCAGAAATATCGCAGACGTCAAGCCCTGGATTGCTGGGCGACTCAAGCCAGAGGAGTTTGGCACCTTCAAGAAGCTCACGCTGTGCGTTCCCTGCTGTTGCAGCCATCTTCACCCGAACACCCATTTCGCTGAAATAGGCAGTGGCCAACCTGCGCGTCGTAAAGTAGCAGTCTGTTGGCAACACCACAATATCACTTGGGCGCAAAACGACCCCAAGTACAGCCGCGATGGCTGCCATGCCAGAGGAGAAGACGACTGCTGTGCCGCCTTCCAACTCACCTAGCGCTTGTTCATACATTGTCCATGTCGGATTGTGAAATCGTCCATAGGTGAATGGCGAGCTAGAAACATCCCCTGCGGCGTGGAACGGGCCTGCAAATACCGGCCCAGGGAGAAAGGGGGAGCCTTGAGATGGTTCGGGAAACCCGATTCGGGTTACTTTGGTTCCCTGGCGCATGGCTCAAATCCTTCCTACTAGATCTGCAAGTTGTCGGTCGGGCATCCACAGCGGTGGATCAACCAGGAGCCTCATAACGAGAAGAAAGATTGCAAGCCGCTAGCGAATTCGTGTAATTGTAGCCGAACTCGATACCTGTCCTGGCCCGTTAGGTTATTGTGGACACGGAACAACTGACGGGGTAGAACGGAGGTTAGCCCTATGCCATCCGTCTACCCCGTCGGCGTTCGGCCTGGGAAAAAGGACCTAGGCAAGAACCTCATCCGTGCGGCAATTGACCTGGACGATCACCTGCGAAAGTGCGGTAAGAACCCCTCAAAAAGTTTCCCAAATTGCGAGAGAGTCAGCATAAGTATAATATTGACCATTCTCGATCGCCGCCAAAAAGAGGTAAGGATGACCCCATCAATTCTTGTAGCTTACGCCACCAGCTATGGTTCAACTCAGGAAGTGGCCCAATCAATAGCTGAAACGCTTCGTGGCCATGGGCTTGAAATCGAAGTACAGCCCGCCAAGAAAGTCAAGGCTTTCTCTGGGTATCGCGGTGTGGTGCTGGGTGCTCCCCTTTACATGTTCCGCTGGCACCCGGAGGCGCGCCAATTCCTGGCGCGGCACCGCACCGTCCTGGCTTCGCTGCCAATGGCGATTTTTGCCCTCGGGCCCTTTCATAACAAGGAAGATGAATTCCGCAGTGCGCGCGAGCAGCTCGATAAGGAACTGGCGAAGTTCCCCTGGTTGAAACCGACAGCGGTTGAAGTATTTGCCGGAAAATTCGACCCGGACAAGCTGAGATTCCCCTACAGTCTGATGGATCCCCTTAGAAAGATGCCGGCCAGCGACGAGCGGGATTGGGAGGCGATTCGCGCATGGGCGGCGGGTGTTGCTGATGCGCTGAAGGTGAAAGAGAGTCTGTAGACCATGGACTTCTGGCAAAAAACCACAATTTGGGTCGTGGGTGACCAGGGGGCTTACCTCTTCAACCGGGCCGAGGGTCTGTGGAAGCCTTTCCACCTTCCGCCGGCTTCTTGCCCAGATCGTCTTGATGCGCTCACCAGTTTCTCATTCGCTTCAGACCAGAGAGTATGGAATAGGAATAGTCCATGAAGACCCCGAGGTTTCTGTTGATACTCGCCATAATGGGAGTCTCAATTTCAAGTTGCCATTCTCAACCAGCTGTGGCGTCTTCGCCTGCAAAAGTTCCAACATCTGTCATGCTCCCTACTGTGACTGAAACTCCAACGATAATTGCAACCGAAGCCGCTACTCCAATTCCTGTACAATTTCCGGCAATTGTCTCCCCCAAGAGTTGCGCAACTTTGAATGGTCAATTGCCCACATTATCGAATCCAGAAACACCATTATCGACACGCCCCGTACACAGGACGCTTGGTGGCGGGGTGGTACAAAGCAAAGAATTCACTATTGAGATGTTGCTGTATTGCGACTCGGCTTTCCAACCTAATTCTGCTGACTATATCAGCGACATTGGCGGCTTGGCAATCTACCATAATTGGCGATATGACGCACCGCACGATAGTGGGCTGATTTACGGGTATTTTGGAATTGAGCCTGATATTCTCTGGCAATGGGGAGAAGGACCATCGACAAGCCAGGGGCATGTATCGCAAGGACAAAGCGTCGGTATTCGTTTTGCTCCGAACACCTCCCCGGATTTCTCTAAGCCAAAATCCTTGACATTTGTTTATGTGCTGCAGACAGAGTCTGGGCAATTATCTGGTGCCGTGCTTTCGTTTGATACTCAGCAAGTCTCTGACGGTCTTCAACCAAGCAATATACTTGTAGCTCCTTGTTCCGATACAGAATTGCAATCCATTAAGAGTGCATTGCCAACTGCTACCCCCTAGGGGGTATGCCAGATGACAGCGCCGATTGGCAATTATGTACCACGTGCTTATGCTGTTAGACCAAAAACCCCATCCGTCCGAAAATGGGTATGGATTGGGAGTGCCAATGCTGCCCTCCTGGATTCTGACCGTCTATCTAAAGATCAATTCGCAGCCTTCGTGATTCAATGTGTCTCGCCCCCAATCTCGGGGCGTTGACAAACGCGCCCATCAAGAGGTACCCTTCGAACTAGACTCACGGATCAACCTCGTCGGGCTCGAGGATACTGAACCACGGGTGGCACCCTCAAACGGCTGGAAATCCTGTTTGAGGCCCCCTCCCCCAGGTTGGGGCTCATAACCCGGAGGTCGCTGGTTCCCTGGACCGCCCCAGGGCGGGCGAGTCCAGCCCCCGCTACCTCAATGCAAAACCGAGGCATTTGAGCCTCGGTTTTGATTCATTCGACGGGATTGTAGACAGTCAAACACCAGCGGAATTCCCCAGATTCATTGTGCATACGTGGTTTGGCAGCTCGTCGGTCCCGTAACCGCCTGATCACTGGTCCTCGTGCGAAACAGACGGGGTCAGATTCCACGTGAACCTCGGATCGTCGGGCCTGTAGTCCGGGAGGTCGCTGGTTCCCCGGCATGCGGCCTGGGCAGGCGAGTCTCATTCAGGCGATGTCAGGTCGGCCAACGATCGGTGGATCATTTGCCTCACGGAGGTTCCTTGCCCAGCAAGGTTCCCTTAGCATGCGGTTCTTCAGCGACAGCTCGGCCACCACCGGGCTCGGTCAAGACCCCGGGGAATCCTGTTGACCTTGTCAAGTTGCATCGAGGGCGCCGGCCGCGACTGGGGGCTGGGGCGGGCCCAACCGAGGCCTGGCAAGGTGGACCCGGGGGCAAGCCCTGCTCCACCCGAGGGTGGTGGTGATAGACTCACCAGGGGTCGGCGCAAGGCGGCCGGGGTTCTTCTCCCAGCTCACACATGCGCGCCCGGGGGCCTCCAGAGCCAATGTAATCTCGGCACAGAAGGCCTCCTGCTGCCGGACGGAGCCGGACCGGGGATCATGCACCTCCCGGGACACTTGCGCGAAGAAGGCATTAGGGATGCCAGAGCCACGGGTGCAGGAACTGATCGTCAAGCTTGAACGCGGGATGCAGAAGACCGAGCAGCGGTTCCGTTCGTTGCCCCCTGAGAAGTGGAGCATCACCGTGTATGACGGCTCGCCGCCTTGGACCGCCCGCAGTCTCCTGGCCCATTTCGCATCTTCCGAGGTCGCTCTGCTGGCAATGGCCAAGAACGTTGCCTCAGGTGGCCCCGGAGCGCCAGAAGGGTTCGACTTTGACGCGTTCAACGCCGAGGAGCAGATCCGGCTGGCCTCGCGCACCGCAGAGGAGTTGCTCGGCGACCTGATCTCTGCCCGGGACGCGTTGCTCAGTTGGTTGCGCGCCTTGCCAGAAAGTGCCCTCGACTGCCAGGGCCGCCACCCGGCCCTTGGAACGGTATCCCTCGAAACAATGATTACGGCCATCTATGGCCACCAACTTCTCCACATGCGGGACTTGGCCGCCAGGCTCGCCTAGTAGCAGCACAAACCCAGCCCGTTACCCAGGGCTGACATCTGAGGGGCGGCGCGCGAGACTTGTGTGGGCCGTCTCTGCCCACATCCCCCTTAAGGGGGAGGCCCCCTCACTCACCCAGTACCCACGAACTGGCGCGGGTGATGTGAATACCGCCTCCATGAGGAGTTAGGGCTCCCGCCCAGCCTCCACAAATGTGACGGGCCGGATAGCTCACCGTACGAATACCTTCCTCCCCTCCCGGCTGAATCCTGGACTTGCCGGCGTGATGAGCGCATTTCCGCCCTGAGCCCTTTCTGTCTTCCGAGGAGTGGAACCAAGCAGCGCAGCCGTTTCTTGCGAATAGCCGCCACCAAGGTCGTCTACCAGAGAATCCTTTCCACCACCCACAGCCTGTGTTGGTACACCGAGAAACTCGAGCATCGTCTTTTGCGCTTGAATCGCTGATCGCACAGGACGCCCTTTTGACTGTTGGCGCGCTGCCCTGAATCGGCCTATAACTATCCGTGACCGAGGTGCCGGAGATCGGCTGGTGCCAGAAGAGCGATCCTTTTGGCGCCTGGCCGGAGCCAAACGGTTCTTGGATGTCCGAGGGCGGCTCCTGGCCACCCCGACGAATGTAGCCTCTCCGGCATCAACGCAGCCACCGTGTCGCGGCCGCTCCTCGAGAAGCCGCCACCGGCCTCTGGTTCCAATCGGGGGACAACATGAAAACGCCTCGTTCGTCACATCGTTCGAAGATGGGGGGATCGTTACCAATCCTCCTGGTCCTCATCCTAGCGACCGCCTGCAATTTCGGCACCGGCGGCAGTCCAACACCCGCCTCCTCACAATCCTGGTATGTAGCTCCGTCAGGGAATGACAACAACGATTGCCGCATCCCGATGACGCCCTGCCTGACGATCAGCACGGCGATTTCCAGGGCGGTCGATGGGGACACGATCTTCGTCTCGCCAGGAAAGTACCCCGAGTTATTAAGCGTCAAGAAATCGATCAACATTAAGGGTGTCGGCACCCAGCCCTCCGACGTGGTGATCGACGGCGAGAACTCCCACCAGGTCCTGCTCGTCGGCTGCATGGCCTGTTCGATCGCGGTCTCGGTTTCGAACCTCACCATCCAGGACGGCCTCGCCCCCGCCAGCGGCGGGATTAGCGGCGCGGGAGGCGTCTCGGTGGACGGCGCCACGCTGACTATGAGCAAGGTGGTTATTCAAAACAACAACGTCGCGCCGGGTGGAGAGGGAATTGCGGGCGGCGTTTCTGTTTCAGGGACCGCAACGCTCATCCTCTCGGACGCCACCATCACCGGGAATACGAATTCCAATGATGGCACGGAACCAGGGGGCTGGTACAACGGCTCTGGCGGCGGGATCTACAACCTGGGCACCCTCACCATCACGGGGAACGTGACCCTCTCCAAGAACAGCGCCGAGACCAGCGGCGGAGGGCTCTATAACGCGGCGGGCGCCAAGGCCGACCTGACGGGCGCAATCGTCCAGGGCAATACGTCGCATGCCACGCAAGAGTCGGACGGCGGGGGCGGCATCTACAGTGCCGGGACGCTGCATATGACCGGTGGGACAATCAAGGGCAACACATCTCAATGGAATTGCGGGGGCCTGCTCAGCACGGGAGCGACGACGCTGAGCGGGATGACAGTTGACAGCAACACGGCGAACTCTGAGGGCGGGGGAATTTGTCAACTGTATGGCGCGAATTCAACGCGGCTGACGGCCACGGACATATCCGTGGTGAACAACCACGCCACTCTTGGCGCGGGCGTTGCCAACGAGTTCACCGGAGATCCAAGCCTCGTTCCCAGCCTCGGATACCTGGATATCGAGCAGTCGACCCTGGCCAACAATGACGCCAGTGGATCCGGCGGAGGGGTTCTCAACGAGAACCGCGCCAGCATGTACCTGACCAACGACACCATCAGCAACAACTCCGCGGTGGGTGGGGGCGGGATCGCCACCGGCCAGAACGGAGGCAATGGCGTTGTCCTCAACGTGACCATTGCCTACAACAAGGCTTCCGTCGGGGCTGGCATTCTCACAGGTGGAGGCGACCTGACGGTGCAGAACGATTTGCTGGGCAAGAATGCCCCTGACAACTGCAGCAACAAGTACGGGGGCACGATCACGAGTGAGGCCGGAAATCTTTCGAGTGACAATAGCTGCAATTTCCAGGGCCCTCTGGACCGCAACAACCTTGACCCCAAGATCGGCCAGTTGGCAGACAACGGCGGGTCGACCCAGACGATCGCCCTGGAGAAGGGCAGCCTGGCCATTGATGCGGGCTTGGAGTGGCTGGCGCCTCAGGTGGACCAACGCGGGGACCCGCGCGGTGGGGATGGAAATGGAGATGGGATCCCCGGCTTTGACATCGGCGCCTTTGAGGTGATCCCCCAAACCCAAGGGATGAGCGCCCAGATCACGATGGTGCCGATCACCGTCACCCTTTCTTCGGAGACCTTCACTGTCTCGCAGCCCACGTTTTGTCGCTCCGGCCCGGCATTGAGCTACCCGGTGATGACCAACCTCCCGGTTGGAGCCGCCCCAGCCGCCGTGGGAAGGAACGCGGATGGTTCCTGGTTCTACGTCTATCAACCTGGCAAACTCCTCTGCTGGGTCCGGGCTCTCACGGGCAGCTTGAGCGGCAATCCGAGCGGTCTGCCGGTCCAGGCAACAGGCCCCACACCCACGCTCGCACCGCCTGCGCCCACTCCCAAACCGAAGAGTAAGCCGGCGAGCTGTTCGAGCTTTACCGATCAGGGAAGTTGTTCCTCTCACGGCTGCACATGGCATCCAGGGTTGGGAGCCCCAGGGTATTGCAGCTAGCAGCACGCTCACCCAGTGGATGCTATTCATGATCGGGCTGGTTCCCTGTCGGGTTGACTGAGGAGCCAAAGGAGGCGGTCCGGTGTGTTCCCCGGTCCGCAAGGAGGCTGTCCGAAAAGTACATGAACGGGCAGCCAACCGCGGTCCAGGCGTGGATCAACCTCTGGATCAGCGTAATCAAGGTCAATCCGAGTGCCTTTGGACATCTTGTGGCGATCGGAGAGACAGCAGTCGCACTTGGACTGATTCTGGGCGTCCTCAGCAACCTGACGGACATCGGCGGCGCACTCCTTGCGCTTGTCATCTGGTCAACGGCGGAAGGATTCGGTTGACCCTATGCCGCCGGATCGACGGACATCGGCTCGGCGATCATCTACGTGTTGGTCTTTGTCGCACCTTTCCTGATCCACGCCGGGCTTTTCAGGGGCCTTGACCGGCGGCTGACTCCAACAATCGGCCGATAAGGTTTTCTGGCTTCGGGGCCACTGTCTGGGGACGCCTAAGCCGCACAACCATGACGCATCGCTGCGTCCCCCGGCGATGACCGTCGCCCGGCCCAGTTGCATCGCGACCCACTACAGAAAGGAGGCGCTGCTCTCTCCAGCGGCTGGTCCCATGCTCTCGATGATCCCGCGACTCGCGCGATGAGGTTAGAGTTCAGGCATGATGGTCGGAGGGCGGGAGGAATCCTGGTTAGGGTGATGTGCCCGGAGACCTGGCCAATAACCCCATCCGTCCGAATATAGGCCTGGATTGGACGTGCACAATGCTCCTATCATGGATTCTGACCGTCCATCTACCGATTCATTCGCAGCCTTCGTGATTCAATCAATCGCGGTGCGTTGACAAACGCACCCATCAGGAGGTACCCTTCGAATTACACTTACGGATCAACCTCGTTGGGCTCGAGGATACTGAACCACGGATGGTACCCTCAAACGGCTTGAAATCCTGTTTGAGGCCCCCTCCCCCGGGTTGGGGCTCATAACCCGGAGGTCGCTGGTTCGAGTCCAGCCCCCGCTACCTCAAGGCAAAACCGAGGCATTTGAGCCTCGGTTTTGATTCATTCAACGGGATTGTCGACAGTCAAACACCAGCGAAATCCCGCAGGTTTATTGTGTATACGTGGTTTGGCAGCTCGTAGGGCTCGTAACCGCCAGGTCGTTGGTTCCTGTCCGAATCAGGCGGGGTCAGATTCCATGTCTACCCCGGATCGTCGGGCTGGCAGCCTGGCGGTCGGCGGTGCAATGAGGCGCGCACAGCGAGCATCGGCCCAGTCCTGCTGGGCACGCAGAACGAGAACCGAGGCCCTTTGAACCTTGGTTCTCTCGTTTCGGATCCGCACTCAGGGTGGTCTCGAGTTCCGTTCTGGCTAACACAGCCTGCAGGAACTCTACTCCACGGGGTTCTTGTCCGTCCCTCATCGACCAATTCCGCTACCCCCGGTTCCTCGGATGGGGTTTTCGGCCACCACAGGGGTCTTCGGCCAGCACAGGATCGGGAATATCTGCGCCGTCGGGAGAACAGCTCGGCACGGAAGATCCGCCTGGCGGATTTTCCCCTGCGCGCCACAATGGAAGAAATCGAATTCGACGTCGGTCGCGGGATGGAGCGGCGTTTGATCCTCTCGCTGGCACAGTCTGAGTGGATCGGAGAGAAGCTCAATATGTTGATCACGGGAGCCACCGGAGCCGGGAAAACGTATCTGGCTTGCGCGCTGGGTCAGGCGGCCTGTCGCCATCAATATAGCGTACGGTATGTCCGCACCTCCCGCTGCTATTGCATCTCTCTTCGGCTCGTGCCGATGGAAACTGGACGCGGGAGCTATCGATTCTGGGCCATGCGGATCTTCTCATTTTCGATGAATTGATGCGAGATGCCCTTACGGTCCGCCAAGCACAAGACTTTTTGGAGGTACTGGACGATCGTTATGGTCATGCCTCGACGATGGTCGTTTCGCAAGTCCCGGTATCGGATTGGCATATCTGCTTCCCCGATACGACGATCGCAGAAGCCATCCTGGACCGTCTCGTTTACAATACACATCGTATTTCGCTGGAAGGAGACTCACAACGCAAACTTCGCGCCCGGAAGATCCATTCGCACGCTTGATATATAATCCGGCCATTGCTTGGTGACTGCTGTTGGGTGGAACCTTTCAGCCGGATCGCGTGGAACCTTTCAACCGGATTCTTTGGAACCTCTCATCGGATTGGTCACACGCCTCATTGATTTGAGAAGAGCGCCTCTTCAAATGTGACGCCCGCAGGAATGATAACTGCGGGCGCGGTAAAGGGAAGGGACGAGAAAATAGCCCCCTGGAGCCACCGTCAGTTGCTGCAGAATCCCGAGGTGAAAAAGTGGAAAGTACCGCCAAATGGATATTAAGTGAGGCCCTCGTGCCACGAAGAACCTTGTGGCGTGAGGCGCTGTTGGTTTTGGGAGCAAGTGTCCTGATCGCTCTGGCGGCCCAGGTCGCCATCCCGCTCCCATTCAGTCCAGTACCGGTCACCGGCCAGACCTTCGCTGTGCTGCTGGTGGGAGCATTGCTCGGCAGCCGTCGGGGGGCATTGAGCCTGCTGGCCTATCTGGCCGAGGGTGTGGTGGGGTTGCCGGTCTTCGCCGGTAGGAGTGGCGGTCTCGTCCGGCTCCTGGGACCAACAGGTGGCTATCTCCTTGGCTTTGTCGCTGCCGCCTGGGTGGTGGGTTGGTTGTGCGAACAGGGGTGGGGCCTGAGGGTGAAGACGGCGCTACTGGCGATGCTAGCCGGCAACATTGTTATCTACTCGTGCGGCTTGCTCTGGCTGGCCCACTTCGTGGGGGCCGGGCGGGTGCTGGCCCTGGGCCTCGTGCTCTTCATCCCCGGCGACCTGGTCAAACTGGCCCTGGCGATATCCGCCCTGTCTTCCATGCAGAAGATGCTTGGGTGGGCTGGCGGTGAAAAAGGCAGGTCGAAATGCAGGCCTGTCGCGTTACTGTATAGTGGACTTGGAACGACTGACGGGGTAGAACAGACGAGGGAGTGACCCGTCGTCCATCTACCCCGTCGGCGTCCGACCCGGGAAAAAGGACCCCTCTCCTCTCCTGCGCTGCGAGCGCCAGGCCAGGATTGTCTCCTGGGACCCGGGGACCAGGGTCCCCCGGGTCTCCTTGGCGGGACCCTCCAAAGCGCACCGCGCCACGAGCGCCATAACGGGACCACGATCGCCAGGCCGACGCCCTCGGACCTCTGGCCAGAAGCCCAGGGAGTGCCGATGCCAGTATGTCTTGGAATCGATTGGAGCCAAGCCAAACACGACGCCGTGTTCCTCCGCCAGGGGCCGCGGAGCGGGCTCAATGAGGCTTGGGCCATCGTTGCACAACTCACGGCTTCCCACCTGTCCTCGCCAAAAACCCCATCCGTCCGGCAGTTGACTTGGTTCGTGATCAGGAAAAGAGAGGCCCCGAGCAAGAAGGAAAAGGGTTCCCCGGAGCCAGTCTCTCGAACACCAGGTTAGACGCATGCGGAAGCCCCAGGCCGGGGCTGACAGAACTTCCGCAAGATCCGCGGCAGCATCGCGGATTGATGTCATTGCAAGGCAGAGACCACATTCCCAGGTGTCAGCTCCGACAGTACATGTCCTCATTCGACCACTTGCGTTTCGCCTCAGTTAGGAAGAAAAGCAATAACCGGCAACTCGAACTTGACATCGGCGCATCAAGGGGATACCCTTTCCATCAATTCGCGATCGTGATTCGCCAGGCACGTTTCAATCAGAGGTCAGTAGACAGCCTCAACAGCGCGAAAAAGGGCGTTGAGGCTGGCACCTGTGGACGATACAATACACAGAAGTCTCTCAAGTTCGAAATGGTATCGAGATCAATGGATCCGGTTCAACGGTCTATGGCTTTGAGGTGACTTCAGCAGACCCCGCGAACCCCTTCGCGATCATGCAAGAAAGCAGGGGTAGATATATGGCCCTGTCCTCTGGCGGACCTCCCTGGAAATGAAGCCCGGCAAGTTCAAAGGAGGCTCCATGAACCACAAATTCTCACGACGAGATTTTCTCAAGGGAGTGTCGGTCGGCGCCGGTGCGGGGCTTCTGTCCGCTTGTGCCTTTCCCCCTTCCGTTTCCGTGGCAACACCCGCTGTGTGCCCGACCCAACGGTTTTGCGAAGCCCCGGCGGCACCGGCATGCCCAACCCCAACCCCCATACCTGTCCCTCCGCCGACTCCTGTCAGCACGAATTTTGATGTCTATGCCTACTATTTGCAGGGAATAAATCTTCCTGAACAACCGGAGCCCAATAGATTAAATTTCGGGTTTGCAACGGTTGCGCCCCTTTATGGGCCGGTACAGGACCCGGTGACCATGAGAATGGACATTAAGTGGGCTCGTGAGAATGGGGTCACAACATTTGTAATGCCGGAGTCGACATCCAATGGTGGTTGGGTGACACGAATAGCCGATATGTTTCTTCCCGCAAGCGAGCCGCCGTTTGAGATTGATTTCTCGATCTTGTTCAATCCTACTCTTGAGTATATGCCCTCAGACGAATTAGCAAATCGCGTAGTGGATGTGGCAAAAAATCTACTGTCAGGGTATGTACAGCACCCGCGTTATAAAAGACTACCTGATGGAAGACCTGTAGTCTTCTATTTCTTAGCGGGTGTGGTTGCGTACTCACTTGGCGTGGACGTATTAGAGAAGACTGTGGGTCTACTACGCAGCAATGTGGGTGAAGACATATTTCTTGTTGGAGACATAATGGTTGAACCTTATGAGATGCAAACAGACCCCAAATTCCAGATTGCAGACTATATAAGCAGGCAGGTGAAACTTTTCGATGCTATTGATAGCTACTATCTGTGGCATGCAGGGTACGAATGGCATAGCCTGCAGGATTACAATCATGTGGTAACACCTTTCAAGGATATGATTGCGGGTTATCAAGAGGCTTGTGATGTGTGGGCGGAGAAGGCACACCATTACGGATCAAAATTTGTGCCACCGATCTCGCCGGCGGGGTTGTCAAACCGTTTACTCTATGAAGCAGGAATCGACACAGGCTTATCCGACCGGCATGAGGGCGTATCTTACGATACAGCCAAAGAGATGGCGAAAATAGGCGCAAAGTATGCTGACCCAGAATTGAAAATGGTGATAATTGGAGCTTGGAATGAATGCACCGAAGGGACTGCTATTTTGCCCTCGAAGGGATTTAAATTCGGTCCGGTTCATGCGGTAAGGGATACATTTGCCATAGAACCCACTGGTGGTTGGCCCGAGGATTACTATCCACCGTCTTAGAATGCAGAAGGGCCAAGTGCGGGCTAACATCGGCACCAGCGGACAGCGGCTCCACCGCTCGGCCAGCAGCACTTTTCCAGAAATGGCGCGAAAATGAGAAGGAGTCTCGCCAGCCGCTGTCCTGGCCAAGAACCCCATCCGTCCGAAAATGGGCCTGGATTGGACGTGCACAATGCTCCTATCGTGGATTCTGACCGTCGATCTAGGGATCAATTCGCAGCCTTCGTGATCCAATCAATCCCGGTGCGTTGACAAAAGCATCCATCAAGAGGTACTCTTGGGCTCACATCTACGGATCAATCTCGTTGGGCTCGAGGATACTGAACCACGGATGGTACCCTCAAACAGCTGGGAATGCTGTTTGAGGCCCCCTCCCCCAGGTTGGGGCT
>Ga0208192_1000133_pt1 | contig 79893 bp, 56 predicted proteins | sample June2015DPH_13_1_2_FD_184711 | JGI IMG/M metagenome (GOLD analysis project Ga0208192, IMG submission 184711) | Peatland microbial communities from SPRUCE experiment site at the Marcell Experimental Forest, Minnesota, USA - June2015DPH_13_150... | ecosystem: Environmental > Terrestrial > Soil >... | reverse complement strand
CTGGATTACGCTGTTTGCGCCCCTGAGAACTCCGCCCGGAAAGTACACCGGCAAGATTTCCGTGAGGACCGGCAGCGGGCGAACTGCCCGCGGCACCTATCAGGTTGAAGTCTTCAACGTGGATCTGCCCAAGAGACAGCATCTCCAGAATACGGCGTTCATGCCCGCAGGTAATCTGAACGGTCATTACCAGCTGTCAGGTGGTTTGGGAGGAACGCCCTTCCTGCAATTGTACAAGCGTTGGGCTGCATTCGCTTTTCAACATCACTTAGGTCCCGCCTTTGACATGCTCATGGGATGGAACCAGACCGAAGTCCGGGAGTCTCTGGAGGCAGGAAGCCTGGGGCCAACCTCCGACATGCTCGCCCCAGCGCTAGGGCAGGAGAGCCATGTGACGTGGCCTGTTCGCCGAGGTCCGGAAGGCTATGACTTCCGGGCTGCGCAGGAACTCATCGATCTGGGTCTCGAGTACGGGGTGGAACGATTCTGTATCGCCATCGTCGATCGCCAGCAGCGCTGGCAGCAGCAAAACGAGAAGACCCGAGCGGCGATGGCTGACTTGCTGCGAGCTTATATCGCCATGCTTCGAACCCGGGGCCTCGCCAAAGCTGCTTTCGTTTACAACGTCGATGAGCCCGCCCCGGAGATGTGGGAAACGGTTAAGAAGAATTTTGAGTTCATTCGATCCGTGGATCCGCAGCTCAAGGTATGGCTGTGCCTGAACGAGGTCAAGGGCGTGAGTGCGCTGGCCGGCTACACCGATATTTGGGATGTCTATATCCGGCAATACGAGGCGTCGGGTGTCGAGGAGAGGCGCAGGGCAGGCGAGGCGGTCATCTGGGGAGTATGCGTCTGGCCTCACGAACACCCGAACCTGTTCATCGAGTACCCGGCCATGGACGCGCGCGTCATGGGTTGGCTGACTTACATCTATAGGATTTCGGGGTTCGAATACTGGGGATTGAACCAGTGGGGGATTAACACCGCACGAAAGGACTGGGCTCCCTTCGAAGAGGGGACCACGCGCACGCGCTGGCAGAGAACGCGCTGGCCGCTGGGCGATGGATGGCTCCTGTACCCTGGCCCCCAAGGTGAACCCCTCTCGTCCATACGGTTTGAAAACCTGCGCGACGGTTTTGAAGATGCCGAGTTGTTGCTGATGCTGGATTCGAGAGGAAAGGAGGCAGAGGCCAGACGCATTGCTCGCCGCGTAGCCAGGACGCCGGAGGATTTTACTTCCGATCCCCGAGTGGCGGACTCAGCTCATGAAGCGTTGCTCCGAGCCCTCTCGACCTCCAAGGATTAGAGAGCTTGGCGCCTGGTTGAGCGGCTGAGGCTTGCGATTGAACGATTCCTCCGCTGCCTTCCTTCTGTAACGGCTAAAAGAGAACGGCGGGGCGAGAGGAGTTAGATGTGTCACTCGCAGCGGAAAACCTGGGCCGCTCCTGCGCTCTGACCACAGATGTTGCTCTCGCCGCACGACTCAAGAGCCTAGGTTTCATATACAAGCGTTCGGTCGGGAGGTCTGAGCATGCCGCTCTCGGTGTATGGGGTGCACGCCCAAGAACATGCAAACGATACACTTGCTGCTGAAGGAGTTCGCGGCAAAGCGGATTTCACCGTCCGACCCTGCCTGACGCAGGACGAGCTTGACGCCTGCATCGAAATCCAGAAATTGATTTGGGGTTACAGCGAAAGAGATGTCTACCCGCCGAGGTTCTTTATGAACCTGGTCAGGATCGGGGGGCATGTCCTGGGAGCCTTTTCGCCGCAAGACCGCTTGATCGGATTTGTCGCCTCTTCCCCGGCCTGGCGCGACCAGCGCCGCTATTTCTATTCCCTGGCTCTGGGCGTGGTGCCCGAATACGAGAACCGGGGAGTGGGCAGGGCGCTGAAGTTCGCACAGCGTCGTATGGCGCTGCGAATCGGCATCGATTGCGTCGAGTGGACGTTTGATCCCCTGCGGACCAAGAATGCTCACCTCAACTTGGCTCGGTTGGGAGCGATCGCGCGCAGCTACATCCCCGATTACTACGGGCCGGTACAGAGCTCCCTGCAAAGGGGTCTGCCCAGCGACCGCCTGATTGCGGAGTGGTGGCTGAAGTCACCGCGGGTTAGAAAGGCCCTGGCTGGGAAGCCCCCACGGGATCCCGGGCGCAAACCGGCCGCCGAGGTTAACATTCCACTGGACCTGGGCGCGCTGCTGGAACTGGACCCCGCAAAGGCACAGGTCTGCCAATCGGCGGTGCGGGCCGAACTCCGGGACCATTTTGCGCACCGGCTCGCAATCACGGGATTCGTCTGCGATGGGAAATCGGCGCGCTACCTCTTGGACCATGATGGAGCACGACGGGGTTAGCCGTGAGGTGATGGGAAGCCCTGCGTGGGCCGTGGTTCCCGCGCGATCTCTCACGGGCCCGTGATGTGGCGAGACTCCAGGATGTATGCATTGAACTTTGAGTGACTCCTAGCTTTGTCGAATTTGTCCAATCGGGAGGGGCAGTTCCCGCGCCCTTCCCGACCTGCCTCTCATGCAGATTCTTCAGAGTCTTGCTGGGCGGCCACAAACGGTGAGGGGGTTCCCCGACCCGAGCCGGAGTACTCATTCCGTGACACCGCCAAGCCTCTGCACACTTGTTGCAAGCTTACCAGCCGAGAAAGCAGTCAAGGGGTTCTACTCCATCACCGCGATGGAATAGGTATTCTCACTCAACGTCTTCGCACCCTGCTTCAGTGTCAAGACTAACTGATAGCCGCCCGGCGAGGCCTCGGCGGGGAGCGTGCAGTAGAGCTTCGGGAGTTCCAGCACTCCGTCGGCAGGGATGGCTTCCTTCACCGCTTCGCTCGCCAGTGCGAAATCCTTTCCCTGCCCACGGAGATGAACTTCATAGTTCGCGCCGGAAAGCGCTTGGTGTTCATCATTGATCACCCACAGGCCCAAGGGGATACTCAATCCCACCTCGGCGAGGTGCTGTGGGTCCTTGCCCCGGCTCCACAAGGCGCGATCGAGTTCAGCTTCGATGAGCACAGGCTGAAAGGCCTGCTGCACGGCGAAGTAGCCCAGCTTGGGCCGGCGCGCGTAGCTGACCACAGACCAGGTGATCGACGGCCAGCAATCGATGAACTGGAATTGGAAGAACGAGCCGATGCGCGTGTACTTGGCGCGGCGATAGTGCTCGATGGCAAACTTCAAAAGATCTGCCTGATAGCGTTGCGAGTTCTCGACAAACTCCGGCCAACTCGAGGGCAGGGGAAGTTTGGCGTCCTTAAACGTCTGTTCGTATTGGAAATCATGGTAGGCAAGCTTGTCCCAATCAGGCGGCCAGGAATCCCCGAACATCTCGCGCACTTCTTCAAGCGAAGGCAGAGCCTGCGCCCCGAGTTCAGAGATGATGGGCCCGCGCGGCGCCGTGCGGTAATTGTGAAAGTCATTCTCGTACCAGCCATCGTAGATGTGCTCATTGAAAGCGGAAACCGGACGCACGGGACGCGACGAATCCTCCTGGGCGCCCACGCGCGCCAGGAAGGGATCGAGCACGTTCACGTTGTAGGCGGTGGATTCGTTCTGGCAGACCCAGGTGATGATGGAAGGATGATTATAGAACTGCCGGATCATGTCGCGCAGTTGGCGCGCCGCTTCCTGCATGAGGGCGTCCGAGTGGGTGTAATCCCATTGCAAGGGGAAATCCTGCCAGGCCACGATGCCGGCGCGGTCGAGCTCCTGGTAAAGCTCGTCGCGGTTCATGTGCACGCACACCCGCACCCCATTGATATGGGCGTCGCGAAGCAGCTTGATATCCTGCGCGATGCGTGGCGGCGTGTAGTGGGCCAGCCACATATCCGGCACGATGTTCGTGCCGCGAATGAAGAAGCGCACGCCGTTCAAGCGCCACTCACCGGTTTTTTCGTCCAGGGTAATGGTGCGGACACCAAAGTGGATGTCGCGGCGATACACGGTCTCACCCTGGGCGGCGAGCGCCAACTTGCACGTGTAAAGATACGGATCCCCCAGATCCCAGGTCCACCACAAATGCGGCTGCTCCATGGGCAGGACGAGCACCACGGTCCCGTCGGAAGTCGTAAGGTCAACTGGAGAAGTCACGGTCGCGCCACCGGCCTCAGCGCTCAAGCTGTAGTGGCCGGGCTTCGCGGCGTGGACCTCGGCCGTGATGAAGACTTTGGCATCCACTCCTTCGTCTTTCTCGTGCCCGGGGGTGAGTTTCCGATCGTAGAGGTAGGGCTGCATCTTCACCTCGCCCAACCAGGCCACCCGTCGTACTTCCAGTTCCACCCCGTTCCAAATGCCGGCCGAAGTTCCCTCCTGGCCGCTTTTCATCAGGACGCTGCCCGGTTTGCAGTCCCAATGCGAGAGCACGCCCTTAATCATCCGCTTGTGGTCCGGCCACACGGTTTCCGGCTCCTCGAACGGTGCATCGACGGTGACCGCGAGATGATTGTGCCCCCGCTTGATTTGGGGCGTCACGTCGAATTCAAAACTCTGGAAATAGCCCTCGTGATGGCCCACGGGCGTTCCGTTCACTTCGACGTCCGCGAAGTAATCGACCCCGTGAAAGATCAAGAAGACGTGGCTGCCGGCGGCGGGCGGCTGATCCAAATCGAGATCTCGCTCAAAACGCACGCGGCCGTTGAAGTTCGCGAGGCCGCTCAGATGCCAATTGGAGGGAATCGTCATCTTTCCGGACGGCGGCAGGTTGGCCTTGTCCTCAACAATCGAGCCATCCGCCTTGAGCGTAGTGCGAGCCAGCGGCTGGTAATTCCAACTTCCGTCCAGCCAGATCGTTTCGAGGTCGCCCGCATCCTTGGCGGAAGCGGGCAGGTTTGCCAGAAGCGCGGCAAGCATGAGAATTGCGAATTTGGTGGGCATAACAGGGTTTCTCCTCGCGATGACGAGCCAGTGGGTGCACGGCGACAAACGCCGAGCAGGATTGTAACGGAATTTCCATTATCGACCTCCGGCTCGACCGACAACATACACCTGACCGCCGCTGAACGCAATTGTCAGTCGGGGGGTGATGGTAGAAGGACTGGATGCCGTCCGGAGCCCGCGTTATAATGCGGCCCTTGGCGCATAAGGAGCTGGAGAATTCCGTTGGAAAGGTGGACTGCAATGCCTCCGTGGTACTCGACACGGCTGACGGACTCAGTGGGGCGAGGGGGGATGCGGCTTTTGCGTTAACGTACACGGTTGTGCCCCACTGGGAGAAGGTACGAGATTTCGGATGTGACTTCAAGCATAGTCTCTCTTGGGAAGGTCTTCAACAGTTCCGGACCCAGGAGCGTTCGTTGGCCTTTGACGCGCTCAACAGTGGAGAAGGGATCAAGGCCAGATGGCTCTCTCCAGAAGGTGGAACGCGCCAAGCGACCCGGAGCGAGGAAACCAAGCTATGAAAAGAGCAGACATTCGGGAGATTGCTGGGCTCGCTAATGTCTCCATTGGGACCGTGGATCGCGCCCTCCACGGTCGCAAAGGAATAAGTGAGGCGACACGGGAAAGGGTTCTGCGCATTGCCAAGATGGTCGGCTATACGCCGAACCTTGCCGCCCGGACCCTGTCGGTGGGGCGCCCGAACATCCCCTTCGGCATTTGCATACCCCGCGAAACCCACCTCTTCTATGATCAGTTGCGAGACGGCATTCTGGATGAGCTACGCCGGTTCGAGCCTTTGGGAGTCGAGTGGCTGTACCGGCCCGTGGAACGACTCGGTGTGGGCGAGGTGGAACGCCTGAAGGAAATGCTGGAGACGGGTGTGCGGGCATTGATTCTCACTCCGGGAGACCCACGTCGGATTGCTCCCTTGATCGACGAGGCGGAGAGGAAAGGCATCCGCGTGGTGTGCGTGGCTTCGGATGCGCCGGACAGTTCCCGCTCGACCGCCATCAGCGTTGACCACGAGGTGGGAGGCAGTTTGGCGGCGGAACTGATAGGCAGGTTTGTTGAGCCCGGCTCCCGGGCGGCGGTGATCACTGGCATGTTGCATACCGAGGCGCATCGCAAATGCACAGAAGGGTTCTGCAATGCATTCCCGCTCTACTGTAAGGGCGGCGAGGTGGTGGAGGTAGTTGAGGGGCATGAGAACGAGGATGAGACCTTTCAAATGTGTATCGACCTGCTTGGAAAATACACCGACTTGGCAGGAATCTACGTCAGCATCGCAATCTGCCTGCCCGTGTGCTACGCGTTGCAGGCGCGCGGACTCGCAGGGAAAGTTCGCGTGGTAGCGACCGACCTGTTCAGAGAAATGATTCCGTTCTTCGAGAAGGAGACCATTCACGCCTCGATTTACCAGCGTCCTTACGTGGTAGGCCAGACTGCGGTCCGGCTGTTGCTTGAGCACTTCCTCCACAACCGGCCGATGCCCCACACGCACTATTTAAGTCCCTCGGTCGTGATGCGATCCAACCTGCATCTGTTCCGTGAGACGCGGCGGCTCGAAGCTCAGCGCACTTGAGTGATCCAAGCCACCCACGACCTTTGCTGCGGACCTGCGCAATCTCTCTACCACGAAACGCCGTTGCTTAGTTTTTCCAAAGTGCTTCCGGATGCGAGCGCGAAGTGAAAGATGTCAATCACAGCGACAAGTCAGCTTCTCCTGTTCTATGCTGCGACCCGAAAGGCGGTTTGTGACCGACTGGAGCCTGTGACCGGTCGCTGAGACCATTCGTGCGTTCGCTTTCCCAGTCGCCTGGACTCCCGTCAGGACTAGTTTGGTTAATCTCCGCAAGGCCCTAGGAGGAGCCGCGTTGGACCGACTCATTTCAAACTGGAGGAAAGCGATTCTGGCAAGGAACGTAGTTCCGGGGTTCAATCACAAAAGGCTCAATCACAAAAGGCTTGACATTGCGCCCGAGAGAGAGTAAAAGCGAAACCGTTAACGGTACCGAGCCTCTTCGGGTGGGGTGAGTGCCCAGTGTCAGAGCGTCGGAATGTCGCTTACGCGCATGGATCTTCAGGACCCACCACAGCTGACCAGACGAAAGACGACCAGTAGTCTTTACGGCAGCTGGAGCGGTGCCATAACGAAGCTTCTCATATCTGCGTCGGTTCTTGGGATCTCTCCTCGCATTGCGTACTCTAGGAGTGTGCTCTGTACACTATGTGGGAGAAGAGATCGGCACTTGTGCTCCTAACCGCGCTGGCGGCGCTTGGCAGCATCCGGGCGGCCAGGGCACATTGGGCGGGAGAGGCACGTATCTCGCCTGGACCGAGAAGACTGAGGAGTGCAGTCAAAATGCCCAAGTATACCGTCGCCTCAGAAGGCATGTGCGTCGGGTCAACACTACTTTCCCAAGAGGAGGCATTATGAAGAAAAGCAGTTCGATGGTTTTTGTCCTCGTGGTTGGCCTATGTTTTATTCTGTGCAAACCGGTGATCAGTCGAGCACAGGTCACGGGCACCATCACGGGAGTTGTGGTGGACAGTTCTGGTGCGGTGGTTCCCAACGCCACGGTCAGGATTACCAACATGGGCACCGGGGTGACCCGAACTCTCGAGACTAATTCGAGCGGAATTTACACGGCAGAAGCACTGCTTGCGGGAACCTATGAGCTGGCCGTAGAGGCCACGGGTTTCCAGAAGGTCGTTCAATCGAATGTCGCTTTGAGTGTGGCTGACCGTCTAGGGATTAACTTTACCCTGCAGGTTGGCCAACTGACCCAGACCATCGAGGTTACAGGGGCCGCTCCACTTGTGGAAACGCAGACGGGCGAACAGAGTGCCTTGATCGGCTCCCGCCAGATTTCCGAGATGCCGATCCTGGGGCGTAATTTCATGCAGCTTCAGGCGCTAGTGCCGGGTGCTTCCAAGACGGCGGGAGACGAAATCGGCACGGGCTTCTATTCCGTCCGGGGCTTTGCCGTCAACGGCTTTAACCAACAATACTCCTCGACTTTGCTGGACGGGGTGTACAACACAGATATGGGGAGCAACAGCAATAACCTGGTCAGCGCGGGCCCCGATACGCTCGCTGAATTCAAGGTGCTCACGAGCAACTACAGTGCGAAGTATGGTCAAGGCGCCGGCGCGATACTCCTCGCTGTCACCAAGACAGGAACGAAAGAGTTTCATGGTGGGGCCTACGAGTACCTGCGGAATGACAAACTCGATGCTACCGATTTCTTTCTGAACAGGAGCAATTTGCAGAAGGCGCCGTTGCGCTACAATGATTTCGGTTACGATCTGGGCGGGCCGTTCTACATCCCCGGTCATTACAATACAGACAAGTCCAAGACCTTTTTCTTTTGGTCCAACGAATGGCGCAAGGAGAACAACCCATCACCCGTCCTTGCCGCTACACCCACGCAGGCGATGCGTAGCGGAGATTTCACCGGCTTGGGCCCCTTACAGAATCCCGTCAATCCTGCGACTGGAACGCCGATGGTTGACGACACGGGAGCCCCCTGTGTGGGTGGAACGGGGATGACGCAAATCAACCCCAACTGCCTGAACGCTAACGTAGGCCTCCTTTTGCAACAGGATTTCCCCATGCCCAACGAATCTGGCTTCTTGAATTTTGCTCAGGCCGCCAAATCCAGCCAGAATTGGTCACAGGAACTGATTCGTGTTGATCAGAACATTACTCCCAAGGTCCGAGCCTTTGTGCGATTCGTTCATGACGCATGGCTGGAATCCGATCCCACCGTAGCCTGGTCGGGCGATTCCTTCCCGACGCTTCATTCCACTTTCAACATTCCCTCGCGGAACCTCATCGTCAAGCTGTCCACGGTTATTACTCCGAATTTGCTGAACGAGTTTTCCTTTAACTATGCCAGCAACTACGGATCACACACGCCACCTGCGATGGAGATTATTGGCCCGGCCACGAAGCCCTCGGGATATACCGCGCAGAATGTCTTCGGCCAAAACACGTACAACTTCGTTCCAGACATGAGCTTCTCCGGGGGCTATGGGGGGATCAGCACTCTGTGGGGACCCTGGTGGGCACACCATAACATGAACGAGTGGGTGGATGATCTCACCCTGCAGGCTGGCCGGCATAGTCTGGCAATGGGCGGCGTCTTCATGTTCTCAATAACTCCGGTCCAAACGCAGAGTTCGCCCTCCAGCCAGGGGGCCTACTCTTTCGACGGGCACTTCACCGGAAATTCCATTGCTGACGCCCTGCTGGGGCTGCCCGTGTCCTACGGCGAGTTGCAGGGCCGTCGAGAACCTTCGTACAACTTCCATCAATTCGAAGGGTACTTTCAGGATGACTTCAAGGCTACAAAACACCTCACGCTGAATCTTGGGGTTCGTTATTTCTACATCCCTCACGTCTATTCCGACGTGGTCAGCACGTTCTTCCCGAGCGCCTTCGATCCGGCCCAGGTACCGACGGTGAACCTCGATGGGACCCTCGCTCCCGGCACGGGCAATCTGCTCAACGGGATCGTGTTCCCTAGCAAGAACGGGATTCCTCGAGGGTTGGTACACAACCATAACGACACGATCGGGCCGCGCTTTGGGTTTGCTTTTGACCCGAAGGGCGACGGGAAAATGGCCATACGCGGCGGGTATGGCGTTGGTTACTATCGCATCGAAGGAAACGACATCTACGGATTGGTAGGCAACCCTCCCTATTCCAAGCTCGCCACGTTCTTTAATCCACCCTTTGACAATCCCGCTGCAGGATCGGCAGCTCCTCTGACGCCGCTCGCCCTGAACGGCTTTGACCAAGTCTATGAGATTCCCATGACGCAAAGCTGGAGCTTTGGTGTTCAGCGACAGCTTACGTCTGAACTGATGATGAACGTGGCTTATGTCGGAAGCCGGGGAACCCACCTCGATAACCATGAGGATATCAACCAGCCGCTGCCGGCCCTTGGTTACCAGTTCGACCCGCGTATTGCCTGTACGGAGGCGACACCGTACCCGTGCACAACCAGGGTTCCCACGGATTACGTGCGGCCCTACCAAGGATGGTCCAGTATTAGTTTATGGGCTCCGGTGGGAACTTCTATTTACCACTCGCTGCAAGTTACCGTGCAGAAGAGGTTATCCCACGGTCTGTCCTTTGGTGCGGCCTATACCTGGTCGAAGAGCATAGGGGTACAAGGTACTCCCCAGAACTTCTACAATGCCAACGCCGACCGCGGCCCGGTGGGGTTCGATCGCACGCATATTCTGGTCCTCAACTATGTGTACGATTTACCTGTCTTCTCTCACTCGAAGGGGTTAACCCACTCTGTCCTTGGTGGCTGGGAGGCCAGCGGTTTGGTCACTTTCGAGTCGGGGTTCCCTCTCACGCCGGGTTTCACTTCTGGTACCCAGGGATTGGCAAGTCGCCCGGATGCGGTCGCCGGCGTCTCGGTTAAGGGCCCCAAAACTGTCGATGAGTGGTTCAATACGCAAGCCTTCACGGCTCCCCCTTTCGGCTACTTCGGAAATGCCGGAATCGGGACCATCCGCGGACCCGGCGAGAACAACTGGGACATGAGCCTATTCAAGCATTTTCGGATCACCGAGCGTCTCAACACCCAGTTGCGCGCCGACTTGTTCAACACCTGGAACCATACCAACTTCGACAGTAACTCGGTCTCGACAACGTACGGTTCTGGAAGCTTCGGGCAAATCACAGGCGCTCACACGCCTCGCGTGATCCAGGTTTCACTGAAGGTGGAGTTCTAGCTTGCGACTGGCGATCGGGTCACTTCTCGGGTTTCTGCTTCTACTGGGGGCCTCTGGGCTGAGCTTCGGCCAGACCACTCAGGAGGCCCCCAGCCTCTTCGCAGAGGCCCGAGCTTTCGAGCAGCGGGGCGATCTACCCAACGCGGAGAGGCTTTACCTCAAATACCTCCAGCTCGTTCCCGAATCTGCCGAGGCGCACGCCAACCTCGGCGTGGTTTATGCTCACGAGGAGAAACTGGAGAAAGCCCTAAGCGAGTACAATCGAGCTCTTTCGATCGAGCCTTCGCTCCAACCTGTCTATTCCAATATAGGTATCGCTTGCTTTAAGCTCGGACGCTTTCGAGATGCCACAGGACCTCTGGAAAAATCTCTCTCCTTCCAGCCCGAGAACCAGCAGGTTCGTCAACTATTGGGAATCTCTTACTCACAACTTGACCGCTATGACGACGCCGTTCGGATGCTGACTCCCTTGAGGGTACAAGGTGATCCAAGCGTGTTGTTCGCTCTGGGAGCGTGTTACGTCCGGTTGGGAAAAGTAAATGAAGCACGTGAAATTTTCTCGACACTATTGACTTCTGAGCCTAACTCCGCGCGCGTGCACTACGCGCTTGGGGAGATCTACCTGGACCTTAACCAATTTCCCCAGGGTCTGCGCGAATTCGAGCGGCTCTATGCTCTAAACCCTCAATGGCCGCAAGTCCACTTTCTGCTGGGCGCCGTCCAGGCAAGATTGGGACAGTTTCAAGAGGCCGAGAAGAACCTCAGTCTGGAGCTTCAGGAGAACCCACAGAGTTTTGCTGCGAACTTCACCCTTGGAGCGCTACTCAGCAAACAAGGAAAATACGAGGAGGCCGTGAAGCTTTTGGAACGAGCCAAGAACTCGAATCCAAGGCACGGCGATGCACTTTCTGAATTAGCTCGTGCGTACTGGGGAAAGGGACTTGTGAGCCAGGCCGCAGAGAACGCACAAGCAGCAGTGAAGGCCGACCCGAAGAATCGTCCGGCCCACTATCTGCTCGCGCAAATCGCTCAAAAGGCTGGGGATAAGGAGACCGCCCAGCGAGAGTTTGCCATTGCTCAATCTCTTAGCAAAGCGGAGTCCGAGCACGACATTGTTCGATTGGCCCAATTGAGCCGAACGTCTGTGAAGTGACCACACTCTAAGCGTCCCTCCTGAGACGTCCGATCCTCTGGGGAGGTAGGGAATCTCATCTGGCCTTGATGTCGCGCTCACCTCCCCAGGAGAGCTACTCCAAGCGTCTTGTGCGGTGAGTGGTGTGTTTTAAGTTGAAGCGCAGCCAGCGCCGAGGTGAGCGATCGATCAGACTGCAGTTCCTCGCGCGCATTTGGAATGCTTGAGCCGTTGCGAATAACCATAAGCTCATGTTACGCCGCAACTTCCTGCTAAACTCGAGGCGGGCGCTCTCCCTGATCAATCCCGTCGCCGGCGGGATGATCTCCAACATCTGGCATAAGACGCGCATTCGCGGATCGATTTCCGGAGTGGGGCCGGAACTCATCACGTTGGAGCTGCAACTGCCAAGCGATGGCCAGGGAGGTTCGGTAGAAATCGAGGAAGGCGGTGCGAAGCGGAAGGTTGACCACGCCGGACCATCGGCGCGCTTGAATGTCCGGGTGGCGCCTCACACCACGACGGAGTTCGCAGTGAACAGGGCAGCCTGAGCCTGGAGTGAGAACGTGCAGCGGGTGGAAGTATGTGAACAGCCAATAGTCCAATCCTTTGGAGGCGATATGAAGAGTTCCAAATCTATGGCGCGTCGAAAGTTCCTGCAGAATTCCGTCAGTCTACTCGGTGCAAGTTCGTTGCTAGTCAATAATTCTAATAGTTATTTGGCCGGCCGTCCTGGCAGTGATGCTAATGCCGCAGCAGGCAGACTGGTAGTTCCCCTCGACGGCACTTGGCAAGTGGCTGACAGCGTGTCGGGGGATGAAATTCCGGGATCGTTTGACCATTCGGGGCCCGTGCCGGGCATGGCCAATCTCGCTATGCCACCCTTCCCCGATGTTGACGCCTATCTCAGCCCGGAGAGCATCCTCGACAAGCGCGATTTCCATGTCGAGCCCGAGTCGGAGATTGCGAAACTCGTCCCGGGCCCGAAGCAGAAGCGTAACTACTTCTGGTATCAGAAGACCTTCCGGGTTCCCGTCAAGAGAGAAGTCGGCATTCTGAAAATCAATAAAGCCCAGTTTGGCACGGTGGTTTGGCTGAACGGCAAGAAGGTCGGTGACCATTACAGTTGCTTTACGGCGGGCTACTTCAACGTGACCGAGGCGGTGAACTGGGAGGGCGACAATCAATTGCTGGTCCGGATTGGTGCCCATCCGGAGGCCGTTCCGTCGTGGGTTCCCACCGGGATCGATTTTGAGAAAAACAAGTGGACGCCTGGCATTTATGACTCCGTGGCGTTGCACCTGTGCGACAACCCGGTGATTGAAACCGTTCAAGTTGCCCCGCACCTTAACCCTCGAGAAATTGTTGTCCAAACGAAGATCAAGAACTACGGGAAAGCAGGCACCTTCATCCTGACCCACCAGGTGAAGGAATGGAAGGGCCAGCACCCGGTGACGGAGTCCAAGCCCCAGTCCATCAGTCTGGGCGCAGGCGAAGAGAAGACGTTGACCGAGACAGTTCCGCTGCCGGGCGCCAAGCTCTGGAGTCCGGAGAATCCTTTCCTTTATGAATTGGAGAGCAGTACGGGAGGTGACTCTGCCTCGACGCGTTTTGGCGTGCGCGAGTTTCGCTTCGACACAGCGACCAAGCGCGCCTATCTGAACGGCAAGGTTTACTTCATGCGAGGATCGAACATCACCCTGCATCGTTTCTTTGACGATCCCCAATGTCGCGCTTTGCCTTGGGATGAAGCGTGGTTGCGAAAGCTGCTGATCGACATTCCCAAACGGATGCATTGGAATAGTTTTCGTTTTTGTATTGGCCCCGTGCCCGACAAGTGGTTTGAGATCGCCGACGAGGCAGGCTTGCTCATCCAGAACGAGTACTTCGTGTGGACCTTGGGCCAGGGGCAAGAGAAGAAGTGGACCAAGGAAGAGCTGATTCAAGAGTACAAGGAATGGATGCGCGATCACTGGAACCACCCCAGCGTGTGCATCTGGGACGCGACGAACGAGACCGTGGCCGATATTTTCGGTGATGAGATCATCCCGGCGGTGCGGTCGCTGGATCTCTCGAATCGCCCCTGGGAGAACAGTTGGAACCTGCCTAACGCTCCCAACGATCCGGCGGAAAGCCATCCGTATCTGTTCGCCACGGAGGGTGAACCGCCCTCCTTCCAATTGTCCGATTTCGAAAAAATGAACGGCAACGAGCTTTCGACGGATTCCGGGTCCTTTAACACTGCCCATGCACGGATCCTTAACGAATACGGCTGGCTATGGCTCCTCCGTGACGGAACTCCCACCCCCGTCTCGAAGCCCGTCTATGACAAACTGCTCGGGCCCACTGCCACTGGCGAGGAGAGGCTCGATCTCAATGCTTATATCCTGGGAGGAGAAACCGAATTCTGGCGGGCACATCGGAATTTCGCTGGCGTGCTGCACTTCGTCTACCTCTCATCGAATTACCCTGGGGTTTACACGGCCGACCACTTCAAGGACATTCAGCAACTCGTTCTGGACCCGCATTTTGAAGATTACGTTCTGGAAGCCTTCAAGCCCCTCGGCGTCTACATCAACTTCTGGCAACCCACGCTTGAGGCCGGTTCCAATCGAAGATTCTTCCTCATGATGGTTAATGATACTTACGAGGGTGTCAAGGGCAGCCTGGCGCTGACTCTGCACCGGACAGACGGCGCGGAATCTGCTCGCGCCGAGGTCCCCTTCGCCATACCGGGCCTGGGTACGCAAACTTACAAGCTAGATCTAAAACTGCCTGACACGGCAGGAAACTTCCTCCTGAAAGCGACAGCCTACCCCTCAGGCGGGAGCCACACCAGTCCTACCGTGAGCAGGCGTAAAGTGGCACTCATCGCAAAGCGGAGCTGAGCTTCGTAAGGAGTTCCCGGATCGCCTGGTTGAGTTCCGTCAGACTGAAGAACTTGCGATGTCGCAAACCGCCGCTTGTCCCCCCCTCGATCCATCCGGCGACCAGGAACCGGTACGCAGAGTGGGAGCGGGGTTTGCTCAAGCCCAGCTATTGCGCGGATATCATCAACTTAAGTCCCCACAGGATCAGGAACACCGCCAGCTACGGGCACCTGGATTACCCGCGCAATCCGAAACCGCGAACCTCAACGGGCCCGATTGGATCAAAAGCGGGGCCTTCTCGGCTGAAGCCATCCGTCCCTTGAGGTGCCCCCTTCGGCTCGCAAACCCTTTCAGAAAGAGAGCTTCATCCCAAATTGGATGTCGCGCCCGTCACCGGCACTAGTGATCTGGCCGATATTTGGACTGCCGACTGCGGAGACCGGGTACCCGAAATGCGCTTGGTTAGATATGTTATAAGACTCTGCCCGGAACTGGAGCTTCAAGCGCTCCCCAAGCTGGAAGTCTTTCATCAGGGCAAAGTCTAAGTTGTTCCGCCCCGGCGCATCCAGAATGTCTCGCCCCGAATTACCGCGCAATCTGCGCATTGTCGGACAAAAAGCCGTCTCGATTGTCGTCCATTATCGCGGAATTTGTGCATTCTCTGCCAAAAAGTCGCTTTGATTCTCGGGCATTGTGTCACTCATCCCTTTGTTTTCATACACATCCCCGGAGGTTCCTTCATTTTTAACATCTTTATGGATCAGCGCCCCGTTTCGGACCTTGAAAAGCACATTCGTGAGCCGCCACAATTGGCGCAGGCTGGAATCCTCCATCCTTTGCATGAGCAGCGCTTTTTCGTCCTGGGGAGCCATCATGGCCGCGAGACTCTCAGGTGATTGCATGTTTTCGACTTGCTCCGAGAGCTGCACGCAGGCCCTTCGGTAGCTTTCCATCATCTCATTCAGCTGCGCCCGAGCCTTGCGGCGCGCCGCTTTCCGTTCCCGCTCCTCCGCCTCCGGCTTCCCAGGCCCGGCACCGAGACTTTCGGCCGCCGGCCCCGGCTCCTCCGCCGCCGGCTTTCCCAGGGACTGGAGAACAACGAAGAATTCTTGCATGTCCGCCTCAGGGTTATCGCCAAAGCTTTTCACAAAGGTCCGGATTTCAGCGCCAGTGGGGCCGTCCCGGCGGGCCAGCGCGGCGGCCAGGGTCTCGTAGCGGTCCAGGTTATCAGCAGCCCGAGTGAGCTGGGACAAACCCGTGAATTCCTGAATTTGCTTCGCGCCTTGGATACGCTTCAGGGCGAGGCCGTCCTGCATGCGTTCGGCGCGCTTCATCCGCCACAGGGCGCGCCCGATGCGCTGCACCAACTCGCTTTCCAAGCCCTCGGCCAAATTATTCTCCAGGGAATTCATCAGGTCTGCATACTCTTGCGGGTCTTCCCCCAAGGCGGTCAACGCTTGGTTCGGCGCCTTGCAATAGAACCCATGACGCAAATTGACCGCAGCGACGCGAGCCTTGCCCTCGGGCGTCACCGCACCCTGCGACTGGGAACCGTTCGCGCGATGCGCGGCCAAGTTCTCCTCGGTCATTTCTGGTTTGTGGACTAAAGACATGGAAACCTCCAGCAGCAAAAACGCGTTCAGCAGGCAGCGGTCAGGAGCCAGGAGTCAGAAGTCAGGAGTCAGGAGTCAGCGTTCTGCCTACTGCCTACAGCTTTCTGCCTTCTGCCTACTGCCTACTGTTCTATGGATTACGCCGACCCGTTGTATAGGTCGCGGCCTTGCAAGTCAGCCAGCGGGTACTGGCCTTGGGTGCTAGTTTAATACGAATATTTGCTTTGTCAAGTGAATAAGTAGTATACATACAAATACCTATAAATTAAGACAAAACGTCACAAATGCTTCCTGCCGGGAGGAGAAAATCTTTTGGGAGGGCGTCTAATTGTCTGACATTCTGCCCGCGCGTGCTTATTCCCCTCCTGGTTCAAGAGGGGGCCAGGGGGTGGTCGAGCAATCGTAGCGCGGACCTGTTTTGTGGGTCCGCGGCTTTTCGTGCCCGCTGACAATGTCCACCGTCCGACAAAGACCATTCGTGCTTGGCCCGCCCCCGGCTAAAGTGCTAGTATTGCTTCCAACGTTATGACCGGCCACAATCTTATAACTCCCACGCATCGCTCGATTCGCAAGTATTACGAAAACGTCGCAGCCCTGCGGGCGCAGGGTGTGCTCAACGAGATGAGCGTGCGTTCGCCCTTCGAGTCCCTGCTCCAGGAGACCGCCCGGCTCAAGGACTGGACATTCATCGCCGAGCTTTCGGGAAAGTCCGGCGGCGCGCTTATTCGTCCTGACGGCACCCTGCGCGACCGCAACAGCCTGCCGCGTGGCTACTGGGAAGCCAAGGACACCCAGGACGATCTTGACACCGAAATCAAAAAAAAGATCGCGCGCGGCTACCCCCTCTCCAACATCATCTTTGAAGACACCCAAACCGGCGTCCTGTTTCAGAGCAAGCAGAAGATCAACGGGCCGTATACTCTCGGCAACCCCAAGGAACTGGTAGCCCTTCTTAACCAATTCTTCTCCTATACCGAGCCGGACATTGAAGGGTTCGAAGAAGCGGTTGACGAGTTCAAGGAGCGCGTGCCCGACCTCGCGCGCGGCCTGGTGGAGAAAATCCAACAGGCGCACAAGGACAACGCGCCATTCCAGGCCGCCTTTGAGAAGTTTTTTGATCTTTGCCGCACCGCGCTGAATCCCAACATCCGCGTTGAGGCCGTGGATGAGATGCTGGTGCAGCACCTGCTGACTGAGCGCCTATTCCGCACCGTCTTCAACAACCCGGAATTCGTCAAGCGCAACGCCATCGCCGCGGAAGTGGAGCGCGTCATTGAAGCGCTGGTGGGCAAGAGCTTTGACCGCACCGAGTATTTGAAGAGCCTGGACCGGTTCTACCGGGCCATCGAAGGCGCCGCGCGCTTGCTGCCTGACTTCAGCGAAAAGCAGCACTTCCTGAACACGGTTTACGAACGCTTTTTCCAGGGATATTCGGTGAAGTTGGCCGACACGCATGGCATCGTCTATACCCCGCAGGAAATTGTCAACTTCATGTGCGCGAGCGTGGCCGAGGTGCTGAAAAAGGAATTCGGCAAGAGCCTTTCCAGCCCCGATGTATACATCATCGACCCGTGCACCGGCACCGGTAACTTCATCGTGAACCTGCTGCGCCGCATGCCCGGTCGCGACTTGCCCCGCGTGTACCGCGAGCAGCTTTTCGCCAACGAAGTCATGCTGCTGCCTTATTACATTGCCTCGCTCAATATCGAACACGCCTACTACGAACTGACGGGCACTTACGAGCCCTTCGATGGGCTGTGCTTTGTGGATACGCTTGATCTCGCCGAAGGCAGCCAGCACCAGCTTGGCTTTATGACGGTGAAGAACGCGGAGCGCGTGGCGCGCCAGCGCAAAACGCCGATTACTGTCGTGATCGGCAATCCGCCCTATAACATCGGGCAGCTAAATGAAAACGATAACAACAAGAACCGCAAGTATCAGACGCTTGACCAACGCGTTCAAGAAACCTATGTCAAAGACTCGACCGCCACTAGCCGTACAGCTCTGTCTGATCCCTACGTAAGGTTCTTCAGGTGGGCGACTGACCGTCTTCAGGAGCGCGACGGTGTCGTCTGCTTTGTCACGAATAATGGGTTTCTTCCGGGCATTGCATTCGACGGCTTCCGAAAGCACCTGCTCACAGAATTCAGCACCATCTACCACTTCGACCTGAGAGGGAACGCCCGCACGACGGGTGAGCGACGAAGGCAGGAGGCTGGAAATATCTTTCACGACCAAATCCGGTGTGGCGTCGGAATAACTGTTCTCGTTCGAAAGCAGCCTGCCATAGCGCGTGCTGTCAACTACCATGCAGTCGGCGCCTACTGGAAGGCAGAGCAAAAGGCAGGCTACCTAGCGTCGTTCGAATCTATTTCAGCTGTCCCCTGGAAACAGCTTGCCCCAGATGCACATGGAAGCTGGCTGATCCCCGAATATTCGGCGGAATTCGATAAGCTGATTCCCATCGGAAGCAAGATGGTAAAGGCCGACGAGCCCGGTGCGAACGCGGTATTCCATACATACTCAAGAGGGGTCGCCACTTGCAGGGACGATGTGGTATATGACTTCCAGAATGACGTCCTGTGCAACCGAGTAAGGGAGTTTATTGACGCGTACAATTCGGAAGTGGATCGATACAAGCGCTCTGGAGCTAAACAGCCTGTTGACGAGTTTGTAAACTATAACAGTATCAAGTGGAGCAGAGATCTAAAGCTTGACCTGGTGCGTGGAAAATATGCTCAGTTTGACACGAGGAAGGCTCGGACCACACTTTACCGACCGTTCTGCAAGTTGTTCCTTTTCTTTGACAGGATTCTGAATGAAGAGGTTTACCAACTTCCGAGAATCCTCCCTGAGTCTGCGGGTCTGAATGAGAACCAGATTGTGTGCTCCACAAACCACCTGCAAATTCCCTTTTCATGCCAGATGACCAACTGCCTGCCCGACGTAGCAGTCGGGGGCAGGAACGGCCAGTGCTTCCCCTTCTACGTTTACGACGAAGACGGCACGAACCGGCGAGAGAACATCACCGACTGGGCGCTGGAACAATTCCGCAAGCACTACACCGACAAGAAAATCACCAAGTGGGACATCTTCTATTACGTCTACGGCATTCTGCATCATCCCGGGTACCGCGCGAAATACGCTGAGAACCTGAAGCGCGAACTGCCGCGCATTCCATTGATCGGGGTAGCGCAGACTTCCGTTTCCCAGGAAGTCTGCGGCTCTTCGGCTGGGCAAGACAACAGCCGCGGAGTTTCTGGAAAGCGAAACTCCGCGCTACCAGACTCCCCTGGTGTCATTCTGAGGAGCGAAGCGACGAAGAACCCCGGCAGTGCAGAGAACGCAAATACAGGGGTTCTTCGCTGCGCTCAGAATGACAAGGACGTGTTTTGGGCCTTCGCCAAAGCCGGGAAGGAACTCGCCCGGCTGCACATTGATTACGAAAAGGTCGAGCCGTGGCCGCTGAAGTTTATCGAGACGACCGCTGTAGCGGCGGTCTCCGACCGCCGTCCGGCGGTGGGGACACCGCCGCTACAGGATGCTTCCGTAGCGGCGAGTTTACCTCGCCATGGCGGCGTAAAGCCGCCTCTACGAAATGCCGACCTGAAGGTCGGCGCTACGATCCCGCTCTCCTATCGCGTCGAGGACAAGATGCGCCTGGCGAAAGACCACCGCTCGCTCAAAGTGAACGATTCCTTGACGCTGGGCGGCATCCCACCCGAAACCTTTGAATACCGCCTGGGCAATCGCAGCGCGCTCGAATGGGTGATTGACCAATACCAGGTGACGGAAGACAAGCACAGCGGCATCCGCTCCGACCCCAACCGCCCCGCCGACCCCGAATACATCGTGCGCCTCGTGGGCCAAGTCATTCGCGTGAGCCTTGAGACCGTTAGGCTTGTGAAATCCTTGCCCGCCCTCTAGCGGGTAGCGCAGCAAGCAAGCGTAGCGCAGGGCCCGCGCTCCGGCCCTGCGGCTTTTCCAGCGGTGCACGTTGTTGCCGCGCCGCCTAATGCGCGTCGGGGTCGAAGTTCATTGGGTGTATGGGAGGAACGGTGCCGAAGCGAAATCCAGAATCGCCCTGGAACCCAGCAAATCCTGCGGAGATATCGCCCGAAGAGTATGAGAAGCGGGTTGTTGATTGGCTGCGTGAAGCTGCTGGAACGCTCGACAAATTTGAGGTGAAGCCTCTCAGGCATTTAAGCGGCCCTGGCGGCGACTACGAGTTTGATGCCGTTGCCCAGCTTACCATTCTAAATGGTGCTCAGATAGTTATTCTGGTGGAGTGCAAACGGTATAGCCGACCCGTTGAAAGAGAAAAGCTTCTCTCCCTTTGGGCGAAAATGCAAGATGTGAAGGCGCATAAGGCGATGATTTTCGCCACATGTGGCTTTCAATCAGGTGCGCTCGAATATGCAAAGGTTTATGGTATCGCCACCGTGGCCTTCGTCCAAGGTGAATTCCTGTATGAAACCAGAGGCGCCAGGACGCCCGGGCAATCGCCTCCTTGGGCTGGCTTACCGGATTACGCCGGGATTTTCATGAGTAAGGAGGATGACCGGGTCTCATGCAGTACTATTAAACTAACAAATACAGATGTTCTACGTAAGTGGCTTCAGTCATTATGAAACACCCAACAATAGTTTCAACGCGGACCGGCTTTTCCGCTGGCGCTCCAAATCAAGCGTAGCACAGACCTCCGCAGCGTGAGGTCTGCAATTTGGCATGAGGGCTTGGCCACGGGCGGCGTGTGTGTCGGCTTGTGGTAGATGTATCGGCGGCAAGTTCTTGTAGCCATGCCCAAGCAGGATCTGCCGGGGCCGGTGATATAGGCACTATGAGCTTTGAAGAAGAAGCAGGACGTGCGACATTCACCCACGGCTGTGGATGCGCAGGAACTTCCGGCGAAATATCGCGCCAGATTGTGCGGTTGCAGGTGGTCACGCTGATCTGGATGGTGGTTGAGTGCGCCCTTGCTCTCTTTTCTGCATGGCGGGCACGGAGCCCCGTGCTTTTGGCCTTTGGCGCCGATAGTCTGATAGAACTCTTGTCGGCACTCGTGGTGCTTCTACAATTTCTCCCACGCCTTGCTCTGAGCACTGCTCGGGCCACGAGGCTCGCGGGCATTCTTCTCTTCCTGCTCGCTGCGGTCATCACCACGAGCTCTGCCCTCGCGCTGTGGCAGCATGTGCGGCCCGATACAAGTTGGATCGGCATAGGCATCACCATTGCCGCGCTCGCCGTCATGCCCCCGCTGAGTTCGGCGAAGCGAAGAGCCGGAAAAACGGCTCGCAATACTGCGTTAACCGCCGACGCGGTGCAGTCAGCAACCTGTGCCTACCTTGCCGGCATAACCCTTGCCGGCTTGGTCCTCAATGCGGTGCTTCATATCCGCTGGATAGACCCCGCCGCCGCGCTGGTTGCGGTTCCAGTCATCTGCCTTGAAGGGAAGAAAGCGTTACAGGGCGAGGAGTGTTGTTAGCTGGGATGTCTCGCCAAGTCGAGATATTCTCATCGAGCCAGCGTAACGCGGACATCTGCTGTCTGAAGTCCGCGTCTTTTCGCGCCCGCCAGCGCTCGCCAACTCGGTTCACCAATGCCTCTGCACGGCACCGCGCGCAGATTGATCGCATGTCCAGGTTGGGGCGTCGGTTCCTTCATGACCGCGACATCTTCGTGCCTGGGCTCTTGTCGATGGAATAAGCCCACGGTCAATCACAGGACGATTGACCGTGACTAGCGCCTTCCGCGAGTCCCTTCTTCCTTACCAGATCAACAATCTGTTCCACCACCTGCTCCGCCGTTAGACACGTGGAATCAATCACCACCGCATCCGCAGCGGCGACCAGCGGCGAGACTTTCCGCTCTGCATCAAGCTGGTCACGGCGGCCGATCTCGTAGGCCGTTTTTTCGAGGGTTGCCAGGCGGCCTTCCTGCTCATCTTGCCGGAGTCGCCGCCGCGCGCGCTCTTCCACATTGGCTTTGAGGAAGATCTTAAGCGGCGCCTGCGGGAAGACCACCGTGCCGATGTCGCGTCCCTCCATCACCACCCCACTCCCCCGCGCCAAGGTGCGCTGCATCTCGATAAGCTTGGCGCGCACTTGCGGCCGGCGCGAAACCTGCGCGGCAGCCAGCGTCACCTCCGGCGTCCGCAGGCGCGCCGTGACGTCGCGACCGTCCACCAGAACGCGAGGTTCGGCGGCGTCGGTCGCCACCTGGATATCCGTCTGGCCGATCAGCCTGGCCACGGCAGGCTCGTCGTCAGGCTCGACGCCCGCTTCCAGCACCTTCAGCGCCGCGGCGCGGTACGTGGCTCCGCTATCGACGTACGTCAGCCCCAGACGCTGGGCGAGCATCTGCGCCACCGTGCTCTTCCCCGCTCCCGCGGGGCCGTCAATGGTAATCACCAAGGGTTCAGGCATGATGGGATTCTGTCCGTGGTCCGTTGTCAGTTGTCAGTGGTCCGTCGTTCGTAAGCGAGTAGCGCAGGCCTGTTTTGTAGGTCCGCGGTTCGTCCCCCATTGACGATGAAAAGCCGCGGACCTAAACAACAGGTCCGCGCTACCCGCTCGCCTTGGTTCAGCCCTTTCACGCAAAAACCCAGAACCAGATCCTGGCGACCCAGGTGGATTCCCGCTTGCGCGGGAATGACGGCACGGGCGGAATGGGGCGGCCATGTTCGTCGTCACCCCCGCGCAGGCGGGGGTCCATCTCTTCAGAGCTGAAAGCTGACCGCCTAGATTCTCTTAAACGCCTTCATCAATTCCTTCATCCCGTACCGCAACACGGTGGGACGGCCGTGTGGGCAGGTCATGGGGCAGTCGGTCCGGCCGAGGGCTTGCAGCAGCCACTCCATTTTGCTCCGTTCGAGCGCCATGTTCACTTTGACCGCCGCGTGGCAGGAAATGGAAGCCGCGATCCTGCCCCGCAAGACGTCGAGCGAGACCGACGGCCCTTCCTGGTTGACATCATCCAGGATTTCCAGCATCAGCTTCTCGACCTCATCCGCGCTGATCTCGGCAGGCGCCGTCTTGATGGCCACGGTGCGCTGGCCGAAGGGATCGACTTCGAAACCATTGGCCACCAGTTCGTCGGCAATGGTTTGATAAGTGACCTGCTGCTCGGGCTTCAACTCCAGAATGATCGGCATGAGCAGGCGCTGCACCTCGACTTTCCTCTCCTGCCGCAGGCGCACGTGGCGGTCGAAGAGCACGCGTTCATGCGCGGCGTGCTGGTCCACAATCCACAGGCCTTCGGAATTGGTGGCGACGATGAAGCTCTCCTGTACCTGCCCCAGCGGTTCGAGGTCGACGGGCAACTCGCGTGGGGCCAGACTCGCAGCCGCGCCCGCACCCGGGAGATCGAAAGCTGGCCCTGCGGACGGCGCCACCGGCGCGTAGGGCGCCAAGGCTGCATCGAGCGGCAACCTCTGCGCACGCGGCTCCGGGCGTGGTGAAGAGAGCTCGAAGCCTCCTCCGCCTGGCCGCGGCCAAGGCCGGCCCGGCTCGGGCGGCGCGGCCGCCCCCCGCATAAGCGGCGGCTCTTCGGCCATTTTATCGGCCACGTCCGCCGCTTCCACGGCCAGTCCCGCGGGCGGCGCCGAACGTGACATGGGGAACGCGGCCACCGGCCGCGTGGAAAGGAGCGTCTGGCGAATCGAGTCACGTACCAGGTCGTGCATGAAACTCCCATGCCGAAAGCGGACTTCGATTTTCGACGGGTGAACGTTTACGTCCACTTCCGCCGGGGGGAGTTCGAGAAAAATCAGCGCCACCGGAAACACATTCGACGGCAGGATGTTCCGGTAAGCCTCCGTGATGGCGTGCAGGATCAGGCGGTCGCGCACCAGCCGCCTGTTCACAAAAAAGTAAATATTGTTGCGATTCAGCTTCTGTACGTCCGGGCGCGAAACGAACCCCTGTACCCGTACCAGCGGCGCGTTCTCAAATGGCTCTGCTTCGCCCGCTTCCGCGAGAGCCGGCCCCAGGACGCGACGCTCGACCGGCGCTATCTCCAGAAGCTGCTCAAGCGTTTGCCCGCCCATCACCTGGTACAAGCGCTCGCGATGGCTTTCGACCGGCGCGACATTCAGGATTTCATTGGTGAGCGAAGCGAGTCGAAAACTCTTCTCGGGATGGGCCAGGGCGTAATGGGTCACGAGCGTCGCGATGTGGCCGAGCTCGGTCGATTCCGACTTCAGAAACTTGCGGCGCGCCGGGGTGTTGTGAAACAGGTCGCGTACTTCGATGCTGGTCCCCTGGGGCCACGCCACTTCCTTCACGTCGCGCAGCTTGCCCCCGGCAATTTCCACGCGCGTCCCGGCGTTCTCGGAAGCGTGCCTGGTTTCGAGCAACAAGCGGGAGACCGCCGCGATCGAAGGCAACGCTTCGCCGCGAAACCCCAGCGTCGAAATCTCGAACAAATCTTCCGCGGTGCGAATCTTGCTCGTGGCATGGCGCTCAAACGCCAGCAACGCATCGTCGTGTGTCATCCCCTGGCCGTCATCAACGATGCGAATCAAGCGCTTCCCGCCGCCCTCGACGGTGATCTCCACACGGCCAGCGCCCGCATCCAAGGAGTTCTCAAGCAACTCCTTCACCACCGACGCAGGCCGTTCCACTACCTCGCCGGCGGCAATTTTATTGGCGACTGCTTCGGGGAGAATGCGGATGATGGACATGGAATTGAGTCATTGCTTCATTGCCTCATTGAGTCATTGGATGATTGAGAAGGCACTTTCAATGGGGCAATGACTCAATGGCTCAATGAATCAATCTTTTTTGATCTCCAGCCCCAACTCGTCAAGCTGCTCGGGCTCGACGCCGGCGGGCGCGTCGCACATCATATCCACGGCGCTGGCCGTCTTGGGGAAGGCAATCACTTCCCGAATGTTGGATTCGCCCGCCATCAACGCGTTGAGGCGATCCCAGCCCAGAGCAATGCCGCCGTGCGGTGGTGTGCCGTACTCGAGTGCGTCGAGGAAGAATCCGAAGCGCTCGCGCGCCTGCTCATCGCTCAGACCCAGAACCTTGAAAACGCGGCGCTGGACACCCTGGCGATGGATACGAATCGAGCCGCCGCCGATCTCCGAGCCGTTCAGCACCAGGTCGTAGGCGCGCGCCTTCACGGCTCGCGGGTCGGTTTCGAGTTTCTCCAGATCCTCTTCGCGTGGCGAGGTGAAGGGGTGGTGCATGGCCGCGAAGCGGTTTTCCTTTTCATCGAACTCGAACATGGGGAAATCCACGACCCAGAGGAAATTCCAGGTCCCGGGCTTGAGCAGGTCGAGCTTGCGCGCGATGTCCAGCCGCAGATCGCCCGACGCGTTATCCAGCATGCGGAAGGCGCTCCGGTTGGCCGCCGACTTGATCCCCAGCAGCAGAACCAGATCGCCGGCCTGGGCTTCGACTGAGGAAGCGAGCGCGGCCACGGCGGGCTGGCCCAGCGCTTTGGTGAGAGGCGATTGCACCTCGGCGCCGGACACCTTGATATAGGAGAACCAATCGGCGCCCAGGGATTTCGCAGTCTCCTGCAGCTTGTCGAGCTGGCTGCGCGAGGCATCGCCCCAACTCGGGACACGCATGGCCTTGAGAGGCTCGGCCACGCGCACCTTCTCCGCGGCGCCGGGCTCGAGACTAACCCGCTTCCACTCGAGCGGCGCGCCCAGGTGCGGTTTGTCGGACCCGTAGCGCTCCATCGCCTCCTCGTAAGGCAGGCGGGGGAAGGGCCGTTCCACCTTGACATCGACGAGCGCGAAGAGCTTCTCCATCAGGCGTTCGATTATGTCGAACAGGACATCGCGCTGCGGGAAAGCCATTTCGATATCGATCTGGGTGAATTCCGGCTGGCGGTCCGCGCGCAGGTCTTCGTCGCGGAAGCAGCGTACGATCTGGTAATAGCGATCGAAGCCGCCAATCATCAGAATCTGTTTGAACAATTGCGGCGACTGCGGCAGCGCGTAGAAGTGCCCGTGGTGCAGGCGGCTGGGGACGAGGTAGTCACGCGCGCCCTCGGGTGTCGAGCGGGTCATGAAGGGCGTCTCAATTTCCTGGAACCCAAGCTCACCCAAGTGCGCGCGGACCACTTGGCTGGCGCGATGGCGCAAGCGCAGGTTGCGCTGCATGCGCCCGCGACGCAGATCGAGGTAGCGGTAGCGCAGGCGCATCTCCTCGCTCGTCTTTGTTTCATCTTCAATGGGGAAGGGCGGCGTCTTGGCCTCATTCAAGACCAGCAGGTGGCGCGCCATCACTTCCACTTCGCCCGTCGAGAGTTGCGGATTCACGGTTTCCGGCGTGCGCGCTACGACTTCTCCCTCCACGCCAACCACATACTCGGCGCGAACCCCCTCCGCCCGGCCGTGCACTTCCGCGCTGATGGCAGGATTGCAGACGATCTGCGTCTTGCCCGTGTGGTCGCGCAGATCAAGGAAGATCAGGTTGCCCAGATCCCGCCGGACGTCCACCCAGCCGGCCAGGAACACCTTCTGCCCAGCGTGCGCTTTGCGCAGCTCACCACAGTAGTGCGTTCGTTGCCGGTCACCCAGAAGATCTAATTTCACATTCACCGCCGCAACAGCAATTCTGAATCATAAATTATGAATTATGAATTAACGAAAGGCTCCCATAGAGAGTGTGGAACTTCGGGGTTTCAATTCATAATTCAGAATTCATAATTTCTCTTTTACATACTCCGCGATAGTGACCGGCTCCAACTCTTTCTGTTCGCCGGATGCCATATCTTTCACCTGGTATTTGCCGCTGGCAAGTTCCCCTTCGCCGATAATGATGGCAAAGCGCGCCTGGAGCTTGTTGGCAACGCCCATGGCCTTTTTGATCTTCATGGAGTCGTAGTCGATCTCGACGCTCAAACCCTGCGCGCGCAATTCCCGCACCAGGCGCGCGGCGGGCGCGAGCGCGGCCTCGCCCATCCACACCACGTAGGCTGCGAGCGGGACTCCCGGCTTAAGGAGCGCCGCGGCTTCGACGGCTAGAATCAGGCGGTCCTGGCCAATCGAGAAACCGATGCCCGGCGTGGGGGGGCCGCCCAACATTTCTGAAAGCCCGTCGTAGCGTCCGCCGCCCACCACCGCGTTCTGCGCGCCCAGTGCGCCGCTGGTAATTTCAAACGTTGTCCGCGTGTAGTAGTCGAGCCCGCGCACCAGGCGCGGCGTAATCTGATAGGTAAGGCCGCGCGCCTGAAGTTCGCTCGTGACACGCTCAAAATGCCGGCGGCACTCGAGGTCGAGGTGGTCGATGATCTTGGGCAAGTTCTCGATGATCGGCTGGTCCGTCTCCACTTTGCAGTCTAGCACGCGCAATGGATTGGTCTCGGCGCGGCGCTGGCAATCCGCGCACATCGTGGCCTTGACGCTTTCGAGCGCCTGGCGCAGAACTTCCAGATACTCCGTGCGGCACTTGGGGCAACCCACGGAGTTGAGCAAAAGCTGATACTCGTGGATGCCGACGCGATCGAGAAACAGCACGAGCATTTCCAGGACTTCCACGTCCACCAGAGGGTTCTCTGACCCCAAGACTTCCGCACCAATTTGGTAGAACTGGCGATAGCGGCCCTTCTGCGGGCGCTCGCGGCGGAACATCGGGCCGATGTAGTAGAGCTTGTGAAGGCCGCCCTGGTTGTAAAGGCTGTGCTCGAGGTAAGCGCGCACGACGGAGGCCGTGGCTTCCGGGCGGAGGGTCAGCGATTCCTCGGCGCGGTCGTGGAAGGTGTACATCTCCTTCATCACAATGTCGGTGTCAGCGCCGACTCCTCGGGCGAAGAGCGCCGTTTCCTCCAGAATGGGCGTACGGATTTCGCCGTAATGATAAGCGGCGAAAACGCGATGGGCTTCCGACTCAACCCGCTGCCAAAGGCTGGTTTCGGGGGGCAGCAGGTCGCGCGTGCCTTTCACGGAACGAATTGGTTCACTCCGATTAGTCATTTGCTCTGCGCCCGCAGCTTGCTAGTGGACTCTCAGGAGCCTTGCGGCCCTCCCGGCTCGACACGGTCAGCGGGGAGTGACTTCGCCCCAACGTACTCGCTCGCGGCAATACGCGGGGTTTGTCCCGTCGGGCTCAGGATCATCCTTCCCCTTGCTCAGTCAAAACTCCCCCGAATCCTCAAACTTACGAAGGTAACACGAAGGCAAGAATGGCCGCAAGGTTTGCGCACGGCCGTTTAGGTACATCGTATCCCCTCTATTGCGTTGCAGTGTGTGAGTGAGAAGAAGAGGGGCAGGTTGCCCTCTCCGGAGGAGGCAATCCCTCATCTAGGTTTCGGCAGCAGTTCGAGTGGTTTCCCTTCCGCCCAGGGCTTGTAGCTTGCGGCGAAACGGATGCGGTCCGCGAGTGGTGGGTGGGTGTAAAGCCAGAGTTTGATAAAGGGGCTGGGATCGGGGTCAGCCAAGTCTTCTGTGCCCAGGGTTTGCAGGGCGTGAATCTCGGCGGTGTTCGGGTCCGCAACAACGCCGTAGGCAACTTCCAGACCGAACTGATCGGCTTGATGCTCGTAGTGGCGCGAGATACCGTTCACGATGGGAGAAGATAGGAATACCAGCATGGCAAGCACAACCAGCACCAGGGGCAGCGAAGCCAGGTCGCCCACGCCTTCGATCCCGGTGCGCCGGCCGACTCGCTCCACCAGGCGATTGGCTGCGAGAAACCCTAGAAAGATGAAGAGCAGGGCCACGGCTTCGTCCAGGGTGAACTCTTTGGGAATGTGATAGAGGGCGTAGTGGCCGGTTTCATGTCCGAGAACCAGCAACAACTCATCCGGCCCCATCGTGCGGAGAGCCGTATCCCACACCACGACGCGCTTGCTCGCACCCACGCCGGACACATAGGCATCCACGGTTTTGGTCTTGGAACTGGCGTCCATTTCGAAAATGCGCGCGGGGGGGATGGAAAGGCCCGCGTGCTCCAGCATGGCTTCGATCCGCTCGACGAGCACCGGTTGGGTTTTCGCGAGGGGTGTGAACCGGTTGAAGAGCGGTTCAATGACGAACGGCTCAACCAGGAGGAAAGCCCAAATGAGGGGAATCGACGCCAGCCAGAAGTAGAACCACCACCGGCGTGGACTGCGGCGCACGACTGCGTAGAAAACCCAGACCAGGATGACGCCGAGTACTGCCGTAATGGCCAGATTCTTTCCCCAGTCGCCGAGCCAGGACGCGAACCCCTGCGTCGAAAGACCAAAGCGGCGCTCCAGAACAAGACCGCCGTAGTAATCGAGCGGAAAATTCAGCAGACTTGCCGTCACCACGAAAAGCGGTACAAAAACCAAGCACTGGACGAAGTGATGCCCCGAAGCCCAGCATGCCCAGTCACGGAAGATCACCGCGAGGCGGGCGCGCCAGAGGAGAAGATAGACGCCGATCGAAAACAGGGTCCCAACAAAATAGAGAGTGTATTGGGCGTGGGAATAGGCGACGGCCTGGGCGCGGCGTTCCGGGGTGAGGGTGTAGGTCGCGTCCGGCGGAGGCGCCACGGACTTCCCTGGGCTCAGGAGAGACGTGGGCAGGGATGCCGGCGCCGAGGCAGCCGCAGGTTTTTCGGTTTGGCCACGTGCTGCCCTGCCGGCGGGCACAGAGAGCAAGGTCACCGCCAGCAGGATCCAACCGAACCGCATGGGCAGAACACCTCTCGCGGCCTCGCCGGCCTAGACCTTGGGCAGCACAATGCCTTGCTGGGCCTGGTACTTACCCTTCTTGTCTTTGTAGGAGGTCTCGCAGACCTCATCCGACTCCAGAAAGATGATCTGGCAAAGACCTTCATTGGAATAGACGCGCGCGGGCAGGGGCGTGGTATTCGAGATTTCGAGCGTGACGAAGCCTTCCCACTCCGGTTCAAGCGGTGTAACATTTACAATAATACCGCAACGGGCATAAGTTGATTTGCCAACGCATATCGTCAGGACATTGCGCGGGATCTTAAAATATTCCACGGAGCGGGCGAGCGCGAAGGAATTAGGCGGGACGATGCAGGCCGGCCCCTGGAACTCGACGAAGGAGCGGGCGTCGAAGTGCTTGGGGTCAACGATGGTGGTGTTGACGTTGGTGAAGATCTTGAATTCATCGGCGACGCGCAGGTCGTATCCGTAAGAGGAAAGCCCGTAGGAAATCACTCCTTCCCGCACCTGCCTTTCCTCGAAGGGATTGATCATGTCGTGCGCCAGCGCCATTTTACGAATCCAGCGATCGTTCTTGACCGGCATGTGAAGTTACCTCGTTTGGAATGGGGGCACGTAGCCGCGGCACGCGGTCGCGGCATAGCCCCCCAGCAACAAAAAGGACGAGAATGATAGTCCAGGAGATTACTCTTGACAATGCCCCTGTGTCTTTCTAGGATTAACACCCGTATTTTCAGGAGGTTCGCGTGATAAAGCTGGACATCATCAATGAGGTCGTCAACCGCACGAGCATCACCAAGACAAAAGCTGAGATGGCGGTGGAGACGGTGTTTGAAGCCATGAAGAAAGCCCTGGCCCAGGGCGACCGCATTGAACTGCGGGGCTTCGGTGTTTTCAATGTGAAACCTCGCAAGACCGGCATTGGCCGGAACCCCCGAACCGGGGCGGAAGTCAGCATCCCGCCCGGCAAAGCTGTGCGCTTCAAACCTGGCAAGGAGCTGCAATCCCTCTCCTAACCTATTTACAGGCGGCCAGGGGCAGGCGAGAATAGAATTCTTCTCCCTATGCGCATGGGCGACGAATTCCAATCCGCCGGTCTCAGCCAGTCTCCAGTCATTGAGAACCCTCTGCCCGCTCACCCGTGGGTCCCCGTCCGCTGGCCCCTGAGGCCCCGCCGTCGCTGGTACCACTCCCTGCCCTTTCACCTGGGACTCTTCCTGCTCACCATCCTGACGACCCTGATCGTAGGCACCCACATCGAAATCAACTACGCGCAGAATCTTCCGGTATTCGATTGGGAGGTCTCGCGCGCCTACTTCCAGGGATTGTGGCACCACCCCGGGCGGTTGGTGCTGGGCGTGCCGTTCTCCGTCACCCTGCTGAGCATCCTGCTGGCGCACGAACTGGGGCATTACCTCACTTGCCGGCACTACGGAATCCGCGCCACCTATCCTTACTTCATCCCCGCTCCCACGCTCATCGGAACGCTGGGGGCTTTCATTCGCATCAAGTCTCCGATAGTTACCCGCCGCGAGCTGTTTGACGTTGGAATTTCGGGACCGCTGGCGGGCTTTGTCATCGCCATCCCCGCCCTCGCCGTGGCGATACACCTTTCGAAGGCCGGCCCCCCCGCGAGCGCGCCCGATTCCATCACTCTTGGTAATCCTCTGGCGCTAATCCTGCTGGCCAAGCTGCTCCGGGCCGGAATGAATCCGGCCGCGATGACCCTTCACCCCGCGGGCTGCGCCGCCTGGGTGGGGCTGTTCGCCACGACCCTGAATCTTCTGCCGGTGGGGCAGCTCGATGGCGGCCACATTCTTTATGCGATCCTAGGGGATAAGCACCGGTACATTTCACGCGGCTTCCTCCTGGTCTTGCTGCCGCTGGGAATCTTCTGTTGGATGGGGTGGATGGTCTGGGGCGTAATCCTGTTTTTTCTCGGCCTGCGCCATCCCGTGTTACTCGACCCGACGGAGACCCTCGGCCGAGGCAGGAAGATTCTCGCCCTCGTCGCCGCGCTGATTCTTGCCCTCACCTTCGTTCCCACGCCATTTTCCGTTCAATAGAAAGCCCCGCCGGGGCGACTTCTGCGGCTGCTTTTCGTGGCGGCGCCCTTCAGGGCGGTATCATGGATTGAAAGACTTGCCCGCCTAAACAGGCTGCGGAGAAACGCTTCCTTGCCGTCATTCTGAGCGAAGCGAAGAACCCCTGCATTCGTAGAATCAGGCAAATGCAGAGGTCCTTCGTCGCCTGCGGCTCCTCAGGATGACAGCTTTGGCGGTCTTTCCGGAGCCTGTAAAGGCGGCCTCTACGAAAGCCGGGTCTGAGTGGGGATCTACATAATGTTGACCGGGTCCATGTCGATCATCACACAGCGCGGTGGAATACCCTGCTGCTCCGAGTGGTCCGCCAGTTGCCGCAAGATGTTATTCAGGCGGGCGCGGGAAGTGCACTTAATCAGGAACTGAATGCGAAAGCGGCCTTGCACTTTGGCGAGCGGCGCCGGTGTGGGTCCCAGGATCTTCAGCCCCTCCGTGTTCCCCTCCAGGGGGATGAGAAAATCCCCGATCTGCTTGGCGACCCGTGCGGCCTGTTCGAGTTTGCTGCCTTGGGCGATGACGTTCGCCAGAGCCGTCCCCGGGGGGTAGTGCATCATGCGGCGAAACCGCATTTCCTTGTGGAAGAAGGCTTCGTAGTTCTGCTCCGCGGCCAGCCGAATGGCGTAATGATCGGGATAGAAGGTTTGAACCAACACGCGCCCCGGGACCTCGCCGCGTCCGGCGCGGCCGGCGGCTTGCGTGAGCAATTGAAAAGTCCGCTCCGCGGAGCGGAAATCCGGCAGCCCCAGGCCGATGTCCGCCGATACCACTCCCACCAGCGTCACGCCGGGAAAATCGTGCCCTTTCGAGATCAGTTGCGTTCCCACCAGCAGATCGATCTTGCCCTGCCGGAAAGCTTCCAGAATGTGCTGGAACTGCCCGGCGCGCCGCGCCACGTCGCGGTCGAGCCGCGCCACGCGGGCGGTAGGAAACAGTTCGGCAAACTTCTTTTCGACCTTCTCGGTTCCCTCGCCCACGTAATAGAGATGCTCGCTCCCGCAACCGGGGCAGCGCGCGGGCACCGCCGCTGAATAACCGCAGTAATGACAAATCAGGCGATGCTCGCGGCGATGATAGGTAAGCGAGATAGAGCAGTTCACACAGCGCTGCGTTTCGCCGCAACTCCGGCACAACAGGAACCAGGAATAGCCACGGCGGTTCAGCAGGATCATGGTCTGCTGCCGGTTGGCAACCTGCGCCTCAATTTCCTGCTGCAGGCGGCGGGAGACAGGCACCTGCGTGTGGGTTTCGCGAAACTCCTGGCGCATGTCCACGATCTCCACGTTTGCCAGCTTCCGCTCACCCACGCGTTCGGGAAGTATCGCCAGGCGATACTTCCCTTCGCGCGCATTCCAGTAAGATTCCAGCGAGGGGGTCGCGGAACCCAGGACGGTAAGCGCTCCGGCCAGGCGCGCGCGCACCACCGCCACGTCGCGCCCGTTGTAGCGCGGCGTTTCGTCCTGCTTGTAACTCGTGTCGTGCTCTTCATCCACGACCACCAGGCCCAGGCGGGCCAGGGGAGCGAACACCGCCGAACGGGTTCCCAGGACGACTTGGGCCTCGCCGCGGCGAATTCGCCACCAGGCTTCGTGGCGTTCGTTTTCGGTCAGGGCGCTGTGCAGAAGCGCAACCTGGGACCCGAATCGCGCCAGGACAAGCGCCTGCGCAGACGGCGTGAGGGCGATTTCCGGCACCAGCATCAGGGCGCCGCGACCGAGCTCGAGGCAGCGCGCCATCAGCCGCAGGTAGATTTCCGTCTTGCCGCTGCCGGTCACGCCATGCAGGAGCACGGTTTCGAACCGGGAGGATTCAAGATTCTGCAGGAGGTCGTCGAGAACCGCGCGCTGCGCCGGCGTTAGAACCAGGGGGGATCCCTCGCCGGCCGCTGCGCCCCCGGGCGGGCGCAGAAGTCTTTCTGCCGGGCTCAGTTCGACCAAGCCGGCGGTGCTCAGTTTCTTGAGCGCGGCGAGACTGGCGCGGGCAGTCTCGAGGAGCTTACCATGATCGCCTGCCGGCCCACCGCTCTCGAGCGCTGCGAGGATGCGCTTGGCGACCGGCGAGAGGCGCGCCGGCTTCTCCGGCAGAGGGCCCGCCAGCCGCACTGCGTAAACCTGCCGTTGGCCGCGCGCGCGCTCAACTTCTTCCACGACGACCCATTTCTGCTTGAGGGCGTGCAGCAAAGCCTCCGGAAATTTTCGGCGCAGCGCTTCCAGCGCAGAGCTGCCGCGCGCGGCGAGATAGGCGAGAAGGTCCCTCTCCTGCCCGGCGCCCTCTTCCGCAGGCTGAGCGGTTTCCTGGAGCTTCCGCTGTCCCAATTCGCTCAGGCGGACCAGGCGCGCGCGCCGCGTCGCCGCGCGCAAGGGCAGCATCGCCCGGAATACTTCGCCGATCGGCGCGACGTAATAGTCAGCAATCCACAGACCCAGCTTCAGCAATTCGGGCGAGAGCACCGGCTCCGGGTCTAGCAAGCGTAATATGGGCCGCACTTCCACGTCGGGAGGAAGAGGGCTCCCGGCCCGCAGGACGATTCCCGTAGCTTTGCGCGTCGCGAGCGGAACCTCGACTCGCTGGCCGGGTTGGACCACGAGGGAATCAGGAACTTGGTAGGTGAGCGGATTGCGAATCGCCGCCATCACGGCGATGTCCACCAGGTTCGCGCCGCGAGGGCGCGTCCGGCTCTTAGTGGAGATGGTTTTGCGATCCACGTGGGCATTCTATGCCAGTGCGCAGGTTGTGGCTAGAGAGGGAAGTTCCCGGGGACAACCGGCGGGGGACTGGGAACTTGCTGCTGGGGGGAACGCCCCCCTCACCCGCCCCGGCTCGCTCATGCGCCATCGCAACTGTGAAATGCGCAAGATACTCCGGAGAAAGGTTGCTCACGACCCGCTGGCGCGGGCGCGCGCGGCCACCAGATTGGCATAAAGATTTCCCAGCCGATCGAGCATAGCAAGCGCTGCGGCGAAGTTCCGGCGGTTAATGTGCTCGATGTTCAGGCCGATAGGCGGCGGATCGGGAGGGAGGTTGTCGAAGACGTCCATCAGTATGCGCTGGGCCAGGTTGAGGGATCGATCGAGGCACGTCTCGGGCGGCGCGGTTGCCCCTTGCTCGGAGCCGAGAAGGAAACGGTCGAGGTCGCGAGGGATGTCCACACCGAGCCAGCGCAGGAATTCCAGATCGCGGCGGTGGCTGACCGGGGCAAAGCTGATAAAGATGCGCGCCTCTACGCCGTTGAGCCGCTGAATCAACCAGACCAGATCGTTCGAGTCAAACATCACCTGCGAGGTGAAAAACTCAATCCCCTGGGACTGCTTGTTGCGAATGCGCTCCGGCTCGTTCACCCGGCTGGGAATCGTAATACCCCCCAGCGAGACGGGCAGGCTCAGGGATTTCGCCAGCCTAGCCGCTTCGCCGGGTGGCGGCCCTGGATATTGGATCTCTTTGGACTCGCCGCCCACCAGAACCCAATTGCTGATGCCCGATTGGTCGAGCGTTTCGCGGAACCACCGCTCGGGTTCCGCGTCGTGCACGGTGACGTGATTGAGAACCACGTCAATCCCCAGCTCGCGCTGGATGCGGGAGCCAAAGAGGCGCGGCTCGACCCGGGCGACGAATTTGCTGGTGCGCTCACCCGGTCGATCCTCGTCGTGGATTTCCGGGAGATTGATCCCATTCACGAGGCTTCGGACCTGCCGCAGTTCGTCGAGGGACGACTCCAGCGCTTCGGGTTTCGCCGCAGCGGGCGGAACCACCTCAAACAGCGTCACCGGGACGAACGGATCCAGCAGTGCGTCGTGAAAACCCATCAATCAGGTCCTAGGTTAATTGGCAGAAGAGCCCACGTGGGCCGACCTCCCCACTTTAGCGTGAACGCGCCGAAACCGCAATGTCCGGGCCGCAGGCTACGGGCAGCCACGGGATCGGTAGACTGGACAAGACTGGACTGACACCAAAACGACGGTCTGGGTTTACAATAAGGTACCGGACAGACGAATATTTGAAGCCCACGCGGGTGGCGCAGACATCGGTCTGATGCTGTGAAAAAATGGCTGCCTTCACCGCAGAGGCACCGAGACGCAGAGAGAGCGCCTTTTGTTTTCAATGCGCTGCGCCTCCGCGACTCTGCGGTGAGAAGGGTCTTCGGGGATTATTTCACAGCATCCAAGCGATGTCTGCGCCACGCGCGACCGCCCGTGCCCGAAAAGGAGTGACCATGAATCGCCGCAAGTTCCTTCAGTATTCGGCCTCTCTCCTGGCGATTCCAAGCCTGTACGCGAGAGCCCGAGAACTGATGTGCGATATAGCCGTGATCGGAGGGGGTGTGGGGGGCTTTGCGGCTGCCCTCGCGGCCTTGCGCAACGGCAGGCGCGTCGTTTTGACGGAAGAATCGCGGTGGATTGGGGGACAGCTAACCGCCCAGGCCGTTCCGCCGGACGAGCACCCCTGGATCGAGCAATTCGGTTGTACCCGCAACTATCGTGCTTATCGGGAGTCGGTTCGTGAATACTACCGGCGGAATTATCCCTTGACCGAACCGGCCCGCGCGCGTGCCGACCTGAATCCGGGAAACGGGACGGTGTCTCGACTGACCCACGAGTTTCGTGTCTCGGTCGCGGTGCTGGAAGCGGCCCTGGCGCCTTACGTGAGCAGTGGTCAACTTCTGGTTCTTCTGGAACACATTCCGGAGAGCGCCACCACGGACCACGATCGGGTGACGAGCGTCGCTGTCCGCGACATGCGCAGCGGATTGACACGGACGATCACCGCGAAATACTTTCTGGACGCTACGGAACTCGGAGATCTGCTTCCCCTGACTGAGACGGAGTTCGTCACGGGGGTGGAATCTCAGGCGGAAACCGGGGAACTGCATGCCGCCGCGAAAGCACAACCTGCCAACAGCCAGTCCTTCACATACTGCTTCGCCATGGACTACCTCGAGGGTGAGGATCACACCGTCGAGCGGCCCCGCGACTACGACGCCTGGCGCGCGTACGAGCCCAACCTGACGCCCCCCTGGCCCGGACACTTGCTGAGCTGGACGACGTGTAACCCGGAAACCTTGCAGCCCACCCATAACTCCCTCGTTCCCAATCCGGAGCCGACGGCCGCCGGGGAGCGCAATCTGTGGATCTATCGGCGCATCGCGGATCGGGCCAACTTCCTCCCGGGTGCGTACCCAAGTGATATTACGCTGGTGAACTGGCCTCAGAACGACTATTGGGGTGGCGATCTCGTGACTTCCTCGCCGGAGCAGCGGAACGAATTGCTCAGGAGAGCGAAACAGCTCAGCCTTTCCTTGCTCTATTGGATGCAAACGGAGGCCCCGCGGCCAAACGGTGGGTACGGGTGGAAAGGGCTTCGGCTGCGGAAGGACGTGGTCGGAACGGAAGACGGCCTCGCCGCCTCTCCCTACATTCGCGAGTCGCGGAGGATCCGGGCCGAATTCACCGCGCTGGAGCAACATGTGGGAACAGAAATGCGGATGAAGCAGACCGGGAAGTCTTTGGAAGAGGTCACTGCGGAGAAATTCAAGGACTCAGTGGGGGTGGGTTCGTACCGAATTGACCTGCATCCTTCGGCAGGAGGGACCAACTACATCGACATCAGCTCCCTGCCTTACCAGATTCCTCTCGGAGCGCTGCTGCCTCAGCGAGTTGAGAACCTGTTAGCGGCCGCGAAGAACATCGGAACGACTCACATCACGAACGGTTGCTACCGGCTGCACCCAACGGAATGGAATATCGGAGAGGCCGCCGGCGCGCTGGCAGCCCACGCCATGAAACTGGGGCAGCCTCCCCGCGCCATTCGCAATAACCCCAGACTCCTGGAAGACTTTCAGGGCAGTCTCGTGACGCAAGGGTTCGAGTTGGATTGGCCGCACGCTCGGCCACTCTGAGCGGGCGCAGCAGGAAGTTGTGGTGACCCACAGGTCGCAGACATCAACAAGTGAGGTCTGCGCCACCCGCGGCGTCTAAGAGATGTCGGAAGACGAAAGTTGACCCGCCTTGCCCGGGGGAAGGTAAGGCAGCCGCCTTGCGCCAAGCCCGGAGGGCAGGGTGATCATTTGGGGAGAGGATAGGATGCGTCGTTCCCTTCCTCGGGCTTTGCCTCCTTTTCCAACGGCAGACGAATATAGAAAGTGGTTCCCTTACCCACCTCACTGTCGAAGGTCAGCGTCCCGCCATGTTTTTCGACCACCACGGCGCGGGCGATCGCCAAACCCTGTCCCGTCCCTCGCCCGATCTCCTTGGTGGTGAAGAAAGGGTCAAATACCTTGTCCCGGATATCTTCGGGGATGCCACACCCCGTATCAGTAATGGAGATCACGACGGCGCCTTGCTCGACTGAGGTCCGCACCCGGATCAGACCTTTCTGGCCGGTCCCCTTTACCACATCGCCAATCGCATGGGCGGCATTCACGAACAGGTTGAGGAAGACTTGGTTCAGGTCGCTGACATTGCATACGAGGAGGGGAAGATCTCCAAACTCGGTTTCCACATTCGAGACGTACTTGAGTTCATTGCGCGCGACCGTCAGAGTGCTGAGGAGGGCCCGATTGACATCGGTCGCGGACTTCTCCTTGCGGTCAACGTGGGCAAAATCCTTCATGGCCCGCACAATGGTGGCCACCCGCTCGACGCCCTCCAGGGTCTGCGCCAGACCCTTGGGGGTTTCCTGCACGAGGAAGTCCATGTCCGCCGCCACCTCGGCCTGCCGGACTTCCTTGAGGAGGCCGAGGCTGACGGTGCCGGGGGCCGCCGCACTCACCAGGGCCCGGTACCTCGCGAGCAGGGCTGTGAGTTCCGTGAAAGCTCCCTGAAGGAAACGTGTGTTGTCGCCGATGAACTGGATCGGCGTGTTGATTTCGTGGGCGATTCCCGAGGCGAGCCTGCCGACGGATTCGAGTTTCTGAGCATGACGAAGCTCGACCTCGGCCGCCATCAGCTCCGCCGTGCGGGCCGTGACCTCTTCCTGCAGATGATCGCGATACTGCCTTAGCTCGTCGTCCTGGCGTTGGATCTGCTCCAGCATGTGGTTGAAATCATCGACCAGATTTCCGAGCTCGTCCTCGTTCGCCTTGACCGCGCGGATGGCATAGTCCCCCTTCACAGAAACCGCTCGGGCCGCCTGCGCCAGCTGCAGGATCGGCGCGGAAATGACCTCCTGGAGCTTCAAGGAGAGACCCAAGGCCGCCAGGAGCGCAACCAAGAGGATGACACCGATGATCGTGCTGAAGCGCTTGATGCGCTCACGCATCTCGCGCAGGTCCGACTCCAGATACAGGCTGCCGATGACACCATCGCGGCCTTGGATGGGTTGAAGAACCACCAGCCGGTCGGACTCCAATCTGATTTCCTGGGGCCGAAGCTGGGGCACCGAACCGTGGTTTCGCGCACCGGCACGCTGGTACACCGCAAACAGTTTGCCGTCCGACGAATAGACATATGCCGCCACAATATTCGGCTTCGCCCGCAGTCCGGAAAGAATTTCCTCTGCCGCCTTCTGGTCCGCGAAGCCCAGTGCCGCGTTGATGTTCGACCCAACGATCTCCGCCTGGGCCATCAAGTCTCTCTTCAGCGAATTGCGCAATGCCACCAGGTCGTACGTGGCAAAAGCAGCACAGGACAAGAGCAGCGCGGGGACCACGACGGCCATAATGATGGCCTGCAGCTTGTACTTGATCCGGAGCTTTCGGTAACTCAGCATTTTCATACCGCGCTTCCCCTGAACCGAGCAGGCCCAGGAAGCCCGGCCCGTCATCTTGAGATTCACAGATGGGGTGGGTCTCGAACGATCCTTGCCAGGGCAAGGACTTTAGAGCTAATCCTCAACGGTGTCCGTTTGGCGGCATCCAAGTTGATCTCAAAATGCAGCTTGTTCTCTTCGATCGTGAAGTTGATGATGCCGCCACGTTCGGCGAACCCTTTGGTCTCCCCGATCGTGAGGACGGAGGAACCTTTCAGGCTGTCGACAATGCTTGCCACCTGTCTGGATTCAGGTGCAGTCACAAAAACCATATGGCAAGCTCGCAAGTTCGCTCCTCGCTTGACCCCCTTGATCACCACAGGATGTTTGTCAATAGTTCGGCTGCGAAGATCCTGCTCGTGGTCAGGGTCAAAGGGATCCTCCCCGACGACGCACACCACGAAGGGCGTGTGGTCTTGCGGGAAGGCCTCGGAGGGCCACTGGACAAACTGCGCAAACTGGTAAAGAAATGCGAGCTTGATGGGGTATTGGGCATTCTCCTCGCTCTGGGCACGAACCAGCGGGGGCGCCGCCGAGATGAGCCCCCAGGCAGCCAGGAGCAACACCCCCCGGCGAACGAGGCGAGCGCTGAGCGGGGCGAGAAGACCGCTACCCCGCCGAGTTGCCGAATTGCCTGGCCATTGCCCGCTGGTCTTCATTGGAGGCTAGAACTGGTATCCGACTTTTACTCGGAAACTCCGGCCATCCTGACAGATCAAGTCCTGCCGGTGCTCCTCCCCGCCAGGGTCGCCATAGCTCTGGTCAAAAATGTTATAGATGCTCGCCGAAACCTCCCACCCCCTCGAGGCATTCCGGCTGAAGAGCGTGAGACTGGGCACGACGTAGGCTCCGGCATAATTCCCCCCCAGGGTTCTTCTTCTGCTGACGTAGGCAAGGTTCATGCTGACGAAGAGTTGTTTGTGAAGAAGCGGTACACTCAGGTTGGCGTGGGCCAACTCGTGCGGAGAGTTGGGCAAAGGACTACCGGTGTTCCCGTTCTTGGCAGCTTGAAAACTGAAGCTGCCACCGGCTTCCAGGCCGGAGGGAAGCTTTTTTTTCAGCGCCAACTCCAACCCTTGCATATTAATGCTGGCGCTGTTGCGATAAACAATCAGCCCCGTGGCGGGGTCCTCCTGCTGGCTGATGAGCCCACGGATGGGATAGAAGTAGCCGGAGGCTGTCAGACGGAAGTCATGCTGGAGGGACTGCTCCAGAACGAGTTCGGTAGTCCTGACGGTTTCAGGCTTCAGGTGCGGGTTGGGCTCGCTCCCGCCGCCGTACTCGTACAATTCGTAAGCAGTAGGAGCACGAAACGCCTGACCGTAGAGGAGCTTGAGCGTGGTTTTCTCAAAGGGGCTGTAAATAAGGGCTGCACGCGGATGGGTGGTGCCGCCAAACGTCGAATAATGGTCATAGCGTAATCCCAGGTCGAGAACAAGATTGCTCCGCAGGGGGATCGAGTCCTGGGCGTAAACGGCCCAGATATTGGAAGTCCTGCGGTCGTTCAAGTACTGGAAGAACGGTTGGAGGTCATAGTTCTCCTGATCCTGTTGGAAGTTATCGCGGTATTCCGTCCCTACGATGAGCGTCTGTTTATCCCAGAGCTTTTTTGAAACATCGAACTCTGCTCCCCACCATTGCCCCGCGCCGAGGTCTCTGTTCACGACCCGGGAAGGCCCACCCGATTGCGATACATCATAGGGGTAGCTGCCGTCATAGCTGTACTGATCGTAGTAAAGACGGGCCCTGTAGCCCCAGTCGCTGCCGAACTGGTGGTCGTACTTCAGGTCAAGGTAGCCTCGGGCATCGATCGTGCGCTCCCCGGGATCATTGAAGATGGTGCCGAAAGAGGCAGTGGGGATGCCCTTTTTCCTCCATCCGTAGATTCCTTGTAGCGCGAAGCCGTGATAGGAAAGGTTCGCGAACACCTGGCGATATTGATCACCGTCGCAGTCTTGCGCGATGCCGTTGTTGGTAACGGGACTGTCGAACTCCGGGAAATACAGCCTCTCGTGGCCCTGGCTGTCATAGAAAGAAGAGGAAAGCAACATCTCCAAACCGTTATGGAACCGGTAGCCGTAGCTTACACGCGTTTTGAACGTACCGTAGCTGGCCAGCTCGCCCGACGCGGTCAGATTTTTGGCGTTGCGGCCTCGATTGGTAATGACGTTGATGACTCCGAGGAACGCGCTGGCTACGTACAGGGAGGAGTTCGGGCCGCGAATCACTTCCACCCGGTCGATCAGATCAACGTCAATCGGAAACTCGGTTCCGATAAGGGCCTGGTCATAGACGTTGTCGTTCAATCGGTGGCCGTCCACCAGCAGCAGGATGCGGCTGTTATAGTCGCCAGGACGGCCAAAGCCGCGAATTCCCAGATAGCTATAGTTGCGGTCATAGCTCACGTAGAAGCCGGGCACACTTTGCAGGATGTCCGCCAGGGTGCGGTAACCATATTTGCGGATATCATCTGCGGTGATGATCGTGATCGAGGCGGGCGCCTCCGTGACCTTCTGCTTGTACCCTGAGGCTCCGTACACCGAATCGATGTCGATCTTCAGCAGGTCCTCGATACTCATCCCGATCAGATTAGGGGGAGGTGGCGCGTCCTGAGCGAGTAGGCATTTTGAAGTGAAAGTGCACACAAGCGATAAACAGAGTAAGCGGAGAGCCGGCCGGGTCATGCGCCGCGCGAAGCTCTGTGGCAACGTGAAAGCAATAGATTTATCCCCGCCCAGGGATTCACCAGGTGCGCCGACAGGTGCGCATTGCGCTGCGCGCTCATCGGGGAGGGGCAAACGATGCCAGCCGCGGTCAAACCTCCGCACTCTGAGTCTCGACATGGGGTCCTCACAGAGAAACATCGGCGGACCTGTGAGACAACATTAGGAAGCTGATGTGCCGCGGAGCGGCTCTCACACAAATCTAATGTGCGGCGGCTTCCCTGTCTGTGTACGGCTTTGCGCAGATATGGTTCGGAATCTCGTCCAAACGGATGAATATGGGGTGGGGAAGCCTTGCGGCTAACCGGAAACGCTCCTGTCGGCAGGCAGGAGCCCCCTACGCGCCCTGTAGGAACTCGCGGATTTTCTCGAAGTCCTCGCGTAGGATCTTTTCTTCGCGCGGATTGCGCAGGATGTAGGCGGGGTGGACGGTGGCGAGGGCCTTGGTTGAGGCAAAATCATAAAAGCGCCCCCGGATCTTGGTAATCCCTTCCTTGATGCCGAGGACGGTGCGCACGGCGGGCGCACCCAGGCAACAAACGAGGCGCGGCCGGATGGCTTCAATCTGGCGATAGAGGAAAGGCGAGCAAGCCTCCACTTCGTCTTTCTCGGGCGTGCGGTTTCCCGGCGGGCGGCACTTGACGACGTTGCAGATGTAAACCTCTTCGCGCTTCATGCCGATGGCCTGAATCATCCGGTTCAGAAGCTTACCGGCGCGACCCACAAAGGGCAGACCCTGTTCGTCTTCGTCGGCGCCCGGACCCTCGCCCACAAACACCAGCGCGGCGTGCGGATTCCCATCCCCAAACACAATCGTCTTGCGGGTGGGCGCGAGCTTGCAGCGATGGCAGTCGCCAAGGTCGGTGCGAATCTCGTCGAGCGTCTCGGGGCCGGAGCGCGGAGCCGCTGGTGGTTCAAACAAGCTGAGCGAAGGAACCGGCGGCCGAATAACGGCGGGCGCCGGGGCCGCTGGCGCAACGGGCCTGGGTGGCGCGGGAGTGACCGCCGGACGTGGTGGCGCTGCCGGCGGGGGAGATGGCTTGGAAAGTGGCGCTGCGGGCGAGGGAGATACCTTGGGAACTAACGCAGCCGCCGCCGGCTGGGCGGGAATGAGGCTCACCGCCGGCTCCCTCGCGCCCGGCTCGCGGCGGTAAAAGTCCTCGATGCCGAGTTCGCGATAGAACTCAAGCCAAGCCTTTAGTTCCTCACGCAGTCGGTCATCCATGTTGGAATAGATCAACCAAGTGATACTAAGTTGCTCTCATAGAGGCACTATTGCCGACGCGAAGCAGCAGGTTGGGACTGTTCATCACCCCTCACCCGGCCCGCGCCGGGGGTGAGGGGTCATTGCCTCATCCGCGAAATCGTCAAGCCGTTCGGCCCCTCCGGGGCCGAGATACTTTTGTGTGTTCCCTGTCTCGTCACGTCTTTCTTATGGATTCCCGCTTTCGCGGGAATGACGACGGAACTGTTTGCGAATTTCCACGACTTCGTCGAGCACGCGGTTGGCGACCTCGATCTTGCTCAGCTTTTCCAAGGCCTTTTCCCGCCCGTCCGGGAAGAGCAAGGTGACGATGTTAGTGTCCACATCGAAGCCGGCGCCCTCCTGGCTGACGTCGTTGGCCACCAGCAGGTCCAGGCGCTTGGCATGCAACTTGGCCGTGGCGTTCTTGAGCAAATGCTCGGTCTCGGCGGCAAAGCCCACGATGATCTGGTTTTCGCGCCGCCGGCGCGCGACTGCGGCGAGGATGTCGAGCGTGGGCTCGAGCTTCACGGTCGGCGCGCCTTGCTGCTTCTTGATTTTTCCGGGATGCGCCTGCGCCGGCCGAAAATCCGCGACGGCCGCGGCCATCAGCACTACGGTGGCCTCTTCGAGGTGGCGAAACACGGCCTGCGCCATCTCTTCGGCGGTGCGCACGCGTTCGAGCCTGACTCCGGCGGGCGGCTCCGGACGCGTGGGGCCGCTGACCAGCAGGACCCGCGCGCCGCGGCGGCGGCTGGCCTCCGCCAGCGCATAGCCCATCTTTCCCGAGGAACGATTGCTGAGGTAACGAACGGAGTCGAGGGGTTCTTCCGTGGAACCCGCCGTCACCAGGACCGTCTCGCCGGCAAGGTCCTGGCGCAGGCCAAGCGTCTCAAAGACCGCCTGCGCGATGCACTCGGGCGAAGCCAGGCGGCCGGCGCCGGTCATGCCGCAGGCCAGATAACCCTCGTCGGGATTGACGACACGCACCCCGCGACTGCGCAGAACCTCCAGGTTCTGCTGCGTGGCGGCGTGCTCCCACATGTTGACGTTCATGGCCGGCGCGACAATCAGCGGGGCCTTGGTGGCCAGGCAGAGCGTGGTGAGGAAATCGTCCGCGATACCGTGCGCCACCTTGGCCAGCACGTTGGCCGTGGCGGGAGCGATCACGAAGGCAGCAATCTCCTGCGCCACGGCGATGTGCTCGATGGCGCTTTCGACATTGGAAGCGCCTTGCGCCTCGCCGAACATGTCGGTGATCACCTTATGTCCGGAAAGCGCCGCGAAGGTGAGCGGGGTGATGAATTCGCACGCATGCCGCGTCATCACGACCTGCACGTCCAGGCCCTTGTCCTGGAGCAGGCGCACAAGCTCCGCCGCCTTGTAAGCGGCAATGCCTCCCGAGACTCCCAGTGCAACTCGCATGACGTTTGGGGAACCTTCCCCCACGGGGTCAGGGCGAGGTACGCCGCCGCGACCCGCCCAGCCCTCGCGCGACGACCTTACTTCGCTGCCTTCTTCTTGCTGTTCTTGTCGTTGGCGGAAGCCAGCGGGATGATTTCGATCGGCACCAGCCCCGCACCCACTTCCAGTTGGGCCACCCGGGTCGACTTCTTGGTCGCTGTCTGGATCAGCGCCTTGGCGCCTGCCTGCAATTGCCGGGCCCGTCTGGCCGCAACCAGGATGAAGCGAAATTTGCTATCCAGACTCTGAGGTATCTCCATGCTATCTTATCCTCCAAAAGTGCTGACAATCTGCCGGGCGCGCCCCGCCTGATTGGGGCGGCGGAAACGCACCGCTCGAACTATCGCCCGCAACGCCTGGGCGGCATCGGCCAGGCGGTCGTTCACAACCAGGTAGTCATACTCGCGCCAGCGGGAGATTTCCTGGCCGGCCGTGTGCAACCGGCGCGCAATCTCCTCCGGCGCGTCCGAGTGGCGGCGCCGCAGGCGCCGGGCCAACTCCTGGAAAGAAGGAGGCAGGATGAAGACGCTGACCGCCTCCGGAAGCCGCCGGCGAACCTGCCGGTGCCCCTGCACGTCGATGTCCAGCAGGATGTCGCGGCCCGCTTCCTGCGCCGCCCGCAACTGCCGGCGCGCCGTGCCGTAAAGGTGGCCGTAAACGTCCGCCCATTCCACGAATTCGTGGCGGGCGATCATGCCCTTAAAAACCTTGGGCGACACGAAGAAGTAATCCCGCCCCTGCTTCTCGCCCGCGCGCGGGGCGCGCGTGGTGTAGGAAACGGAGAAGCGCAGGCCGGGGAAGGCCGCCATCACACGCCGGGTCAGGGTCGATTTCCCTGAGCCGGAGGGCGCCGAAATCACCAGGATGCTACCCCGCGCCGTCGCTGTCTTCGGAACCCTCACCACGTTCACTCAATGTTCTGCGCCTGCTCGCGCAGCTTTTCGATTTCGGTTTTCATCTCGATCGCCTGCCGGGTGATCTCGGGGCCGACTTCGGGAACGTCGGTGGTTTTGGAAAGCAGGGTGTTGGCCTCGCGATTCATTTCCTGCAGCAAGAAATCGAGTTTCTTGCCGATTTCCGAACTCTCCTCGAAAAGCTGAAGAACCTGGCACAGGTGGCTTTGGAAGCGCGTCAGTTCCTCGGTGATGTCGGAGCGCGAAGCGAGGTATGCCACTTCCTGCGCCAGCCGCGCGCCGTCCATGTCCACATTGCCGGCCAGATCGCGGATGCGGCTTTCCAGCCGTTGCTGGTAGTACTGCGGCACCTTCCCCGCGCGCTGGGTGACCTCCTCGGCCAGCACCGCCAGCCGCGCCAGCCGAGCCCGCACGTCGCGTTCGAGCGACTCGCCCTCCCGGGTGCGCATGGCGTTCAGCTTCTCGAGTCCCGCGGCCAGGACGCGCTCCAACATTTGCCGGACGCGGTCGAATTCCTCCGGCGAGAGCTCACCGCTGCCGGCCACGACCAACCCCGGTACCCGCAGCAGATGTATCAGGTCGGGCTTCGCCGCCGCGCCAAAATCCTGCTGCAGCGCCTGGTAGGCCGCCAGGTATGCAGCTAGGAGCTTGCGGTCGAGCTGCATCTCCCTTGCCCCTCCGCCCGACAGGCCCACGGTGATGTCCACATGGCCGCGAGTAACATGATCCTTGACCAGTCGGCGCACGAGGGGTTCAAGGGAATCCAGCGAGGAGGGCAGACGAACCTGGGCATCGAGAAAACGGTGGTTGGTGGCGCGGATGGCCACCGAGAGCGCGAACCCTGCCTCCTCGGCTTCCACCCGGCTGTAACCTGTCATGCTGCGGATCATAAATAGCTCTCAGCGGTCAGCCATCAGCTTTCAGCTAACTTCTCTTCCATCCAAGGTTCATGCCGTCTTCCCCGCATTCCTTACCATCCCTGTCTCACCTTCACATCAGCGAGTGGCAACCAGAAGCTGAAAGCTGAATGCTGAGAGCTGAAAGCTTCTCTTCTCGCCTACGGCTCGGCATCGACGAACTGCAATTCGTGCAGGCGCTGGTAAATGCCGCCGCGATTGACCAAATCCTCGTGCGTTCCGACTTCGCAAATGGCGCCGCGGTCGATGACCACGATGCGATCGGCGCGGCGCACGGTGGAGAGCCGATGCGCGATGACGACCACCGTGCGGCCCGCCATCAGGTTGGCCAGGGCGCGCTGCACCAGCATCTCCGATTCAGAGTCGAGTTCCGACGTCGCCTCGTCGAGAATAAGAATGGGCGGGTTCTTCAGCAGGGCCCGGGCGATGGCGATACGCTGGCGCTGCCCGCCGGAGAGGCGCTGGCCGCGCTCGCCAATGACGGTCTGGTAACCCAGTGGCATCTCCAGGATGAAGTCTTCCGCCAGCGCCACGCGCGCCGCCTCGCCAACCTGCGCCTCGGTCGGCCACCGGCTGCCGTAACTAATGTTGTTGTAGACGGTGTCGTTGAAGAGAATCGTCTCCTGCGTGACAATACCGATCTGGGCGCGCAGCGAGCTGAGTTTGATGTCGCGAATGTCGTGGCCGTCGACGGTGATGCGGCCACGCGTGACGTCAAAAAACCGTGGAATGAGGTTGGCCAGGGTGGTCTTGCCGGCCCCACTCGAGCCCACGATGGCGACGACTTCACCCCGGCCAATATCCAGGTTGATACGCCGCAGCAGGGGCACGCCGTCCTCATAGTCAAAATCCACCTGCTGGAAGGCAATTTCGTGCTGGAAGGGCGGCAGAGTCGGGGCATCGGGCTGGTCGGTCATCTCCGGCTTCGAGTCCAGGTAGAGGAAAACCTGCTCGGAAGCTCCCAGGGCCTGCTGATAGGCGTTATTGACCCCGGTCAGGCGCTTGACCGGCTCATAGGATTTAAGCAGCGCATACAGGAAAGCCACGAAGCCGCCAGCAGTTTGCATATGGTGCAGAATCTCGTTGCGCTCGTAGAGCAGCAGGCCGGCAATAGTAACGGCTCCCAGCACTTCCATGAGCGGCGAAGACGCAGCCTGCGCCCGCACCCAGCGCAGGCTCGCTCCCAGCAAGCGGCGCGTAGCGGTCTTGAATTTGGCGATTTCAAACGCTTCCATCGCAAAAGCTTTCACGATGCGGATGCCCGTGAAAGTCTCCTGCAGAACGTTATTGAGTTCCGCCATCTTGTCCTGGCTGCTGCGGCTGGAAACGCGGATGTAACGACCGATGTTGGCCGAGGGGAAGACCACGAGCGGAATCAGGACCATGGAGGCGAGCGCCAACTTCCAATCCACGTAAAAGATGACACCCAGCAAACCCACCAGCGTGAACGATTGCTTCAGCATATCCGCGGCAGTTTGCGCAACGGCATACTGAATACGGTCGATGTCATTGGTGATGGCAGACATCAGGCGGCCGGTCGGGTTCCTGGCGAAAAAGGAGATCGATTGCTCGATGATTCTGGTATAGAGAAGATTGCGCAGGTCGCGCACCACGGAGTGACCGATGAAATTGATGAAGTAGGTGGCCAGGAATTCCGAAAGGGCTTTGGCGAACGCCACGCCGATGATCGCCACTGCCACCACCGTCCAGACGTTGTGAATCCACAGGGGGAGAAAATCCTGCAAGTAGACGCTATGATTGAGATACGGGATGCGAAAAAGCAGAATGTGCGCCGTCTCGGCGTCGGGAGCGAGGACGCGATCGAAAATCGGCTTGATCAGAAGAGCGGTTACAGCCTCACAGGCTCCCACCACCGCCATCAAACCGACGGCAAGAAAGAAACGGAAGCTGTAAGGTCGCAGGAAACCAAGCAGGCGCTGAATCTGAGTCATTCAGTCTGCCGCCCCCAGGCGGAACTACCCCTAATGTGCTCAAAAATAAGTATGTTAGTCGCCGGAGGGGGGGTTCGTCAAGGAAATAGCGACGGAGGAAGGACAGCAAAAACCCGCCCCTGGAAATAAAGCCTTTATTTACATTGGCTTAAACGTTTTTTGGCCAGCCTCTCATATGTTTACCAAATTGTAACATGGCTGGAGCTTAAGCGACTTCCAGTCCCAGTACTGCGGCCCCGTAAAGGGGCGAGTAATTCCCTAGAGCTGCGGTAACGATTTCTGTGGAATAGGAGATCGTGGGTGAAGCCAACTCCTCCAGGAAGTTGCGCAGGTTGTCGAGCAGCAGCGCCCCCGACTGCGCCACCCCGCCGCCCAGGATGATGACGTCGGGGTTCAGAATGCGGATGACCGTGAGCAGGCCGCGGGCGAGCCAGCGCATGGCCTCACGCACAATGTGTGCGGCGGCCGCATCGCCTTCCGCCGCCGCCTGCATGACAGCTTTGGCTGTGATGTCTTGGCCACCGCTGAGCTCCACCATGCGCGCCACGCGTTCCGGGCGGCGCTGCGCCCAATCGCGGGCGCGCGCCTGCATAGCCCCGCCGGAGGAGAGAGTCTCCAGGCACCCGCGGCCGCCGCAGGAGCAGCGCTCGCTGGAATCGGATACGGGAATGTGGCCGAGCTCGCCCGCCAGGCAGTCCCGGCCCCGCAGGAGCTTGCCCTCGTGTACCAAGCCACTGCCGATGCCCGTGCTGATGGTGATATAGACGAGCAACTTGGCGCCGCGGCCGGCGCCGGAATGGAATTCCCCCAGAGCGCCGGCGTTAGCGTCGTTGTCGAGCTGGCAGGGAACACCCAGGGTTTGCTCAAACCATTTCCCCAGCTCGAAATCCCGCCATCCTGAGGCATGCACGGAGGTGACCCGTTGATGAGTGAAATCCACCGGGCCGCCAAAGCTGACGCCACAAGCCTTGACGGGGGCGTCCGTACTGGCCAGCAAGTCGCGGCAGTGCGTGGCGAGTTGGCTGAGCATCCATTCGCGGCCGGCGGCGCGGTCGGTGTCGCCCTCCTGCACCAGAAGGCGCCGGCCCTGCTCATCAAACAAACCAACCCGATAGTGCGTACCCCCAATGTCTACGGCCAGCACGTTGTTCACGCGGTTCTCCGATTCTCCCGGGAAAACCCACCCCGGGGTTTCCAACCAAACAAGCATACAGCCGATCTCGGGTCGCGAGACTCCTCACCTGTCCGCCGTCGGCGGACACCCTCTCCCGTCCCGACGGGTCTTCGACCCCAAGGAGGCTGTCTCGAAACTGGGGGTCGCCCGCTGTAGCGCCGCTCTATGAGCGTTATGGAGAATTGGTCGCTTCCTGGGTCAGCGCAGGCTCCGGCCGGCGCTACAACTGAGGTCTTGAGACAACCTCGAATTGACATGGCTGGCGCTCGCCCCCGGCAGGCCGAACGGCCGTCCGCCCTCAAGATCAGCGCACCTTCGGCCGCAGCGACCCGGCATATACAAGGGTAGTAACAATTCTAACGGCCTTTCTGCCAAACCGCATGCAAGAAGAACTCGCGGTTGCCCTCTGCGCCCACCAGACAGCTTTCCGCGGACGCCAACTGGCTGAACCCAAGTTCAAGCAGTTTGCGTGAGACTTTGGCCACCGCCTCCTGGTGCAGCGCCGGGTCACGGACGATTCCACCTTTCCCTACCTGTCCTTTGCCAACTTCGAACTGGGGCTTGACCAGAACCAGCAAGTCCGCACGGGGCGCGAGCAGCGGCGGGAGCGCCGGCAAAATCAAAGTTGCGGAGATGAACGACACATCCATCGTCACGAGTTCCGCCGGCGTCCCGATCAGGTCAGGGCTCAAGTAGCGCGCGTTGGTTTTCTCCAGGACAACCACCCGGGAGTCGCGCCGCAGTTTCCAGTCGAGCTGATTCGTTCCGGCATCCACCGCGAATACCTGGGCCGCGCCGCGCTGCAGCAGGCAATCCGTAAAGCCTCCGGTGGAAGCTCCTATGTCGAGGCACACCCTGCCGTCGGGATCGATCCGGAAATGATCGAGGGCGCCTTCGAGCTTCAGCCCGCCCCGACTCACGTACTTGAGGGCCTCGCCGAGCAAGCGCAGGGAAACTTGGGGATCGACGAGTGCTCCGCACTTCTCTTCTTTCTGATTGTCCACCAGGACCAGTCCCGCCAGGATGAGACCCTGCGCCTTCTCCCGGGACTCCGCCAGCCCTCGCTCGGCCAGGAGGCGGTCTAACCGGATTCTCTCAGATCGGTTGCGTACCATGACCCCCTCAGCCTACCGCCAGTGGAGAGAGAAGGAAAGGGCTTCGCCGGCCGGGATAGCCGCGCGCTATTTCCGCCCAAAAACTGGTCCCAGAAGCTGCCTGATCGTGAATGGTCCGTTCCAGGAGGAAGCGGGCGTTCTCACTTTCCCTCTGGGGTGTGACGATGCCCTCGCGAACCTCGTCCGTGAGCCGCCGCACCGCGCGCTCCTTGGTCTTCAATAGTTCAGGATTGGGGCTCTGGCGGAGTTGCGTCGCGACTTTGCGCAAGACTTCGATCGCCGGGAACACGCGGGGCCCGGACTGTTCGCTGACAATCGCGCCCAGCCGCGTGGTCAGGAATCGCACTTCCTGGCGCAACAGCTCGTCCATGTTTGGCTCGCTTGAAGTTGCCCTGGGTCCAAATCATCGCATCAAGGGGTCTCGACCGGCGGCGACAAAGCTTGTTCCAGCGCCCGGCGGAGCGCCTCGAGGTTGGGCTCAACCCGCAGCCGCTGCCGGCCTTCCTGGTCCTCCGAGCGATGGCGCATGATGTACTCGGTGTCTTTAAGCTGGTTGCCGGTCAGAACGCAGACGATGTCCGCGTGTCTTTCGATCTTCCCCGCCCGCACCAGCTTGCGCACGCCCGCTACGGTAGCGGCCGAAGCCGGCTCGCAACCCACGCCATCCTCGGCCAGGACCGCCTTGGCTGCGAAGATTTCCGCATCCGTGACGGACTCGCATAGACCTCCCGTCCACTCCAGCACCCGCCGCGCCTTCTTCCAATTGGCCGGGTGACCGATGCGAATCGCCGTAGCCTCAGTGCGGGGATTATCAACCGTGAGCAGTTCCGGCGAACCGGTCCGCAGAGTCTCGTAGAAGGGGCTTGCGCCTTCCGCCTGGATCACGATGACGTGCGGCACCTTTTCGATGAAACCCAAGTCCTTGAGCTCCCGCAGTCCTTTGCCGATGGCGGAGGAATTTCCCAAGTTGCCGCCCGGGACGACAATGTAATCAGGCGGCCGCCAGGCGCGCTGCTCAAGCATCTCCGCCACGATAGTCTTCTGACCTTCAATCCGGAACGGGTTGATGGAATTCACCAGATACAACCCCAGCTCCGGAGCAATTTCGCGCAGCAGGCGGAAGGCTTCGTCGAAATTGTCTCCGACTTCAACCACCATGGCGCCGAAGTCGAGCGCCTGGGCGAGCTTGGCGGCGGAGATCTGCCGATAGGGGACAAACAGCAGCGCCTTCATGCCGGCGCGCGCCGCGTAAGCGGCCATCGACGAGGAGGTGTTGCCGGTGGAAGCACAAGCCACCATGCGAATCCCGCGCTGCTCGGCGCGCGTGATGCAGGCCGTCATGCCCAGATCTTTGAAGGAACCGGTGGGATTGTTACCCTGGTGCTTGATGGTCAAATGCACCGGGCCGGCCCACCAGCCAGCGTGCCGGGTTCCCACGAGCGGAGTGGAGCCTTCCGAGAGCGAGATGAGGCGCGCCCCGGGCTCCACAAACGGGATCAGTTCGCGGAAGCGCCACACGCCGCTGCGGTCGATCGGTTCGCCGCTCAGCCGGCGCTGGTGCCAGGCGTGGCGGAGTTGCTCAGGGTCGAAGTGGTCAAATTCATATTTCACGTCAAGCAGGCCGCCGCAGAACGCGCAGGCGTGCGCATCCTTCCGGGGGTCTTGCCGGCGCTGGCAGCCCGTTTCGATGCACTGGAGGTAGGCGGAGGACATGGGCATTAAGAAGTCAGGAGTCAGGAGTTAGGAGCCAATAGACGGGAAACGGTAGTCGGAATACGGTCGACAGGAATCGGAACGACTGTCGCCCTCTCTTGTCTGCTTTCTGCCGGATTCTGACTCCTGTCTCCTGACTCCTCGCTCCTAGAGCTTAAACTCCTCATGAATTACCTTTACGGCTTCTTTTACATCTGCAGACTTAACTGCAAATGAAATACTCAGTTCGGAAGAACCCTGCGCAATAGCGATGATGCTTATGCCATGCCGTCCCAAGGCGCCGAAGGCCCGGCCGGCGATACCCGGAGTGCCCTTCATGTCTTCACCGATGGCCACGACAATGGCCACGTGGGGCATGACCTCGATCGCCGCCATGTAATCGTGCAGCATTTCCAGTTCAAAGCTCTTTTCGAGCTGAGCTTTCACGCGGCGCACGTCAGCGTCGTGGACGGCGAAGCACAGCACGTTATCCGCCGACGATTGGGTGACCATCAGGGTGGGGATATCCTCCAGGCTGAGCGCACTGAAAGTCTTGGCTGCCAGGCGGGGGAAGCTGAGCGCGTCCTTGCCGCTGAGGGTGATGATAGCAGCTTTGCTGACGGAGGTGATGGCCTTTACGCCTCGTTGGCTGCTATTGGCGGAGGGAACAATGCAGGTTCCCGGACACGCGGGATTGAAGCTGTTCTTGATCCAGACCGGAATTCTCTTTTTCATGACGGGTTGGATCGTCTTGTGGTGAAGGACTTTGGCGCCGAAGAAGGAGAGCTCGATGGCCTCGCGATAGGAGATTTCCGGAAGGATCCGCGCTCCCGGGACGAGGCGAGGGTCGGCGGTCATGACGCCATCCACGTCTGTCCAGATCCATACTTCGTCGGCGTCCAGCGCCCCAGCCATGATCGTCCCACTGTAATCAGATCCGCCGCGGCCGAGGGTGGTGCACACGCCCTGCCGCGTGGCGCCCCGGAACCCGGTGATCACCGGCACCACGCCGCGTCGTCGCAAGCCCGCCAGCCGTTGGCGGGTCTGGGCATGGGTTTCCTCGAAGAGCGGCGTGGCGTTACCGAAGTTGTCGTCGGTCACGATCAACTCGGTGGCGTCCACAGCTTCCGCAGGAGTGCCGCGCGACCGGAGGATGGCCGCCATCAGGTGCGCTGACATCACTTCGCCGAGGCTGGAGAGCGTGTCCATGGCCCGCGGCGTCACCTCGCGCACCAGCGAGAACCCCGAACACAGATTCTCAAAATCCGTCACAGCATCGGCCAGCCTGGGCAGAACGGTGGCCTGCTCGGCGGCCTTCAGGAGCTGATCGGCGACCTCGCGGTGCCGGTGAGCGAGTTCCCGGCGCACATTCTTCCATTGCTCGCGGTCGCCCTGGCTGGCTTCGGTGGCGGCGCGGATGAGCATGTCCGTAACGCCCCCCATGGCGGAAACCACCACGGCCACTTCGGCGCGTTGCGCATGGTCGGCCACAATCTCCGCCACGTTCTTCATCCGCTCCGCGCTGCCCACGGAGGTCCCGCCGAATTTCATCACGATGAGCGGCTTCTTGCTCTTACTCGGAATCGGGTTTTCTTTCACCATCGTTTTAACCCCTGGGGGCGGACGTTCGCCAGGTTGGGCTTAGCATACCGGAGAGCGTGCGCTCCGGTTCGCTAGCGAATCTTCATCGTATTCGTCGTCGTAGAGGAAACGCCGGAGCTAGCAGTCTGGGTTGACTCGCGCACAACCTCAATAAAAACCTTGGTGGGAAGCGACAGATAGCGGTCGCGGCGATAGACCAGACCCAACTCGCGGTAGAGTTTCTGGCCCTCGAGGGGGATCAACTTCAGCACGCCCGCGGTGACTTCCGGCTGGACATAGGTCCGGCTGATCAGGGAAATTCCCAGTCCGGCCCCTACAAATTTCTTGATGGTTTCGACGCTGGCCAGTTCCATGGAAATCTGCAGACTATAGCGATATGCGCGCAGCAAGCGGTCAATGACCACGCGCGTGTGGCCCGTCTTGGGCAGGATGAGCGGATGCTGAGCAAATTGCTCCACGGTCACGCTTTTGTTCTTGGCCAGCGGGTGAGCCTTGGGGACCACCACCTGGACTTCGTCGCGGAACACCGGAATCACTTCCAGGTTGTGGGCGGTCAAAGGCAGCGTGACAATGCCGAGGTCGACGGCGCCTTCCTGAACTTTCTGCAGAATCTTGTGGCTGAAATTCCGGTAGATGGTGATCTGGACTAACGGGTAAAGTTGCTTGAAACGGGCAAAGGTCTTGGGCAGGACGTAGAGGCACGTCGCTTCGTTGGCGCCGATGTGCAGCTTGCCCCGCGGCGTCTGGTTCAACTCGGCGATCGCCTGGACAGCCTCCTTTTGCAGCGCCAGCAGCTTTTCCGCATAACGAAGGAGAATCTCGCCGGCGGGTGTCAGCAAGACTTTCTTCCCGCTCCGGTCAAAAAGCTTCTCTCCGCATTCCTGCTCCAGGAGCCGCACCTGCGCACTAATCGCCGGCTGCGTGCGGAACAGCTTCTCCGCGGCGCGGGAGAAGCTTTGCAGCTTCGCCACCTCCAGGAAACTTCCTAGCTGGTCATAGTCCATGATCTTTGGTCAGAGGCAATCCATTATCTTATCAAATTGCGCAGGACTGGCGTGTAGAAAAGTGCCGGCGGAGGTAGCCGGGACTTCCCCGTGCGCTCCGCCATTCTCGGCCCGGCGCTGGGAGGGCAGGCTCAGAAGCCAGCTCTCCTAACCCGGATTTCTCACCACGCTGGGACGCTTTGGGGGGGGCTGCCGGAAGGGCGGGGCTTCAGAGGCTGCGGAAAAACGCTCCGATGCTGTCATCCTGAGCGAAGCGAAGGACCCCTGTATTTGAATTTTCAAGCAAATACAGAGGTCCTTCGTCGGCTTCGCCTCCTCAGGATGACAGCTTTGGCGGTTTTTCCGCAACCTGTTCAGCCCCGCCGAAATTGCGCCTCCCGCCCTCTGTTCGTCCCGCGCCCCGCGCAGCTTGCAGCCGCAAGCTGCGCGGGGCGCGAAGCACGGGAATAATCAGGAAGGCCTTGTAACGGCGGGGCTGAAGCCCCGCCCTTCCAATCCCGTGGTGAGAAATCCGGGCTAATCCAGTGTGAGAAACTGGGGCCGGGACCGCCCCTGGGGGCGGCCCGGGACGGGGCAAGCCCCGGCCCGACAGCTCAGGCCAGGGGGCTCGCCACGTCCTGATCCCCCTGCAGGACCGAAATCCAAAACAACTGGACGCCGAGCGCCACGGCCAGGAGAAACAGCGCTACGGCTACGGGCGACCAAACCCCGTACGCGGCTTGCAGCACGAGGTACCAGGTGATGCGCCAGCCGAGGAAAATCTCCTTGCCAAAGGAATAGAGCAGCGCAGCGAACGGCGTGGCCGCAGCGATGAGGAGCGCGGCGTTCGTGGCTCTCGACACCGCGCCGCGAGGCGGCACAAGGAGCAAAGTGGCATAGGCGAAGCCGCCCAGTAAAAGCTCCATGGCATACGGGTTGTCGAGAAAGGCCACGAGCGCCACGATGGTGACCCAGAGGAAGAGGATGCGTTTCCTCACCCCGAACGGCGTGGCGGGGACCTCCACGCGGGAAAGGAGCTTGCGGAGTTCCACAAATCCCGCGCCGGCTACGATGGCCAACCCCGCGATCAGGGCGAGTGGCAGGTGATATAGGAACGGGTCCTTGGGCGTAGCTGGGTACAACTCGAAGCGGGGCAGAATATTCAACCCCGTCAGTGCATAAAGCAGCAGTCCCGCGAGGCAGGGGGGTATGACCCAACTTGCCGGCCCCAGGAATCGCCAGCCGTGCAGTTCGATATTCTCGGCGGCGAAGTTGCGCGCGGCAAAGAAGGCCGCGAGGGCGACGGGCAGGAGCCCGAGGATTTGCAGCAAGCCCATGAGGGCAGTGGACAGATAGCGGTCCGGACTGGCCTGGAAGTCGCCGGCAGTCCCCGGGGCGGGAGGGGGAAGCGTATTGAGAGCGAAGACGGCTTGCTCCACCGTCGAGCCGAGCAATTGAAACGCCGCCGGATCGAAATTGCGGAAGACGTCCTCGGGGGTGTGGTAGCGGGCGCGCACAGGCTCGGTATCGAGTGAGTGCGTGGCCAGGTTCAGAGCGGGAATACCGCTGCGCAGCAGCGGCCCCTGATCCTGGGCGGAGACTTCCAGGGCGCGCTCGATCCATTCGCCTGCACCAGTCACCTGTTCGATTCGGGCGCCCTGCGCGCGGCCCGAGGCCACCAGGAGCTGCCGCAGCCAGAGCGGCGTGTATCCTGCGGATTGCCCCATGCAGTTCATTTCGAGCGAGGGAGCGGGTCCGGCCGCAAGGTAATCCAGGGAGAGGACGGCTACGGTCTGGTGGGTTTTCAGGAAGCCGGTTAGCTCCCGCGCCCCGATCATGCCCCACTCTTCCGCGTCGTCGGCGGCGAGTATCAGGCCGCGATGGCGAGGACCCTGGCGCAGAACGCGCGCCAGCTCAAGCAGCACACCGACGCCGGAGGCGTTGTCTTCCGCAGCCTCGTGAGAAGTCAACTGGCCGTCATAATGGGCCATGACGGCCACGCTTTGCGGGGATTCGCCTTCCAGCCACGCCACCACGTTCTCACCTTGCACCCGCTCGCCGCGCAGCCACATGGAAAAGGTCGGGCTGCTCACCTCATAGCCCAGCTTCCGGAATTCGGCGCGCAGATATTCCGCGGCACGCCGCGCGGGGGGAGTGCCGGTGACGCGGTCGGGAAATTCTTCCGCCACGACGCGTGTGTACTCAACCGCATTGGCCCCCTCAAAGCGCACCGGGGCGGGGGGCACGGAGAGCTGCGGGAGGGGCCGCGGGCCCCAAAGAGCGCCGGCCCAAACCAACGCACCGGCGACGACCGCGCACAACCCCGTAGCAAGCCGTTGGTGAAAAGACAGCATCGTTTTAGGAACCCGCCGACGGCCGCTGCAAATGGCCGTAGCCCGCCAGGGTGGAGAGCAATCGTTCCACGTTGAACCCGACCTCCCGGAAGACTTCCCGGAGGTCATGGTCGCGGTCTTCAAGATTCATGGACAGGAATTTCTCCGCCGGAATGTAGAACGGGTTGTCGCGAACCAGCGTGCCTTCGACCAGAAGGTGCCGGTGCACAGCGATGGCAGAGAACAGGTGAGGGATCTCGAGGTTCTCCACATCGTACTGGCATAGAGCTACACTGGGATAATGTTTCACGAGGTAGTTCAAGCGCGCGTGAAACTCGAAAAATTGCGGCACTGGGATACCGGCGGGTTCCGGCCAAATTCCCTCTTCCAGCCAGCGGACCGCCGGCGCGTGCGCGACTTCGGCCTCGGTAAAGAAACTCTGCGCCCAATCCCTCAGGCGGTCCGGGTCCGCCGTTTCCTGCTGGAATTGCAGAGTGTGGTCGCCCAGATGACGCTCGACATCCACGCCGAATTCGCGCAGCCGGGTGAGCATGTCGTCGTGCAAGAGGGCCGGCGCCAGGTAGCAACACCAGTTGCCCAGGCGCAACCCTTCGCTGACGAACCCCGCCCAGCGAACCGCCCCGGCCTGGCCGCGATGGAGAATGGCCATATGCTCGTGGCAGCGCAGGGGAGTCTCATCATTGAGGTAGGTGAAGATGGGCGGCGACATCGGGGGCTGGTCCGGCAACCGAGGCTCTCCCTTCACGGGCCCCCACCCTCACGGCGCAGATCACCCCCAGCGGCTGGGTCGGGCACAAGTTGGCCCTCAGGATCCGCGCGGAACGGTTCGAGGTTCGGCCCGCGCATTCTCTTTGGCCGCGATTATGCGTTTGCCGGAACGGGGTGTCAAGCGGGGTGGACCGCAGGGCTGCCCCCCGGCCAGTCCCCGGCACGCGGCGGGGTGGGCTTGGGGGGGTGCCGGGGCGAGTTCCGGCCGCGACCTTCGGGGCCCAATCTTTCTCTCCCCGCACTTTCAGACTGTGGCACAATATGAGTTCGGAAGGCGTTCACGGGCTGGTATTCGAAAACCGCAGGCTGCAAGTTTGTGCAGCCGGAAATCTTCCGGTAGGAGTTGCCGATGCGATGTTGGCTGGTGGGATGTCTCTCCCTCGTGTTGTGCGGGGCTGTCAGGGTCGGGCTGGCTGCGGATAAGGAAGCGGAGCGGCTGGATAATTCGGCGGAAGTCATTAACGAAATCATGGGGACTCCCGAGAAGGGGATCCCGCGCGACCTGCTCAACAAGTCGGTTTGTGTGGGCATCGTCCCTTCGGAGCTGAAGGGCGCTTTTATGGTCGGCGCCAGTTTCGGTCGCGGCGTGCTGGTGTGCCGGCGCGGGGGGGACGGCCCCTGGGGCGCGCCTTCCCTGTTCACCGTGGGCGGCGCCAACTTCGGTTTCCAGATTGGCGGCCAAGCCACAGACTTTGTCCTGCTGGTCATGAACGGCCGGGGGGCGGAAAAACTCCTGCAGAGCAAGATCAAGCTGGGCGCGGACGCTTCTGTGGCCGGGGGGCCCGTGGGCCGCACGGCGCAGGGCTCCACGGATCTGCAACTCCGCGCGGAGATCCTCACTTATTCGCGCTCGCGGGGCGCCTTTGCCGGTATCTCACTCGACGGCCAGGTGCTCAAGCAGGATGACGACGCGAACGAGAAGCTTTACGGCCGCCGCGTCGAACCCAAGGATATTCTCTTCAGAGGAACGGTGGCCGCGCCACCCGCGGCCCATGCGCTGGATGCCGCGCTGACCCAGTATTCTCCTCACGGTGGCGAGCCCTTCCGCCCGAGATAGCCGCCGTGGTTTCTTCTCCGCGCTCCCGCGCCTTAGCTCGTGACCGGCCCCACCTGGAAGTCCCCCTCATTAACTGGCCTGAGCAATTTTGACCAAACGCGTGAGCCATGCGGAACAGACACGCGAATCACCCCGGGGAATAAGTAGTGTGTGTCGCGCTGCCAGGGTATAATACAAACATACTTGTGGAAACAGAATCCAAGATTCGAAGGGTCGCGTTCCTCGGCGACTACTTGCCGCGCAAGTGTGGCATCGCCACCTTCACGTCCGACCTGCTGGCGTCCGTGGCGGCGGGGCACCCCCAAAGCCAGTGCTTCGCGGTGCCGGTGAATGACATCGAGGGCGGCTACGAGTATCCGGACGTAGTCCGCTTCGAGATTGAGGAGCAGGACTTAACGTCCTACCAGCGCGCGGCGGACTTCATCAACATCAGCAACGTGGACATCGTGTGCGTTCAGCACGAGTTTGGCATTTACGGCGGGCCAGCCGGCCGCCATGTGCTGGCGCTGGTGCGCGAACTGAAAATGCCCGTCGTCACCACGTTCCATACACTCCTGCGCGAGCCGAACGACACCCAGCGGCGCGTGATGCAGGAATTGATCGCGCGCTCGACCCGGCTGGTGGCCATGACCGAACGCGGACGCCAGATGTTGCAGGATGTTTACAGGGCGCCCTCCACCAAGATCGATCTCATTCCGCATGGCATTCCCGACATACCGTTTGTCGATCCCAACTATTACAAGGACCAGTTTGGCGTAGAAGGAAGGGTTGTGTTGCTCACTTTCGGGCTGCTTTCGCCCAACAAGGGAATTGAGCATGTACTGAACGCTCTCCCGCAGATTCTGGCGGAATTCCCGGACGTTGTATATGTCATCCTGGGTGCGACGCATCCCCACGAGTTGCAGGAGCGCGGTGAGACATATCGTCTCAGCCTAGAAATCCTGGCCAAGAAGAACAAGGTCGAGAAGAGCGTCATTTTCTACAACCGCTTCGTAGAACTCGAGGAGTTGAAAGAGTTCATTGGTGCGGCGGACCTATACATTACGCCGTACCTCAACGAGGCGCAAATCACGTCGGGCACGCTGGCTTACGCGTTTGGTGCGGGTAAAGCCGTGGTTTCGACTCCTTACTGGCACGCCGCGGAATTGCTGGCGGAAGAGCGCGGCATCCTGGTGCCATTTGGAGACTCCCAGGCCATCGCGCGCGAGGTCGTCGGCTTGCTGCGCGATGCGACACGCCGCCATGCCATCCGCAAGAACGCCTATAGGCTGGGCCGCGAAATGGTCTGGAACAACGTGGCGCGGCTCTACATGCACTCCTTCGAACAGGCTCGCCTCCAAGGCTCCTTTTTGTCCCGAAAGTTATTCGCTACGAAGACTCTCGACCAGCAACCTCGGGATTTGCCGGAGATAAGACTGGACCATCTTTCCCGGATGACTGATTCGACCGGCATTTTCCAGCACGCCATTCTCACGGTGCCGAATTTTTCCGAAGGTTACTCCACGGACGACAACGCCCGCGCCTTCATTCTCGCGGTGCTGCTCGATGAGTTGAAAGAAGAACCGGAGCGCGCGCGGACCCTCGCCACAACCTACGCAGCTTTTCTAAATCACGCCTTCGATTCCAAGACGAAACGGTTCCACAACCAGATGAGTTTCGACCGCCGCTGGCTTGATGAACAGGGGTCTGAGGATTGTCACGCCCGCGCGCTCTGGGCGCTGGGCGTGGGCGTAGGACGCTCCCCGCATCGAAGTTTTCAGATTATGGCCGGACAACTCTTCGCGCGGGCATTGCCGGTGGTCCCAAAGTTCACTTCACCGCGCGCCTGGGCATTCTGCCTCATCGGAATCCATGAGTATCTGTGCCGGATGAGTGGCGACAGCTTGGCCCAACAGACTCGCGAAGCGCTCATCGCACGGTTGATGGATATTTTCGACAGGGCCTCCCATCCGGATTGGCCCTGGTTTGAAGAGGAGTTGAGTTACGACAATGCCAAGCTCGCGCACGCCCTGATTCTCAGCGGACACGCCACCGGACAAAACGCTGTGTTTGAACGAGGCCTAAAGGCTTTACGGTGGCTGGCGGGGGTGCAAACCTCCGAGAGTGGGTACTTCCGGCCCATCGGCAGTAACGGATTCTATCACCGCGGCGGAATACCCTCGACCTTCGACCAGCAGCCGATCGAGGCGCAAGCGATGGTGTCGGCCTGTCTTGAGGCCTACCGGGCAACCTCGGACTCGTGGTGGTACGAACAGGCCCAACACGCCTTCGACTGGTTCTTGGGCTGGAACGACCTCGGATTGGAACTTCACTCCGTCAATACCGGCGGCTGCCGTGACGCTTTGCACGTGGATCGAGTCAACGGGAACCAGGGAGCCGAATCGACGCTGGCCTTCCTGCTCTCGCTGGCGGAAATGCAGCTCATGCAAAATGCCGTCACGGTGTTCAACGAGCCGGCTTTGTAGCCCCAATCATCCCATGAAAACCATCAATGTCAAACGCACCACCGTCACGTTGCTTCCGGACCGCAGGCGTGTGCTGGCCCGGCCGTTTCGCCCCATGAGCGACCAGCGCTCCGTCAAAATCTGCGCGCGAGTCATGGCTCTTCCGGAAAGCGAAGTCCATGCGCTGCTGGAGCAGGTGCGGGCCGAATTTGGTGAACGCCACCCGAAGGTCCGCGAGTTCCTCAAACGGCAGTTTGACGAGGTCCGACCCTATTTGCTCAATGGCCAGAGACTCTCCGAAGAACGGGAGTTGTTACTCGGTGGATATTTCACTCACGAGTGTTCACTCGAAGCCGCGGCGTTGTTCAATCCCTCCATCGTGCCGCACCCGAATCAGTCGGACCTCCCGCCCGGCTCGCTGCGCTTCATTCTGAGCCTGCGGGCCACGGCCGAAGGGCACGTTTCCTCCATCACCTTTCGCACCGGACGCCTGGACGCTAACAACAACATCAGGATCGACACGCCAGCCCGTTACAGCCTTGAGCCGGTGCAAGTGCCCAATGCGATTTATGAGAAGCGCCTGTTCGAGCGGAAGCTTCAGGAACTTGGTCTGGTTGGCGACTTCAACCGGGAGGTTCTCAAAGGCTTGGGGGACGCATTCACGTTGGAAGAACTGCGCACTAGCGTCAGTTTCGCCGTGAAACGGCTCCGGGTACCTGACCAAGAAACCCAAAGCGTAGCCAGGGAAACTCTGATGCTGGCCCAATCGAATTACGAAGTGCAATTTGCGCCGGACTCGCGTTTGTCCGAACGCGTATTGTTCCCCGCCACACCCGCGCAGAGCAACGGGATCGAGGACGCCCGCTTTGTTCTATTTCAAAACGAGGACGGCACGCGGACTTATTACGCGACTTACACGGCTTACGACGGCAAGATGATCCTGCCGCAGTTCCTCGAGACATCCGACTTTCTTCATTTCAAATTCATCACGCTGAATGGCCCGGCCGTCGTGAACAAAGGCATGGCGCTCTTCCCACGAAAGATTAAAGGCCTCTATGCGATGCTGGGCCGGCAGGACGCCGAAAACATCTACGTGATGTTCTCCGATAATCTGCATTTCTGGCACACCATGCAGCTTGTCTTGGAGCCGTTGTTCCCGTGGGAATTCATCCAGATGGGCAATTGCGGCTCGCCGATCGAAACCGAAGGCGGCTGGCTCGTGCTCAGTCACGGAGTGGGCCCGATGCGGAAATATTGCATCGGCGCTTTCCTGCTCGATCGTGATGACCCTGCCAAAGTCATCGGTCGCCTGCGCGATCCGCTCATCGTGCCCAACGAAGACGAACGCGAAGGCTATGTCCCTAACGTCGTTTACTCCTGCGGCAGTCTTCTGCATGGCCGACAACTGATTATTCCCTACGGGACGGCCGACTACGCCACAACTTTTGCCACGGTGCCGCTCGACGAAGTTTTGGCCGCGATGGAATAGTCCTGTGCCTGTCTAGAACTCGGTCAACCCTGTAATCACTGAAGTTATTGGAGAGCGAGGCTGACCCCCAACTTGGCTGCTGTTGGGTGTCTCGTCTTCACTGCTTGCTACACTCCGGCATTCGGACTCGGGCACGGATGCAAGGGGGGAGGATTCTGCCTCCCCCACTACTGACGTTTACAGAATATAGTGACACCTATTCTTTGTAGCGCCGCCGTCCCGGCGGCATTTTCCGGTGCCGGCAAGATGCCGGCGCTACGCGAGAACTGTCACTATATTATGCACCCCTCAATAGTAATTGCCTCTTCACGATGCTGCTTCCGGGGGTTCGCCGTCCGGCAGGAAGACGCGGAAGCACGCGCCTTGTCCCGGCTCGCTCGCGAGACGAATCCACCCGCGGTGATCATCCACAATCTTGGAAACCAGGGAAAGACCCAGCCCCACTCCGCTTTCCTTGGTGGTGAAGAAGGGATTGAAAATCTGCTCGCGCAGTTCGACGGGAACGCCTGGGCCGGTGTCTTCGAAAGCGATCTCGACGCCGCGCCGCTCGTCGGATGACGCGGGCGACGCGGCCACGCGCAGCTTGCCGCCGGCGGGTCCCATGGCCTCGTAGGCGTTGAGCGCCAGATTCGTGAACACCTGCTCGGTCAGGTCGCGGTCCACGGAGACTGCCGGCAGGTCCGCCGCGAATTGCCGCTCCACTTCCACCTTGGCGTCCGGCCAGCGGTCGTGTGCTGCCTTCAGCGCCCGATCGAGCAAGGGCGGAATCTGCTCTGCATGGCGCTCAAGTTTGAGCGGTCTGGCGAAATCGAGGAAGCGCGTCACGATGGCGTTCATGCGGTTCACTTCACTCGAAATGTATCCCGCCAGCTCGGTTGTGAGTGGGTCGGCGACCGCGAGCTTCCGCGCCAGGGTTTCCGCCGAACCCTTGATTACTGCCAGCGGATTCCGCAATTCGTGCGCGAGGCCTGCCGAAAGCTGGCCCAGCGCCGCCAACCGCTCGGAGCGCCGCGCCTCCTCCTGCGCCTGCTCCAATCGCCGGTTCGTCTCCGCCAAAGCCTCGGCGAGTTCCCGATAGCGCGTCGCCTGCCGCCGATTCTCGGTCACGAACCGATTCACGACGATTGCGGCGAGGAAGAGAAAGAGATTCCGGATGGCCAGCTCCGTGGCGGCATCCGCCGTGGGCTCGTATTCGCTGAGCGCGGGAAACAGGAACGAGCAGTAAACTGCCGAGGTGAGGCCTGTCCACGCGATCGTGGGCCACGCCTCAAAGTACATCGCCGCCGTGACCACGGGCACAAAGTAAATCAGGTAATAGCTGCTCTGGATCCCGCCCGTGTAGTCCACGAGCAGCGACGCGAGCAGGATTTTCAGGATGACGCTGTAGCTCCGCCCGCGCCTGGGAACCCAGTTCAGGAAACGGTGTTCAAAGATCTGGAATGCCCCAATGGCGAGGAGGGTAAGCTGTTTGTGGATAACCAGGCGCGGCTGCAACACCGCCAAGCCGGCCAGAAACGCCAGCCATAGCAGGTCCATCCACGCGAAACTGCGCCGTTCAACCATGTCGCCTGAGTTTACCCCGAGCAACCTTAACATGAACCCCTCTGCCGGTGACGAGCTACGTGCGGAGGCTGATCTCCTGCATCAGTTTGTTCGTCTCGCGGTAGGCCTCGGTGACCCACTCGACGATCTTCTCGGGGTTAGGCGAATACTCAAGCTCGATGCTGATGGTCCCGCCGAATCCCAGCTTTTTCAGTTCCGCAAGGTAAGGCCGGAAATTCACGACCCCGCGTCCGGGCGGCAGATCGCCGTGTTTCGTCCCATCACAATCCGAGAAGTGCACGTGGGCGATCTTCCCCTGGAGTTTGGGGATGTCTTCAGCGGGCGTGTGGGCGAGAGCCAGATGCGAGATGTCGAGATTGGCGCGCACGGCGGCGTGGTCCACGTCATTCAGGAAATTCACCATCTTGGGGAGAGTGTTGACGAGGGAAAGGTGGAACGGCTCGAGCTCAATGGCGATCTCGAGGCCCAACCCCGCGGCGTAGTCGCCCAGCTCGCGCCCCGCTTCCACGGCCCATTTCCACTGATCCTGGGGCGCGATCACCTCCTGCTGCCAGATGTATTCGCCCAGCACCAGCAGAAGGTTCTGGGCTGCGAGCTCGTAGACAAAATCCAGATGCGCCTTGGCACGCTCCAGGTGGAATTGGCGCACCGCCCGATTGAAATCCGCAATGCCCAGCGCGCAGCAGCACACGCTGATGACCGGCAGGCCCACTTCGCGGCAGGTGTCCTTGATGAGCCGCCGTTCTTTGACGTCGATCTCGAGGGGATCGGCCGAGATATCGATGGTGTCAAAACCGATCTCCCGGGTCCTGCGAATGCCTTCCGCCGTGCCCACGGGGGAACCCAGCCAGGCGGAATTGATGAGTCCGAGTTTCATGCTTGTGCCTCCTTGATCTCCGCCGGTCGCACCGGCCGGTGCTCGGCGAGCGAGCGATAACACGCTTCTACCAGGGCGATCGTATTCAGATTATCGCGCCCGCTGATTACGGATTCTCTGCCTTCTGCGAGGGAACTCAAGAGCTCCCCCATGGTGCCCTCAAACGCGTCGGGGAACCACACTTGGGGCCAGCGCGGCGAGATCCAACAGCCGGGCTGCTGCAAGGTGGTGAAGTCGATGGTGCTGGGAACACGCGCGGGGTAGCCCGGCCAACCGATGGTGCCCCGGGCCATGCCGGCAGTTCCCTCCACTCGCCACTTGATGTAGATGTCGTCCGCCGCGCCTTCGCGCGCGGGGCCGGTCCAAACGTCGTCCCAGGCCGCTGCGCGCAGGCCATTCGGGTACTCCAGGATGTAAAGCACCACTCCATCCTGGTGCGGGAAAGTGGTGCGCGGGTCGGGACGCGCGCTCGCATACACGCTCTCCGGATCGCCGAAGAGGAAGCGGAAACTATCCAGGTGATGGATGCTCATGAAGAGGATCGTCACCTGATTGTAATCCCGCGCCCAGGGTTGCCAGTGAGGGATGGCGCGCATGTCGATAGTGGCAAGCACGGGCTCACCCAGATATCCCCGCCGGAGCACGGTCTTGAGCGCGCGGATCGACTGGTCGTAGCGCATATTCTGGTTCACCGCGAGGCGCACGCCCGCGCGCTCGCACTCGAGGACCACTTCTTGCGCCTGCCGGAAATTCCTCGCCAGGGGTTTCTGTGCCAGGATGCCTCGAATGTTCTGGTGCTCGAGCGCCGCGCGCACGATCCCCGGCTGCACCTCGGGCGGCACCGCGATGTCCAGCACTTCAATCGAGTCGTCCGCCAGAAGTTCCCGCGCCGTGTCGTACACCTTCGGAACACCTCTCAGTTGCGCAGTCGCGCGCGCCTCCGCGGGATCATTGGAAGCGATCGCCACAACCTGGAAGCCGGCATTTCGGTAGGCGACGAGTTGGATGTCCCGCATGATGAAGCCCGCCCCCACCGCGCCGATGCGGTAGTCTTTCTTGCGGGGAGGAGGAGGCAGGTGTTCCAAATTCAGATCGATCGCCATCGGTTACCTCCCTTGCTCCGGTCCGCGAGGATATTGAGAACGAATGTCGTTGGGGCGGCCGGGATGGTCATGGTACGCCTGGCGGCCCTGAAAATCACGGCCTTCTTGGCCTCGCGCCTGAAGAGCCGCCGCTTGCCGGGTGGGTTCTGGCATAATAGTAAAGGGCTGCAAGAAGTTGAAGAATTGTTCAGGGGCTAGCCGGTAACCACTTGAGGGTCAGCTTCGTCGAACCATTAGATCTACCATTTTCCAGAGGAGGAAACATGAAAACACGCCTGAACGGACGCGGCGGGCCAAAACTGCCCGTCGCGAGGATAGTGCACGTGCTCATGGTGGCGGCGCTGGTCGTCGCTGCAACTCCCTCGCGAGCGGCCGCAGCGCCGGCATCCAACTACCATTTGCTCAAGAAAGTCGTACTGGGCGGAGAAGGATTTTGGGACTACCTCACCTGCGACAGCGCGGCGCGCCGCGTGTACATCTCGCGGGGCACGCACGTGATGGTGGTGGACGCGGACAGCTACGCCGTGGTCGGGGACATTCCCGGCACGGAGGGAGTCCACGGCATCGCCCTGGCGCCTGAATTCGGGCGGGGCTTTACCAGCAACGGCCGCACGAACACCGTCACGATTTTCGACCTCCAGACGCTTAAGGCCCTGGGGACCGCGCCGACGGGCAATGGTCCGGATGCGATCCTCTACGACCCGGCTTCGAAACGCGTCTTCACGTTCAATGGCCACGGTGGCGATTCCACCGCGATTGACGCCGCGACGGGAGCCGCGGCGGGAACCATCCCCCTGGGAGGAAAGCCGGAGTTCGCGGTGGCGGACGGCCAGGGTCACATCTACAACAACCTGGAGGACAAAAGCGAAGTCGTGCAGATTGATTCCCGCCAGCTCACGGTGACCGCGCGCTGGCCACTGGCGCCGTGCGAAGGGCCCTCGGGCATGGCCATGGACACGGAACATCGCCGCCTCTTCATCGGCTGCGACAACAAGATGATGGCGGTGATGAGCGCCGACACCGGCAAAGTGCTGGCCACGCCGGCCATCGGTGACGGTGTGGACGCGAATGGCTTCGACCCGGCAACACAGCTCGCCTTCAGCTCCAACGGGGAAGGCACACTGACGGTCGTGCACGAGGACTCGGCCGAAAAGTTCGCGAGCGTCGCAAGCGTCCCCACCCAGCGCGGCGCGCGGACCATGACACTGGATACGCAAACTCATAATATCTTTCTGGTGACGGCGGAATTCGGCCCGCCCCCCGCCGCCACCGCCGACCACCCGCATCCGCGTCCGACAGTAAAACCGGGTTCGTTTACGCTCCTGGTGTTTGGACCCTAATTTCGTGTCAAAGAAGGTCCCGGGTGGCGCATACGTCGCGCCCTCCGCGATGTATGCAACCTTGGGTGCGCAGGATTGAACCCACAGCTACCCGTAGGACGCGGAGGCGCGGGGGCAACCAGCACCCAGTCTGCGGCACCCGCGATTGATCTGCGTGTCGTCTGCAGACCGCAGAGCTCTGCGCCAGCCATCGGCCCGTCGTGTGAATGAGCAGCCCTCTCCGAGGGGAGAGGGTGGCGAGCATAGCGAGCCGGGTGAGGGGGCGTGCTGTTCGCCATGGGCCACGCAATTCCCCTCATCCCTCGAGTCGAACCCACCGATAACCGATGTGGGGAAGTGTGTCACGGCCGGGGCAACTCGGTAGGGGTTTGGCTGCTCGTGCCCACCACGGTCGAAGGTTCGCGGGCGCAAAGAATGGGCGCTTTGTCCCTGTCATTATCCCCAACCTTTTCATAAACATATTGGCCTTACAGGATATGACTTGGTGTAAGTTGTTTATTTTCTGTAAGATATTGGCCTGGCTGGGCTTTGAGGCGTTTTCGAGTGATTTCGGGGCCCTTAACTCCTACTATCTCCTGCATTTTCATAAACATATTGGCATAATAGATAAGCTGTTTATTTTCATCAACATATTGGCTAAGTCAAATTGTGTCGTTTTTTGCCATTTGTTTTCAATAAGATCTTGGGAGCAACCTTCATTTTTAACATCTTTTTGTGTGCGCGCTCCCTGTTTGATATTCATCAATAAATTTGGGGCCCACCTGTGTTTTTGGACCAGGGACCTGAGAGCATCTCTTCGTTATCCTTCCGGAAGGGCCTGCCCGTTTAGAAGTCAGCAGTCAGCCTTCAGCAACAAGCGTAGCGCGTACCCGTTTTTGATCCGTGGCCCTTCGCGTCCGGCCAGCGGGCGCTGACCTCAAGACGCAGTGTACACGCGATTATTACCTTTGTCAAGAACAAAATGGCCTACACGCTACAGCCCGCAAATCAAGACAAGGCGTCATGACTCCTTCCTTCCCGTGGGAAAAAACCGTAAAGGATGGCGTCACATTGTCCGAACTACTTCCCGCCCGCATGCAATCGGAGCGCGGACCGCCCGCGCTTGCTTATTCCCCTCCTGGTCCAGGAGGGGGTCTGCGGGTGGTCAAGCAAGCGTGCCGGCAGGTAGTGACTCATTTTGAATCCAGAAGTCCCGCGATTTCCTCAATGCTCCAAACGTGGTCGGAAACTCCCGCCTCCATTGCTGGCGTAACCCGCAGTGTCCCGTGAACCTTGGCGAAGTTGTAATGCATGAAGTAGAGCGCCACAGCATAGGCGTGGTTTTCAACTTTCTTACTGAATCCGTTCGTAAGGCGAGTGAACCGGCGCATTCCCATTCTCATGCTAAGGTTCTGTCTCTCGACGTAGCTCGTCGAAATGTGGGCTTCGTCGGGCCTTCCCATCATGATCTTGCGCTCAACTCCGATGTACTCCGCAGGGCTATAGCGCACTTCCTCTTGACTCGCAGCATACAGTTTTGACAGCATTGCATAATCGATCTCACTCCCGAAAGAATCCTCAACCGCGCTGGCGTAAACCCGAAGGCCATCAGTAGTAGGCTGAATCCGGCTTGCCAGCCGACTCGCAAGATCGTCAATGAAAATGCGGGCGCTTTGAAGGTCGCGATTTCCAACCATGAACGATGGGACGAGCTTCGTATCCGCATCAATCGCAACCCATGTCCAAACATCACCGAATCCAAACTGACCTTTCTTATCGGCGGGGACGTTCTTTTGTTTGGCGTAGCAGAAGCTCCAGCACTCATCGCATTGAATCCGCTTGCACTTGAGTCCGCGAAGCGTGCGGTCCTGGTAATCGGCAGCTGCATTCCCGATCTTGGGAAGCAAGCTTAGGACGGAGTTAAAGGCTACATCGCACATGCGGGCGGTGGCGCGAAGGGAATTGCCTTCCACCAGAGAGCGTATTATTTGGGTCTGTTTGTTAAGTCTTAGTCTGTTCATGTATGTGAGTATGCGTGAGCGCTAACGGATTGTCAAGAACTATAGTCTATTTATAATGAGTATGTTACAGACTTTTAAGAAAATTCATAATACTTCATTTTATCGACCAGAACTAAAACTACACTAAGGTGGCGGTCTTTCCTAAATACATTGCGGCGGCAGCTAATCACACCCTCTTGACAACATTGGATATTTGTGTTTATTATACTCGGGATAGCGGAAGGACCGGGTTTGAATCCACTGTTGGCACAGCTTCAAGCCCGGTCCCTGAAAGGCGGTGAATCATGAAGTCATGAGCGACGGCCCTCGGAAGGCCGAAGGGGAGGTAAAAGCCTCCCCCTAACGCTCACGCGCCTTTCTATTTGTAGCATATTTTTAGGAGGTTTTCAATGGGTGACCCATTAGATGCTGAAATGATGGTTCTTGAAAACTGGAAACGAGAAAGGACGGAACTTGATGCCGCAATCGCCGTTTTGGAAAGAAAGATAGCGGCACGCGGTACTGGCGTCTCGCCCGTTACCAGTGGGGGGAAAATCGGTTCGGATGAGTTTTTCCGAATGAGCACTCCCGACGCTGTCAAGAAATTCCTGAAAATTGTTGGGAAGCCAGCTCGCGCCACTACGGACATAATCGACGGTCTAAAAAATGGTGGTCTGCCCACGAATTACACAAACGTATACACGGCCCTTGGCAGACTTCAAAAGAAGGATGAAGTCGTGAAGGTTGGGGAAAACTGGGGATTAAACGAATGGTATCCTCCCGCGCCCGCACGGGAGTCGAAATCTGCAAACGATAAAGAGGAATCGGAAGAGTTAGATGAACTCAAAGAAGTACCAGCAGAGAAACGGGATGGTCTTCCTGTTGAAGAGGCCTGATCCTGCGTAAGCAGAATTGGAGATCACTAATGCCTGTACAAACAGTTGACACGAAGATCGTTCTAGGGTGGATGGAGCGAGACTTTGCGGTTAACTACCTAGTGAATGAATGTGTTTTTGACCCGCCGCTTTCGCAGGAAAGAGCGTTGGCTCATTGGGAAGAATATCGCGCTAAAGTGGATGCTCTTCCGGAGCGGGAAGCCAATGCGCCAACAAGACTTCCATTGAACCGGGAAGAGCGGCAAGCCGCCGAAGAATTCTTACGATTCCATAGGAACCTAGGCCCTGCTGGAAGCGTTCGCGATGTAATAAAGATCGATCCGATTGGCTTGGTGGCCTACCAGTTTTACGTCATCCTCGACAAAGTCGCCGAGTACACCGATCACGTAATGGCAAATACTTGGTGCGCCCGGAACTGCCTTGCCAAAATCCAAGGTCCGCATAACATACAGATATCCCACAGACTGAACGCAATGGATATATCCGTCCCGCACGGAGAATTTGCGTTTATCTTTAACCAGCAATTAGGTCGTTTCGATGTAATCGAGCAGGCTCGCCACGTCAGCGTAACAGCATTCCAGAATCGAATGATCTTATGGGCAGGATATCATCGTTCGTATGCGCGCATGGCAAGCGCGAATCCCGATGGAACAGATCGATCACTGCTCGTCGCCCTGACTACCGATGCGGACTTTTTCGTATCCGCACAATCCCCGAACCAAGGACTGCGAGCAATGGTCTGTGGCTCACGACCTTGCCTTTTAGGCGATTTTTTAGATGCGAGTCTTTTCATACAAGTAAAACTCCGAAAAAAGCGTTTCCAACTACAAGTGCGCAGTCAGGTCGTACCGATAAATGACGATTCGATTCCATAGAGACACATCGGCGGTCGGGTCGGGAACTTGAATAAAAAGTGCATTTTGTGCCCCTGCGAGGTCAGCTTCTGCCCAAGCACTTAGACGTGCTCTTATAGTCCAGCCGTTGCCCCGCCGTCAAGCAAATTCTACAGCACTGAAAATACTACACTTTCATTACACGCGTTCAATAGTACTTTCGGGTGCAGGCCGTGACCACCTCGCCCGAGCTGCCTTTTTGGCTGATTGTCGTCGAGCCTCAGAAGAAAGCTTGTTGGCTCTGGCCCTTCCTCCCTTGAGCCCCCCTAGCCTTCCGAGGGCAACGGCTGAGGGATTCTTGCGTTTCTTTGGTGAGCCTGGTTCTCCCGTGAGCAAGCGCCCGATCTCCTGCGCCCGTTCATTGGTGTCGCGTGAAAGTTTCTTTGGCTCTATCATGCCACCATTATGGCACGGGCCTTTCAGGTGTCCAGCGGAAATCGGGGCCAAAAGCAAAATGAGTCACTACCTGCCGGCATCGAGTAGGGGCAATTCGCGAACCGCCCGCGGGTGGCGCATACGTTGCGCCCTCCGCGGTGTATGCGACCTTGGGTGCGCGGGCATGAACCCACAGCTGGAGGGGCGAGGGCAACAAGCGCACAGTCTGCGCCACCCGCGTTTGATTTGCGTGTGGTCTACAGATCGCAGAGCTCCACTCTGCGCCAGCCCGCGTGTCCTACGCTTGGTTGTATCCGAAGAGCTTGCATCGGGATGCCTTCAACTCGAAAAGGGGCTTGGTTGTCCAGGGTTTTTGGTATAACGTAACGGACGACAATACGGCGACGAAGATTTCGCTTATGGGAACGCCTGCGAAAACTCTGGATCACCTGAACAAGGTAGTTGTCGGCTTCCTAAATGGGGGCCGCATTAAGGGCTACGCTTACGATTTTTCTGCGCTGAAGGAGTCTTTCAGTCTTCTTCCCCAAGAAGACCCACTTAAGGGACAGGGAATAAAGGTTGAAATGAAGGACCTCAAGGCGGTTTTCTTTGTGTGGGACTTCAGTGGCAACCCCGAATACGATGAATCCCTGTGTGCGGACTCACCCATGCACGGCCGGAAAATCGAAGTGACTTTCATCGATGGAGAAAAGATTGTCGGGAGAACAGAGGGATATAGCCCGCAAAGACTCGGCTTTTTTTTGTTTCCCGCTGATCCCAAGAGCAATAACATTCGCATCTTCGTGGTCACCAAAAATACCCGCCAAGTTAGACTTGTCTGAACTGTTCCCCTTTGTTTCGTGCGATTCAGGAAAGAGGCTCCATCCAGTTACCGGATAGGTGAAGCAACGCGATGTGCCGAAAGCCCTCATGAAGTCAGACCTGCCGACATATGATTCTGCGAGTCTGACATCTGTGCTTTTGGTTGTGCCGAAACCACACCCTTTCCAATCACAAAAAGCGATGTGATCATCGAGATGGAAGGCGGCCCGGCCTGGGCCTCTACCGCGCGGTTCTGGGAGGTGGGGTAGAAACAGGCGCACGGCGCAGGGGGGTGAACTTTTGAATCGCCCTATCAGCACCGCGCGCGCCATGTGGTGCGCGGCTCGGCGACCACAATAGGTGAGAACGACAGTTTTGAATCGCCCTATCCCCGACCGGCGTTGACTTGCCGACGCGGCGGCCCTAAGATTCCATCGCGAGATCGCTGCTATCCACTGACTTTTCCCTTGCAGCCGGGGACGCCGGCATGTCTTGGAGCACCCCATGAAATACAAACTGCTGGTCTTGATCCTCCTTCTGAGCAGCACAGGCCTGGCCGGGTATTCTCAGGAGCCGGCGCAGCCCTTGAATCGATATCAGGTGTTGGAACTCCTCGCGAACGGAATCCCCAGCCAGCGCGTGGCAGAACTGGTGGATGAGAGGGGAGTTGATTTCGAAGCTGCCGACCTGTTGCTGGAGGCATTTCAAGTCGCGGGCGGAGATGAGGCGCTGTTCAAATCGCTGAATGGGGCCAGGATCGTGCGACCCCTGACGCCGGACCGCGCCGCTACGGAGGAGGCCGCGCAGGCAGCAGAACAGAACTTGCGCGACGCTCTTTCCAAAGATCCTGCGAATGCCGGTCTGCACTTTGCCCTGGGCTACGTATACATCAGTCAAAGGGAAAGCGACCAGGCCATCGCGGAGTTCCGTGAGGTCGAGCGGATGAAGCCGCAAGTCGCGGCGGCGCATGTCTTCCTCGGGCAGGCCTATGTCTTCAAGAAGGATTGGGACTCAGCCGTGGCGGAATACCAAGCGGCGCTGCGCCTGAAACCGGATGACGTTTGGGCGCATGTGTATCTCGCGCTTGCCTTGAGTTTGCAGGGGGACAAGCCTGGTGCGGTCACAGTCATGCGTGCGGCGGTGCGTCTGAAACCCCAGGACCCCGACGCCCGCCTGCGGCTGGGAATTCAACTTATGGGGACGAAAGACACTTCCGAGGCCATCACGGAATTTCGCAAGGCAGCAGGCCTGCGACAGGATTGGTATCCGCCCCACGCCGAACTCGCCAGGGTTCTGGAGGCGCAGCAGGACTTCGACGGGGCGATGGCCGAATACCGTATCGTGGCGCGGTTGAAACCGCAGTTGCCCTGGGTGCACATACGCCTGGGCGTGCTCCTCGAGAAGAATGGCAACCGCAGTGCGGCGCTGGAGGAGTACCGCAAAGCGTCCCAGCTCGCGCCCGACAACCCCGCTATGCGCAAAGACTACGATCGCCTGTCGCGCCAGCCGAACCGCTGAGGGCGTGGCAACTCCTGAGGCCCGCAGCAGACCCTTCGTCCACTGCGGCGGACTCAGCGTGACAACAACGGCGCGGTGTGAAGTTTACCCTGGAGCGGGCAGAGCGAGATCCTTCACGAAGTTTACCCTAGCAGGCTGCTGAAAAAGGGCATTTGTCATGCTGAGCGCAGCGAAGCATCTCGCCTTGGTTCGGCCCTTTCACGCACAAACCCAGAGCGAGATCCTTCGCTGCGCTCAGGATGACAGCGAAGGGCTCAAGATGACATCCCTGGAGGGTCTTTCAACTGACTGTTAGAGAGGTAGTGTCGGTTCGATTCATTCGGCTTCCGGGGAGGGCTTGCAGAGCTCGGTTGAGAATTCCACGCGATTGCGTCCCGCTTCTTTGGCGCGGTATAGGGCGGCGTCCGCCGAGCGGAGCAATGCTTCCACGTCGCCGGGAGCCGGTTGGTTTGCGACGGCCACGCCCAGGCTGATGGATACCTCGAAGGACCAATTCTTGACCTTGACAGGTTCTGAGCTGACCACGTGGCATATGCGCTCGGCGAGTTTCACACCTTCCTCAATACTGCACCCGGGGAGAACCAGCAGGAACTCCTCCCCCCCAAATCGCCCAATCGCGTCATAGCGGCGCAGGGAGTCTTGCATGCGGCGAGCCACTTCACAGAGGACTTCGTCGCCGGTCAGGTGTCCGTGCGCATCGTTAACTCTCTTGAAGTGATCGATGTCAGCCATGCCAATACATACGGGGCTCCCGGTGCGACCTCCCCGGCTCAATTCCGCCAGCAAGGAGTCAAGACATGCCCTGCGATTCAAGAGGCCCGTCAGGGGATCATGGGTGGCCTGTACGCGGAGGGCCTCCTGGGCGCGGATCAAGCGGTCCTGCAATTCGACGATCCGCCCCCCCGCGTGGATCCGGGCTCTTAATTCATGCGGGTCGAAAGGCTTGATCAGGTAATCGTCCGCGCCCGCCTCGAACCCTTGTACCATGTCCTGCTTCTGATCCCGGCTGGTCAAGAGAAGGAGATAAATGTACGGGTCCGACTTCCCTTGCCGGATGGCCCGGCAAATCTCCACGCCGTCCATGCCGGGCATCATCCAGTCGAGAATGGCGAGCCGCGGGCGATCCTCGCTCCATAACGCCTCCCACGCTTCCAGCCCATCACTTGCCACCACGACCTCGTAACCCCATTTGGTGAGGAAAGTCTTGAGCATATGGCGGTAGGTAATCTCGTCTTCAGCGACCAGGATTCTCATAGCAGGGCCTTCCCGCCTTACTTCGCTGCCTTCTAGGAACCGTGTGGGTCACGATCTGGACAGGGGGGGTTGCCACCGCCACGAGCGCGCCAAGCAGCGTGCGCCGGGGCTCCGGCCCGTCTCTGCGGCAGCTCCTCCGGTCATTTCTTGTCCTCCGTCCGGACGGCGAGTAACGCCGGCTGCAAGCGTGCGAGTTGTGACTCCAATTCCCGCAGCAAGTCTTGGGCCCCCTCCAAGCCTCCCTCGCGGGCGAGTCGTTCAAGCTTGAGGGCAGCTTCCGAGGCCATGTTCGCAGCCAGGTTACTGGTGGAGCCTTTCAGTCCATGCGCGCCCCTTTCCACGCCCCTTGCATCTTGCTTCTCAATTGCAGCTCGAATCTCTTCCAAGCGATGAGGATATTCCCCCAAGAAAAGGTCCACGAGGTCGTTGAGCAATTCAGCGTCGCCGTCCACGCGCGACATGAGCAGCGCTTCATCCAGAATATCTCCCGGCTCCTTTTCCACACGTCCGTTGAGGGGAACACCGGGGACATCCAAGACGAGGGTGTGGATGGTTTCAAACAAGTCTTGGTGTCGAATGGGCTTGGGCAGATAGCCGTCCATGCCTGCCGCCAGGCAGCGTTCACGATCACCTTTCATGGCGTAGGCGGTCATGGCAATGATGGGGACGTGCTTGCCGCTCAGCTTCTCCTGCGCACGGATGACGGCGGTGGCCTGGAGGCCATCCATGTCCGGCATTTCCACATCCATCAGTACGATGTCGAAGCCCTCCGCGTCCTTCTCCCACAGGTTAACAGCTTCCCGGCCGGTGGTGACTGCCAAGACCATGTGCCCTTGTTTCCCGAGCAGACGCCTCACCAGTTCCCGGTTGATCACGTTGTCCTCAGCCAAAAGGATGCGGAACTTCGGACGCGCTTCGCGAAGCGTGTGACGGGTAATAAGTTCGGCGGGGGCCTTTTCCGGGGAGGACTGGCCCAGCACGAGCAAGATCGCCTCCAAGAGCTCGGACTGCCGGATGGGCTTGACGAGGTACGCCGAAACGCCTAGCTCACGGCAACGGGCAGCGTCGCCGCGCTGTCCGGCAGAGGTCAACATCATAATCGCGCTTCCGGCGAGGGTCGGATCCTGCCTGAGTTGCTCCACCACCGAGAAGCCGTCCATCCCCGGCATTTGGGCATCCAGCAGAAGCAGGGGAAAAGGCTTGCCTATTCCCTTGGCCCGCCGCATCGCGATCAGCGCCTCATGCCCTCTCTCCGCCAAGGTGGGTTGCATTGACCACCGCTTGAGCATGGCCGCCAGGATGCGCCGGTTGGTAGCATTGTCGTCCACGACGAGCACCGGCATGCCCTGCAGGTTGACCTTGGAAAAAGAAGCGGGCTCCGGTGGGGGCCCTTTCGCCAAGCCAAACTTCGCCGTGAAATGGAAGGTGCTTCCCCGGTCGGGTTTGCTTTCCAACCAGACCCGGCCTTCCATCAGCTCTACCAGTCGAGAGGTGATAGCCAAGCCCAGGCCTGTCCCTCCATACTTGCGCGTGGTCGAGCTGTCTGCCTGCATGAAAGCCTCAAAAACCCGCTGATGTTTTTCTTGCGGGATGCCGATGCCGGTATCGCTGACGCAAAAATGCAGGACGGCCCAATCCGCCTCATGAGATTCCATCTCGACCTGCAAGTCCACTTCGCCATGCTCCGTGAACTTGATGGCGTTCCCCACTAGATTCAGGAGGATTTGTCGCACGCGGCCCGGATCTCCCACCAGGCGGGGCGGGACGTCCGGCAGGGTCTCCCAGGTTAACTCCAAACCCTTCTCGTCAGCCCGCGGAGCGAGGGTGCGCATGGCGCTGCTGAGGGTCTCTTGCAGGTCGAATTCGCCCAGGTTGAGCGAAAGCTTCCCGGCCTCAATCTTGGAGAAATCCAGGAGGTCATTCAGCAGGGTCAGAAGAGTGTCTGCGGACTCCTTCACCATCTCGAGGTACTCGCGCTGCTCCAGTGAAAGGGCGGTGTCGAGAGCCAATTCCGTCATGCCAATGATGCCATTCATGGGGGTCCGGATCTCATGGCTCATCATGGCCAGAAACTCGCTCTTGGCGTGGCTGGCAGCTTCGGCGGCTTCCTTGGCCTTGTGCAATTCCGCCTCGGCGCGCTTCCGTTCCGTGATATCGATCAGGCTTCCTTCGATCAGTTGGGCCGGCTCCCCGCCGTTGGCAATCAGGGTGGCGTTCTCCAGCACCCACACCGGAGTTCCGTCCTTTCGCCGCAGGCAGTTTTCGAAATTGGTCAGCAAGCCCAGCTCGCGCAGGCGGGTGGTGAATTCCAGCCTGGCCTCGGGGTGGAGATACAACTCCCCGGCTTGCCGGCTCTTCAGCTCCGCGGCGGTCGAGAAACCGAAGATGCGGGCGCAGGCTTCGTTGCAGTCCAGGATTTGCCCGTCCAGGCTGGCACGATAAACCCCGGCGAGGTTGCGCTGGAAAAGAAGACGGTAGCGTACCTCGCTCTCTCGCAGCGCCTTTTCCGCTCGTTTGTCTTCGGTGATGTCGCGGGCGATAGTCGCCGCACCGACCACGTCCCCGGCTGCATTCTGGATGGGAGAAATCGTGAGGGAGACATCGATCCGGCTGCCGTCCTTGCGCACTCGCACGGTCTCAAAACGGGCGGTCTTCTCGCCCCGCTTGAGCCTGGCCAGAATCGCCGCCGTTTCGTCCACGCGCTCGGGGGGCGCAAGGATGGCGACGGTCTTTCCCATCACCTCTGCGGCCCTATAGCCGTAAATCAGTTCTGCGCCCTTGTTCCAACTGGTAATCACTCCTTCCAAGGTCATGCTGATAATGCCATCGTTGGACGATTCCACGATAGCCGCCAGCTTCGAACGCGCTTCCTCGGCCCGGGTACGCTCGGTGACGTCTCGAAATCCCCAGACCCTCCCGACGTTCTTTCCATTGACTCGCTGAGGTTCGGAGTGTCTTTCGAAGACCCTTCCGTCCTTGAATTCAATCCGGTCGTCACTTTTCCCGTTCGGATGGGCGAAGAGTTCGGCCGCCTTCAGATGGAACGTCTCCGGGGCCCTCAGTTGGGACGACATGCGGGAAATCACCTGATCGTCATCCCTGGAGGCAAGCAGAGGCTTCGGAATTCGCCACAGCTCCGCGAACTTCGCATTAAAGGCGACTATCTTTCCTCGTTCATCGACCACCAGGATTCCATCCGCGGTGGACTCCAAGGCCGCTCGAATCGTCTCGGTTTGGTTCGCTACGCGCCGCCTGAGCAGGGCGACCCAAACCAGCACTGAAAGCATGACCAATCCCGTGAGACCCAGCAGGGACGCCGCGTGCCGTAACGTCCACCAGGGAGCCTGCTGAATGACCACTACATCTTCCGGTCCCCGCAGGAGAAGACCGAAGCTTACGGGCGCCCGGCTCTCATCCACACGCATCTCGCATACCCCGGTCAACCGCACCAGGCTGCCAACTCGGAGGTCGGCGAGCGCGTCCACTCTCGCCTCCTCGATTTCCGCCAGGAAGTCAACGTTGTCCGCGCTGATCGAAAGGGTGTGCAGGCCCGCTTGCGTGCCCAAGGCCAGCAATCGTCCCTGGATTTGAATCAGCTCAGAGTCATAGGCGCCGGCAAGTGCCTGCTGCGCCGTCACGGTGGTTGCCGGGGGCGCC
>Ga0208192_1000132_pt1 | contig 80139 bp, 63 predicted proteins | sample June2015DPH_13_1_2_FD_184711 | JGI IMG/M metagenome (GOLD analysis project Ga0208192, IMG submission 184711) | Peatland microbial communities from SPRUCE experiment site at the Marcell Experimental Forest, Minnesota, USA - June2015DPH_13_150... | ecosystem: Environmental > Terrestrial > Soil >... | reverse complement strand
GACGCGGTTATCGAGACATGAACTATCTGCTGCTGAAGGCGCAGCGCTTAGCCGCGACCAAGACCGAATTCCTCATTCTTCAGAAAGCCGCGTAATATGCATAGTTTTCCAGATTCTTGCGCAGAGCCGTTTTTTCATTGGCAGCCGGGGCGTTAAGCCACCGACGAGCCGACTGCTCAACCGCAACCCGCACAGGTTAGGCTTAGGCGACATGCTGTGAGATTGACAGCACATTCCCATCGGGATCTTTGAACCACGCGACTTTGTCACCCGTCGGCGCCGTCCATATCCCAAGCTCGTCCTGCTCGAAAAATCCGAACTTCTCGCAGTGGACGCCCTTCTCCTGCAGGCCTACGACCATCTTTCCGATGTCCGCAACTTCCCATCCTAGAATCGTGAACTGTGCCGGAGTAAATTGCGGCACCCTCGCCACTCGCACCATGATTCCGTTCGCATCGAGCACCATTGCGAACCCGTCATCCTTCACGAAACGAAGTCCCAACACTCCTTCGTAAAAAGCTCTGGCCTTCCCCGCGTCTTTGGTAGGAACAAAAGCAACAATGTTGGTCGAACCGAGCATGCACTTTCTCCTGTCGCAAAACTTGCAGAATTCGTTATTCTTCTGGCGGCAGCTCGAAATCGATCAGGTTGCCGCGGAATCCCCTGGTTTTGATCGCTCCAAAAGCGATTCCAACCCCCATCCAGATTGCGCCGACAATTTTCGCAGGCCGGCTCAGGTTGAGCCACAGCAGCAGGCAGATCAGGAACCCTGCCAGCGGTGGAAAGAAGTTGGTAATTTTCTTTTTATCTTCCCGCACGAAGTAGCGCACGAAGGCAGCCAGATTCACGCCCATGAACGCAATCAGGGCGCCGAAGTTCAGCATCTCCGCGCCCAGACCGTAGCTGATGACAAACGCTCCTGCCAAAGCGATCACGCCCACAAAAATCACATTATTGCGCGGTACGTGTCTTTTCGGATCAACCGCGCCAAAGAAAGATCGTGGCAGCGCCTTGCTGCGTCCCATGCCATAGAGTAAACGTGCCGCGCCCAGCTGCGCGCCCATGCCGGAGCCGAAGTTCGCCACCAGAAGAGTGAATCCCAGAATGCCAAACAGCGGAGCCCAAGCCCTTCCCGCCACGAAAGTGAACGCAGTGTCCACGTTCGGAAACGGCTGCGTGGCCGGCCAAATGAGCTGCCCGGCATAGACCTCGACCGCCGAAAGAATTCCAATTACCAGGCAGGTCAGCACAGTCGCCAGTAAAATATTGCGGCGTGGATTTTCGGCTTCCTCTGAAAGCGTCGAGATCCCATCAAACCCAATGTACGTCAGCACCGCGATCGACGTCCCCCCCAAAACAGCCTTGGTATTCCACAAAACGGGATCATAAAAAGGACGCGTGAAGAAGCCTGGATCGTTGTGAGGATGTCCAAAAATATAGTGCGCCGCCGCCAGAAAAAATAAAACGATCACCGCCCCCATACCGGCGGCGAGTCCAGTATTTACGCGGGCCGAAGTCTTCACTCCCTGGATGTTCAATCCGGTAAAGGCAGCCGCAAAGAAAACGGCCCAACCCCAGTAAGGAAGGCTCTGCACAACCGGCGTCCCGCGCGCAAAGTCCCTCGCGATCTGGCTGCACCAGATGATGCAGATCATCGGATTGAGCATGTAATCCATCACCATGCTCCAACCCGTGACATAGCCGAGCGCAGGATTGATCTCCTGCCCCACGTAGGTGAACGCCGAGCCCGCGCTGGGATACGCCCGCGCCATCTTGCCATAGCTGATCGCCGTGAACAGCATGGCCACCATGGCGATGAGTATCGTGGTGACAACGTGCCCATGCCCACGGTCGCTGAGCACTCCGAACACCGACATGGGCGCGACCGGCTGAATCACGATCACGCCGTAAAGAATGAGATCCCAAAGTGTGAGTGTACGGCGCAAGCGGGGTGCGGACGAGACAGCAACAGCGGAAGGAGTTTCCATGGGTCCGCCTATTGAATTATGCGAAGGGCGGAAATGTCAATATTAAAACGTTTCTGTAGTGGACATTCTGCCGACTGGTCAACAGACAATGGTCGGGTCACTTCTCACTGTAGTCGAACCAGTACGCGCGCTGCTCGTTGCCCGACATATGTCGCGTGTTGTATTCCAGAAGATAGTTCACGTGCGCGTCGTCCAGCGGGAATGATTTTCTCGGCGTATATGGATAGTCGCCCATGCTGAGGAATGGCAGTGGCGCCACGAAGTTTCCTTCGGCGGCGTAGAAGTCCATGTCTTTCTCGTAGCCGTTGGCCGCGAAGAAATAATCGCGTACCCAGCCCTGGGGCAACGCGGGCAGTTGCGATGGATCGAAGTCGAGGCGCACCTCATCGCCCGATCCAAAGACTACTAACTGATCGTCCAGCGCCGTCAGCAGCGGCAACACATCGCCGTAGCGCGTGTAGGTCCCCGCTGGACGCGTGTACGGCCCGGTCGCGCTCACCTCTTCGTAGATGTATTGCACGTTTCCCGGCGGCGTGCCTTCGATCTTCAGCGGGAAACCGTGGAAGCCAAGATCGGCGCGAACCAGCGGAACCGGCGTCAGTCGTGCGCTCTGGGCTTTGTTTCGAAAATCTTGAGGCGTTCGGCTCACCAGAATGCTGTCCCAATAAATTTGCAGATCGGTGGTGATGCGAATCTTCTGTGTGCCCGGCGGCAGCTTGCCACTGAGATCGGCGGTCATGGTGCGCGGACCGCCTGCGGGGAATCCCATATCGTGGATCACGCGCACCCACTGGCCGTTTGCGCCGCGTGCTTCCACGTAGGGAGAGATCGCTTGCACGCCTGCTTGCGACGCGGCATACATACTGTTCGCCGAAAAGTATTCGACTTCGCCGTGCAGCAGCAGCCACAAAGGCCCTCCGCGGTAAGGTTCGCCCAGATCGAGCATCACACTGTGTGACGTGGCAAAGCCCTGAAAGTGCGTCAACGCAAAATCGCCGATGTAGCGATGCGCCTGCAGATCGGGCAACACATTGTGCCCGTGCTCATCCCACGCGCCCGCGGGAGGACGCGCATCGCGGCTCACTACCACCTTGAACGGCGGATACGGGGGGTTCGACGCGAAATACTCGTTAGGATAAACCTCGAGCTCTGCTGGATGATCTACTGCCAGCACTCGCACCTGATCAAGATAAACAGCTTCCTCCAGCGGCTCCATGAAGCGGAAGCTGAGCTTGCCCTCTTTCTCGCGAATGGCGTTGCGATCGATCTTGATGTATTCGACCGGCCGCGGAACATCGCGCTGGCCGGAGCCAACCCAGTGTCCAACAACGCCCGCGCCCAGCATGTCGCCGACGAGTTCGTAGCGTTCGCCATTCCAGACAAACAACGTGGGACAGGAACTGCCGCGGCGATCCATCTCAAGAAAATTCTGTTGCCTGTCACCCGCAACATTGATTTCGTCTTGGAGCACGCCCGTGGGCCAGGTCATGCGCACGATGTCAGCCTCTTTCGCGTCGCCGAGTCCAACCACAATGTCAGTCGAGTTCTGCCCCAGGTATCCGTTCGAACCGGCAATCTCAAACTTCTGCCGGTTCCCGCCCGCGAACACTTCCACCTTCGTGCCGATCGCGCTCTTGTTGTCTGCCAGTCCCTTGAGCGACAAACGCAGCCAGTGATTCTGATTGCCGCCTTCATTGCGCAACAGCACGGCAGGACCGTGATTCTGCGTGATCAGCAAGTCGGTCGCACCGTCGCCATCGTAATCGCCCGTGATGATGGCGCGTGGCTCTTTGAGTTGAATCTTGTCGAGACCAACGTCGACGGTGACGTCCTTGAAACCACCCGCCCCAAGATTGCGGAACAGCCGCACCTCGCCCTTGCCGTCTTTGGTTTCGCCAACCGCGACCAGATCGACCCAGCCGTCGTTATCGTAGTCGAAGGCAGCAACACCGAAAGCGCGGACCCAGTTCGTCTCGGGAAGTTCTACTCGATCGAAAGTCTTGCCATGGTTGTTGCGCCAAAGCGTGATCCCCGGCGCTCCCATGTGCGTGAAAACCAAGTCCATCCAGCCATCGTGGTCGAAATCGAGGACGGCGACGCCCGCAGTCTCCGAGGGCACGGGGGAAGTCCAGAGTTCACGCCGGATGAACTCTCCTTCTCTCGGATTCTCGTAGACCAGAGTGCCCATGTAACCGTTTAGCTTCGCATCGCCAGATTCGTTAGCCATGCCGGTTGTAACAATATCGACGGCGCGATCATTATTGTAATCGGTACCGACAGCAGAAATGTTGGGCGTGTTGCCCTGGAGGCCAAGGGATTCGGTCACGTCAGTAAATGTGCCGTTACCGTTATTACGCCACATCACATTTGCGCCGACAGGGTGTCGGGACACCGTTCCAGGCTTATCAGTGCTGCCGGTGACAAACAGATCAATATCGCCATCATGATCGTAGTCGATGAATGCGAGTCCACTATCTCGTACTACGCTCTGTATCCCCGCAGCCTCGGTTACGTCCTTGAAGGTTCCGTTCTTCTCGTTGTGAAGCAGGAGGAGACGTCCCTCCAAACTCACGGCTAGGTCCGCAAAGCCATCGTTGTCGTAGTCACCTGCGGCGCAGCCGACAGCGTGGAGGCTCGGATCAAGTCCCGCCTTTCTAGTCATATCTTCAAACCGGCCATTGCCCAGATTGTGATAGAGACCGAGACCTCCTTCCGGACCGTTATCCGCAACAAATAGGTCAGGCCTTCCGTCGCCGTCGTAATCCAAAAAACAAGCGCCCGGAGCTAGGAAGCTGTCGGCAATGTCCGTCTTTCGGTTTTTAGCGGCGCCTGTCACAAGCCCGGCCTGCACCGCGACATCGACAAACTGAACTTTGATGGGCGCAGGCGCTTTCAACACCGCTGACGGCGATTCGACCGCCCGCGAGTACTGTCCCTGCTCGCCGTAGGCCAGGCTCATGGGCGCGCCTATTTTGTTTTGCGTGATGTACTGGAACTTTTTCAAATGCTCGCGGGCGTGGTCAACGTCGGTGGACTGCTGGTAAGCGCGTGAGAGTCCGAACTCGGCGGAAGCGTGCAGCGGGTTGAGGTGCAGCGCGTGCTGGAAGGCGTCGATGGCCTGCGGAAACTGTTTCGCCTGCACGTTGGCCGTGCCCAGGAAATACCAAGTGTCGGCGTCATTCGGGTCGATCTCGGCCACGTGGTGAAATGCCGCAATCGCGGCCTCAGCGTTGCCCGTATTTTTCGCGAGCAGGCCGAGGTTGTACCACGCATGCGGATTCTTGGGATCCTGCTTGAGCGCGTCTTCGAGCGCGGCTTTGGCTTCGTCGATCTTCTGCAGGTTCAGGAGGGCGATACCCTCATTCAGCCGGGCCATCGTCAATTCGGGATCGAGTTCGGCCGCTTGCTGGAAGGCCTTGAATCCTTTCTCGAAAAGTTGCTGGTTCATGTAGGCGGCGCCGAGGTTGTTCAGGCGCGCGGCTTCGACCGGATTTGCTTTCGGCTGAAGCTGCGGCGCGGTGGAGAACAGGCCAAGCGCAGTCAGGAATATGCCGGCTAGAGCAACTGAAATTCGCGGAGTCATTCGACTACGATTTAACCACAGAGGACACAGAGAACACAGCGGGATTCACTCGGCACATTCTTCGCGTGATTTTGCGTCACTTGATCGATTTCGGCGGCGGCCCGTATGCGCGCGAGCTCACAATGCCCTTCCCTTCCTGCACCGTGATGGTTTGTCCGGCGTTCACGTTCGAGAGCTTGTCCACTTCGCCGCTGGGCCATTGGATTTCAACGCTGTCAGCTTTCGCTTGTGTGCCCAAACCAAACGTCAGCACCAGCTCGCTCTGCGAAAGATAACTCGAACCGGAGCGCAGCATCTTCCATTGCTTGTCTTTATTGTTGTCCGACGTGACGTGTACGACCGCGCCGATGCCATCGCGGTTCGATTTTGTTCCTACCAGTTTCAAGCGAAGACTATGGTTTGATCCGCCTTCGTTGTGGAACAAGAAAGCCGGTCCTGCGTTTGTCATGATCAGAATATCGAGAAAGCCGTCGTTATCGATATCGGCATAAGCTGCGCCCCGCGCCACTCTAGGTACGGCAAAGGCTGGTCCCATCTGCGCGGTCACCTCCTGAAACTTACCCCCGCCAAGATTGCGGAACAGATGCGAGGGCTCCGCGTAACTCACTCGCTTCTGCACACGCTCGATTGCATCTTCAATGTGGCCGTCGGCAACGAAAATATCTGGCCAGCCGTCGTTGTCATAGTCGAAGAAGAAGCAGCCGAATCCGAGAGTGACCAGCGTGGCGCGGCCTACTTCGGATTGCGGAGCCTCATCCACGAACAGTCCGTTGCCTTCGTTGTGGTAGAGGGAAGCCATCTGATTGGCGAAGTTAGTGATGATCACGCTGGGGTGACCGCTGCGATCGTAGTCGGCGGCGTCAACGCCCATACCAGCACGCGCCACTCCATCCTCGCTGAAGCCTATACCGGCAGTCACGCCGCGCTCTTCGAAGGTTCCGTCTTTCTTATTGAGGTAAAGTTTGTTGGGCTGGGTATCGTTAGCGATCAGAATGTCGGGCCAACCATCTGCGTTGTAATCGAGGATAGCGATGCCTAAACTCTTCGAAGTGGGATCGCCGAGGCCCGCTTTCTCAGTGGCATCCTCAAACTTGCCGGCGCCGAGGTTATGCCACAAGCGTACTGACGTACCTTTATACGACTCGGGTGTGCAATAGGATTTATGCGCGCCGTCGAGGGTGCAGTAGAGATCGGTCTGCTCGGTCCAGCGCACATAGTTTGCAACCACTAAATCGAGTTTGCCGTCGCGGTCGTAATCTACCCATGCGGCGCTGGTTGAGAACTCGCTCGGACCCAGCATTCCGGCAAGTTTGGTTACGTCTGTGAAGGTGCCGTTGCCGTTATTGTGGAAGAGATGGCTTTGTCCTAACGCGGTGATGAAAAGATCGTCGAAGCCATCGTTGTCATAGTCGCCGACCGCGACTCCCAGTCCGAACATCGGCACGGCCAGCCCGGCCTTGCGAGTCACATCCGTAAAGGTTCCGTCGCCATTGTTGTGATATAGCTTTGGAGTTGTCGGTCCGGCGTGCAGGTGTCCGGGCCAGTCTTCGCCGTTGACCAGGAGAATGTCGGGATATCCGTCATTGTCATAGTCAATGAAAGCGCAGCCCGGACCCATGGTTTCCGGCAGCCATTTTTTCCCGAACGCTCCGCTGTTGTGCGTGAAGTGGATTCCAGCCTGCGCCGTTACGTCGCGGAAGTGAATTTGCTGGGCTTGGCTTGTTGCTAGCGACAAGGACATCAACCACAGAGACACAGAGACGCAGAGGAATCTTATGGATTGCAGCGGAAGCCGGCAGTTCATCTTGAGGCCCCGGCGGAAGCAGTGGCAGACGCAAGCCGCGCTTTGCCCGTCCGGACAGCCGAGGCGGCTGTCCCTACATGTTGCGATCCAAGAGCCGGCAAGGCCACTGAAACATGCTCATGCACCGCCTGCCGCTCATTGTTGTCTTCGGGATGCAACTGGCGATACGGTCCGGTGATCGCCTGGGAAGACTCGTCGGCTTTGAAACGCATGTAGCGCACCTCGTGCTCCTTCGCAAGCTTTTCGTTTCCCAGGCCGTTGTAGCACAGCATTAAGTTGTAGTGCGCCTGCAGATCTTCGGGATCAATCGCCAACACGGACTGCAGAGTCTTCACCGCTTCTTCGTATTTGCGCTGCAGAAAGAGGACGCGTCCCAGATCATTGAGTGCGACGCGGTCGCGCGGATATTGGCTGAGAACGACGCGCAACCGAGCGGCGGCACCATCGTAGTTGCCATCCGCGCGCAGCACGCGTGCATAGAAGTAATGGGCCCGCGCCAAATTTGGGAATAAGGCCAGCGCTTTCTCGAGGACGATACGGGCGCGGTCCATGTCACCTTCCTGCACGGCGCAGCGGCCTATATTCACCCAGCCATCGGGATTGTTCGGATCAGCCTCGGTGACTTTCTGGAACGCTAAGGCTGCACCCTTCAGATCCCCCTGCAGAAACAGGCCGATTCCATAGTCGTTCCAGCGCTGCCATTCATCTTTGCGAGTGATCGTCTTGGGCTCGAAGGCCGGGGCGTTGTGGGCCATCACGGGCAGCGTGACTTCATCTTCCGCCACAGTGACGATCGGAAGGTCAGGGATCTTTTCTTCTTTGGCGGAGACTCCCTGGATCGACTTGGTGAATACAAAAGGACGGTCGTCGTACTCGGGTGTCACCTCGCGGCCTGACTTTTCATCAGGCTCGCCGACAAAGGCAAACTGCGTGTCCCACCAGGCGAATTTGCGATAGCACAAGCGCGCGTGCAGCGTGATTTTATTGCCGGCGTTTTCTGGAATCGACATGCGGTAGTGCACGGTGTCGGCTGCTCCTGGAGGAATAAGCCGCACATAGACCACAGCCCGCGTAGCCCACGCGTTGCGTTTATTGATGGGGTTGCCGTGCGCATCGATCTGCAACGAGCGATAGAAGTGCGCGCCTTTTTCCACTGGACCTTTGCCATCGCCCTCGACCATGCCGCTCCAGAAGATAGTCTGGCCTTTGTCGTCCGTGCCCTTCAGTTCAAGCCACGTGTCATAGGCATCGACCGTGCCGCCGGGAAAAAAATGTCCAACCTTCTTCGTGCGGACGACTACATCCACGCGGACGGTATCACCGCGGCGCAACGCCGGCTGCACGCGGTTCAACGGCGCAGTGACTGGCGCAACTTCGCCGCCCATGCCGGGAGTGATTTTGGTCTCCGCCTCTTCGCCTACGGCAAATGTTGTGGCCAGTTCCGATTGAGTTGTTGCGCCAGTTTTCAAGGGCGCTTGCGCGGGAGACAAAGCAAAGATATCTACCGTGAGAGCTCCGCTCTTCAGAAATCCCTCGGTGAGCTTCAGCTGGGCAGCATCTTCATTCGCCGTGGGCAGAGCGGTGTTCGCTCCGGGAAAACGATGCGAGTGTACGAAGCCATTGATGTTGCCAGCATCTTTCGAAGCCTCCGCCGGCATGTGGCAATCGGCGCACTGCTGCGGCTTGGGCGGGTAGTAGAACGACCGCGCACCTTGCCCGGAAACTCCGCTGGCCTGCCAATTATCGTATTCATTAAAGCCGCGGAACCAGCGGTAGTGATTCACCGGAACGTCGAGATGGACCTTGTGGCAGGTGGAGCAGAATTCGGCGGTCTGCGTTTTCATGAACGGTTTGAGAAATACCCGCCGATGTGGCTCGGGATTCAGCCGGATCAGGAAATCATGCAGGGCGCGCGCCACGGGATTTTGCGTGGCGGCCAATTCGTGCAACTTGGGATATTCAAGATAAAAATCCGCCTGCCCCATCGTGCTTTTTACGTCAGCGATGGAGTGGCACATCATGCAACCGAGCCCAGCCTGCGATTCCGGACGGTGCACGATCTGCTTGATCGGAGTATCCATCAGTCCGCTGTAGAGCACGGCGGGGTCGTGGCATCCGCCGCACCATTTGGAAGGCTTGGTGCCGACCGTGTCCTGCATGTACTCGATCGCCTTGCGGTACCACTGATTGTTGAATGAAGAAAAATGGTGCGCGGAACTGAACCACTGGTTATAGATATCTTCGTGGCAGCGCTTGCAGGAGTCAGACTCCATGAAAAACTTGCTGGGAATTTTCTGCTTGCCATAAACCTGGGCGGAACTAGGAAAGAACGAGCCCTCGGGCCCATCGCCTTCGCCGTTCATGTTGTCGGGCGGCATCGTGGGATTCTGGATGCGGACACGCGTCTGCCAGCTTCCGCGGACGTAGCGCGCGCCGTAGCCAATTCCTGAAAGCAGTAAGAGACAAACTGCTGCGCGCAGGGCCGCCGCCCTTGCGCTCGCCGACAGCCAGCCGAACCTTCCAAGCTTGTCGGCGATCAGAAGACCGACTCCAGCAAGAGCAATCAGGATGTGCAGATAGAGCCACTTCCATTCCGTGCGTGGAGTGCCGGTCTTGATGAGAATAAGTCCTAGAACCGCTCCAGCCGCGATGAGCAACCAACCGGTCCGCGCGATGAAGCTTCCGTTTCGCAGAAGACGAAAAAGCGCGGGGATCAGCAGAATTGCTGCGATTACGCCAGCCAAGGCGTGCAGCAGCACCACAACGGCGTAGAAAATATTCGGTTGGGGGAAGGTATAGAGGTAGGCGGCCGAGATCACAAGCAAGGGCAGCAGCCAGGACAATGCCCGACGTACGACACTTTCTGATGGTGAGCTTTCAAGCATTCGGAAAAGAGTCAGGCGCCTACGGAACGGATTTCAGCCCGCAGTGCGTGAACCGCGTGCGAATTAACTTACTGAGATGGAAGAGCGGTGGAAATAATACAAAGATACTACCGCGAAACTTAGGACATTTTCCACGCCAGTGGCGGAACCCTCCACGCGCCGCATTCTTTCTCTAGTGCAGCGGCGACGGACAACACTTGCTCTTCTTGCCACGGCTGGCCAACGATCTGCACGCCGATGGGCAAGCCTTCGGATGAGCTGCCCACGGGAACTACCGCGGCAGGGTTGCCTAACAAGTTAAAGAACTCTGTATAACTCCAGGCGTCGAGATAGTGGACGGTCTTGTCTCCAATCTGCCAACTGCGCTCGCCGTGGCGGAAGGCCGGGATGGCTGCCGCAGGACACAAGAGGATAGGATACTGCTCCATTTGCGCGAGAAACGGCGCGCGGAGAATGTCGCGCCGGATCCAAGCATCGAGCAGGGTCTCGGCGGTGAGAGCCGGCTCGGCTGCGGACCATTCCAAAAACTGCCTCAAGATAGGACTGAGATCAGACTCGCGGCCCTTGAACATCGGTTTGATGAGCATACCGCCGGCAACGACGAAATACTTCCACCACAGTTGGCGCGCTTCTTCGAGCCCTTCCGGCCGAAACAGGTCCACTTGAAAACCCGCGCTGCGCAAGGCTTCTGCCGCAGTGCGAACAGTTGCGCGGGTTTCCGCGGTGACCGGGGTACGCCCATCGTCTTCGAAATAACCAACTCTCACCTCCCTGGTTTCGTCTTCACTTGGCCAGCGCAGCGGCACCGGCGCCGCATTGGTATCGCCAACGTCCGGACCTTGCATCGCCTCGAAAATAATTTTCAGGTCGGCAACGGTGCGCGCCATAGGCCCTACGACGCCGATCGATGCAAATGGACCCGCGGATACGGGAAAATGTCCGGTCGAGGGAATACGGCCCGGCGTCGGCTTCAGGCCGCAGATGCCGCTGAAGTGAGCGGGGACGCGAATTGAGCCGCCACCATCGCTACCTACGCCGCCAGCAGACATCCCTGCGGCAATCGCGGCCGCTTCGCCGCCACTTGAGCCGCCTGGAGTGCGCTCCAGACCCCATGGGCTGTTAGTGCGGCCATAAAGGAGATTGTCGGTTTCCCAGGCCATCAGAAGTTCCGGGGCGTTGGTTGTACCCAAGAGGATTGCGCCGGCAGCCTTCAGGCGCGTCACAAGCGGAGCATCCCGCCGCGCTAGAAATCCTGCGCGCAAGCGAGTTCCGGCCTCGCAGCGCAGCCCTGCTACGCTCATGGAACTCTTGATGCTGATGGGAACGCCGTGCAGCGGGCGGAGCGGCTCGTGGTTCATCACGCTGGACTCCGCATCCTTAGCGGATTGCCGGGCCCGTTCCGCATCAACTTGCACAAATGCGTTTAGTTTTGAATTCAGTCTCTCGATCTGCGCCAGATGAGCGTTGACTAGTTCTACCGGGGAGATTTTCTTCTTCCGAATCTGCTCGGCCATCGAGACAGCGGGAATGAAAGTCAGGTCGTTCATTAAGTTTTCTCTCCGGCTGCGCGATCGAGCATTCGCTTCTCATCTCCGGTGAGGGACCGGCATCCACCCTTCGCGAGATTTCCCAGTAGTAGCGGGCCAACGGCCACGCGCACCAGCCGCAGCACCTCGACGCCCATCGCCTCCAGCATGCGCCGAATCTGGCGATTCTTTCCCTCATCCAGAATAATTTCGAGCCAGCAGTTTTTCTGCCCCGCCCGCAAGCGACGAGCTTGCTTCACCCGCAGCACTTCACCGTTTTTGGCTCGCACACCCCGAACCAGCGCCTGGATAAACTCCTCATCCGCGACGGCCCCCACTTGCACATGGTAAGTCTTGTCCAGATGCGTTTCTGGCGCGGTGATGCGCGCGGCCCACTCGGAATCGTTAGTCAGCAGTAACAGGCCCTCGCTGGCTTTGTCCAATCGGCCAACTGGAGCGACCCAAGGCAAGTTCTTGTCTGACAGGCTCGTTATCTGAGCAGAACATGTGCTCAACATTGCGTACACCGTCTGGCGCCCTTTTTCGTCTGACGCCGTCGTTACTAAGCCGCGTGGCTTGTTCAGCATGAGATAGATTCTGTTCTGCGGCTCTACCACTTTCTTATAGACCGCAATCTGATCGTGCTTCACGGAAACAGGCGCCTCCGGATTGCGCAGGATTTTTCCGTTCAGGCTTACGCGCCCTGCGCGAATCAACTCTGCCGCGTTCGCCCGAGAACAGTAGCCAAGCTTCGACAACGCTCGCGCCAGGCCGACCTGCCGGGTTGGGGTTTTGGCGACCACGCATTCATGCTAACCGAGGACTCGATGAATCACGAGGGCGGGCCTTGGTTTTCGGACTTCGGAATGCACGATCCCAGTCCGCTTGGTACGATATGGTCGCAGCGCGGCTGTTTAAAAGGAGAAGCCATGGCCCATCAACATCCTCCGCGATTTCTGAAAATTGTGGACGACGCCAAAACGCGCGTGCGCGAAACCAATGTCGACGCGGTGAAGGCGAGGATGGATCGCGGCGAGAAATTCATGCTCGTCGATGTCCGCGAGGAAAGTGAATTCGACAAAGACCATCTTCCCGGCGCTATTCATCTGGGCAAAGGCATCATTGAACGCGACATCGAAGCGCGTGTGCCTGAACTCAACACGGAAATGATCCTGTATTGCGGCGGAGGTTTCCGCTCGGCACTGGCGGCCGACAACCTGCAGAAGATGGGCTACACCAACGTGATTTCGATGGATGGCGGGATTCGCGACTGGCGGGAAAAGGGATATCCGCTAACGAAAGGCAATTCGTAGTTTTCAGTTTCTAGTCTTCGTTGTCCGCGTACCGCGCGGAACGAATCGCAGCCAATGGCTGCCGCGTCCGGCATCAGGCACCTTCTCCCCCGCGTTCTCTATAGCAATGCGGGCCCTACATTTGCGTGACGGGAGCGATACGTTTATGGTGATATCCACTCTTGGTGAACCCGGCATCGCCGGACGGTGCACGTGCGGACTATTAGCGTTCAAACACAATCGCGATTGAATCGCCACACTTTCTTGGTAAGCGCCAGCTCTACCCACTTATGAATGGTCGCATCTTTTTCTGGTCGCTCACGTCGGCTCTCGCCGGATTTCTTTTCGGTTTCGATACAGTCGTTATTTCCGGCGCCGAAAAAACAATTCAGTCGCTTTGGGGTCTGAGTCCCGGACTGCACGGCATTGCCATGGCCTCGGCCCTTTACGGCACCGTCGTTGGTTCACTGCTCGGTGGCTGGCCGGCTGACCGATTCGGACGCAAAGCCACACTGCTTTGGATCGGCGTTCTTTACCTTGTCGGTGCGGTGGGCTCAGGTCTAGCGCCAAACGTTGGCACTTTCATCGTCGCACGCGTCATAGGCGGGTTGGGCATCGGCATCTCTACCGTGGTTGCCCCAATGTACATCTCGGAGATCGCACCGCCTAAGTATCGCGGTCGACTTGCCGGCATGTTCCAGTTCAACATTGTTTTTGGCATCCTGATCGCTTTCGTCTCGAACGCGCTGCTCGCAGGCATCGGCGAGAACGCTTGGCGCTGGATGCTGGGTGTGGCCGCGTTTCCGTCGTTGCTCTACGCTGTGTTCTGCTTTGGCCTTCCCGAAAGCCCACGTTGGCTGCTAAGCAGGAAGGGAGATCGCCAAGCCGCCCTGGAGGTCCTGCAACGCATTGAACCTGAAGCTTCGAAAGCCGAGATTGCAGGCGAGGCGGACCAAATCATGTCCGCATCGTCGGCGGAAGGACCCTCCGGACACTTCTGGACGAGACGCCTTCGCAAACCGATCATGCTCGCCATCTTGATCGCCTTCTTCAACCAACTCTCCGGCATCAATGCGATTTTGTACTTCGCGCCCCGCATATTTGAACTTACCGGCCTCGGTACAAAAGCCGCCCTATTGCAATCCATCGGTATTGGCGTCACCAATCTCGTTTTCACCTTTGTCGGCCTCTGGCTGATTGACCGGCTGGGCCGACGTACCCTTCTCTATATTGGCTCGTTCGGCTACATCGCTTCCCTTGGTCTCGTCGCCTGGGCGTTCTTTACGGAGCATCTTGCGCTCGTGCCAATTTGTATCTTCGCCTTCATCGCTGCGCACTCGATTGGGCAAGGAGCGGTCATCTGGGTTTTCATCTCCGAGATATTCCCCAATCGTCATCGTGCGGAAGGACAGACGCTCGGCAGCTTCACGCATTGGATCTTCGCCGCCTTGCTCACAACTTTCTTCCCGAAGATGGTCTCCGCCTTCCCACCCGGTTACGTTTTTTCGTTTTTCGCCGGCATGATGGTTCTCCAGCTCATTTGGGTGAAGACGCTGGTTCCGGAGACGAAGGGTGTGCCGTTGGAGCAAATCCAGAAACAACTGGGCATCGAATAGGGTACGATTTGTACTCCTCCGCCGGGGCTATGCGCTCAGCGTTACCGTAGGACCGGAAGCGCAACTTTCTGCTGAATTCCCGCGCCCTCGACGACGGTGTAAATGAAATCCGCCGGCACATTCCGCAGAATTTCCGTTTCACCATTCGGCCAGCGAATACTTATTTCGGACATCTTATCGTTTGTACCCAGTCCAAAGTGCAGCCGCAAATCATTCTGAGAAAGATAACTGGAGCCGCCGCGCACTTCACTGAACTGCACCAGAGTGCCAGCCTTCACCGTCACTCGTGTGCCAATCGCGGCTTTGTTGCTTTTCATGCCCACCAGCTTGAAGAGTGCGCGGTGATTCGCGCTGTCGCTATGATTCAACAGCAGAGACGGCGGCTCACCCACGTTAAGCACCACAATGTCGACATTGCCATCGTTGTTGATGTCACCAAATGCCGCACCCCGCCTCGATTGCGGCGGCATGTTGGCCAACGCCTGGGAAACATCGTCAAAGGTTCCGTCGCGATGATTGCGGAAAAGCAGCATCGGCTGCCGGTAGGGCGTGCCGCCGGGAATCGCATCCACCTGGGGATAGACGTGGCCACAGTCCACGAATAAATCCAGCCAGCCGTCGTTGTCCATGTCGAAGAACGAGGTGCCCCAACACACGAAAGGGTAAGTCGGCTTCATCAATTTAGCGCGCACACTCACATCCGCGAAATTTTCCTTGTCGAGGTTGTGATACAAGGTCGAGCCCTGCTCAACAAAATTGGTCACAATCATCGACAAACGGCCTTCGTGCAGATAATCGCCCCAGTCCACACCCATCGAACCTTGCTCCATGCCGTCGCCACTCAGCGCGACTCCGGCGAGCAGGCCAACATCTTCAAACGTCCCGTCATGCTTGTTGTGATACAGAAAATTCGGGCCGGCATCGTTCGCGACATAAAGGTCGGGCCAGCCGTCGTTGTCGTAGTCGCCCCAGGTCGCTCCCAATCCGTAGTAATGATGCGGATCGTCGACGCCAGCCTTCTTCGAAACTTCTTCGAAGGTGCCATCGCCCTTGTTATGAAAGAGTAAATCCGATTCGCCGGGCATGCCCCATGGCCCGCACTGCACCAGCGTTCCCTTGAAGCGGCAGAATCGCGGATCGTTGCCGAACTGCGGCAAGTCGTTCATATCGACGTGGACATAGCGCGAGACAAAAAGATCGACCTTGCCGTCACGATCGTAGTCGGCCCAGGCAGCACCGGTGCTGAATCCACCTGCGCCCACGCCCGCCTTGTCCGTGACATCCTCAAACTTGCAGTTACCCAGATTGTGATAGAGAACGTTGCCGCCATAGCCCGTGACGTAAATATCTTGTAGGCCGTCGTTGTCGTAATCGGCCACGGCCACGCCCATGCCCCAACCCTTGCGCGTGAGGCCCGCGGACTTGGTGATGTCGGTGAACTTGAGATCGTTATTCTTGGGATCAGTATCCTGATGATAAAGCGTGATCATCGGATCACCGCCTTGGCGATAGCGCTCCACCGTCGATCCGTTGACGGTAATGATGTCGAGCTTGCCATCGTTGTCGCAGTCGATCAAACCCACCCCGCCGCTCATGGATTCGGTGATGAACTTCTTATCGGGAGAAGAAATGTGCGGGACGACAAGGCCGGCCTTCTGTGCGATATCTTCAAACTGCGGGAGGGGGATTTGTGTGCCTTGCTCTTGGGCTTGTGGTACCGGCACCGCAGGCTCAGAACGAGCGGCTTGTACAAACAGCAACGGGGCTAGGAGCAGTCCCGTCCACAAGGGAAGCAATGTTGGCATGGGCAGGAGATCGATTATACAGTGCGGATTCGGCGGTGACGGAATCGAGAAAACATAACGGAGCGATGCAAACTGTCGTGTTTCGGGAAGAATAAGGCTCTAATGTGGATATTGCGGTACTCATTTCGTTTAGACTGATAGCACGCTTCCAACGGGGAAATATGGGGAACAGACGCTTTCGACATTGTCTGGTGGGCGCTGCGCTGCTACTGTGCGCGACTTTTGTGGCGATGTGCCAAGCGCTGCCTCAACAGCTTGTCGCTGGTGGCACCTCGAATTCCGTTCCGAATACGTCCCTGACGGTTGAGCAAGTAGTCAAAAAACTGCAGGAAAGGAACGCGGAGCGGGCTGCCGCGTTAGATCAGTACAAAGCAACACGAGTCTATCGAATGCAGTATCGCGGTTTCCCGAGCGATCGCGATGCAGAGATGGTGGTCAATGTGGACTATCATGCTCCGAATTCCAAGGAGTTCAGCGTGGTGTCGCAGACTGGTTCCAAGTTCATCATCGAGCACGTTTTCAATAGACTCCTGGAGAGCGAGCAAGAAGCAGCCAACGAAGAGAACCGCAAGCACACAGCGCTGAGCACGGAAAACTATGATTTCGCGTTGGCTGGCTACGAATCTGCACCGGATGGCGGGCAATACGTTCTAACCCTGCTCCCCAAGACGAAGAACAAGTTTCTCTATCGCGGAAAAATATGGATTGACGCGAAAGACTTCGCGGTGGTGCGGATCAAAGGAGAGCCGGGGAAAAATCCATCGTTCTTTATCAAGAAAACCGACATCGAACACAACTACTTGAAAGTGAATGGATTCTGGCTCCCGGCCGAGAACCGCACGGAAAGCGTGATACGCCTCGGCGGGGTGGCCATGCTGTCCATCGAATACAAAGATTACAGAGTTACAAGGGCAACGCCGCTTCCGGGTGTGGAAAATCGTGTCGGCGCGTTGAAATCCCCGGGAACCGGGGCAGTGCGCTGATTTGGATTAACGTCCATCCGGCCTAGCATTGGACCCAACTCGATTCAATAAAGATCACCGTGCCAGCGGCAGTCTCCGCAGCGGCTGCGTGTTGGACGGAAAGTGATGCTGCGCTCTTGTAACGCACGCAACTCAGGATCTTTGATTTCGTTCTTCGGAAGCACCTGGGGCCCCGGCAGAAAGAAGCAAGCTGAGGCACAAGCACAAAGGACTAATTCTCCGCATACACGGGGCCAGCATTGCGGTTGGGCGGATCGGAGATTGCACGGATATACGATATCAGCGCCTGAATGTCAGACTTGCTGAGAGTGTTGCCCCAGGCCGGCATGAGCGCCGACTTATTGAGCGCAGGACCGCCATGACTGATGATGGCAGTGAGATCGGCATCACTGATTTTGTTCAGCGTATCGCCCTCGGTGAAAGGATGCGGCTTGATTTCGAGATTATCAAAGTTCGACAACCGCTCGACGGTCGACTCGGGATTGTGGCACCGGTCGCAATACTGATCGCTGAGCTGGCGCCCCAGAGTCTGCTGATAACCGAGGGCGATCTCTTCGATTCTCAGGTCGACTTTCTTTCGCGCTTTGTCGATGGTGGACGCGGTGAGTTGGTAGCGGCCCGCCATGCCGCCGAGCGTAACGTTGGTCGTGACCTGGCCGCTGGAATCTGTAAGGCCATTGGCCGGATCGAAGGTTACTCCTGGCGCGGCGCTGAATTCGACAAGCGCGCCGGGGACGGCAGTGCCTTGCTCATCATTCACCTGCACGACCAGGGGTTGCGGCAGCGACGCACCTGTTTGCGCCGTCTGCTTTCCCCCGCTGGATTCGACGATGGCCGCACCAAATGCGGTCGGCTTGGGCGGCGGCGCGGACGCGGTCCTGTGCGAACAGGATATGGCCAGCGACATTACGAGCACGACGGCAAATAAAGTGTTGGTGGTCAACGAGTGGCGAATCATTTCTTTGCCACCTCCGATTTGCCTCCGCCTTTTTGCGAGATAAGGAACGCGGTCAGAGCGCGGGCATCTTCGTCGCTCATGGCGCGGTTGGGTTCCGCCGTGCCGGGGCGCAAGGCTTGCGGATTCTTCATCCACTCGAAGATCCACGCAGCAGTGAGGCGCGAACCTACATTCGTCAGGGTCGGGCCGATGTAACCCTTGTCGGTCTTGGTATCCACGATGTGGCATCCCTGGCAGGCATACTTGCCGTAGAAGAGCTGTTTGCCCAGCTCAACCTGGCCTTGCGGATAGCCGCTCAGCGGCATGGAATCGCGGTCGATCGCCGGATTCTGGTACACGGTCATGATGTAGTCCGTGAGTTCGTTGGCCTCCGTGTCGGTGAGGTTGAATCTTGGCATACGACGAACCAACGCGGGCCGCAGCGTGTTGGGGTTCTTCAAGAACTCCACCAGCCACTCGCGCTGCACCGAACTGCCTTCCCAGGTGAGATCGGGCGCCATGTCGCCGCCGTGGCCATTGATGCGATGGCAACTGAAGCAGGCCAGATCGGTCATCAGCTTTCCGGCTTTGCCCGCGGGCTGGTAGTCCGACTCCAGCTTCGCCGCCACCGTCAATGATGGAGGCAGGGTGGCGGCACGGTCGTTGAGCGCAAGCAGAGCAGTGGCGAGTGAATCTATCTGCGCCGGGGTGAAGCTGTACTGCGGCATCTTCAGAGCTTGTCCAAACCAGCGCGGCTGCTTGATCTTGGCCGCGACGTAATCGGGAAGCGTGTGCTGCATGCCCGGGAGGAACACCAGCTGAGTGATCGGCTTGCTTCCGATGCGGCTGAGTTCGGGCGCAAAGTTTTCCGGCTTCTTGATGCCACCGATCTCATGACAAGAGGCACAGCCGTAGTCGGAAACCAGGCGCTTGCCGTGTGCGATCTGCTCAGGAGTCGCAGCTTCGAGATGGACGTTCGCGAGCAGATCGGAATCGGTTTTGGCCAGCAGGAATCCGGTGAAAGTCGCGACTTGAGGATCGTTGAAGCGGTAGTGCGGCATCGCGGTTTCTGGGTCGTAATCACGCGGATTGCGTAGCCACGCCTGCAACCACTCGGGCCTCACTTTGCTGCCAATGCGAGTCAACTCGGGGCCTAGATCGCCACCAACCAGATTGCCAGCGGCATTTTGTACCGCGTGGCATGACGCGCAGAAGGATTCTCCGTACAAGCTGGCGCCCGCCGTGGGATCAGTCGGTGCCTTCGCCGTAAGCGTGGCAGTGTCTCCGGGCAGCGGAGTACTGTTCGCAATCAAGAACGCGGATATATCCCGCACATCGTCATCGCTCAACTTGAAATTCGGCATCGTCGCCGTGCTCGCGTAGGCTTGCGGATCCTTCAACCAGGCATAAATCCACTCGCGCGTGGTCTTGTCGGCGATGTGCTCGAGAGACGGCGGATCGTCGGTTGGCTTCATGGTCGTGGCATCGGGCAGTTTCACTGTGTGGCAGCGAACGCAGCCGTAGCGGGAAAGCAGATGCCGGCCTTGATTCAGTTGAGGCACGCCCGGGAGCGGCCCGCGATGGCATTCGCCGCACGACGACTCGATGTATTTCGCCGGCAGAATCGGCTGCTCCCACGCCAGCGTGCTGTTGTGCGCTTCGGCTACCGTAGTGGCGGCGCCCTGCCCGCGATGGCAGACGGTGCATCCGAATTGGTCGAGCTTATGTGGAATCACGGGATGCGGGCGGAATGGCTGCACGTTCACGTCGGCGAGGCTGGCTTCTTTCAAACCAACGTGGCAACTGGTACAGCGGTCGACCACGCCGAGGTCGGGCAGCCAGATCTGCTGAATCCCTCCCTGAAAATGGCGTTGCAGAGTGACCGCATCGCTGCGGTTGCGAATCATCTTCAAATAGCCGTGCTGATAATGACGCCATTCGCTGAAGTAGTTTTTCGCGGGGGCGATGGCGAGCGAAACCAGAAACACCAGGCTGACCACACCGAAGGCGCGAACGCTGTCCCCGAACAGCTTCTGCCACAGCGATTTGAGTTTCTCTTTCATGAGCGCACTAAGACCCTTGCCACGGCCACACCCAGGACCATCCCGGCCCGCGAAAAAATGTGCCGATGGCGGTCAATACCACCAGCTCAAACAAGAACCATGTCATCACCCAATAGGAGAGCGGCCTGGCCGCCAGATAGCGGCGGAAAGCCGAGGGCGACTGCGGAGAACTCTGCGCCGCCAGGAGCATCACAGCGGCCATGATCAACGTCGGGACAAGGGCCGCGTACACCTTGAAAAACAAAAGGAACAACGACAGGGCGATTGCGACGAAATAGAAGACTCGTAGCCTCCTTAAGCGATCCTTCAAGAAGAGTCCTTCCGCTTCGATGTTGACCTTGAAGTACGGAATAACAACCAGCGCCATCACCACCAGCCCCGGAGCCAGCACACCTGCGACGACCGGCGGGAAGTAGTGCAGCATTTCCTGCAGCCCGAGAAAATACCAGGGAGCCTTCGCCGGGTTGGGGGTGTGAGAAGGATCTGCCAGTCCTTCGAGCGGCGCATTGAACACGAGTGCAATCCATACCAGTGCAATGGCAAGCACTTGAATGGCGACGACTGCACGAAACAGTACCTCGGGGAAACTCTGTACCTGTTCTTCGTCGGCGGTCTTCACCTGCGCCGAAGTGCGGCGGGTGATGAAAACGATACGACGCGGAGATTTCTTCGCGTTGGAGTCAATGCCCGCTGTGAAGTCTTTGGAGTCGGCCATGATTATTGCGCCTCCTTCGCGGTTGTGGCGACCGCGGAAGCATTCGCCCGCAGCGTCGCCGGTTCGCTGGCGTGCGAGTAGAGGCCGCCGTCTTTGCGGATGCGCCAGAAGTGGATAGCAACGAAGAACATCGCCGTCAACGGAAGAATCATGCAGTGCAGCACATAAAAGCGCAGCAGCGCGTTGGCGTTGACCGCGTGCCCGCCGAGCAGCAGGAAATGAATCTTGTCGCCCATGACCGGGACCGCAGACGCGATATTCGATCCGACCGTAATTGCCCAGTAGGCCAGTTGGTCCCAGGGAAGCAAGTAGCCGGTGTAGCTGAGCAGCAGCGTCATTAGCAAAAGCACCACACCAATCACCCAGTTGAACTCGCGTGGAGTGCGGTAAGCGCCGCGATAAAAAACCTTGAACATATGCGCAAAGACCAGGAAAACCATGGCGTGCGCCGACCAGCGATGCAAATTGCGCAGAAACAGTCCGGACGAGACCACGAACTGCAAATCCTTCGTGTCGGCGTAAGCCTGCGGCGCGGATGGGTGATAGTAGAGCATCAAAGGGATTCCGGTCGCGACCAAAATAAGAAAAGTTCCCAGCGTCAGCGTGCCCAAATACCAAGTCCCGCTAAAGCTGAGCATCCGCGTGCGCACCTTGGTGGAGAACAGGTGGAGGAACACGTTCTGCTGGATGGCCAGCGCGCGATGGAGTGTGCTTGAACCGGCGCCGCTGCGGAAGATCGAGCGCCACACCCGCGTGCCCCGCAAATCTTCGAAGTACTGGTCGAATGTTTTCGCCATGCTCAGACCCTCAAGAAGGAATCCCGCTGCAGCGGAGGAACGTCGGTGGAGCGGTCCACCAGAAGATCTCCGTCGTCGTTGAGCCAGACGCGCTTCCACGGCAGGGGCCTGGGTGCGGGGCCTTCAATCTTGACCCCGTAGCGCGTGAACTTGCTGCCATGGCACGGGCAGGCGATGATGCCCAGTTCCGGTTTCCATGCCGTGAGGCAGCCCAGATGCGTGCACACCGCGCTCAGCGCGAAGTAACCCTCCTGTGAATGGATGAGGTAGATACCGGTATTAACGTCGAGGGTGACCGAATCGAGCGGATAACGGTCCGGGTTGCCTGCGTTGACGATCGGCGAAGGCTCGTAGAGCACATTCGGCGATAGAAATTGATAGGCGAAGGCGGCCGTACCCGCGGCAGCGATACTCAAGGAGCCCAGTCCCAGCTTCGCGAAGAATTGCCTGCGGTCGACGTTGTCGTTCGGTAAAACAGGGGTCGTCTTGTTTTCCTCTGCCATAGCTACCTCGAGGTTCCTGCTGTTGCCGCCGGCGTCCGCAGACCGGCACCGATCGCCTCCACGGAGATCAAACCTGTTGGTTCCGCGGGAAGCAGGTTGTACGACTCCATGGTGATCGTGCCGACCGGACAGCGCATGGCGCAGAGGCCGCAGCGGATGCAGCGCGTCTCATCCTTCAGCATGGCGGCACCGGTTACGATGCCCAGTTCATCGGCCGCTACTTCGTCGAATTCCACGCCGAAGCATTCCTGGTTGTCGCGGATGTACTGCACAGTCTGGGGTTCGAAATCGATGCGATCGAGCGAAACCAGCTCCAGACATTTCTCCGGACAAACATCCACGCAGCCCCCGCACAGAATGCACATGCTCCCGTCTTCCGGCGTGCCTTCGAAAATCGTGTTCACCCAGCAGTGCAGGCAGCGTTGCGCTTCCGCTATCGCTTCAGGAGCGTCGTAGCCAACTTCCACTTCAGTTACGCCGGTCCTTCGCTCGAGGGGAAGCATCGGCACCGGCTGGCGGTTGATGTCCAGATAGTCCAGCGGCATGCTGTGCCGCTTTAATACTTCGACTTCGATGATGGGCTCGGGATGTTTATTTTTGCGGAGGTATTCGTCGATTCCGACCGAGGCGCGTTTGCCATCGCCTACGCTGTCGATAATCAGGCGTGGGCCGAAGACGCAATCGCCGCCGGCGAAGATTCCAGCAGCCGAAGTCATCAGCGTTTCTGGATTGACGGCGATCAGGCCGCGGGGAGAGAGTTCGATCTTATCTTCGAGCGTGAGGAAGTCGAGGCGCGGGGCCTGGCCGATGGCCATGATGACGGTGTCGCACTCGATCTGGCTTTCGCTGCCCTCGAAGAACGCCGGATTGAAGCGTTTGTTCTGATCGAAAACCCATTTTGTTTTGAGCGTTTCGAGTGCAATCACCTTGCCATCTTTGCCCACCATCCGTTTGGGGCCAAGACCCGGGTGCATGCGGATGCCTTCTTGTTCGGCTTCCTCAATCTCTTCAAGGGCGGCTGGCATTTCTTCGCGGCGCTCCAGGCAGACGAGATTCACCTCGCGAGCGCCCATGCGCAGGGCGGAAAGAGAAATGTCGACCATCTCTCGCGTCGCGACGGCGGTCATGTTTTCCGCGGAAGGCTCCGCATCCTGTACTCCGCCAGCATGTTGACGCACTACTTCGCGAGCAGCGGAGCGCGCCACGTCCATGGCCACGTTGCCGCCCCCGATCACGATCACTTTCTTGCCAATTGTAAATTTGTAGCCGAGGTTTACATTGAGCAGAAAGTCGATGCCCTTGTGTACGCCATCGAGATCGACTCCGGGAATGCTGAGATCGCGGCTGCGATGCGCGCCCACAGCGATGAGCACGGCGTCAAATCCCTGGCGGCGCAGATCGGAGATCGTAAAGTCGCGGCCAGCCGCGTGATTCAACTTCAGAGTGATGTCGCCAGTTTCAAGGATCTCGCGCACTTGCGCTTCGACCACATCGCGCGGCAGGCGATATTCGGGGATTCCAAGGTACAGCATTCCGCCCGCCACCGGCGCGGCTTCGAAAATCGTCACCCCGTATCCCATGAGTGCAAGATCGTGCGCGGCCGACAGTCCCACCGGGCCGCCACCGACCACGGCCACCTTGTAAGGAAGCTTCTTCTGTCCCCGCCCTTCATTGACGTGAATGGGATGTTTCGACTCAGGCCCGAACTGCTCGGTGAGAAAACGCTTGAGAGCGCGAATGGAAATGGGCCGGTCAATCTCGCCCCGGCGGCAGGCGGTTTCGCACGGATGTGCACACACTCTCCCGCAGATGCTGGCGAGCGGATTGGGGTCGCGCGCAATGCGATAAGCCTCTTCGAAGCGGCCCTCGGCAATCAGGCCGACATAGCGTCCGGCGTTGGTGTGCGCTGGACACGCCATCATGCAAGGGAAGTTCGTATTCAGCCAATCCCCGTCCACCTTTTTGTTCTTGTATCGCTTCAGCATGATTGGCGATTCGTACAGTTCTTACAGAAAGTTTGTACGCGAACGAATTGAAGAACGGAGGTCTGAGGCCACCCTCCCTCAGTGACCTACGGTGGCTAATTTGATCAACGTGAAATCCGCCGTGGTAGCGCCCGAAACAGTGACCGGTTTGGACTGGCCCTTCGCACCTTCATTCCATGCGGTCACGGTGTAACTCCCATCGGGGACATTCTCGATTTTGTAGGTCCCGGATTTGTCGGTTTGTGCGAAGTAGGGAGTCGGCGAGACAATGATGTGCGCCTCCATCTCAGGATGCACGTAGCACATCAACGGAATCGCGCCGGGATTATCGAATTTGAATTCGCGCTTTTCTCCCTTCGGCCAAGTGCCCATGTTGTGTGCCAACCTCTTGTTGCCTCCGACCGAACTCCACGCGACGTTATGCGCAACGGTGTCGCTGTTCTGGAAGTCCACGGTGGTACCTTGCTGCACAACGAGAACGCTCGGTTGAAATAAAAGATTCTTCTGATCCATCAGGGCGTGCGCGGTGGGCGCTGGAAAGGTTTTCCCGGGAATGGCTTCAATGTAGACTACCGATTCACCGGAAACACCTGACACTTTGCCGCTGATCGTGCCAGCATTCGCCGCGGCGGTAAAGGTCAAGGTCACAACGAGTGCCACTAGTACTTTCCGCTTCATGATTTCTCCTCGCAATGACGTTTTGTCTGTTGTCACCCAGTTCAATGCGTGACCAGTGGATCCGAGCATATTGCCATGGCAACGGCTCTACCCCACATGTGAGTTTCAAGGACTCTATCATTTTGTCAAGTGTGGGCTGTGACCGTGATCACACCTGAATGTGATCATGGGCAACAAGCTCTGTCGCCAGCTTGGGTTCGCTATAAATGTCGTATGGGCTGATATTGATCGACCGCGCTTGATTTAATGGCGAATCCAGCTCGAACTGGCCCACACGTACGAGGACTTCGTCGAGGCGCTGCCGAATTGAGGTAAAAGCAACACCATCCGAGGTCCCGGGCAAATGCTCTGGGCGGGTCTTTTTTCTGCAAGCCCTCACTGTCGCCATTCAGAGGTACCTTCTGGATCTTCAAATTAGCTTGACAAATCCCAGGCATGGTAAGTATAAGATCGAAATCGAAAGAAATCGTAAGCGACCCGTAACCAGCCGTAAATCGGACGTACAGAATACGATCACATGCGGAGGGCGCCATGCGACTGGCCACCCCAGTTCTTTCCCGGCTTTTGGCAGCATCCTTATTGGCAGCCTGTTCTCTGTTCGTGGCAGCTCAGGGCAGCTACCGGGCGCAACTCCGAGGCGTGGTTTCCGATGCCGCTGGCGCCGTGATGACGAACGTCACGGTCACCATCACTGAGACCGGTACTGGCATCGCCACTCACACCCGCACCGACGATAAGGGCGAATACTTTTTTACCGGACTGCGTCCCTCTACCTATTCGGTGAAAGCCGAGGCCCCCGGATTCCGCACCACGGAGCGCACGAACGTGGTTCTTGCAGTCGACCAGGAATCGTCGCTGAACTTCAAAATGCAACTGGCGGGCGTATCCACTTCCGTGGAAGTCACAACCACCGCGCCGCTGCTCGATACGGGCAACGCAACACTGGGCACGGACGTCACCAGTGAGTACGTGAAGGAACTGCCTCTATTGAACCGCGACTTCTTCGGCTTAACCTTCCTGTCCGGAGGGGTGACGGAGGTGGCCGGGTCAGGCACCCAGGACAACTATCCCTCGGGAACGAATTTCGTTTCCAACGGACAGCGCAATGCGACCGCCGAGGTACGGATAGACGGCGCCCTGATCAGTGCGCCGGAACAAGGCGAGGGCGGAAACTCAAATGTCTACTACGAACCGTTGGTCGAAGGAGTGCAGGAATTCAAAGTTCAGAACAACAGCTTTTCGGCGGAATTCGGTAACAACGGCGGCACCGTGGTCAACATGGTGCTGAAGAGCGGCACCAACGCCTTCCATGGCAGCGGCTGGTACTTCCTCCAGCGCTCGCAACTGGCCGCGCGTGATTTCTTCAATCCTGCTCCCAATCCCAAACCGGATAGCAAGCGCGACCAGGGAGGGTTTACCATCGGCGGCCCCATCCGAAAGAATCGCACCTTCTTCTTCGCCGATTTTGAAAAAGTGCGCAGCAATAGCGCGTTCAGCAGTCTCGCAACCGTACCAACTACCGCAGAGCGAAATGGGGATTTCTCGGCGACGGCTACCAATATTTACGACCCCACACTGCCTTTAGTCGCCTGTGCCTCCGGTTCCTGCAGGCCGCAGGTGCAGTACCAGGGCAACCCGAACATAATTCCCCCAGGCGAAATCGATCCTATCGGCAAGGGCATTCTCAATCTTTATCCGCAACCCAATTTGCCGGGCGAATTTGATAACTACATTTTTAGTGGCACGGCGGATGCCCCGGATTATCAGTTCGATATCAAAGTTGATCACCAGATCAATGACCGGAACCACATCAGCGGACGCTACAGCCGCGGTTCGTCGAATTACTACACTCCCATGATTTTCGGCGACAGCTTCGACAATAACGGATCGGGAGATGGTTTCGCGGGCAGCCCCACGCTGGCACAGAATGGTTCGATCGAATATTCAAGGACGGTGAATTCCCGCATCGTGTGGACGAGCCACTTCGCGATTGACCGGGTACACGAACTAGGGACCTCATCGATTCCTTCGATTTCCAGCTTCAATGCTACGTTGCCTTCTGGTTTCTCCCTGCCAGCCGTGTTGCAGCAGGCCAACGGAATAGATCGGATGCCGGCGTTTTACATGTCCTCTGGCGGTCAAACTGCGCCCTGGACCGACCTTTACGATCAATGCTGCATCAACACCACCTTCGCACATACGCTCTACAGTTATTCTTCTCAGGTCGTGATCTCGAGAGGCTCGCACCTGATGAAGTTTGGCGGCGAGCAGAGACTTTTCTATAACAACTTCTTTCAGCCCTCGGATCCAACCGGCGTCTTCAACTTTACCGACTACGTGACCTCCCCGACTCCGAACAGCGACGTGGACGCGAACGGCAATGCAACCGGAAATCCTTTTGCCAGCACCCTTTTTGGATACGCCGACAATATCAATCCCTTTCCTGCCGAGCCGACTGCGCTCCAAGTTTTGCCGTCAGTCGCGAATCGATCGGCGGAGACCGGCTTCTACTTCCAGGACGACTGGAAAGTTACTTCCAAACTCACGCTCAATCTTGGCCTGCGTTATGAATGGAGCACGCCCTATGACGAGCGCTACAACCGCATCCAGTTCAGCAATTTCACCGCGCCCACGGGAGTGAATTTGGATTTGACCGCAGCCCAGTCCGCCCTGAGTTCTTACGGCATCAATTTTCCTTCCTCCGAGCAGTTAAACGGTACGACGGAGTTTCCCACCTCGAGCATGAGACACGTTCCCGTGTACCGTAACGATGTCGGTCCGCGATTGGGGTTTGCCTATACCTTCGGTTCAAAAACTGTCGTGCGCGGCGGCGCTGGCATCTACTTCGGTATGAGCCCGGCCACGAATTTTCAATATCCCGGAACCGCCTTCAGCAAGACGGCCTCGATGTTCTTTACCAACGATAATTTTGCGACCCAGTCCGCCACGCTGGAAAATCCGTTTCCTGCAGGCTTCACCGGGCCGCAGGGCAAACAGTATGGCCAGTTTGCCGAGTGGGGATACTCGAACAACAACGATCTTGGCACCACCGCGGCGCGCGATGCCGATCTCTACCAGTGGAATGTGGGAATCCAGCGCGAATTGCCCAGCCAGATCGTCCTGGGCGTCGACTATTCCGCGAACCGCAGTACCCACCTGCCGTGGGCTGGCACCAACAACCGAGACTTCATGTCTTCGGCGTTGCTGGCCCAAATCTCGGCTGCCGTCACCCCCACCGATCCGACTTGCCAGGCCGATAGTTGCGTCACTAGCTTTCTCCAGAATCCGGTAACGAATCCGTTCCAGCCGATGTTCACCCAGCCGTGCGCCCCTACCCCTACTTCTCCCTGCTTCAATGAGCCCGATTCGCTCTACAGCACTGGGCAAATCCCGTTGGGATATCTGCTCAATCGTTACCCTCAGTTTACGGGAGATTTTGAAGGCCTGATGCTGGAGGAAGCGTCATCCTGGTACAACTCGATGCAGATCCGCTTCCAGAAGCGAACCACGCACCATGTCAGTTTCGAGGGCAACTACACCGTCTCCAAGTTGACCGATAATTCTTCCGCAGGCCGAAATAATTGGGTCGGATCGCTGGCGAACGGACTTCCGCAACAATTCGACCGGCTGAATTTGGAACATAGTATCAGCGCCAATGACGCACCCCAGCGCCTGGCGGCCGCGGTGGTTGTCACTTTGCCCGTGGGCCGCAATGAATGGATTGGCGGAGGTATGAATCGTGGACTCGATGCTGTCGTGGGAGGCTGGTCGATCGCCACCCTCGTCACGGAACAATCAGGTCAACCGATCGCGATCGGCATGAGCAATCCGCGGCTCGCCAATGGCAGCCAGCGTCCTAACGTCGTCTGTTCCCAACTCAAAACCGGTCTCAGCATGAAAGATGTTGCCACGAATTGGGAGGCGAACTCGGCAGCCGAAGGAAACGGGAACCCGCCGGTTGCCCCGTTTATCAATTCCAACTGCTTCGCCGATCCTGGCGATCAGAATCCGGGCAACGCTCCACGCTATTTTCCCGGCCTGCGAGTCAACGGCATCCATAACTTCGATATGAATCTTTACAAGTCATTCATACCGAAAGAGGGAATGACCATCGATCTCAGAGCCGAGGTTTTCAATCTGCTGAATCATCCGCGCTTTGCCCAGCCCGTTTCCGCCTTTGGAGATCCGGCTTTCGGCACGATTACTTCTGACGCGAATGGTTACTTACCCCGGTACTTCCAGTTCGGATTGAGATTCGAGTTCTAGAATCTAGGGTGTTTACTGCCCTGTATTGACACGCATGGAAGGCTTCTCACGGTTTTTCCTGGAAGCGCTGATAAAGCTCAGGCCGGAAAATTGTATCGATCGTTCCCGTAACCGCGACCGGGAAATCCTTTTCGAAGGGCACGCCTTCGATCCCGTCCACAGTCAAGTGAACCTTGTAACGGGCCGCGTGAGTATACGTGTGCGTTACGGCCATCCCGTCGGTGCGGGTTCCATCGCCGAAGTCCCAGTGACAGGCGAGTGCGGGTACCTGATCTCCCGAAGCTTGCGCCGAAAAGGGCACGGGCTGGCCGACTTCCATCTTCTCGGGAATCTCCACCCTTACAACCGGAGTCGCTGCGGGAATGGAGGTGTCGAGGATTTTTACGATTCGGACGGACTGCGGAGCCAAGGTGAGAGAGAGAGAATTTACATTCTCAGCTATGGGCGCGCCCGTTGTGAAAACGTCGAGCACTTGATTATGACTCGTCCCTAGCCGGAGATCGAAAAGCGTGAACTCATGCTTCCGTTCTTTTTCCGTCCAGTTGAAGACGGCCAGAATCGATTGGCGCTTGCTCTCTCGCAGCAGAAAGATGCTGGGCATTTCATCCTCGGGGGCGTAGCTCATCAGGTCCAGAGGCGTTGCGGCGCGTCCATATCGAGCCATGTTGAGGAGATCACGATTCTGGACCAGAACCATCCGGTCGGCGTCCGCAAACAGAGTGGGCAGATCGTCGCCAATCTCATACAGGCCGCCAGAGATCGCTGATAGAGCAATTGAAACCTTTGCTTCTTCGAATGTTAGCGGCCGCTGTGCGCCATGATTCTGGCTTTCGGCAATGATCTGCCGGGATATCGTAAAAGCGTCGGGATCGGCGATGAAGAAATTCCGGTTCATGTAATAGCGGGATGCGACGCCGGGAGCCGCGTTGCGGCTGGCTTCGAACGAATGCCCCGTGTCGCACGAAATGCGGCCGATATCGACGATGCCGACCGGATTCAGCATTACACTACCGTCCTTGTCAAGAAGCACGCCGTCTCCGACCGCTTCGCGAATGGTCTGCAGTCCAATGCGCTGCGCCTCGAGCGCCGTAGTGTTGGGACGGTAGTAATAACCCTCAATGGCACTGTCGTCCATGAAATCGAGCTTGATGTAGCGAATCCCCCAATCCCTGGTCAGCGTTCGGTAGGTTTCACGCAAGTACTGCTGCGCTTCGGGATTTGTTGTATCGAGCACATAAAGTGGATCCAGATCGGTTTTGGTATCGGGAGCCTCGGTGACGAGGCCGGCATGGATCGGCTCTCCCTTGGCATTGTGCACCAACCAATCTTTGTGATTGGCATAAACCGACGAGCGCTCGGCGACCTCGAATGGCGCAGTCCAGATCCCCGGGGTGAGGCCGAGTCCACGGACCTGGTCTTCGAGTTTCTTCACACCATGAGGGAATTTGTAGGAGACCGGCGAAGTATAGTCGCCGCGCGCGTACTGATAGCCTTCGTCGATATGAAAGAAGTTGAATCCGTCATCTCTCAGGTGTGCGGCGAGGAACTCCGCGTTGGTGAGAGCTGCGCCTTCCGTTATACCGAAGTAGTAAGCCGTCCAGCTCCACCAGCCGATGGGCGTGGGTGCGCTCGTTCTTGAGTGATGAAGAGCGCGGATGACCTCGCCATAGGATTCGAGTTGAGTGTGATAGTCAGACGACAGGCTGGCCATGACCCGCTCAGAAGCCAGAGTTTGGCCTGGATCGAGGGGCAGGCTGAGTTCGATTTGGTCTTCCTTGGGCGAATTCTTAAGCGAATTCTGTTTGGCCAGTTCGGTGGTTCCTGTGGAATCGACCTCGTAGCCCGCAACCCCCCCCAGCTTGTCATCCACATGGAGATGCAGGATGGTGAGCCATCGTTCAGAGGTGAGCGCTCCCAGAAACAGGCTCTGGCGGCTCTGCCGGTTGTAGATAAGTTGGCTGCCCACGGCCAGATGGAGGCCCTCGTTGGCTTGCGCGAGATCACGAATCTCCATGTCCGGCCGGTCTTCGCTGAAACTGTCGGACAGTACGCGGTCCGAGGATGGCGGGCCGTCGAGGTTCACGAAAGGATCCACAGCTTCGAGGACACGGATGCTTTGCACGGTAGTCGGCGCAGCGGTGCTATTTCGAACTTGTACTTCGATCTCCGCGAATGCGGGCCGTGAGTGCAGGCGGATCCGACAGATCAAATCCGGATCGCCGGACCTGCCGCTGTGCGTCGCGGTAAGCTGCGGGCCGGCGTCTAGATCGTCGGCGAAAGACGTGTCTTTCACCTCATGATGCGGGTAACTGTCGGAAGAAATCCAGCGATGGTTGACCTGGGCCGCCACACGGGCGGTGATGGCAACGCGCAGATTTTCCTTGGATCGCAGGGTATAGGTATCGCCCTGGCGATTGATCTCGACCGCGAGCTGCGCATTTTCAATCTTGCCCGAGGCTAGAGCGCCTGCCGGCGAACTTCGGGCTTCTGCAAACGCAAGAGAGGATGCAACTAGAAATCCGAGAATCAGACGGCTCAGCGCTTCAAGGTGCATGGATTTAATCCTTCCACGGAATAATTCCTCGGCCCATCGAACTCCATTGCTGGCGCATGAAAGTGGACAATTCAGCACGGTCCCGAAAGGCTTCTGTGCCCCCCGCTTTGGTTACGGAGTACGCGGCTGCAATATTGGCGAAAGCCAAGCAATCTTCGAGTTTGCCCTCACGCAAGTAGAGATGCATGAAGCCTGCAGCGAAAGTGTCACCGGCGCCGACATCATCCACGAAGCTTACGCGAGGTGGTGCGAGGCTCCACTGCTCATCTCCGGCGCGACAAATGGCTGATCCCGAACCGCACTTGACCACTACGACCTTGGATAGTTTGGCAAGCCGATTGAGCGCTTGTGCAAGATCCGTCGTGCCTACAATCTTTTTCGCCTCACGTTCGTTCGGAAGGAACACGTCGACATATTTCAGAAGATCGTGCAGATCCGATCCCCCCGGTCCCATCCGCCATTGATCTTCCGGATCGTCGTTTGTGTCAAGCGATGTGGTGAGACCGGCTTCCTTCGCCTGCCGAAACAAATTTAGGATCTGTGGCCGCAGAGCGCGGTGCAGAAAAAACGAGGAGAGATGTAGATGACGAGCTGCGAGAACGTAGTTCATGTCGATGTCGGAATACTGCATCTCAAACATGGTTCCCGGATACGTCAACATATACCGATGCCGAGTGTGAGGCAGCACGACCGTGAGCCCGGTAGATAACGTGGATCCTTGCTTCACGTGGGTGGTGTCAACCCCCACGGCGGAGAGTCGCTCTAGCGCCATTTTCCCAAGGGGATCGCTTCCAATCTTAGATACAAAGCCAACCTTTGTGCCCAGCACACACAAATTGTGCGCGAAAATCCCCGAGGAGCTTCCCAAGGTGAATGCCATGTCGCTGGCCAGTAGCTCTCTGTCTGGGGACAGGTGCTCAGGCAGACCGTAGAGGATTAGATCCAAGTTTAGCTCGCCAACAATGCAGACCTCGATCACTGAGTTTTCCTCTCGCCTTTGAAAATGCCAAAGCGTCCTTCGCTTAGGAATGAATGCTGGCCTTGTTCCCAGCAGTGCCGCAGTGCGTCGGCCGAGCGTTTTCGGGAGTCACGGCTCATACCAAAACACTGCGCCCTTCTCAATGGATGGCAGCTTGTAACTGATGCCAGCGTTGCCCACAGTGCCGGTCAGTGGCTGAACTTCTCCGAGAAACGGAAGAAAGAAACCATGGCCGTGGGTTGCGCCAGATATCGTGACTTGAACGTCAGTTTGAGGCGTCTGAACGGGGTTCACGCCACCTTGCAGCCCGGCAAAGTTCGCAAAAAAAACGTGAGGCTTGCCATCAACCCGAGCGATCGATGTAGCAGTCATAGCCGAGGCAACAACGCGAACTGGTGTCTCGGATTTCAAGCTCTCCAAAAACTCGTGTTCGCGATCTACTGCCGCTTGGTCAATGCCTTTTTGCAGTGCCTCGTAGTAATCCCTTCCGGGGCATTTACTAAACTGTATAACATTTCGAGCCATGCCAAGCTGATCGGCATTCTCGCCTGTAATCACCAGCCTCTTACCGGCTTGCGCATATTTGAGGAGCAACGCTCTTTCGTCGTCGCTCATGACCCGCACATCAGGCAGGATCAACGTGGGCCCATGGAATTCTGGAAGTGTGCGCGGAGTGACAACCTCAAATTCCAAATGCTTCTGCATGAGAAGAATAAGGATTCCGCGGTAGGAAGGGATAAATTCGTGGGCATCATAGTTTCGTGTCTCGGGAGAAAAATAAACGCCGATGGGGGCGATGGGTGTCCGTGGACGGTAGAAAGTGTCTTCATGAGCTTTGATCCAGGTAAAGATTTTCTTGCGGGTCGCAGGATCGTTCGATCCCGCCATTGAATGTCCTGGAGCATCCCAGAAGTTTGATCCGGTCGTGATTTCTGAGACGGCCAGATTCATCATCGCCTGGCTCCGATCGACTTTTTCATCGCCATCCCAGGAGTAATTCAAGATCCACGTCGCCTTGCCCTGCGCGAAGGCGCGAAACGAATACATTCCTGCTTGATAATTGAACCAATCCAGCGCTGTTCTGGATGATGCCATGTGGTCGCCACTACCGAACTCATATTCATGAGCTATGGCGTCGACCGCCGGATACAAGCTGTAAACATCAGCTCCAACGCGAACTGCCTCTTCCTCAATGCCCGGATAGATTTCCGGAATCGTCTTAATCGAGGGATTCACGGCCTTAGCATTCGAATCGATTTCCTCCATGAAATCGGTAATCGTTTTAATTCTGAATTCGATCCACCTTCGGAAATTGGGCTGCGAGAAGTCTCCCAACTTGATGTCTTTCTTTGCATCAAGGCCGGTCTCTTTCCAGAAGGCTGCCACTGTGTAGTCGTCGAAGCTGGCCCAAGTATCCTCCCAGCCTTCGAAGTGTGTCATCCAGTAAGGAATGTCCACATAAATTCCATCGATCCCCGTGGCTGCAATCTGTCTCACCCGTTCCATGTAAGTCTTGCGCCAGGCTGGCGCATAAGGACTGACCCACACATCCTCATCCCCTTTGGCAATCCAGAAAGCGCTACCGCTCCCAAAGACCGCGGGTTCTCCGCTAAGCTTTTTCTGCAGCCAATCGGGATGATCTTTGGCCAGCGTATGCGGAGCTCTGTCGGCGTTTGCCGTAATGCACTCGGTCCCGGCGATATATACGAACGCCTTGTTGCCAACTGCATGGGCCTGCTGAGCAACGGCACGAATGGCGTTCAGCTTTTCTTCGGGACTGAGAAAGCTTTCATAGCGGCCAGGTATATCATTGTCCACTTCGATCCCGAAAACGCCGTCTTCCTGCGCTCTGCGGACAATCTCAATCGCGTTGGTACTCTGCAGCCCGTAGGCACCGATGCGCACATATTGGGTCCAATTCTGCCCTTCCGAACCGGAGCTGGCTTGCAGAATTGCAGCTAACAGGACAATGGTTGCCAAACCAGCTATAAGGGCAAATGAAAACTGCACAGACTTTCGTATCATTGCGGTTAATAACTTTTACTTTCGTAATGGTTCCTCTGTCAAGTGTAAAATGCTCTCAACCAACATGAGACCATGGCCATACGAGGCAGTTTGCAAGCGATGACAACAGTTCCACTACTTGGCTGTTTGCTGGCGGCCGTAGACAAACGAAAGCAGTCGCGGTAAAAAGGGAATGCCCACCAGAACTACTTGAGAGCAATGCTTGTCGAATAGACCTGTGCTGAACGAAGAGCGGCGCCGACATATTCTCGACATTCTGAGTCGCGACGGACGCGTTCTGGTCGTGGACCTGGCAAAACAGTTCCGCACATCCCAGGTCACCATCCGTAAAGATCTGGACATTCTTCAGGCTCACGGACGCATCCAGCGCAGTCACGGCGGAGCTTTGCCGGCTCGAGAGAGCGCACTGGATGATCCGACTCTGCGGGAGAAAGAAAAGCTGTATCGCAAGGAAAAACTTCAGATTGCGGCCGCGGCCGCCCGCATGGTGCAGGAAGGGCAGGTGGTGATCCTTGATTCCGGGACCACAACAACAGCCATTGCACGCGCGCTGCGTGAATTTCAAAACCTCACGATCATTACCAACGCCGTAAACATCGCCGCAGAACTGTCGGGCTCCTCCCTCGAGGTCATTCTGACCGGTGGTACTTTGAGGAAGAACTCATTCTCGCTTGTGGGGCCCGTGGCGGATGAGACCTTGCGACGCCTGAATGCCGATATTCTTTTTCTCGGCGTGGATGGTTTCGACGTGCAACATGGATTAACCACGCCGAATCTACTTGAGGCCAAAGTCAACCGCGCCATGATGGATGTAGCAAGAGTTGTGGTAGTGGTGTGTGACTCCAGCAAGTTTGGCCGCCGCGCCTTATCTTCGATTGCCCCGCCCTCGGCAATCCACCACTTGATCACGGATCGGGGTATTCGCAAACCGGATTTGGCAGCACTGAGAAAATCCGGGATTCAGGTAACCGTGATCTAAATTCAATGCTGATCTGAATTCCACCGCTCACTCTACTTGCCTCGCGCGAGCGCCTTTGCGAAACTGCCCGAAGATTCGCTCCGCATTCTTGTGGTAGATCTTCTCCAACACTGGATCCGGAAGGTCCAGGCCATAAATCTTCCAACGACCTTGCCCGGGATACCCCCAGTAATCGAAATACTCATCTGCCGTTTCCAGCCAGCGGAAATGATTGCGGTACATAGCTTCGTCCATTCCGTTATCGGTGCCAAACATGATGCGGTTCTGATACTTGATGAAGAATTCGCGAGCACGACGGGGTTGACGGCCCAACTCGGCTTCACGCGCTCCGAACTCAACCATCACATTCGGAAGTGTGTCCAGCAGATGAGAAACATAGTCCAGGTTCTCAGGCCAATTTGCCATGTGAAGGGCGACAAAGGTCGTGTGCGGATGCTTCGCAAACATGAGATCTCGAGCCGCCAGGATGGACTCCTTCGATGGAAATTGTGGCCCATAAAAACTCCAGTCCGGATGCTCGGTGAGCTCTTCATATCTCTCATTGGTACTGTCCGGTGGATGGAAGAATGCTTCGGGATCGGTGGAGTGAATGGACACGGGAATGCCCAGTCTTCCGCATTCCTCCCAGACGGGATCAAGGCGCGGATCGTCAATTGCAATGAGTTTTCCTGACTTGTCGCGGACACTAAGACCAAGGTCCTTCAACTGTTTTAGACCTCGTGCTCCCCGCGCAACCGCGTCATCCAGTTGCGCCACCATTTCCTGGCTGAAGTTCGCATCGTCGATCTTTCTCCAATCAATCTGGGTGAAGACCATGAAGCGCCCCGGATATGGCTTGACCATTGTGTCGATCACCCGCTGCAGTCTGTCACCCCACATTCCGGTGAGGATCACTACCGTCTTGACGTTGGTCTTGTTCATGATCTCCACGACGCGCTGGGGCGGCATGGGATCGTCGATACCCATGGCATCGTTCACGTGATTGTGAACGTCGATTACATAATACTTGGCCCGATCCACGGTGTGCGCTGGAGCATGCAGCATTGAAACGGGCTGAAAGTCCCTCAACAGAAGTGTTTTCTTCTCATCGGCACCGGCGGCGGATTTGTAGCCGATCTGACCTTGGGGTTGGTCTTGTCGGGGCGACGCGATCTGCGCCGGGGGCAGCATCAAAATAGATAGAAAACAGCACGAGGAAATAAGTGTTTTGACGGACATCTAATTCCATCCTTATGCCTGCGGTGATTGTCTTAACAAGAAAACGACAGCAAAAGTAATTCGCAATATACCTGAGTGTTCTGAATTTCGGCAACCAAACTCAGCGTGAACAATTCATCCCATCGGACCGACTTTCCAGAACTACTCCTCGGGCAATAGAACACGTGACGTATTTGTGCACCCGAGCGTGGTCTTGTCTGGACGAGGTCAGTTTTGGTCAACGCGGATTCTGAATCTGCGGCTGATCTCGGATGGCTCCTGGCAGCGGTGGCCAGGTGATCTAGCTCGTAGTATAAAAATAATGCCCTAATCGTTGTCCATGCCCGAATTGAAAGCTACTCGGCCGCACCGTCTAAGTTGCGTGCACTGTCGTGCTACGCATTGGCAATCGCCCTTGTATCAGCGGCGTTACTCTTGTCGCTTGTTCTGCAAAGTTCCGTTCGGCCCTTTCTGGCTCTTCTTCCCCGTCGCGGTGATTGCGAGTACATGGTTCGGTGGAGGAGGCCCTGGCTGGGTCGCAGTCGTTTATCCGGAAATCGGCGCCATTCGCGGCGTCGACTTATGGTAGGTCAAAACCCATTGGCGGACCCGTACCATTGTTGGTTTGCACGTATCCGGTGAAGGCATTGACGGCATCAAGGATTCATGGAGCATCAAGCCTCGTGATTTCTAGGCAGCCAGGTTAACCGTCTGCCTCTGGAGCGTAGAAAAAATGGAAACGAACCCGATTCTGTTTCGCGATCTGACTTACATATTTGTGGCTGCCGTAATCGGAGGGCTAGTGGCATGGCGCCTTCGTCTGCCTCTAATCTTAGGGTTCGTCTTAGGCGGGATCGTTATCAGCCCATTCACCCCTGGGCCGCACTTATCTGACTTGCACACCTTCGAGATTTTTGCAGAAGTAGGCGTCGTTCTGCTGATGTTTTCGACCGGAGTTGAGTTCTCAATTCCGGATCTGATGCGCGTGAAATGGGTTGCCCTGGTCGGCGCGCCCATCGGGATTTTATTCATCCTGGGTCTCGCAGTCGCAGTGTCAAAGGTCGCCGGATTCAGCATTAGAGAGGGCACTGTCATCGGAGCAACGGCTTCGGTTGCCAGCACAATGGTGCTGGTGCGACTGCTGAGCGATAGCGGAAAGATCACGACAGCCTACGGCCGCGTGATGATCGGCATCACTCTCGTGGAGGATCTTGCCGTCATCTGCATGACGGTAGTTCTCCCTATTTTCAGCGGCTCCGGGGACGGCCTCTTCGCGAAGGCAGCATGGACTCTTGGTAAGGCTTTGGTGCTCCTGATTCCCCTGGTCTTTCTTGCGATAAAAGTAATCCCGCGCCTCCTCCGGCGAGTCAAGTTGACGTGTAACACGGAGCTTCTCCTGCTGGTCGCCATCGCAATCTGCCTCGGGACCGCTGCACTGGCGCAAGCAGTTGGATTTTCGGTCGCACTTGGCGCGTTCCTTGCCGGACTTTCCATCAGCGGTTTGCCGGATCTTCACGATGCGCATACTCAGCTTGTGCCCCTTCGCGATGCCTTCGTGGCGCTGTTCTTCGTTTCGCTCGGAACTCTGATTGATCCCAAGGTGCTCTTTCACAGCCTGCCGCTTCTCGGATTGATGCTTCTGCTCATCGTGGTCGGTAAATTTCTGGTCTGGACAATGATCGTGTGGATCTTCCGCTATCCGATCCGGACCGCAATTGCAGTGGCCGCGGGGCTGACGCAGATCGGCGAACTCTCGTTCGTGGTGATGCAAGCCGCGCGTTCGTCAGGAATGACGGCCGAGAACGTCTTCAGCCCTGTGATCGCCGCATCGTTGATTTCGATATTGCTGAACGTGTTCATCGTTCGCGGCACGTTCCGATGGCTAGGCCGAAAGTTTCCTGACCAAGGCGTAACTACCTCGGCGAATGGTGCATCTGTTCCCGCGGCGCAGTGAGCGACAGTTATATGGGACGGACTTGTTTGATTGTTGTCTCCCAACGAGTTGAGGCGCTCACCGGAATGCGCAAGAGTTGGCCCATGCGGTTGTCGCTTGCCAGAACAGAAAAACCCACAGCAGCATACCTAACGATGCGCGAGTCGCAAGGACATTCTAATAACACAAACACTAGCCCAATCCACCCGGCAGCCTATTTTTTCGCTTTGCTGTCTCTCGTCGCTCTGATGTTCGTAATCGAGCGGATAGGCTTGATCGCGTGGCTGGATCGTTGCAAAGACAATAGGCACGACAAAGCCGCAAACGAATATAGGAGGATTCACCAGTGAGTAGAGCAGCAGTAGCGAGAATCGCCCTACACTGCGTCTTGGCCTTCGGGATCGCACTTTCCTCGTGCGCAGCACAGGACAAATCCCCACTGGCGCAACAGGCAGATATGTTTGCGGAACGATCGCAAAATCCGGATTTGCTTTCGTTCGACGAGCTCGCCGCGCTTGCTTCAACAGCCAAGCCAGAAGGCGCTCTGGGTGCGCGGCTCAGTGCGCTGTTGAACACTCCCTTCGTGCATAGCGAAACCGCAACCGCGAACATCCAGCCCCACCGACCGAGTGTAACGGGTCTCGGCATCGTTCTTCGGGTGGGTCTTTGGAATATTGAGAGAGGTCTCAATTTCGACCTGACTCGGTCTGCGCTCACGGATCCCAGCGAGTTTCTGCGCATGACGAAAACCCAGGACAACATCAGTCCTCGCCAGAAGGAAATCATCGAGTCCCAACTGGCTACGCTGCAAGGAGTTGACGTTCTAGTCCTGAACGAGGCTGACTGGGGCATGAAGCGAACCGAATATAGAGACATAGCGCGGGAACTGGCGACGGCTCTACACATGAACTATGCGTACGGAGTGGAGTTCGTGGAAGTGGATCCAGTGTTTGATCTGGACACGGAGCAAGTGCATTTGACGGATGCGCCGCAGGATCAACGTCTGCAGCAAGATTTGCAAGTAGACCGGGAGCGTTATCACGGTCTGCACGGGACAGCCATCCTGAGCCGCTATCCGATTGACCGGGCTCGCATCTTTCGTCTGCCTGTCTGCTATGACTGGTACGGAAAGGAATACAAAGCCATCTCCAAACTCGAGCAGGGGAGGCGATGGTCCGCGCAAAAACTGTTCCGGGAACGAGTCGGGCGTGAACTCCGTCAGGGCGGACGAATGGCGCTGATCGCGGACATCTCCGTGCCCGAGTTGCCGACCGGGCGGGCTACGATCGTGGCGACCCACCTGGAGAATAAGTGCCCGCCGGAATGCCGCCGACGGCAAATACAGGCGCTGCTGGCGAACGTGAAATCGGACACAAATCCAGTGGTCGTCGCTGGCGATCTAAACACAACCAGCCGTGACAACACACCCACATCGATTCGCAACGAAATCATGACGCGCGTTACGGATTACAAATTCTGGATCGGCCAGGCTGTTTCCCACTTCAATCCACTTGGAATTTTCCAGTATATGCTTTATCCGGTCCGTTACGTTCACGGGTACAACGATCCGACGGCGTTTCACCTCCCAATTTTGTGGGACAACCGGGAGCACCCCCTATTCAAGACCGCGGAGAAGTTTCGCTTTACCGACAATCATGCATTCGATTTTCGCGGCGAGCGGGAACGGACGCTTCCGTCCAAGCGTCGAACGCTCGCGGACAGCAACCAGCGCGGCAGGAAAGGCTTCGCTCCTACCTACGCTTTCACACGTGACTTCGGAGGACTCGTAGGACGGTTTAAGCTCGACTGGATCTTCGTCAAGCCATTCATTGACGATCCGCGGCGCGTGGAACAGAGCTACCGGTTCGCTCCACACTTCCCAGTGACGATGCGTGATCTGAACGAATCCGTTAAGGATCGTATCTCGGATCATCCCCCGATGACCGTAGATCTGCCGCTGACGGAACCGAAGAAGTTCGTGCGCTGAGGAGGCGGAAAGCGAGAACAAATGCCGCGCGTGATTACCTGTCGTTCCGGCAGTCCAATAAGGCTTCCCTAACGCTGCTTAAGCTCCGCAAATCAATGTTGCGACGCTTCCAATAACTCCTTCAGATACTGCTGCCACACAGCTGCCCAGGTGTGAGTGCCGTGACCGTGCGTTTCCTCGGAGATCGGAAGCAGCACGAAACGACCATTCTTCACTCTCTTAATTTCACGCTCCGCAATTCCCAGTTCCGGCGGATTGATGAAATCGTCGGCTGAATTGACGAACATCACCGGCGCGATGATTTTCTCGAGCTGCGACGACGGATCGTAATTTCGCGAAGCATTTAGCGCGTAAAAAAGATCGTTAGCATCATGGCCCGCAATAAACCGCTTCACGTAGTCCGCCGTCGCCGCGTCGGTTGCTTCGCGGGTAGGAAAATCTTTCTGCATCTGCGCGGCTGAACCCGCAGCCATGTAGAACATCTCTGCCCCGATTTTCAGCGCCGTGCGAGGTTGTGCAGTATACTCTCCATTGTTCCAATCAGGATCTTCTCGAATGCCGTCGATCACCATCTTGCGCCAGATTCGATTCCGTCCCGCAATCTGCACGGGTTGACAGGCCAAGGGCATAAGTGCGTCCATAAAATCGGGGTAGCTTTCGCCCCAAACCCAGGAATGCATGCAGCCCATGGAGGTGCCCAGGATCAGGCGCAGATGGTTCACGCCCAGTCCCTTTTCCAGCAACTCGTGCTGCGACGCGACCATGTCGTCATAGTCATACTGCGGAAAATGAGCGTGCATGCCGTCGCTAGGCTTGCTAGATTTTCCGTGGCCGATGTTATCCGGCAGAATGATGTAATAGCGCGTGACATCAAGGAGCTGCCCACGCCCAAAAAGCACACCCCCGAACTGCGGTGCCAGGAATTGTCCGCCGGAACCCGTGGTGCCGTGCAAAAGCAGCACGGCATTGGCAACTCTGCCGTTCGCGTCGCGTACAGGAGTACCAAAGGTTGCGTAGTGTATTCGCAACTCGGGCAACGTTTCGCCCGATTTGAAATGGAAATCGTGGGAAACGTAGTCACCTTCCTTGGGGGAGGGCAACTGGCTTGGCTGCTGCGCCGACGGAGCTGCTGGGCAAAAAAGCAGGACGGCTAGAAACGCAAACGTAGTCGCTCGAATGTAACCGCGCATGGTCGCACCTCGTTTCGGGGCAGGGTATCACCGGTGGATTGGTCGGTCCTTTTAGTCTGAGGTTTCTCATCAGGTGTCAGCCGTTTATAGGACCCGCTTCTTGAGTCCTTGCTTTTCGCGATCCAGCACCATTTGGTCGAAGGCGTGGGGCAGCGACTCGCAGCGGGAGTAGGGGCCAGGTTTATAGGCGCGCGACTTGATTCCAGCCTGCGAAAGCTCTGAGATGGTCCAGTCTTCACGGTTGGTTATGTCCCAGAATTCAACCGCATCATCGCCTTCGAAGTTAGGCTTGACCATTTCGTCAGGATGGAAATGCCATTCGCAGACAACGTCAGTACGATCCACGGCACGCGGCCATAACGTGTGCGTCATTATGTAATCCGGGTGAGGGCTTAGCAACAGGTTGGGAAAAATCGCGTAGTAATAAACTTTGTTGCGTTCGTCTGCCGTGAGTCCGGGAAGGTACTCGCGCCGCAGCTTGCCATCTTTGCTCATAGTTTTGGCGCCGCCCTGAAACTCCATCGAGCCGCCGATGTATCCGCGGTGGGGCTGATCGTTCTCGCCCGAGAGGTAATTGGTGATGGCATTGAGCGCCGGATGCAGAATGGGACAGTGCAGGCACTCGTTGTAGTTGAGCATGATCAGCTTCCAGTTGGCATTCACTTCATACTCGATGCGCCGATAGGTGCGCAGCTCAGCCATTTGCCAATGCAGGAACTTCTGAGGCATATCTTCTAACTGATTAGCAAGCAGCGTAGGCTCTGAGCTGAGGTTGATGAAGATGTGTCCGTCCCAGACGTCAGCGTGAATGCGATTGAGGGGATAATCTTCGCGGCAGAAGCCGTCGCGTGAGTGGGGAACGCCGATGAGGCTCCCGTCGAGTCCGTAGGTCCAACCGTGATAGCCGCACTGGATCCGTCCGGCGAAATGTCCTTCCGCGCGGGCGCAGATACGGGTACCGCGATGCCGGCACACATTGAAAAATGCCCGCAACGAGCCACTCTCGTCGCGAGTAATGATGATGCTTTCACCCGCGACCTCGCGGAGAAAATAGTCGCCCGGCGTTGGGACTTGGTTGGCACGCCCGGCGCAGATCCAGTCTTGGCAGTAGAAGCGTTCGAGCTCGTCGCGGAAGAGATCAGGGTCCGTGTAGTAGCGGGCGGGAAGAGTCGTGGCCGCGGATTGGGTGTCAGGAGTCGGCATTCAGCATGGCACTCAGCATTCAGCACTTGGCATTCAGTTCCCCAGTGTCGCCAGCGTAAGGATTTTATAGCAAGAATCGAGATTGTCGCTGTCGTTTAGTGCTCGGTGAGCCAGTTCAGGCAGCGTCCCAAGCCAACACAGTTGACTCGGCGTGATTCCTGCATCTTCCCTTGACACTCCGAGAACAAAGGAGCAATATTTTAGCCCCTGTATTAAACGCATTTAATACAGGCCATTTCCGCGGCAAAGAGGAAGCCCTATTGCCTTCCAACCGCCACCTTTCGATCCCGTTTCGGCTGGTTTCAGTCGCCAGCATCTTACTCTCACTGCTGGCGTACACTCAGCCCGCGCCAGCGGAGTCTGCCTACGTGCGCGTTAATCAAGTTGGCTACGAGACCGGTGAGACGTCTTTTCGTGCGTATCTTATGTCCACCGCGGCAGAAAGCGGAGCGAGCTTCAAGGTGGTCAACTCGAAGGGTGTCACTGAGTATTCGGGCCAGGTCGGCGCTTTGCTGGGCAGGTGGAGCCATAGCAAGATAGTGACCTACGACGTGTACGCGCTGGACTTCAACGTTCCGGGAGGCGACCTTTACACGATTTCGGTGTCCGGGCCAGTGGCGGCGGTTTCGCCGCGTTTTGCGGTCGATAGGCCGGACGCGCTTTATTCCGGCTTGCTCTTGAACACTTTGTTTTTCTACGAAACACAACGCGACGGACCGAACTTCGTCCACAACGCGTTGCGTTCCGAACCCGGGCACCTGAAGGACGAGAGCGCGCAGGTTTACGAAACGCCTCCGCTCGACAGCAATGACTTTATCGATAATCTGCCCCCCACGCCGCCTTTAGTATCCGCAAGGCTCCCGAACATCAATGCGTCCGGCGGATGGTGGGACGCCGGCGACTACGAGAAATACGTCGAAACGACCAGCTATACAGTGGCGCTGATGGAAATCGGAATTCGCGACTTCCCGAATCAGATGGGCGCGTACGCTCAAATGAACCCTCCGGCACCACCAGGCTCTGTTTCTTATGCTGGCGGCAGCGGATCGGGAGCGCCGACGTCATCTGACTTCACCGACGAAGCGAGGTTTGGAGTCAACTGGCTGCTGAAGATGTGGAACGACAAAACACAAACCCTCTACTACCAAGTGGACAACAGTCAAGACTGGGATTACTACGGGGAGGGTAATCCCAGTTCGGCCACGGGCAACTGTGGCGGAACCTATGTAACTCCCTACTGTTTGATCACCGAGTACGACATCTGGACCCTGCCCCAGGCGGCCGATAATTTCGAGCAACCCGGAGATCCTCAGCCTTGCGACCCTTACACTACGTTCTTTATCTGCCATCGTCCGGTGTACGCGGCAGGGCCCGCAGGGTCGCCAATAAGCCCGAATCTAGCAGGTCGTTTGGCGGCGGACTTTGCGCTGTGCTATCAGCTCAATCGCGGCACGAACCCCTCTCTCGCCAATCGATGCCTCAAGAATGCAGAAGACATTTTTGCGCTCGCGGACCCCTCCTATCCGGACCCTGCGCCTACGGTAGGTTCGGGCACGTGCGGTACTTGCCTGCGTACCATTTCTCCTTTTGACGGCTATCCGGAGAACGTATGGGAAGATGACATGGAGCTTGGCGCAACCGAACTATACTTTGCTCTGCAATCTGGGTCGCAATCCAACGGGGACAACCAAAACCTGCCTTCCGGACTGCCGCACACGAATCCGATGTACTACCTGCGGCAGGCGGCGGAGTTTGCTAATAGTTACATCACGAACATCTACGACGCAGGGTATGCAGACACGCTGAACCTGTACGACGTAAGCGGCCTTGCACATTTCGAATTGCACCGGGCGCTGGAAATGGCGGGAAATGCCAGCCGTTTGGCGGTGTCGAAAGCAAGCATTCGCAAACAACTCCTGCGGCAAGTTGGTGATGCGATTGCCCAAGCCGGAACGGATTCCTGGGGTTTCGGGTATCAATGGAATTCAGGCGATACCACTTCGCACGGCGCCGGTCTGTCGGTAATGGCCAGCGAGGCGTATTACTTGACTCAGTCCAAAAGCTACGACATCTACTCGCAGAGATGGCTGGCTAACATCCTGGGTACGAATGCCTGGGGCTCGTCGTTTATCGTGGGCGACGGGAGTAGGTTTCCAAACTGTATCCAGCACCAACTGGCGAACCTGGCGGGAGCGCTGGATGGAACTTCCGGAGGTACGCCGGTACTTTGGGGCGCGGCTTCCGAGGGTCCCGCGGGCTATGCCACTTCGGGCGTAGTCGATGGCATGATTTTGTGTCCGGCAAACGGAGCAGACACGTTCAAGAAATTCAATGGAAACGACGGCGCGTTTGATGTGTCGCAAGTAGCGGTGTACCGGGACAACATGCAGTCGTATAGCACAACTGAGCCGGCCATCGACCTCACAGCAACATCGTTTCTTATGTGGTCCTGGAGATTGGCTCAGCACCCCAGCTTCTGAAACAACTTTCATGCTCTCTCCACCGGAGAGAAAGTTGGCTTGCGGGAGAGCTGACAGCGGAGGCAAGTGCTGGCGCTACGAATGCTTTAAAGAGCGACGCGGAGCATCACCGCATTCTTCTGGGTATATTTGTCGATGTCGCGTTGGAAATTGTGAGGTGAAATCCTAGCGATAGAAGTAAAGCACAACCCACTTGCCTGGATTGGGCGAGCGGCGACAGCAACGGTGATCGGCCTCTTTGAGCAGTGGGAGTGCTCGGTGGAACAGATATGCCTTGCTCCAGGAGACCTGCTCGTCATATTCAGCGACGGCGTTACCGAGGAGACTCGCGAAGAAGAAGAATTCGGCGAGGCTCGCCTGATTCACGAGTTGCAAGCGTGCCGCCACCTTCAGGCGAATGAAATCGTCCAAGCTATTCTTGCCAGCGTGCAGGAGTTCAGCGCAGGTGCTCAGTCAGATGACCTCACCTTGCTGATCGCCAAGGCGCGCGCATAAACACCCCGCTGATCTTCGTGAGCGGTCGCCGTCACAGGTCTGATGCCAGGAATCGCGACCAACCGTCGGCCGGCTTCGTTCTTCCAGCCGTCTCTTTGATCATCTTTCCAAAGGAGAATTTCAGGCCTTCCGGGCGACGATCACTGCAAGAACGATAGGCAGGTAGATAACGGAGGCGTGCAGGACTCGGCTGGCCAAGACTTTCGAAGCTGATCTCGCCAGTTTTGTCACGTGATATAGCAAGAAGACACCCGCCAGGAACATGGCACTCAGATAAATCGGACCTCCGTCGACTAGCGGCAGCATCGTAGTAACTACCAGGATCACGGTGAAGGCAACGATCTCTGCGCGGGTGAAGCGGGAATCGAGATCAAACTGGGGTAGCATCTTGTACCCGGCCCTGGTGTAGTCCTCACGGTACATCAAGGCAATTGCCAGAAAGTGCGGGAACTGCCACAGGAAGAGAATGGCGAAGAGAAACCAGGCGTGCCGCCCGATACTTGCCGAGGCGCCCGCCCACCCAATCAGAACGGGCATGGCGCCCGGAAAAGCCCCGAGCATTGTGCACAGCGGCGTCTTCCGCTTCAATGGAGTATAGACAAGCAGGTACGAAAGCAGCGTTGAAATTGCGAGCAAGGCTGCTAACCCGTTGACCGCGACTGCAAGATACAGGCCCCCGGCCATGCTCAGCAGAATCCCAAATACAAAAGCTTCGCGGGCAGTTAGCCTACCAGAAGGCAGCGGCCGGGTAGCGGTACGGAGCATCTGGCCGTCCCAAACGCGTTCCATCCACTGATTCAAGGTTGCGGTACCGCTGGCGACCAGGAGCGTGCCCACGAGTGTATTAATCAGCCCGGCAATCCTGAAAGGTCCGCGGGAGGCAAGATAATAACCCGCTGACGTGGTCATAAGAATCAGCAGGTTCACTTCAGGCTTGGTCAGGATGTAATAGTGCCGGAGTTTGGAAGTGAAGCGATTGGTCAAGCTCGGTTGCATCGTTGTGGGATTCGTCGCCATGCTCTCCTGTGTTTAGTTCAGCACGCCGCCTGTCGGGTTCATTAGAGATTCATCCAAAGCACCCAGAGCAGATACAGCCAAAGAATGCCCATGAAATGCCAGTATTGCGCGGCTGCGGCAAACGTGCTCCGCCGCAGGATGGAGCGATTGAGTTTGCTCATGACGTAAATCAATCCAGCCAGACCGCCCAGCACGTGCAAGGCGTGTACGCCCGTGAAGACATAGAAAAACGAACTGTTCGAGTTTGTGGCGAGATACAGCCCTTCCGCTTTCAATCGAAGCCAGGCCATGTACTGACCAGCGACGAAAAGCAGGCCGAGCGACAACGTTATCGCCAGCCAGCGCATCGGTACCGCAATCCGGCTTTCGATCCCGCGAGCGTGGCCCACGATCCGGCGGCGCGCGATTTCCAGGGTGACGCTGCTCGCCAGCAGCACAACAGTATTGGGGTAAAGAATGGGAGGCAGAGTCAGGTGGTGCCAGTCCAGCCCCGCACCCTGACGAACCACCAGAGCACTGGTGAGCGCGGCGAATGACATGGTAACTGCCGCTAGCCCGACCCATACGCCGGTCTTGGCCAGCTCCGGCGAGTGGTCTTCAACCGCAGGCAAATTACCCTCAGCCGGAACCAGATTCCGACCGCCGCCATTTCCAGAGTGACCTTCACCCGGCAAGCGGCCAGCGATTTGCGGCGGTTCGTGAATCGTGGTTGCCATAATCTTTAGACTCCTTGATGTTTCCAATTGACGATGTTCCCCAATTGATGCTGCTGATGCTGCGCGCTTTTTCTCGCAGGATCTTGATGACCCGGGCGCTTGCCGCAGAAATTGTCAAACCTTGCGGTGATCCACGAACTCCTCATTACACAGGTTGCGCCTGCGGTACACGAGGCGCGCGAAAAAGCCTGTCATCAACAGAGGTGGAATCATCAAAATCACAATGCCGTTCTTCAGAGCGTGGATAAGACGGGCGCCCGAGGCGGCAGCGCTCTGGTAGCACATGGCACAGCCCTGCGCATGCAGGTGTGGGGGACTGATCAAGAGCAGAAACGCCACTCCGGCCAGCGCTAGCTTGAGATACGTACTCATCTGTTTTGCAGAGTTCACTCGATCTCCTTCGGAGCTGGGAGGAACGCCCGAGCGCGTCATCTCCCCAGACTCATTCTCGCCATGCGGTAGGCGTCCGGCCATAAGTAGTTCAGGAGCACAAGCACGAAGAGCGTGGCGGGAAATATAGTCCAGAACAAAAGCCGATTCTCATACTTCACGTGCATCAAGTACATGACGCCCACGAACGCCTCCAAAGACGCTAGGCAGAGCAAGGCGAAGAGCAAGGTTCGCACCGACAAATGCTGATAGGTCAGAACCACCTCAATCCCCACGATGATCATCAACCCGATCACGATCCCTGCGTAAGAACCCATGCTCAGCTCTTGATTCGATGACATGGCAGCTTCCTCTCCTCTTCGAACTTCCCCTCAACGGGCGGCGTTCATCAAATACATCAATGGAAAAACGAACATCCAGACCAGGTCGACAAAGTGCCAGTAAAGACCGGCGGTTTCGACGTGACTGCTGTCGTAGCGCCCCTGGTTATAGCCCCGCGCGATAAAGGCCAGTGCGATGACGCCGCTGATGACGTGAGTCAAATGGAGCCCCGTCACGCTAAAGAAGCACGCGCCGAACTGGGCCGCGCCGCCCAACGGGTTGTAGAACAACCGCCAGCCCTCGCCGATCATCTTGAACCATTCCCGCAGGTGTAGGATCGCAAACACTGTACCCAAAAGCATGGTCAGACCCAGCCACTTGTTGGCCGAAGCTTTCTGTCCTGCTTGGGTGGCCCGAACTGCCGCCAGCATGCTAAGGCTGCTCGAAAGCAGGACGAAGGTCATGATGATCCCGTTCAAGATCGACGAGAACTCGAAGGGCGTCCCCCAATTCTGGCTGCCCACGCGCATGTAGCCGTAGCCAAACAGAAATGTGGCGAATGTGCAGGCGTCGGAGACGATAAAGATCCACATCCCCAGCTTCTTTTTTTCCATGCCGTAAGGAGAACTCTCCATCAGCACTTCATGCCCGGTTGACATGGTCAGTTCGCTTTGGCTCACGGTGCCTCCCTCAGAGGGTTGTTAGATCCCGTTGTTATGATGAATAGCAAGCTCCCGCCGGCGTGTTAGGTCCCGGCGATGGACTTTTCGGTTGAAGTCTGCATCACGAACGCGTCGCCATCGTATTCCATCGGGCCGTGGTAAACGGTCATTTGCCGGCCACCAAAATTGTCAAACGGGGGCGGCGATGTCGTATCCCATTCCAGCGTGGTGGCTTGCCACGGATTGTCCGCAGCCTTGGGTCCCTTGAAGCGGCTCCAAATCACGTTGTAGAAGAAGATGAACTGCGTCGCGCCCAGCAGCAACGCGGCGATGGTAATGAACCGGTTGGTGGGAGTCAATGGGACCATGAAGTCGGCCACAAACTGGGAATAACGGCGAACCGATCCGGTAAGACCCATCAAATGCAGGGTCATGAAAACACAGTACACGAGGACAAAACTCAGCCAGAAGTGTATTTTGCCGAGGGTCTCGTTCATCATGCGGCCCCACATTTTCGGAAACCAGTAGTAGAAGCCGGCAAAAGCCGCAAATACGGCGGAGAGGCCCATGGTGAAGTGGAAATGGCCCACCACGAAGCTGGTGGCGTGCAGATAGGAATCGACCGCCGGCTGCGCCAGGAAGAAGCCACCGATTCCGCCGCTGATAAAGAGCGAGATGAAACCGAGGCAGAACAGCATCGGAGTCGTAAAGCGCATGTTGGCGCCGTAAAGCGAGAACGCGAACACCAGCACCGCAATGACAGACGGAATCGTGATGATGAGCGTCGGCACCGAGAACACCATCGCCATATACGGGCTCATCCCGCTCACGAACATGTGATGTCCCCAAACGACGAAGCTAAGGCCACCGATGGCGGCCATGGCATAAGTGATCACCTTCCAGCCCCCCACCAGCGGCTTCCGGGTGAACGTCGGCATCACGTGCGCGACGATCCCAAACGCCGGCAAAATGATGATGTAGACCTCCGGATGTCCGAAGAACCAGAACAGGTGCTGGAACAAGAGCGGCGAACCGCCGGAGTGCGGGAGCATCTTGTCATTGATCACGAGTCCGCCAGGAATAAAGAAGCTGGTTCCGCCGAGGCGGTCGAGCACCAGAAGAAGACAAGTGGGCAACAGCACGGCAAAAGCCAGCAAGCTCACCCACGCATTAATAAACCACGCCCATGTCGCCAGCGGCAGCCGCGACAGCGTCATACCCTTGGTACGCAGATCGATCGTGGTCACGATGAAGTTCAGGGCCCCGAGCAGCGACGCCACGCAGAAGAGTGCGATCGAAAGTCCCCAGAGGTTTTGACCCCAGCCCTGCCCCGGACCCGCTACCGCGCCCACGGCGCTCAGCGGCGCGTACGCGGTCCAGCCCGAGAGAGGCGGGCCGTCAGGAATGAAAAACGTCGCGCAGGCGAGAACGAAACCGACAAAAGTCACCCAGAACGACGCCATGTTCAATCGTGGAAACGCCATGTCCGCCGCACCCACATGGATCGGCAGCATAAAGTTTCCGAAACCGGCCATCGGCGCTGCGGTCAACAGGAAAAACGCCATGATCGTGCCATGCATGGTCATCAACGACAAGTAGTACTCCGGCGTGGGAACGCCCCCGGGAGCGCCATTGGGAGACAGCGTACCCAGAAAAGGAATGCTCGCCGTCGGCCAGGCTAGGTGGATGCGCATGGCCCAGGAAAGCGCCATCCCGATGAACGCCGACACCAAGCCCAGGGCGGTGTACTGGATCCCGATCACTTTGTGATCCACGCTGAAGACGTACTTGCGAATGAAGCCTTGCGGCGGGGCATGGTGCGCGGCCGCGTGCGCTGTCATATCATGCATGTGAATCTCCCCCAAGAGATGGTTTCGTCCGCCCCCGTTCAGGAAACGGACGTCCTTCAGTTACTGCATTGCCGCTTGCTGCTTCACCCAATTATCGAAGTCTGGCTGGGACATGACCTCGAGATACGCCTTCATGTTGTAATGCCCAAGACCGCAAAGCTGCGTGCACACAATTTCGAATTTTCCAGTCTGGGTCGCTGTGAAGTGGATCGGGATCACGATCCCAGGAACAAAATCTTGCTGCACACGGAGCTCCCGCACATCAAAAGAGTGCCCCATATCCTTGGAGTGCAAGGTGAGCAGCACCGGCTTGTTCACCGGAATCGCCAGCTCAGCGGTCACGATGTCGTCCTTCGAATCCGCATCGTGGTCCGTATCGAGACCGAAGAAGTTCTGGCTTCCCTCATTAATGAGCTCCGGATGAAGCGGGCCAAACTTGCCATCCGATCCGGGATAACGAAAGTAAAACGCAAACTGCCCAGCCTGAACATCGACGCGCACCGAGTTCGGGTCCGGTGGCGTGAAGTAGACCGAGCCCCATGCCTTGGAACCAACGAACGAGAGCACCAGAATCTCGATGCCAACCACGACAAACGCGAAGATGATGAGAGGTTTCGCCCCACCGGGAAACGATTTCATCTTGCGCGCGCCCTTGCTGTCGCCGTACAGAAAGGAAAATGCCGCCAGCACCAGTTGCCCGGCAATAAACAAAATGCCTGCACCAAACACGGTTTCTTCTATCTGGTGGTCGATGTTGGGTCCGTGGACAGAAATATCCACCGGCATCCACCACACGTGAGCGACTACGCAATAGCCGATGGCCAGCGTGATGATCACCACTACGACGGCAAACACTTTACCCGGCATGTGTTCCTCGCTTGATAGTCGTCGGAATCCCCAAATTTTCGGGGCGGCCCCACAGTCATACCGCCCCGACCGCAATTCTGTTTCGATTCTCTACTTTGCCTTGAAGGTGAAATTGACGGCAGCTGGCTTCCCCGCAGCAACTGTTACATTCTGAGTCTGAGTCCCGTAAGTCTCGTGCCAGGCCGTCAGAGTGTAGGTTCCTGGCGGCACATCGAGTTTGAAAGAGCCACTGTCATCGCTTACCCCGTAGGGGCCCTTCACTACCACAACGTAGGCGTGCATCCAAGGATGAACGTTGCACTTGACGGGTATGGCGATTTCCTCGTTGGTCCACGACGCATCGAGAGGCTGGGCTCCCGGCGGCTGCGACTTGTTCCACGGGGGATTTTTGGTGGCTTGCGCGTAAATGTTGTGCGAAGTTTGGTCAGCATTCACGATCTTCAAGTGTTGGCCCGCATCGACGACCACTACATGCGGCAAGTACTGACAACCCTTTTGCTCAAGCTGGACCGGCTGCGATGGAGCGGCCGCCTCGTTACCGGTCAGCCCCTGGCTAATGTAGACGACGACGTTGGCCAGCCCTCCGTTGGCACCTACAACTACGTTTTCCGTGGTAACCGGCTTGTCCTTGTGGACTGCCGCGCAGATCGGCTCCTTGCCCATGTCAATCGGCTTCTGGTGTGGGGCTGTGCCGTCCAGCTTGACGGTACCTGTGACCTGGCCTGTGGAAGCCGCACTCACAGTTCTTCCCGAATACAACAATCCGAATGCGAAAATTAGTAAGGCCGAGGTAAGTGCTACGACTTTCCGTCCAACTTTCATTGAATTCTTCTCCTCGTCATTCTGCCCTCGTGAATGTAAAGTTAAGAAATTTGATGGACCCCGTTCAGGTCGTTGGCGAGCGTGTCTGCGGGGCGGAGAATGCGTGAGCACCGTTGGCAAAGTCGACCACAAAGAACGCCAACAGCCAAACCCCAGTGCGATTCCTGCCGGAAGAGATCACCGAACGTCGAAGGAACCGAATCTCCAAATCGTCCATCCCCACGCACCCCACACTTGACCGCGACCCATGGCAGTCGGCGCGGAGAATACTAGAACATACGTCGTGGAAAAGTCTAGGAGGTAAATCATAGATCACTGTGATCAACATCACAGATGAGGGCTGAGGGTGATGGAAGTGAAGGAGCAGTGTGTCGTCCTGATACGAAACGGGGCTGGGTTTGCTTGCATTGGGAATAGGAGTTCGCCTGCCTGGATGGGGCCAGTTTTTGGCAAGCAAGGAGCCGCTGTTTACGCGTCTGATCGGTAGGTGGCGAGTGGCAACTGTCTCAACCCGATAATGTCCGAGTTGCCCGTCAGAACGCGCGCCCCAACGCTCTGTTTCTCTCCACGCTTCTTGTCAGGGGCGCGCCTCCGATAAAGCACTAGAGTCACTCGGGCACATTGAGAGCGTTGGGCACCAACGTTTGTCGCATGTTCAGGTACGGGAGACTCCGTGACCCACTGCTGGGCAGTCCACGCACCATAAGGATATGCTGATGATCAGGCATGCATATCCTGAACTCAGGAAACTTTCCCGTTTCGTTTAGCTGCTCGAGGTGGATGAAATCCTAAGTGATGGCAAACCATTGAAACTTTCACATCATCAGCACCGCCGTCATCTCCGCGATAATCTCTTCAACTTGCCGGGATGCATCTACCGTGATCTCGTCCTGTCCTGGGTCGCGCGCCGCATGCGATCCGGCAGGGAGCTCGGAGCTTACGACGCGGACTGGCCGGTCAGCGACGCGAGTGCGACCGGTCGCATGGGATGCCCCCAGACAGGCGATCTTGACCAGCGAGGACATTTTAGAGAGTTGCCTTCGATCTCTCTCCGTCAGCATCGGGCACGAAACCACCACATCCCGCCATTCATAGATCCAGAAGTTAATGGTGGTCGATAATGTTTCTATGCTCAACGCTGGATCAGCATTAGCCAGCGAAGTGCTGCATCTCCGTCCATCAAGATTGCCAGGAGGACGGAGATTCTCCGCCACGACAAATTCCCATCCCAAGGCTTCCGCGAGGAGCCTGCCCACGGTGTCCCTGCCTGATTCTGCAGCTCCGGTGATGATGAAGACCATACTGCTCACCTCCCTTTTTTCCGGAGGCGATCAACCGAACGAACCTATTCTTTCGCCGAGCAGAAATCCTGCAACCGCCAGAGTAAGTGTAATGACCACCACCCAAACAATAGTCGACACTACCCACTCGCTGATCACTTACGATCTGTACGGGCTGACTCCCAGCTTCTGCACTTGCTCCGTGAACTCCCGGACAACCTGCGCAAACCTGGGCCCTTCGGCCGCTGAAACCCATTCCAAGCGAAAGCGCTCTTCCTCGATACCGAAATCCGCGAGCATCAGGCGGATGGCGTCGGCTCTTTTTTCTGCCTTCAGATTGCCCTCCTGATAGTGACAATCTCCATGATGACAGCCACAGATGAGGACTCCGTCCGCTCCCTTGGTGAACGCATCAATCACCAAGTTGGGATGTACCATTCCCGAGCACATGACGCGGACGATGCGGATGCTGGGCGGGTATTGGATCCGGGAGACGCCCGCCAAGTCTGCGCCGGCGTAGGAGCACCAGTTGCAACACAGCGCGATGATCAAGGGCTGAAAGTTGTCGTCCATCACTCTACTCCCAAAGCAGCATGGATCTGGGCCTCGATCTGATCGAGGGTAAATCCACGGATGAATACGCCTTTCTTTGGACACGTAGCCTGGCAGCAGCCACAGCCCTTGCAGGTGGAGTCGTTGGCTTCGACGACTTTCTTGATCGACCCCTGCCACTTGTATTCGAGCATGGTGATCGCTTTGTAGGGACAGGTGTCCACGCAGTAGGCGCAACCGTCGCAGCTCTCGTCCACCACTTGCGAGATATTCGCCCCCAGTTCGAGGCGATCCTGGATGAGGACGGATGCTGCTCGCGCGGACGCTGCCTGCGCTTGCAGGATGGATTCCTCGATGCTCTTCGGAGAATGGGCCAGACCACACAAGAAGACGCCGTCCGTCATGAAGTCTACCGGGCGCAGTTTCATATGGGCTTCGAGGAAGAATCCCTCGCTGTTGAGCGGAACCTTGAGGAACTGCGCGATCTTCCGGTTGTCTTCATGCGGATGAATGCCCGCGGATAGAACCACCAGGCTGGCGGAGATCATGATCGGCATCCCCAGAGTCTGGTCGTAGACGGTGACCTGAAGTCCTCCGCCATTTCGTGACACCTCGGGCTTGCGGTCCTCGTCGTAGCGCACAAAGACGACGCCTTGCTGGCGCGCCTTGGTGTAGTAGCTCTCTTTGAAGCCGTAGCTGCGGATGTCGCGGTAGAGGACGTACACGTTTGTCTCGGGGGAGAGCGCCTTAATCTTCAGGGCATTCTTGATAGCGTCGGCGCAGCACACGCGAGAACAGTAGGGGTGGTCGGCATCTCGCGAACCCACGCACTGGATCATAACGACGGTCTTTGCGGGTCGATTGCCTTCGAGCGCCAGGAAGCCGTTACCGGAAGCGAGGCGTGCTTCGAGGTCCCGCTGCGTGATGACACTGTCGTCCTGTCCATACAAGTATTCTTTTGGTTGGTACTGCTCCGCACCCGTGGCCACGACTACGACCCCGTGCATGACTTCGGTGGTTTCGCCGTCGGCCGCGATCGTTGTCTTGAAGTTGCCGATGGTTCCTTCGATCTTTTCGATGGCGGCGCCGGTAAATACATGGATCCTGCTGTTCTGTCCGATTTCTTCGCGCAGGCGCGCCAATTCGTCCTGTGGCTTTTCGCCGTTGAGCACGTAGTGGATGTGGCGCAGGTTTCCGCCCAGCTCATTCTCCTTTTCCACCAGGTAGGCATCAAAGCCCTGGCGTGCCAGCGCCAGCGCGGCGGTCATTCCCGACAGCCCTCCGCCGATGACTAGGGCGGACTTTTCTATCCTGACCGTCTGCCGATGAAGCGGCTGCAAGAGCCTGGCCTTAGCCAGCGCCATCCGGACCAGATCCTTAGATTTCTGCGTGGCTTTCTCCGGCTCGTGCATGTGCACCCAGGAGCACTGGTCGCGGATGTTGGCCATCTCAAACAGGTAGGGATTGAGACCGGCCTCGGCCAGCGTGTTGCGGAACAGAGGCTCGTGGGTTCGCGGGGTGCACGAGGCTACCACCACCCGATTCAGATTATGTTCGGAGATCTTCTCCTTGATCCGATCCTGAGTATCGTTGGAGCAGGTATAAAGATTGTTCTCCGCATACACGACGTTGGGCAGCGTCTTCGCATATTCCACGACGTCCGGGACGTTGACCACGCCGGCGATATTGGTCCCGCAGTGGCAGACAAAGACTCCGATGCGCGGCTCTTCTCCCGGCACCTCTCTTTCGGGCGGATAGACCTTGGGAGTGATCAGCGTGCCACGGGCTTCCCGCAAGAGCGAGAGCACCTGGGCGGCGGCCGCAGAGGCCTGCATAACAGTTTCCGGAATGTCTTTGGGCTCGGCAAACGGTCCGGCCACAAAGATTCCTTCGCGCGAAGATTCTGCAGGCCGGAACGTGGGAGTCTGGCAGAAGTTGAACGCATTCAGCACCAAGCCGAATCGTTCGGCCAGCACTTTTACGTCTTTGGGTGGCTGCATGCCCACCGATAGGACGACCAGGTCGTATTCCTGGGAAAGTTTTCTGTCGTTCTCGCCGAGATACTGGACAATCAGGTTCCGTGTGCCAGGGACTTCCTCGATTTTCGGCACGCGAGAACGGATATAGCGCACGCCGAGCTCTTGCGCTCTGCGGTAATACTGCTCGAATCCCTTGCTGAAGGCGCGCAGGTCCATGAAGAAGATGTCGCATTGCAGACCTTCGCCGAGATGCTCTTTGGCGATGATGGCTTCTTTAGTGGCATACATGCAGCAGACGGATGAACAGTAGTCGTGGTCGAACTCTCGCGAACCAACGCACTGCAGGAAGGCAATCCGCTTCGGCTGCTGCTGGTCGAAGGGCCGGCACACATGGCCGGAGTAGGGTCCGGAGGCAGAGAGAATCCGCTCGAACTCCAGAGCTGTGAGCACGTTCGGGAAGCGGCCATAACCCAGGTCTTTCTTCAACCGTGCGTCGAAGATTTCGAATCCGGGTGCGAGGATGATGGCTCCTACTTTTAACTCGCGAGTCTCCGCTTTCTGTGCATAGTCGATGGCATTGGCCTGGCAGGCCGTTGCACAGATATGACAATCGCAGCAGATGCCGCAGGCAAGGCAGCGCTTGGCTTCGGCGATCGCCTGCTCGCGCGTGTAGCCTGTGTGGACCTCATCGAAGGTCCTGCCGCGGGTCGCGGGGTCGAGGGAAGGGACCGGTATTTGGCGCTGCATCAGCACGCCAGCTGTGTCCACCACGTAGTTGGTATGGTACGGCCCTTCCAGTTCGCGATCCGCACGGAGGTCCTGGTCATTGATCCAGCGATCGATGGAGTTGGCGGCTTTCTTGCCCGCGAGCATTGCCGTCACCACCACGTCAGGACCGGTCACGCAGTCCCCGCCAGCAAACACACCGGGCAGATCTGTTTCCAGCGTCACCGGATCGGCACGGAGTGTTCCCGATTTTGTGGTCGCCATACCCAGCCGTTCACCCAAAGCAGTCACATCGGGGACTTGGCCAATCGTGGCCACGACGGCGTCGCAAGGAATGACGAACTCCGAGCCTGGAATCGGCACCGGAGCTGGCCGGCCGCTGGCATCGGGCCGCCCGAGTTTCATCTTGACGCATTCAAGGCCCGCAACGCACCCGCCCGGGCCCGACTGGAAGGATTTGGGCGCGGCGAGGAACATCAACTTGACGCCTTCCCGTTCCGCGTCCTCGATCTCACGATGGCCAGCGGGCATTTCTGCTCGGGTTCGCCGATAGATGATTGTCACCTCTGCTGCTCCGCAACGAAGGGCGGCGCGCGCCGCGTCCAGCGCGGAATTACCTCCTCCCACAACCAGCACACGATGCCCCGGCGCGACCGGATTCCCCAGATTCACTCGCCGTAGAAACTCCACGCCACCTGTGACGCCCGGCAGATTTTCTCCTGGAATCCCGAGTCTCCGTTCCACGTGAGCGCCGATCGCCACGAAAACCGCCGCGTAGGCCTTGCGCAATTCCTCGAACGTGATGCTCCGGCCTACTGGCGTCTCCAGCAGGATTTCGATTCCTATCGCGCGCATCCGGTCCAGTTCGGCATTCAACAAGGGCCGGGGTAACCGGAAAGAAGGAATGCCGACGGCCAGCATCCCGCCCGCCACTGGGAGTGCTTCGAAGATCGTCGTGCCATAGCCTTTCTGCCGGAGTTGATAGGCACACAGAAGGCCGGCCGGCCCCGACCCTACGATGGCGATCTTCTCCGGACGTTCGGGCACCGTCGATTGCGGCAGCTTGTAGTCGGAATTATGGTCGGTAATGAAGCGCTTCAACGCCGGCAAATTCACCGGATCGTCCACGTTGCTGCGTGTGCAGGCGGTGGTGCACGGATGCGTGCAGATGCGGCCGCAGATCGACGGAATCGGGTTGTCTCGCAAAATGACCTGGAGCGCCTCTTCGAAACGTCCTTGCGCGATCAGAGTCACATAGCCCTGTGCGCTCTGATGGATGGGACATCCGGCCTCGCAGGGAGAGTTCCCGCGGCGCGAAATGCTGAAGATGTTGGGAACGGCTTGCGGGAACGGCCGGAAGATCGCCTTCCGCTCTCCCAGTCCCTGATCGAATTCGGACGGTAGCGCTACTGGACACTCCGTTGTGCAAGCGCCGCAACCCGTGCATTTCGTCGCGTCGATAAAACGCGGCTGCTGCTTGGTGCTGACTGTGAAATTGCCCGGCTGCCCCTCGACGCGTTCCACCTCAGTCAAGGTAAGAATGTCGATGTCCTTGTGCCGGCCAATCTCGACCAGGCGCGGCGCCATGGTGCACATCGCGCAATCGTTGGTGGGAAAAGTTTTGTCGAGCTGTGCCATGACCCCGCCAATGGCAGGGCCGCGCTCGGCCAAATACACCTTGATACCGCCGTTGGCCAGATCAAGGGCGGCCTGCATGCCGCCGATACCGCCTCCCACAACCAGAGCAGCGCCCACCGGTACGGTTTGGGACTCCTCAGAGCGCATGGGGAACCACCTCCGCCGCGGGTGCCTGCTGCGCGGCTTTCTCCTTGACCGCCAGGAAATACAAAGCTAGCGGTCGATAGACCATGTGCGACCACTTTCCGAACGACATCTCGACGAGCAGCATGGGCGTCGCGATGATGATGTGCAGGGCATACATGAAGTGACAGGTGAGTGCGAAGCCGTCATAGCGAAACGTGTGGGCCGCGATGCCACTGAACACGGTCAACACGAGCAAGATAGGAAAGATCAGATCCTGAAAGGACGACTCTTTATAGATCTCCTTCTGTGCCCGCAAACGTCCTGCGAAGATGTCCGCTAGGCCATAAAGGATAAGACCCGTCGCGAGGTATCCCAGCCAACGCTGAGGATGGTACAACGGGTACAGATTGTCAGTTTGGAACCACCGCAAAGCGAAGACCTTGATGGTTAGCATCATGACCACGCCGCTGGCCATCATCCAATGCCCCAGCCACCGGCCTTTTTGCGGACACTTCCTCATCAGAGAGTCAGTCACTGACTGATACACGTAGACCCAGGCCTCGAGCACGTAGAGAGAAAGCGGGACGCGGGCCTGCCTTTCGCCACCCATGGTGAGCCGCCAGATGCGGAAGACACGCGAGAACAAGAGCAACAGTGGAGCCAGGATCACCGTCAGCGTGTAGTAGGTCATGAGTGGGAACATGTGATCCAAGCCAAACGGGGTGGTGGCGAAATCCTTGGCCGCCATCCCCACGTACCACAAGTGGTAGCCAACGATCAGGAACAGGACGATAAACGCCACGGATAATAAGGAACCGAGATACCACGCCTTGGACTGGAGCAGCTTGGAGGCGATGCCCGTCCAGTCGTACTGCGCGCTGAGGAAGCGTCGCAGCGTGAGCATGGAGATCCTGGGCTCCGATTGACGCGGGCAGACAAGAGAACAGTCGCCGCAGTCATGGCAGACCCATGGGTCCAGGTTTTCGACGAGCAGTTGTCTCAGTCCCAGCAGAGCGAAGCGAAGGCTCCTGCGGGGGAAGGTCACGGAATCCCCGACGAGATCACACGAGAGCGTACAGCTTCCGCACTGATAGCAGCCTGTGGGGTCGAACTTCCCATACCGCCGGATGTCGGCTAGGAGTGTAGGGTCGCTTTGAACCGGCAATATGCCTACTGCCATTTGCCACCTCTAACGAAAGTGCTCGCTACTGCGCAGAGAATACGACTTCTTTGGCGGTCCTCCTCGTGTACAAGAGGAACTTCCCGTCTTCTTCCACCATCTGGATCTGAAAGTCTTCGTTCTGATATGACTCCGCTGCGCGGGACGCTTCTTCTCTGTTGTCGTAGAGCTGCCCATCCCACATGAACTTCATGCCATCGCTGATCATCGAGAGATTCGGGCTCATACGATGCCTCCAGCCTGCTCATACCGTGCGGCGAAAACGTTTCTCACTGGCGGCGCTGTGGCGCGGGGGAAATATTCGCGGACCAGCCACTCCGACGCCTGGGGCACAGCGCTACTGACTGCTTTCGACAAGCCCTGAGAGATCTCTTCTGGCAGTGGCCCGGTTTGGCAGGCGAGCACCCGCACTTCAACTCCACAGCTTTCTTGCAACTCGCGCAACAAATTGGACGTGGGCAACTGGTGCATCGAGAAATCGTCGAGTTTGGCCACAGGAATCTCGGCGGGATCGATCTCGAATATCTCGCCGGCACTGCGTCCGGCATCGATCGCGTCCAGGATGAGCAAGCGCTGCGGACGGGCGGAGCTCAGGCAAAGCGTAAATAACAGCTTGCGTACGCCCGTGCCGGCGTCCAGCAAGCAAACGGCTTCGGGCACTTGGTAGTGTGCCTCGAGATAGTCAACTACCGCGCACCCGAATCCGTCATCTCCAAACAGAATATTCCCGCAGCCGAGCACCAGGGTCGGCTTCCGACAGAAATCGGGAAGATCCGATTGATCGACCTGGGATTGATCGATCTCCCCCATGCTTCCTCCTTGTTCGCTGCCGTTCAGTTGGCAAGCGAACCGAGCAGCTTGCCCTCCGCGTCGAAAATATCCAGCTTGACGGAGAGTTTCCCGTCCAGCCGGTGGGTCGCGCAGGACAAGCACGGATCGTAGGCACGGATTGACATCTCCACTTTGTTCAGCACTCCCTGGTCGTACTTGCCGTCATGGATCAAACTCTTGGCGGCCTGTGTGACCGACATATTGATGGGAGCGTTATTGTGAGTGGTGCCCACAATCAGGTTGACGTTGGTGATCAGGCCGTCGGCATCGGTGGTGTAGTCGTGGATCAGCGTGCCTCGCGGCGCTTCGGTGACGCCTATGCCTCGCGCTGCCCGCGGCGTAACCTTCACCCGGGTTTCAGTGCTGGTAATCTCGGGATCGTCCAGCAAGCGGATGGTGTTTTCGGCGTTGTAGAGCAGTTCGATCAGCCGCGCCCAATGATAGAGCAGCGTGAGCTGTGCGGGCCGCCCGAACTTCGCGCGAAACTCCTCCAGTTCGGCCTGCGCCAGCGGCGTGTCGATAAAGTCGCACACGTTGATGCGGGCCAGCGTGTTGGCACGATACACTCCCTTGGGATTATCGACATCCATGGAGAAACCTTCGCCCCACTGTTTGGCATATGGGAACTTCAAGTAGCTCCACGATTCAATGTGCTCGGAGATGAACTCCGTATAGCGATCGTAGGGAAAGTCCTGGTATGAGCCATTGGAGGCCATCAGGCGAAGCTTTCCGTCGTAGAGGTTGAGCGCGCCGTTTTCTTTGACGGTGCCGATGAAGCCGGTAGTGATCACTCCCAGCGATTTCACTACGTCGAGGTACTTGGGGAAGACATTCTCCTTGGCAAAGGCAATGGAGAACTTGGCGAGTTCGAGTGTGTCATCGGCCTGCTTGCGCAACTCGTCGCGTTCGGCAGGAGCCAGCGGCTTGCTGAATCCGCCAGGAACGGCGGCCTGGGGATGGATGGACTTGCCCGCCAAGGTTTCCAGCATCTTGGCGCACAGGTGGCGCACCTTTACCACTTTTCTTGCAATGTCCGGCGCAGCCTGCAGCACGCCGATGACATTGCGGATGGAATAGTCAGCGTCCGGACCGAGCAGGAAATCGGCTCCCGCCAGGAAGTAGAAGTGCAGGATGTGCTCTTCCATGTAGGCGATGCTGTTGCACAGCTCGCGCAGCTTCTTGCCGGCGGGCGGCGGCTCCACTCCAAAGACCGCGTCGCAAGCCTTGGCCGAGGCCAGGTGATGCGACCACGGGCACACACCGCAAATGCGGGGCGTAATGCGGGGAAGGTCTTCCACCGGGCGTCCGATGCAAAACTTTTCGAAGCCGCGCAGTTCAATGACGTTCACTCGGGCGGTGTCCACGTTGCCGGCATCATTGAGCTGAATAGTCACCTTGGCGTGGCCCTCGATGCGGGTGACAGGTTGAATGACGAGTGTCTTTGCCATGGATCACCTCCGGGGCATTGGCCGCAGACGGCCAGCGCCAGCAAAACGGTTGAAGGTTGCGGCCCGATCCGGAATCTGCTTGGGATCAAGTCCGATGGAAGAAAGCGCCCCCATCATGTCCACCATGGGATTGGCTTTGTCCGACAACGGGCCAAAGCAACCCTCGCATGGCATGTAGGCGCGGATGCAACGCGGGTTTCCCTCGCTGCCACCACAGCCAGCACGCGTCGCCGGCCCCAGACACAGGATGCCTTGCTCCATCAGGCAGCGCATTTCGCTCAGTGGCGCTCCCGGCTTGAAGTCCGGCGCATCCAGTCGGCGCTTCAGCGTAGTGACCGCCTTCTTTTCGCGTTTGGTGGGACACTCGTCGCAAACGCTCTTAGACGCCAACGCGGGCAGGGGCTTGCCTTCAAGAAGAGCAACCAGGGCCCCAGCCACCATCTCTGGCGTGGTTGGACATCCGGGCAGATACGCATCCACCTTCACGACTTCGTGGACCGCGTAGACTCGGTCGGTCAGAGCGGGAATCTGCTCGTGGGGTAAGCCGTTCTTCTCCGTTGTCACGCTGTCGCGGTAAACCTTCTCCAGAAGCTCTTCCGTGCTGAACTGATTTGCCAGAGCCGGTATGCCGCCAAAGCAGGCACAAGAACCTAGAGAGATCAGGATCTTGCACTTCTTGCGCATTTCTTGCGCCAGTTTCTTGTGCTCTTCGCTACGGATTCCTCCAGATATCAGCCCGACATCCGCCGCGGGGATTTCCATCTCTGTACCTTCGCCCGTCTGACCGTAAAGCTTGTGGTCCATCAGGACTGGCATGTGCACGATTTCCACTTGTTTGAGTACGTCGAGTAGCGGTTCACCGATGTCGAGGATGGTTACCTCGCAACCCCCGCATATGGCGAACCATTCTTCGGCAAGTCGAGCTGCCATGCTGCACCTCCCTACCGGACTTGAATTAGTGCTGCTTCGTTCTCGTCTCCTGCGATCTGTTATTTACGGCGTTTATTACGGCGTTTATTACGGCGTTCGATACGGGCTTGGACCGAGCTTCCTAACCTGCTCCGCCATCTCCCAAGGCACGTGGGCAAAGCGCGATTCTTCGGAAGCCGAGACCCACTGCAGCCGGAAACACTCCGGCTCCAATCCCAAATTCTCCAGTATTAGGTTGTTAGGATGGGCACGCGAGTGGGCCCACAGGTTGTCATCGCGGTAATGGCAGTGGACGGGATAACAGTCCAGAACTGGCGCGTCTTTCCAGGCGGCGGTGAGGGGAACTTCCACAATCCACCTCTCGGCATCTGTCGAACGTTCGTTCGAACCATGCCACCCTAACGTTCTCGTGCCGAGCAGCACTTGCGAACGTAGCAGTAGTTATGGTCCAACCACCACACCGTGTCAGTGACTCTAGTCACCCATTAAGGTGACCGGAACGCGCCTCTCGAACGCGCCGGCGGCTTGGAAGAGGGTGCCTTGTTCTCTCGAAGTCCCCGCGGGTGCGAACTTGGGAGGGGTCCAACTTGGTAGTGATGATCGTCACAGCCGTAGTGCTCTGCACTCGGAGAAACGCAAACAGGAAACTGGCCGATTACTTCGGCATTGCTCGTAATCCAGGCACAATCGCGAGAGGCGACGCTAGTTGGTTGCAAAACCCGGGTCACTCGTGCGGCCAAGTTCGCTGAGCCGAACACCTGTGCACCCTGTTCTGAGGTTCTTTTGAGCAGAAGAGGCAAGATCAGGACCCGTCGCCGCCAGATTTTGTCAGCCGCGGGATCAGGATCAAGATCAGACCGTAGAACAAAAGTGACGCCACGAGCGACGCGGCGTTACCGAAACGAAGGTCCTCGAACAGGAGCTTGAGCGTGCCAAATGCTATGGCTACATACGCAACCCACAATAGCTCCGCGCGTTTCAAACGTGAGCCGCCGAAGCCGAGGACGAGGGCAACTGAGCAAGTCACCAGCGTCCGGACAACCGAAAGACGCGAAGCATTCAGCATTCCGCTCGCCGAACCTAGACGCACACTCACCATCACTGCCAGAGCCGCTCCCACACCAGCGACTAGCACGCAGGGGATGATCCAAAGCAACCGCTGTTGCCATTGCTTGGTCGAAGCACGGGATCCGATTGCGTAGCACAGAACGGACGAGACTGTGACCACCCACGCGCCGGCGTCCAGGGCTGGCGGCACGGTTCCAGCCAGAGCGTTTCCCGCGAGATTCAGAAGACCGGAGAGGATCGCCGCCGCTACCAGGTAGAAGGACACGTGCATGCCGAGGCCGACATTGCCACTATGCAAGTACAAGAAAGCCGCCGTCAGCGCAGCCAGGCATAAGAACGGCGCCTGAAAACCCGCGGGAAAAAGCAGCAAGCTTCCCGCCAGCAGAAGTGCGACCGCGTAGGTCGCGCACACCCGACGATTTCGAGTTTGTTCCTCGGCTGTGAACCGCGACAGCGCGCCCCAGTAGCACACACCGGCAACCAGCACAAAGAAGACGCCGAGTGCCACAGTAGAGCCAGGACTTGCGCGCAGCGTCCCAAGAGTCGCAATCACAAACGCCGCAGCTGCCTGCGCGATTTCGAAGATCGTGAGCCGGTGGCGCAATCCAAAGACGCGCAGGCCGATGCTTCCGCCGTAGATGGCAAGCAGCGCCAGGCACAGCACCGTGATCGCCGTAGCACCGATGGGGTGATATTCCGATGGAACGCCCTCGGGAGAAGTCATTAGATAGACAACCAACCACACGGCGAAATCCGCTGCAATCGCCGGGACCGCTCTCACACTGAGCCGGCGTCCGAAGCAAACCATCATTTCCGAAGCCAAAGCCACAGCCAGCAATCCAGCCGTAAAAGGCACGAGCTCGCGCGTCGCGATGATGAGCGCCAGAGCTGTGGCCACCGCCGCAAGAGTCGCCACCCACGGAATCGTCTGCAGGTTTTGCCGCCATGCCAGTGCCAGGGCAAGCACAACGTAGGCAACCAGTACTGCCGCCGTGAAAGTCGGCAGCAGGATCTGAAAACTTACAGTGGATTCCCACAGCAGAGGCGAGAGGATGAACGACGACGTGATTGCATAGGTGACGCTGGCAAACCGATTGGCGGCATGAGTCCTGACTGCCCACACCAGCCACATGCCCGCGTACACGATGGCGATCATCAACACGGGCAACCGCGGGATGGTTCCCGACTCAGCGACCGCGCGCAGCAGATACGCCCCTGCAATTCCTAGAACCGCCTTGCCAAACACGGACACACCGGCGGGCACATTTGCCGCCGGGAAACCCCGCCACGTCTCGGGAGGCCGCGACTTGGGCACCGCAACGCTCGCGGATGCTGGAGGAGCAGCGGCCACATTCGCCGGCTTGCCCTCCAATGCGGAAACACGGCGTTCCAGTTCCCGCAACCGTTCGCTGAGTTGTTCCGCATCCGATGCGATTCCGTCGAAAGCTTGTGCCATTCGCTTCTCCGCATCTGCCCTCAAGATGAAGTGGGGTCTAGCTGGTTCCGTGTGCCGGAGCGCTGCCGGAGCCGGGCGATGAGTCTGACTCATACCAGGGTGGCAGGAGTTTCACCAGAATCCACAGAATGATGAAAGGAAGAATCATGAGCGCGATCGCGGTCAACAACCCTTCCCGCGTGGCGAAGGCCATCTTGTACGTCGTGTAGCCGAGAAAGCTCTTGGAAAAAAGCTGGCCGCCGATCACCACATTCCAGCGCATGGCAAAAATGCCGATCATCGTCAAACATCCAGCCAGCCCGTAGATCCGTTTGCGCGCAATGTCACTCAACCTCAGAATCTGGGTCAGGCCCAGCAGCCCGATCGGCGTCACCGTGCCCAGCAGAATTTGGACAATCACCTGGGAGGTCCACAGCCGCGTGTGCACCATGAAATCGAGGCTGCGGAACGATTCATCGGCCTCGTAGATTCGCTGCAGAAGATCCAGCATCTCCAGGCTAAAGTCGATGACAAACGTGTACAGCAGATACTGCGCGATCTTATCCAGACAGCGCATGTCTATTTCTTTTTCGCGCAGCCGTGTCGAAAGCATGTAAAGCAACATCACCGCCGAGATGCCCGACACCATTGCCGAGAATACAAACACGATGGGCATCAGCGGCGACGACCACCAGGGGTTTGCCTTTATCGAGCCAAAAATGAAGCCGACATATCCGTGCAGAAGAAACGCGGAGGGAATTCCAACCAGCGTGATGAAATACCCGAGTCTCTCATCGATACCCAGCGAGCGTTCACTGACATTGCGGGAACCCAGAGTTAGCACTCGATAGACCAGACGCTTCCAGCCCCTTTCGGTCTGGGACAGCACCACAATGTCACGCCGGTAGTCGAGCCAGATCTCCAACAGCAGCACGCCCATCAGGTACCAGAGATAGACAAATCCGAACATGGCCATGGCGGAGGAACGGTGCGGCGTCAGATACATCTCGAAGGAACGCTCTGGATGTCCCAGATGCAATTGCAGCGGCAGCGGAGCCACCAGCAGAAAGGCGAGTGCCGTGAGCAAGGCCAGCCGGTACGTCGGCTTCACTGCCTCCACGCGGAATACGCGTTCGAGCGAAGCCAGAATGAACGCTCCGGCCACTAGTCCCGTAATGAACGGATAAAGAACGATCAGGATGCTCCATTGGAGCTCCACTTCGTTCGGATACATGAAGCCTTCCACCGGTATTTGCACGAGCCTCCCTAGCGCACCGAACCGTCCATGCCGTTGTAGAAAACCTTCGACCCAGTCGCCATGTGGGGTTTCAGAACCTGTACCGTATGCGTCCTCAAGAACTCATGAATCGGATCTTTGGGATTCTTCAAGTCGGCCAACTGGCGGGCCCCGGTGGGACAGACCTCGCAGCACGCGGTCGTCAATCCCTTGGTGATCCGGTGATAGCACAGCGTGCACTTCTCCGCCGTGTGCGTCTTAGGGCTGAGGAAGCGGCACCCATAGGGGCACGCCTGGATGCAATAGCGGCAGCCCAGGCAGTAGCTCTTGTCGACCAGCACGACTCCATCCGGCGTAATGAACGTCGCGCCCACCGGACAAACCTGAGTGCAAGGCGAGTCTGCACATTGATTGCACAGCTTGGGAACGAAGAAGTTCTTGCCGCCGTCATCGGCATGGGGTGGGAATCCGTTCTTGCCGCCATCGGGCGACTCCACCTCTGGCCTCTCGATCTTCCAGTCAGCCACGTGGTAGCGCTCAATCCACGTGCGAAAATAGCCTTCGGGAACATCGTTTTCCTCTGCGCAGGCGCGCACACAGCTGCCGCAGCCGATGCACTTCGGAATGTCGATCAACATGGCCCACCAGTGCTCGGTCAGCTTGTAATTGGGTGCAGCCTCCGGAGTTCCCGCGAGAACGAACTTCCAGGCCACTGCAGCCCCAGGCAACAGCACCAGCAATCGACGGCGGGTGATTTCCATTATTTCTTACCTTCCGTCTCAGTCTTAGCTGTCTCAATCTTCGGGCGGTGTGGCTGATGACAGGTGTCGCAGGCGATCCCTCCCGAGTGGTCGGCCGTGGCAACCTGTGGAAAGTTCTTCGGCTTGGCACTGTTGGCCTCGTGACAGCGCGCACACACGATGGCTGTATCCAGCTTCTTCGGTTGCACCGAACCGGGGTCGTCCACATGCTTGGCCAGGGCCCCGTGGCAAGCCTCGCAAGCGATGACCACATGCTTGCCCAGTTTTTTCTGATCCACAACATCGGTATGGCAGGCCTCGCAGGTGTCGTGGCCGGCAAACGCAACCGGCCGGGACGCGATCTCGCCGATCGCCGCGCCTCGATAGTGGCCATACTGTCCGAAACTGTGAGGTACAACAGCGGCCCGCAGGATCACGAATGCGACCAGCGCGATTGCGATGACGGCCACAAGACGGATGAGGTGTTCGATATCCTTAAACAAGTTCGCGTTCCCCGCGCCATACCGCCCGGTAACATCTGCGCCCAAAATTGCGCAATGTTCTTTGATACCCAACATTCTTTTGGGGAGCGATGATCGAGGACACAGGAAGCTGTGATGGTGGTCACCCCGTTCAACGCAGCCGACCCTGTGGCCCTTAGCCCCATAATGGGAGGCTTGTCGGCCAAACGGAATGCATGGTCCGCCGCTTTGTCGCATGCGAAAAATGAAAGTGACAGGTTGGTCTGCGCAAAATGGATACGGCCTTGCTTGGAACACAAAGCCCCGGCCTTGATGGAATGCGCTGCGTCCTCGTCCTGATTTAGGAATACAGCCTGGAAAGACTTCCCCGGTTTTCTCAACGATCCTAAGATCGCCTTTCAAGAAGACAAGGCAAGTCCGAATGTCTCTCCGGTACAGTTCTTCGAGGAATTCAAGCGCTTTATCTTCCGAATAACAATCGTTCCAGCACGGGACCGAGGGCCAAGGCCGGAAGATAGCTCAGAGCCACCATCGTTATCAGACAGGTGGTGAGCAGGACCCCGAACGTAAAGGAATGGGTCGGAAGAGTTCCCGAGGAAGAAGGAGTACTTCGCTGACGGCCAAACAGATCTGCGAATGCCAATGCAGGAATCGCCAAGCCAAACCTTCCCACCATCATCGCCAATGCCGTGGAGAGGTTGTAGAAGGGAGTGTTTGCACTCAGACTAGCAAAGCTTTGGCCATTGTTCGCAAAGCAGGAAGTATAGGCAAACAGAATCCCTGTGAAACCATGTGGGCCGGTGTTGACCGTCAGCCCGGACAGTCCCAGCCTGGTGCTCACGGCAATCGCGGTGAGTGGGAGAATGACCAGCGGCGCGGCCAGAGCATAGAGCATGATCATTTTGTTCTCCGCGGGCCCTATCTTCTTCCCCAGGTATTCAGGCGTACGTCCAACCATCAGTCCCGCTAGAAATACAGCGATCGCAGCAGCCATAACCATGCTGTAAAGACCAGTTCCCAGTCCTCCGAATATGAGCTCTCCCAGCAGCATGTTTACCAATAACACCATGCCACCGAGGGAGGTGTAGCTGTCGAGCATTGAGTTGTTTGATCCCGTGGCCGTGTTTGATGTAACGACTGCCGTGAGGGTCGAACCGCCGATGCCGAAGCGCACCTCCTTGCCTTCCATGTTCCCGCCAGACTGGACATGACTATCTCGAGAATCCACACTGCTGAGGTGCGGAACCCCTCGTTCTTCAAAGTGATGCACGAAAACCAATCCGCAGCCGAAAAGAAGCACCATCACGCTGTAGAGAAGCCATCCTTGTCGAGGCTGGCCCACCATCCTGCCGAAGGTGTTGGTGAATGCCGCAGGCAGCAGCACGATCGCCAACATTTCGAGAAAGTTTGCAATGGGCGTGGGGTTCTCATAGGGATGAGCCCCATTCGCGTTAAAGAAGCCGCCGCCATTCGTGCCGAGATTCTTGATGATCTCCAGTGCGGCTACCGGACCCTGCGGTATGACCTGCTGCGTACCTTCGACGGTAGTGACGACTGCATAGTGGTGGAAGTTCATCGGAACACCCTGCCAGACCAGCAGCAACGCGCCTAGCAATGCTCCCGGCAAGAGGATCCAGAGCAGGGCGCGTGTCAGATCAACCCAAAAGTTGCCCAGCGTGTCGGAGACTTGCCGGGCAAGGCCGCGGATGAAGGCAACACCCACGGCTAACCCCGCAGCGGCAGCCAGGAAGTTTTGTGCGCAGAGTCCCACCATCTGGCTGAAGTAGCTCATCGTGCTCTCGCCAGCGTAGGCCTGCCAGGTAGTGATCGTCGAGAAGCTGATCGCAGTATTCAGAGCCAGGTCGGGGGACAAAGGCGTCGTGTGGTACTGCGGAAAAAACCAGGGAAGAAACTGCTGCATTCTGAGGATGGCATACAACAGGACCGTGCCGGCAAAGCCAAAGAACACGAAACACGTCGCATACTCCTTGCCGGTCATCTCCAGATTAGGATCAACCGCAGTGATGCGATAGATGAGCCTCTCAACGGGAAGACATAAACGATCAAGTACGGTCCGTTGCCTGGAGAAGACCCGTTCCAAATACCCGCCCAAGGGCTTCACCAGGATGGTGACGATGGCCACAAACAACACGTATTGAATTACGCTGTAGAAATCCACCAGCCCTACTTGCTCTGCTTGAAGCATTCTAGTGCCGCGTCGGTGTCTTTGAAAGGAAACAAGTTCTAAGAGCCCGCCTTAGCGACGGATCGCCTGAAGGCGGAACGAATAGCCGATCCCAATGAGATGATCTACCGCAGCCGACGATAGGCCCACCCCGACGTGGAAATCAATCTGTTGCTGGTTTGCGATCTTTAGTGCTGTTCCAAAATGCAGCAAGTGCCGCGGCCCGCCAGCTTCCGGAAAGTCACCCGCATACTCGATAAACGCATCCCAGGGTTTCGTCAATTGCCGATCGAACAGAAACGTAAACTCGCCGGTCACGTTTCGCGTGCGGCCCTGAGTGGGCCAATACACCGAGAACATTCCGGCTGCCGTCCAGTTGGCCGACAGCGCGCGCGACCACGGCACCTGCAATCCCGGGTCGTACCCGCCGCTGGACACGGTGCTGGCGCCAGTCGGACAACTGAGGAACGCGATCACGGAGACATCAAACCCGCGCGCGGGTCCAAGCTGCTGTTTGACTCCGATGGCAACATCGCCGAATCCCGAACCGACGCCGTTGCCAGTTGTCAGGTTGTGGAAATAGTCCGGCACCGTGAAGCGCAACTCAGTCCTCTTGGCGATACCAAAACGTACTCAGCTCTCCGGGCCGTCTAAAACGCTCTGCCCCTGGCTGCCACTTTCAAGGAAGCCGTTCTCCGCCTGAAGGTTGCCGGCTGGGACGACGACGCTGGAGTTCGTAACTGCCGGCCGATCCGTTGCGATCGGTCCCGCAGCGTCAACGCTCGGGGGCTGATCTTGACCATGGAATGGCAACCTACTGGCGAAAATGAATGCCAGTAGCGCACTGGAAATGCGAGTGAGCATTGGCCGAGCGGACTGTCCCGCGTGTCCTACCGACTAAAGTATTCTAGTGGCGCGCCGGTGTGTTTGGAGAAAACAAGTTCGACGAGGCGACTCTGATGGCTTCGAGGCCGTCTTTCGCAGGCCCAATTGATGCAGCGGGCTTCCATTTTTTCTTTGTACGCGCGGTCTGACCCACTACACTTGAACGGATAAAGCCGTGAGCAAGAGCCTACCGTTGATGCTTCGCCACGCCATGTATAACCTGCGTGGCGGCTTCTTGATTCGCCCGCTCACAATCGCGGTGGCGCTGGGTTGCGCGGGCGCATTCCTGTCGTGGTTGGAAGAGGAGTTCCCGGTCACCAGCGCCTGGGTGCCAACCGTTTTATTCCCCTCGCACGCTGACCCGCAGGTCGCCCAGGTCATTCTGGCGGGCATCGCCGCCTCTATCATGACGGTGGTGTCCATCGTGTTCGCCATCCTCTTGATGACGCTCACCCTGGCATCGATGCAGTTCTCCCCGCGCATCATCGTCAGCTTTTCCAGGGACCGCGTGACGCAATGGACGCTCGGTATCTTCCTCGGCACTTTCTCGTACTGCATGGCCGCGCTTCCGGCGGCGCACTCGCTCCCTCACCCCTTTGCGCCAGTGGCCACCGTCCTGGGTGCTATGGTGCTGGCGCTGGTCTGCGTCGGTTTACTGCTCTTTTTCATTCACCATATCTCGCAGGCTATCAGCGTGAATCACATCGTCGACAGAATCGCGGCAGAAACGGAAGCCATGATCGATGAAATCATGCCCAGGCCGCACCGGGTGGACCGCTTGAAGGATGCCGAACCGCTCAGAGCCAACCCGAGCGAGGTGGCCGTCTTGAGCGATAATTCCGGCTACATCCGCTTCGTCGATACGCGACGCCTGGTCGCCCTTGCGAAGCACTACCACGTCACCATCCGCATTCTGCGCCGGGTTGGCCACTTCGTTCCGGCGGGAATACCGCTAGTGATGGTCTCCAAGGGGAAGCGTCTTTCCCCCGAAGGAACCGCCGAGTTGCTGGCCGCCTTCGACCTCGGCCCGACCAGAACGCTGCAACAAGACGTGGAGTTTGGCGTTCTGCAGATTGTCGATGTTGCGTTGAAGGCGATCTCGCCTGCTGTAAACGACCCCACCACCGCCATCAACTGCGTCGATCAGTTGAGCCGCATTCTGATCCGCTTCGCGTCCCGAGAGCCGCCGGAGGATCTGCTCTACGATCCGCCGGGCATCGTTCGCGCCAGCATTGGATGGATCCACTTTGAGCGCCTGCTGGAAGCAGCCTTTGAGCAGATCCGCATGTATTCGAAGACGGACGTGGCCGTGAGCTTGCGGTTGCTGCGAGCCCTTGGTGACATCGCCGCCTCGACGCCCGATCCGGAGTTCCGCCGGATACTCGTCGAGCAGGGACTGCGGACAATGGCAGGTTGCGCCGAAAAGCTCGGCGAAGAGGAACTGAGAGAGTTGCGCGCTCGTCAGGCCGCGCTGGAGAGTTTCACCGCGATCTCGCAGCCGTAGACTGAATTTCTGAGCAGGTAACGCGCAGCTGGCGGGTGAGCCCTCGGAACAACATGGAACGCAGAACATTTCTGGCACTGCTGGGAACCACGGCTTGCGCCGAGTTGGCACGGCGTATCGGTTTGCAAACTGCACCGGACAGTCCCAAGGCCGACGTAACCATTCACATCTCGCCCGTCGAGATGGAAGTCGCCCGGCGGAGAATCATCAAGACGACCGGATACAACGGCTCGGCTCCCGGCCCGGTCTTACGCCTGCGCGAGGGCCAACCGGTTACGGTGGATGTATTCAACGAGACCAAAGTTCCAGAACTGGTTCATTGGCACGGCTTGTTCATTCCTTCCGAGGTGGATGGTTCTGAGGAAGAAGGTACTCCGCCGGTGCCTCCAGGTGGGGTCCGGCGATATTCGTTCGTCCCGCGTCCCTCCGGAACCCGCTGGTACCACAGCCACATTCATGCCGGCCGGGATATGAAACGAGCCACTTACACGGGACAATTCGGATTCCTCTACATTGAACCGAAAAAAGAGCCGGGCCAGTACGACGCGGAGATCTTTCTCGCGCTGCACGGCTGGGACCCCTATCTGAGCAGTCAAGGTGACGAGGGCAATCTGGAAGTCACGTATCCTGTCTATTCCATCAACAGCCACGCGCTCGGTTCAGGCGATCCGGTGCGCGTGAAAGAAGGTCAGAAGGTGCTTTTTCGCATTCTGAACGCCAGCGCCACCGAGCAGCACCGCATCGCCTTGCCCGGTCACAAGTTCAAAATCATCAGCCTGGACGGGAACGCTGTGCCTGTGTCGCGCGAGGTGGACGTGGTCGAGATGGGCCCGGCGGAGCGCGTGGACGCCGTCGTCGTGATGAACCAGCCGGGCGTGTGGATTCTCGGCGAGGCGAACGATCAAGTACGGAGTGCCGGGTTGGGCGTCGTAGTGGCATATGCGAACCACAGCGAAGCACCGCAGTGGACTGCGCCTGCGAACACTCCGTGGGACTACACAATTTTTGGGCGCCAAGGGGAGACTCCCGAGCCAGCGGGCGGCGTGGTGCCGCTCGGCTTCCGCAAGAAATTTGCCGGCAACCGCTGGGTGGATCACTGGACCATCAACGGCAAATCGTTCCCGAAGACCGATCCCATTCGAGTGCGTGCCCATGATCGGTACCGCCTTCGCTTTGATAACCAAAGTGATGAAGCACACCCGGTCCACCTGCACCGGCACACCTTCGAGTTGACCAGGTTCGCCGGCAAAGCAACGAAAGGCGTCATGAAAGACGTAATCGTGGTGCCCGCCAGGAAGCAAGTCGAAGTGGATTTTACGGCGGACAATCCCGGTCCGACGCTTTTTCACTGCCATCAGCAATTGCACATGGACTACGGCTTCATGACGATGGTGCAATACGAGGGCTGAGAAGCTTGGGATGAGTCCGGGAGCTCTTTTGCTTTCGTCGACTTCTAACCCGCACCGTGCGAGCAATCCAGGCGCCCGTGTTCCGCGCAAGCGCTCTCAAAGATGATACGTCCTCAGCCCCCTGTGATTTGGGTCACTGCCAAACGGTTCGCTGTTGCCCTACCCTCTCATGTAGGAGACGGTCCATGGACATGACTTCTTTGTCCCTGATACTCGCCGTTCTCTTCGCGTGGTGGTTGGTCACAGTCGCCCTCGCTACTGGCGCTTTCAAAGTCAGAAGGCATCATCTTCACCACCACGACAAGGATGGGGAGCACCAGCATTAGAAGCTCCCAGGAGAGCCTTTGACGCGCACTCTAATGGACTTCGTGCTGAGCAAGCCCTTCTGCGTTCATGTCTCATAAGGCTTACTTCAAATACGCCCGCACCAGCCCAATCAGATCTTCGGTCAATTCTTCGTTCGATTCTGTCCCGCGCTCCGGATGCGTAATGTGCAAGCGGATGTGGTCTTCCAGTATCTCCGCCATCAAGCTGTTGACGCCCCCCCGAATCGCCGCCAGGAGCATTAAGATGTCTGCACACTCGTCCCCGTCAGTCACCGAGTGCTCGACCGCGGTAATTTGTCCCGCGAGGCGTTTGATTCGAGAAAGCAGCTTTTGTTTTTCTTTCGATATTTCCGGAAGTCTGTCTTTCATAGGATTTCTTGGAATTTTCCCTGCACTTTTCTCCTGACACGTACCCTAGGGGGGTAGGATAAAAGATTTTGGACGGGAAAGCTAGCTGACTTCCGGGATCAGGAGGCCGGCGGAACTTGCTTGGGTGCAGCGCTCCGGTTCACTTTCCGTTGGAAACTGACGTGAAGTGCTCGGGCAGAATTGGTTCGGCACTCTCGATCCATGCGGGGGGAGCGTATCGAGTCTGAACGCGTTTTTCTTCTTGGCCGGACATTCGATGGTTTTCGCGACGCGCGCGGGTGTGGCGTTTCCTTATCTCTCGTCTCACCAGCCGTGCTGTAAACTTCATGCTGGCTTTGTGCATCACGTCGAGATGGATCATGGCCAAAACTGATTATTAGAGGAGCTGCATCGTGAAAACATGCTTTGTGAAAGCATTTTTGCTGTGGCTTTTGTTGAGCACGCCCATGTTGTTCGCCCAGGCGCCGGACGGGATCTGGCAGGGATACGATGGAGAGTGGAGGCATGTTTCCCAGCAATTGATCGCCCTGGCTGAGGCGACGCCAGCGGGAAAATTCGCATGGCGTCCTGCGGCAGGAGTCCGTTCCACCAGCGAAGTGTACATGCACATTGCGATGGCGAATTTCTATCTGTTGAGCGTAACAGGTCCCAAGATGCCTGCGGGCCTCAAAGAGGACGCGGAAAAAACGGTTACGTCCAAGGCCGAAGTAATCGACTGGCTGAAACGATCGCTGGACGCAGTCAAAGAGTCTCATCTAGCCGTAAAACCCAACGACCTTGAGCGTAAAGTCCACATCGCCGACAGAGATGCGACGGTGGATGGGATCTATCTCCGCATCATCGTTCATGCCGACGAGCACATGGGGCAACTGATCGCGTACGCGCGCATGACTGGCGTCGTGCCGCCCTGGTCGAAAAACTGAAGCACAGCTCGAACAGGCCCATTTCCAAAATGCACGAGTAGCGCCCACGGGAGGCCTCCGATCTTGATTTCAGGGTGAAGTGCGTGGCACCGGACGATTCTAGTGATGCAATTGCGTGTCTTCGGTAACTGTCTCAATCAGGCCTTTGCACTCACGACCGGGCGCGGAGGAATCGGTTTTTTCCCCACAGCCAACGGGCGAACCGCAGCTACCCATTCGCCGGTACAAGGGCGGTAACTATCCAGTCGTTCATGGGATGCAGTTCTCCACAGTCTAGGCACCTCGTCGTGGCACACTGGGCTGCACAGTGTAGACAGACGGCCCTGGTTTGGAACGTGTCGAATAGCTGCCCGCACTGCCCGCACTTCCAGAAGTCTCCCAGAGGTGGCGCTGTATGGCAGTTTGGGCAGGCAAACCCCTCCCGGCGCGGCAATTTTGCGAAGCGTAACAGCGCCTGCGCGTGACGAAGTCCACCCCAGCAGTTCATTAGCATGAAGACAGCGATTGCCCCGAACCAGACGGAATGTATCCAGAAGGCGAGACCGATGAACCCGGCCACCCCCAGGAAGCCGAGAATGGTGGCCACCATCAGGCTGCGGGCGCGTCCTATTACAAACCACAGCAGAGACCGAAGAATCTGGCCGCCATCCAGAGGATAGATGGGCAGCATGTTGAAAACGAGCAGGACCACGTCAATCATGAAGACCGCTCTCACTAACTTATGGAGATCGGGCATCGCCTCCGCCCATCCCAACGATCGGCTCAGCACGAACGCGACGGCCAAGACCGGCAGCAACACCACGTTTACCAGCGGTCCCGCCGCGATGCTCCATAGGGTAGCGCCCGGTCGTGGTGGCGGGTTCACATACGCTACGCCACCAAGGGGCCAAAGCACGATCTGGTTCGCCGTTCCACCCACTTGCCGGCAAGCCAGCGCGTGCCCGAACTCATGCAGCATCACAATCAAAAACAGCGCCAGATACTCCACTACGTTCCAGGTGACAGAGGAATACCTTCCCTTTCGGCTCTCGATTTCAAACGCTGCTACCAGAAACCAGGACCAATGCAGGAACAAATCAATACCAGAAAACCGAAATAGGTGGATCGACCCTTGGCGAGCGCTCGGCATGTACGCAGTTTACTTCATGCGCGCAATTGTTCGTACGCTGCCGGTTTCACTAACTGAGAATTGCTGGATCGCGGTAGGGACGATCGTCGCTGATCGCCCCCCGCCCGGACCCGGACGGGCGCTGATTAGCGCATCCGGTTCTTATCTCGGATGACTGGCGGCAAAGCGAACGGCAGGATAGGGATGGAGCACGCGCGGTTGAGGAAGCCAGCGTTTAGCCAAGGCGAGAATACGCTCCCAGGAGATCGGGCGTTGCTGGCTTCGGCGGCGGAGTGTATGCCCCCAATGCCCAAGCAGCCGATCCCGGAATGCGCCTAGACTATCGAGGTTCCCCGGTACCGCGTAGTAGTTGAAGTGGCCCTGCACAATCGACTTGAGCGATTGGCCGGTTTGGCGCACGGGATCGTGCATATGCTCACGGAGTTGCTGCTTAATCTCCCGCAGCTTCGCCCGCATGCGTTTGCGAATCGTCTTGCGCCTCACCGTAAGCCGCCCTAACCTGTTCTTCCCGCTGATGTGCGTGAAGCCTCCTCCTCCTCCTCCTCCTAAGGAACTTCTGCTATAAGGCAACGACCTGTAATCCGAGCTCACGGCCTGTCTGCGAAGTCTGGCTTCCAGCCGGTGACGATTCTGTACTTCGTTTTGCGTGCAGATGGCCTCATCGTAAGCCTCCTAGGAAGTCGAACGGCTCGGGCTTGCTTTCCCCTCTTCGTTTCCGGTTTTGTTCGGCAAACCGCCCGAACTCAATCCGGCGCGTCTTATCTGGGTGTAATTCCAGTCCAAACTTTCCCAGTCGTTCCCGAAAGTTCTCCAGAAAACAATCGGCTTCGGCTTGGTGCTGGAATCCTAAGATAATGTCGTCCGCGTAGCGGACGACCACCACTTCGCCCTGCGCCCATTTCTTGCGCCAGACGTCCACCCGCAGATCGAAAACATAATGCAGGTAGATATTCGCGAGAAGCGGCGAAATCACCGAACCTTGCGGACTACCTGTCTTCGGTTCCGACCATTTGCCTTCCTCCATCACCCCAGCGTTGAGCCATTTCTGGATCAGCCGTAGGATGCGGGGGTCGGCAACGCGATGCTCCACGAACTGGACCAGCCAATCTTTGTCGAGGTTGTCGAAAAATCCTCGGATATCGGCGTCCAGAATGTAGTTCACCTTCTTCTTCAGGAGCGCGTACGACAGCGCATCCAGCGCTTGATGCTGGCTGCGTCCCGGACGAAAACCATACGGTCGAGTAGGCCGGCGGAGTTGCACCGCCAGCCTCTCACAGAACCGAGCGTGAAGCTCTCGCCTCACTCGGCTCCCATCAGGCAAACACACCAGTCATCCCGATCTGCCAATGTACAAAGATATCCACGCATTCCGTCGCCAGCCGTTCTAGGAACTGACTCGCTTGGACTTTGTGGCGTTTGAAGCGCTTGAACTTACGCATCGCCCATGCCACAAGCCTCTGATTGACGTATCGCAGCAAGGGATACAGTGCCGAGGGGGCATAACGCCCATAGTACGCAATCCATCCTCGAAGGAGAGGATTGAGTTTCTGGGCAATGTCCTGCAGGGACAGCTGCGTTTGACGCCGTATGTTCAAGTCCCGGATCGCCTGGCGCATGACCTTCATTGCCGAGGGGCTGACTGCTGGATTGAATCCTCCAAACAGTGAGTTGTCTCGGAAATTTCGCACCAAACGAGGCCGAAAGCAGTATCCGAGGAAGTCAAATTTGACGTTCGGATATTTGCCTTTTCGCTTCCCGTCTTTGCAGTAGACGACCTTGGTCTTCGTCGGATGCATTTCCAGGTGGCACTCCGCCAACCGGACCTGTAGCTCCGCTTTGAGGGCTTCTGCTTCGTGCCCAGTGCGGCAATGCACCAGCCCATCATCCGCATACCGACACCATGGGAGGTCCGGATGTGTCCTTTCCATCCAGAGGTCAAACGTGTAGTGCATGAAGAGATTGGCCAGGATTGGGCTAACCACTCCGCCCTGAGGCGTACCGCGGCTTCGCTCAATCATGGTTCCATCTTCCTGCACCATGGGTGCCTTGAGCCATCTTTCGATGTACAACAGCGCCCACTTACACGTTATGTGTTTCCGAACAGCCCGTAGCAAAAGTTCGTGGTCGATGTTGTCGAACAGGCCCTTGATGTCGAACTCTAGAACCCAGTCATACTTCCAGCACCGCTCTCGCGTAGCTCCTACGGCGTCTAGGGCCGATTTCTTCGGCCTGTAACCGTATGAGTCTGCCAGAAAGATCGGGTCTAGAATCGGCTCAATTACCAGCTTGACAACCGTCTGCGCCACGCGATCAGCCACAGTGGGCACACCCAAAATCCTCTCTCCGCCACTCTTTTTGGGAATGGCAACGGCGCGCACCGGCGGTGGAAAGTAGGTTCCTGAACTCATCCGATTCCAAATCTTGTACAGGTTTCCTGACAAGTCGGCCTCGAACTGCTCGATCGTCTGCTCGTCCACTCCAGCCGCCCCTCGATTGGATTTGACTGCTTTGTACGCTTCGTACACCAAGCGCTTATCGATGTTGAACGGTTTGTTTGTCGCATGCATCGAGGTCATCCTGTTACCAGTTGTTTCGCTAAATGCGACCGCCTGACCCGACCCCTTTGCTCCAGCCCCATTACAGGGCCTTCATCGCTCATACGAG
>Ga0208192_1000131_pt1 | contig 80344 bp, 57 predicted proteins | sample June2015DPH_13_1_2_FD_184711 | JGI IMG/M metagenome (GOLD analysis project Ga0208192, IMG submission 184711) | Peatland microbial communities from SPRUCE experiment site at the Marcell Experimental Forest, Minnesota, USA - June2015DPH_13_150... | ecosystem: Environmental > Terrestrial > Soil >... | reverse complement strand
AATGGCTGCTCGGAACCCATCACGGCGTGGGCCGCCATCAGCTCCAGGCTTATCTTGATGAATTCGTCTTTCGCCATAATCGGCGCAAGCAACCTATGGCGGCGTTCCAAACCCTGCTGGGACTCGCGACCAAGCACAAGTCCACGACCTATAAGGAGATGCGAACCAGGCGGACCGTTCCAAGCCGCCCGGCCAAGACTGACCCCAACATATTGTGGCTTGCTGAAACAACCGGATAAGCATGGGGGAACTAGCGGGAGATACAGTGCAGTGACTCCGGATGCCAAGAAGGAAATTCTGGAAAAGAGGATATGAATATGACGATCGAATCCTTAAATCAGCAGGTTGACAAACACCACGGCAAAGGTGGGTGGCCTGTGGACTTGATTTATGAAGCCAAGGAAGAGGCTGACTCTGTCGAAGTTATCGTAAGTGATGCCGGCTCAGCCAATGATGGAGTTTGGAAGCGAATTGACCCTTGGGGGTTTGCTTTCGTTTATGAAGTTCAGAAGATTACGAAGATTTCCAAGAAACCAGTTCGCCTGAAATTCTCGGTGCGATCTCCGAACACGCAGGCTGATAAATGCCAATACGAGGCTTTAAAACGTAGGGTGTCTTACTTGGCAGCTGCAAATGATGACCTGCAAATTACTTTGGTGAACCGAAGCGTCGATCCACTTTATAGCTGGACGGACTTGACTAAGAAAACTGATACGCACAAAGTTCACAGTCGCTTCAAGCCTCGCAGAGAAAATACCCCCGGTCATTTGGAGAAGGATTTTCAAACGTGGCTTTTTGGGAAGGGGCTACATCAGCAGACCGATCGAGACATTAGCCGGACGAACGAGCGCTTGGCTCTTTTCGGTCCCGACTTTGTTCGAATCGGCAAAATCAAATCTGCGAAGAGTCAGAATGGATATAAAGTCGAGCGAGAGTTTCCCACCGGCGCGTTTGAGCAAGAAGTCAAGGAAGCTAACAGGATACTACCCACCGAATTCGTGGATTTGGTCACGCTGAACAGAAATGGGGAGCTGGCCGTAATCGAAATTAAATTTGACGATCCTAAACTCGAAGTCATCCCACAAGTTTTGAATTACGCGTTGTATTTCCATTGTTATCGATCCAAGTTAACTGCGTTATTGGATGAGAAACTTAAGTGCGCGACAGCAGGCTGCAATCTCGTTACGTATTTGGTCAGCAATATATTCCACGAGAGATTTAAATCAGTATGGCCCTACTACAGCCACAACCAAGGTCCCCTCACCATTAAACAAGTGATCATGGGTTATATGCCTGCCCTTGAATCGCGATGCGAGTGAAATGGTCAGTCTGAGACTAACGGTACATCGCGGCACGCAGCAGATCGGCGGGACCTGCATCGAAATCGAGCACCCGGATGGCGACCGCCTTGTCCTCGACGCCGGGCGGCCACTCGACGCGCCGGAAGGCGCCACCGGCCTGCTTCCGGCGTCGCTGGATCGGACCCGACCGGCAACCGTCCTCATCTGCCATCCCCATCAGGATCATTGGGGCCTGGTGGAGGAACTGCCGCCCGCTTGGCCGATCTGGACCGGATCGAGCTCGGCCAAGCTGATTGCGATTACCGGCGACGTGACGCGTCGTCCGCTCACCCGGACCTTCGAGACCTGGAACAGCCGCTCGGGACCCTTCACCATTGGGCCGTTCAGCGTTACACCCTATCTCACCGACCATTCTGCCTTCGACGCCTATATGCTGCTGGTTGAGGGCGCCGGAAAGCGGATTCTCTATACGGGCGACTTTCGCCGTCACGGCCGCAAATCCGTGCTGGTGGACCGGTTTATGGCTAACCCGCCGCCCAATATTGACGTGCTGGTGACCGAAGGATCTAATCTCGGCACGGACAAACCGGTGAAGACTGAGAAAGAGATCGAGCAGGACTTCGTCGAATTGTTCAAACGGACGAAGGGCCGCGTCTTCGTCTCCTGGTCGGGCCAGAACATCGACCGCACGGTGAGCCTTTACCGCGCAGCAAAACGCACTGGCCGGGTCCTCGCGATCGATCTCTATACCGCCGATGTCCTTGATCGGATTGCAGCAGGGACCCGTCTGCCGCGAGCAGGATTCACGAATTTGAGGGTCGTCGTGACCAAGGGGCTTGGCAGCTATTACCGCAAACAGGGCCGCGGGGACTTCGTGGCGAGAATGGCGATACACGGCATCGCCTCGCGCCACCTCGTGGGCGGCCGCCAAGTCATTATGGTGCGCCGCGCCCTGCTGCGTGATTATCAGGCTGCCGGCGTTGTGCCCACGGCTGATGACGCCTTCAATTTCTCGATGTGGAGCGGCTATCTTTCGGAACCCTATTTCACGGAGCCGCTGGAATGGTGCCGGGCGGGTGGGGCCGAGATCGCCTACATTCACACCAGCGGTCACGCCTCCCCTGTTGACCTGCGCGCCTTCGCTTTAGCCGTCCGACCGAAGATGGTCGTGCCGGTGCACGGCGTGAAATGGGACGAGGAGGCGCACGGCTTTGGCACAATTCGCCGCCTTGCGGATGCCGAAACACTGGTCATTCCGTAATGAGTTCGGAGTTTTTGAGGAGCCCGTCATGGCGCCAATAGAAGTCATTGCACTTCCATCGGAGAAGTATCGGCTTGAAGAGATAAACCTCCCTGGGCAGTTGGCAGAGATTCTTGCCGGGAAGACGGTGCCCATCGAAATCGTTCCTGAAGTAATGCCCATGACCAGGCAATTTGAAGCAAACGACACCCCGGCCGAAGGGTCGTTTTGGATTGATCCCGATGGGAAAAGGTGGAACGACTACTCTCCGGCAAGGGTTTATTTCACGGACTCGGAGGGATGTAAGTGGCATCTGCCCCGGCATTGGCTCACGACTGGGGGCACCGCACTCAAGGAAGAGGCTCCTTACCAGGTCACGCAAGATATTGTGTGGGCGGAAACACTCCATCTACCCTCGATGTGGGATCTGAGTGACATCAACATTGAGATGGGAGCAGCTTCCGCGGCAGCGGGAAAGCCGACCACTATTGAGGTCGACGCTGCGCCCAATCAGCAAGTGAGGGTTTTGTGGCGAGACCCAGCCGGAAAGGCATGGCGGATCCCGCACGACTGGCGCAAACGGCGAATCCGGCTTACGACCTGCTACTGGAAAACGATGTGCCCCCGGATGTGGCCCAGGAATTTGCCGGCAAGACGGTCAGCGTGAACTACCATCCTGGATCGCTCTGCTGCCTGCCCGATGGATATCGCTTCCGCGATGGCCACGGCGGAAGGTGGCCTGTTCGGGCAGTTGATTGCGTAATGCTCGGTTATGGCGATCGCGACGAACGGCTAGCGTGAGGACAGTGCTATCGGACCGGCCGCTGGCTCGGCCCCTTCCGCACGGGATTCAACTCTTCCATCAGGCTATGCCTTCGCCATCAAGAGCAGAGCCCACAGTCAGCAAACCACTGAACGCGGCTGCTCGCTTGGAAAGAGGGGCGAGTGAGGGGTCCTGTCCCTGGAATGCAAGCGAAGGTAACGGCACACATTGTGCTCAGGCGGAAACGAACTCCTGGAAAATCTCGTTTGAGACCACGAACGAGTCCCGAGACAGCCGCACGCGGTCGCCTTCCCGGACCAGCCTGCCCTCTGTGGCCAGCGATGCGATCTTGTCTTCCCAAGGTCTGATGCGTTCAGATCCCCAGCGCTGCCGCGCCCAGGCAAAATCGACACCTTCCATTTGCCGCAACCCCAGGAAGAAAAATTCTTCGATCTGCTCCTCAGGCGAGAGGATGCGAAATTCGTCGATGGGAGAGCGTCCCGAATCCAATCCCGCCAGATAGTCCCGGGCGTCAACTTGATTTGACCAGCGTCTCACGCCGTCGAAGGAGTGCGCGCCAGCGCCAATGCCCACATAGGGTTCAAGCTGCCAGTACTTCCGGTTGTGTCGGGACTCATAACCAGGCAGCGCGAAGTTGGAAATCTCGTACTGGGCATAGCCCTCGTTCGAGAGGAATTGGCGCCCGTGCTCATAGGCGTCCACCATGAATTCTTCGCTTGGCACGGCCGCGGCTTGATAACGATTCCCTCCGTGCACGACTTCTCTACCCAGTCGGCTCTTTTCGTCGATCTCGAAAAGGTAGAGCGACACGTGCTCAGGCCGGAGCTTCGCAGCGATCTCCAGGGTGCGGCGATACGAAACCTCGGTCTGGTGAGGGAGCCCGGCAATCAAATCAAGACTGATGTTTGTGAATCCCGTCTGGCGGGCGCGTTTCACGAGTTCCGTACTGTCCTCGGCCGAGTGCAGGCGTCCGACGGCGCGGAGTTCGCGGTCGTCAAACGTCTGTGCGCCGATACTCAAGCGATTCACGCCCAGCTCATGGAGAGTTCGTAGCAAACCTGCATCCGCCGACCCGGGGGTAGTTTCCAGTGTAAATTCGACTTCTCCACTCCACTCCAGACGTGCCTGCAAAGTCCGAGCGAGGAGACTCAGACGCTTCTCGCCGAGCAAAGTTGGAGTGCCGCCGCCCAAATATAGCGAATCCACAGCAAGGGCCAGGATCTCTCGGGGGATGTCCCCTTCGGCATAGAACCGGTCCAATCCTTCGATTTCAAGTTGGAGATCTCGCGTGTACTGATCGAAGACGTCGCTCCGCTCCACGCGCGAGCTGAAATTGCAGAAGCTGCACTTCGAGGCACAAAAGGGAACCTGGACGTAGATGCCGAGGGTTGGCATTTCAGCAGCTCGAGTAGCCACTCGCTCCGTGCAATCCGAAAGAAACTATGGTTGGACGTCGTCGCACGATGTGGTCCCCGTTTTCAATCTGCGACGACTTTGATCCGCAACTCGCGGCGGCGCGGACCATCGAATTCACACAGAAAAACACCCTGCCACCGCCCCAGGATAAGCCGTCCATTCTCGACCAGCAGCGACTTCGAGTTCCCGATCACCGCAGCCTTCAAGTGAGCGTCACAATTGCCGTCATTGTGGTGGTAGTCGCGCTCGCGGGGAGCCAACAGCTTGAGGAAGTTGTCGAGGTCCCTTTGAAGACCGGGATCATCATTTTCGTTGATCAGGAGGGCAGCGGTCGTGTGCGGCACGAAGAGGAAACAGGTGCCACTTTGCACCCCGGACTCGCTCACGACCTTCTGGATGAGATCCGTGATGTCCTTGAACTCCACCCGGGCGTGGGTCTCGACATGAGCGGTGTGGAGCAGGGGAAGCATCCGCGGGGTGGGAATCACTCTGCCTGCTTCAGATGCCATAAACCCTCACCTTTTCGCTGCTGTGTGAAGCGCATCATCGTTTGTTCGGCGGCGCCCTCAGTGCGTGGCGTTGACTTTCTGGAGCGCCTCCGTCAAGGCAGCCGGCGCGGGGGGAATCACCGCCACCGGAGTCACGGTTTTCTTGACGATTTCCGCCGTACGTTGCACGTTCAGCCTTTCAAACAGGAAGGCGAATTTATTTTCCAAGTCATTTCCGATCTTGCCGCGCACGTCTGCAGGAAGCTCCCAAAACTTCCTCTTGAAAGGACCGAAGGCCTTCTTCCGAGTCTTGTAGATGAACTGCTCATCCGTGTCACTGGGCTTCTTCTCATCCGCACAGGTTTTGCGCAGGAATTTGTAGATTTCCTCCCTGAGGTCGCGAGGAAAAGCGGGATTCTCGTAAATCAGGTTCTGGAATTCCGTGGCCAGATGCACCTCAGCCGTTTCGCACTCCGCAAACTTATGGAAGGCATCCGAGGGAAGCGTGGAGGCGCCATGTTGCACGGCCCCGGCCATGCCATACCGGTCGCGGGCGAGCGCCGAGAGAGTGCGCAGGGTCTCGAAATCGATGGCGACCTGGGCAATGCTCCCGTCGGGAAGGACGACCCCGCCGTGGGTGGTCCCCGTTTGAACACTGATCTTGGAAAGTCCTTTCTTTTTCCCGGCAAGCTTCGAGAGGGTGGCGAGGAACCCGTCCATGTAGGCGGTCAGTTCCTCGACCGTGGAGTTCTGCTTGCCCACTTCGCCAATCTCACCACCCAAGGAAATCGTAATCCCCTTGGGCTCGATTGACCGCACGTAGGCCGCAAGCTTCGCGCTGGTCTCAAAATTCGCGCGCTGCTGCTCGCGCACTCCGGGCTTGCTGAGGTCGACCAGAGTGGAAGTGTCGATATCAATGTTGTAGTAGCCCGCTGCGACGGATTCCTGGCAGAAGTCGCGAATTCCCTGCAGTTCCGCCTCCGGGTCCTTGGCGTATCTCTTCGCGTTGGCCTGGTAATGGTCACCTTGGATGAAAATCGGTCCTTCATATCCTTCCCGGAGCGCCGCGGCAACCATGACCGCCGCATACTCGGCAGGCTTCTGATCCGTGTAGTTACTCTCCGTGCGGGCCAGTTCGAAGATGAAAGCTCCCGCCTTTAAGCGGAGTGCCGCCCGGAAAACGGCGCGGGCCACATCGTAACTCAGGCCGCGAATGTTGATCGCCGGGACCGTGAAGCCCGAGCCTTCCTTTCTTCCCCGGGCTTCATAAAGGCCCTGAATGGATGACGGAACGACGCCCAACTCCAGCCCCGCACGGCGGATGATCCAACGCACGGTGGAGCGGACTTCCTCCGTTTCCCCGAAAAGAGCGTTCCACACCAACAGATCCAGGGTTTGCGAGATGAATTTCTGCGGGTTCTTTAGAACGATGCCGCCGCTGTCAGAAAGTTCATAAACGGCACGGTCGCGATTGATCAGATCGAGTGAGGAACGAGCATTCATGATGGCCTCTCTTATTAGATGCAGAGCTGCAAGCGCAATATTTAATTATATCAGACCGCCGCGAATTGAGTTTTGACAAAGGTGGAGCCAGGCTGGCTCCTCATGCCGGCAAGTGTGTTGGTGTGGAGCAGCACCCTTGCGGCGCTCCCGGACGGCAGGTAGGGGAAGGCTGACCCCGCACGCACAGGGTTTCAGTATTTGATGGCTTGATGCTCCGAGCAACGGGTTTGAATGTGCTCGAGCAATCGATCCAGTAGTTCGTAGCCCGCGCGGCCCAGAAAATAAACTCCGCCCACGCGGCGTTCCTGAAGGTCCTTGTGGGGCATGAGGAACCGCAGCAATGCCTGTTCGTGACGCGCGAGAAGGTCCGAACGACCCAGCGCGGCCCGGGTCAGCTTGCCGCGCAATCGTTCCATCTGGTACTTCATCTTCTCCTTCGCATGCTGGAGCGTATCGAGCAGGGTAGGATCGAGCTTCTCGATATCCTCGTGGAGACGATTGAGGAGCTGTTCCAGATCGCGTTCGCCTTGATCGAAGCGCTCCGACCAACCTTCGACAAATCCCGTGGCGGCAATCTTGCGGCTCAGGTGCCCCTCACCCTGCCACACGTCTTCCAGGCTCAATTTGTGCTTTTCCATCAAACGGTCCGTCCGCGAGTCCAGGAGTGTGAAAGCAGCACGCGGGAAAACTACCGGCTGCGGCCGGCCGAACGCCTGGTAAAGCACCTGCGCCTGCCCGAGATAAGCCAGCTCGGAAGGGCCAGCCACGTAAACAAGCGTGGGCAGGAGCGTATCCTGAATCAGCGGGCGCAGGAGCACGTTGGGGGAGAAATCAAGAGGCCGTTCCGCCAGCCAGGACTGAAGCTTGGCGAGAGATACTTCTGTGTTGCCGTCAATGAACAACTTGCCGTCACGCTGATGGAGTGGCACGCGGTCGCCGTGCCGAGCAACAAAGACCAACGTCGAGTCCTCAACCACGTGCACCTGGGCGTGGTACCCGTGCTGGACCAGAGCGTGGGAGCGATCCAAAATCTGCGCACCCAGCTCGGAGGCTCTGCCGAGGGCACGCTGATAGACCCCCGCACTCAACTGGTGCACGGATTCATCCAAAGGGTCTATCAAGATCACACCCCAGCGGCCGAAAAGCCGGGTCATGAACTTGGCAAAGCTATGGCCCCACTTGACGCCCGGTTCATAGCACTCTCGCAAATCTTGCAGCAGCCGGGAGCGCGGCTCACCCACCGGCAGCACCGTTTCCAGTTGGTGAAGCGCAGCGGAAACTTCGGCAGTGTGCCGCACTTGGCCCACAGGCGATCGTGGCGAAGGGCGGTCACCGGGATCGCGAAGCGGGATCAAGTCATATTCTTCGTCGAAGGTGGCCGCCTCCGCGACTTCTGCCAGGTCGTGGTCTTCCGTGGCCAACCAGAAAATGGGAACGCAAGGTAAACCTTGGTCCGAAAGAGACTGGGCGAGTCGGACTGTGGTGAGCGCTTTGTAGAGCGTGAAGGCCGGCCCGGAGAACAACCCCACCTGTTGCCCCGTCACCACCGCGAAGGTTCCAGGTTCACTCAGCCGCTGGATGTTCGCCAAGGTCGGCTCCGAGCAACCAAAGTCGCGGTTCTGTCGAGCCAGGATCGCGGCGATCTCCCGACGCGTGTCCTCGAAACCGCGGATCTGCGCTGCGACTTTCGGATAACTCGCGGCATCGTAGGGGGAGCCGTTATAAAACTGGCTGACGCGATCATAGTGGTAGAGGTAATCAGTGAGCAATGCACTGGAGTGAGGAACCCGGGTGTAAGGGATACACATCGCTGTCATGAGATTTCAACATCCTACACGGTCTGCCCATTGGCGGCAATGCCTCAGCAGGCAGTCGAAGCAAGGGCCTGCGCAACGCCGGATCTCCAGGATTAGATGTACGCGCAGACAGCCGGTTACAGGTTTGGGAAGGAAAGGATGTTCGACTGCGGAAATCGCACAGATGACCCGAGGGCGCTGGCGGCCCAAGTGGGCTCCACAAACTCCTGCTCAGAACAGCGTGTAGGTGTAAGGCGCGGATACTTCCGCCGCCCCAATCAGGGCCACCAGGAATGCCAGGGCGAGAATGAAAAAGAGAGGCCACACAACTCTGTTCGCGAAGCAGTACCCGACGATTTCGCGAATCAGGATCAATCCGTAATAAAGTCGGCGCATGGCGTTGCCTTTTCGGGACACTCCCTGATCAGTCAAGTCCGAATTCCCGTTTCCAGTCGATGGTCTCTTCCCACGCAGGTTGCTGGCTCTTCAGAAGGAAGAACTTGTTCAAGACGAGCACGTCGATACCGGTCCGCATGAAACACCGATAAGCATCCGCGGGCGTGCAAACAATCGGCTCGCTGCGTACATTGAAAGAAGTATTCACCAGCAGCGGGCAGCCGGTCATTCGCTCGAAGCAAGAAAGAATCGCGTGGAAAGTCGGATTCGTCTCCTGAGAAACGGTTTGAATGCGCGCGGAGTAATCGACGTGCGTGACGGCCGGCACGACCGAGCGCGGCTGGTTGACCCACTCCTCCAGTGGCAGCCCCTCCGCGTCGCTCTGGCGGGGATGGCATTTATCTTCGCGCAGGTTCGCAACCAGCAGCATGTAAGGCGAGGGCACATCCAGTTCAAACCAATCGTGGGCGCGCTCTTCCAAAACCGCAGGGGCGAAGGGCCGGAACGATTCGCGGAACTTGGTCGCGAGGTTCAGGTGCGATTGCATTTTGGGGCTACGCGCATCGGCAAGGATCGACCGGTTGCCGAGCGCCCGCGGACCATATTCCATGGGCCCCTGGAACAAACCCACAACCCGGCCGTCAGCAAGGAGAGAGGCGATTTGCTCGGCCCAGGCGTCGCCTTCGACCGCCCGGCAGGGATAACCATTTTCCTGCAGGAACTTCTGGATCGCCTCGCCACTGAAACTGGGTCCGAGATAAGAACCGCGCATGGCGTCGCGGCCGTCCCCGCCGGCCCGTGGCTGGTTTTGCGCCTGATGCCACGCAAACAACGCAGCCCCCAGCGCGCCGCCCGCGTCGCCCGAGGCCGGCTGAATCCAGATGTTCCGAAACATCTTCGCGCGTTGAATCAACCCGTTCGCGACGCAGTTCAGGGCCACGCCTCCCGCCAAGCAGAGGTTTTCTTCGTTGGTCTGGCTGCGCGCAGCGCGAGCCATCCGAAGCATGATTTCTTCCGTAACGACCTGGATGGAACGCGCCAAATCCATTTCGCGCCGGGTGATTTCGGTTTCCGGGGGGCGCGGCGGCCCGGCGAAGAGGTCCTCGAAAGCGCGATTCGTCATCTGCAGTTCATGCAGGAAGCCGAAGTGCTGCATGTTCAGCCGGAACGAACCGTCGGGTCGGAGGTCGACGAGATGTTGATAGATGCGGTCCACGTAAGCCGGACGCCCGTAGGGGGCCAGTCCCATCAGCTTGTATTCCCCGGAATTCACCTTGAAACCGGTGTAGTACGTAAAGGCGGAATACAGAAGTCCGAGAGAGTGCGGGAAACGTTGCTGCCAGAGAATCGAGACGCGGTTACCCTCTCCCTTTCCGATCGTCGTGGTATCGAATTCGCCGACGCCGTCCGCCGTGAGGATGGCGGCCGAATCAAACGGCGACGGGAAGAAAGCGCTGGCTTGGTGGGTTTGGTGGTGCTCGGGGAAAACGAACCTCTTAGGCCGCATGTAACCAAGGCGACGCAACTCCTGCTCGATGACGTAAGGAAGCCACAGCCGTTCCTTGAGCCAGAGCGGGATAGCCTGGCGAAACGCTTCCCAGTTTCGCGGAGCGGAAACGAAGTGGGATTTCAGGATGCGAATGAACTTGGTCAGAGGCTTCTCGTAGTAGGCAACGACGTCGAGCTCTGTTTTCCCAACCTTGCCTTCCGCCAGGCAGAAATTTACCGCATGAATCGGAAAACGGGCGTCGTGTTTCTTCCGCGAGAACCGCTCCTCCTGTGCGGCGGCCACGATTCTGCCGTTGCGCACCAAGCACGCGGCGCTGTCGTGATAGAACGCACTGATCCCGAGGATGTTCATCGACGCCTACTTCTCGGCGACCACTTTCCTGATGCGCTCCCGCAAGTAAAGCGCATACATAGTGTGCCCGTAAGAATCCAGGTGAGCCTCGTCGTGATAGACCTTCGGAACTCGAAGCTCGGGACGAAAAAGGGCGTTGGGGTAGGAGAATGGAATCTCCCTCTTTTTGAGTTCGGGAACGAAGGCGCTCAAAACGCGTTGGGTTGCTTCCGAGGCGTGTCCTTCCCGAACCTCGTCTTCATTGGGCAGAAACTCAAAATCCACCCGGGCCCCCTGCGCTCGGGCGAGGCTGGCGATCGCCAGCCAGGCAGCGATGCCATCTTCAATAACTTCGCGGGCGTGCAGGTGATCGTCAAAACTCTCGCCGCCACCGGTCAAACGTAAGTGATACTCCCAAAAGAGGTGAGCCAGAAACTCCTCCCAAGCCAATCGCGGTTTATTGTTTTCCACAAAGTAAGGCAACTGCTCTACCCCGTGGAGCGCGCGGTAGGCGTCGGCGGCGGGACCCATCACCATCACCAGGTCCGCGTGGAAAAGCCCAAATTCCCTGGCATAAGCGAGTTCGTGCTGGGGACCCCACGCGTTCACTCCCATGCACAGCACCTCGACCCTTTGGGGCGCGCCGGGTAACACTCCGGGTTCTTGATTTAGGAGGTTTTCCAGCCGCGTGGCATAGATTTGACTCTGGTCGAGGTAAGAGCCCCCATAGAGCGTGGAGTCTCCCAGCAGGAGGATGCGAAAAGTGCCCGGTGGCTTCACCGCAGTGATGTCGCGGGAGCGCATTCCAAAAGCATTGATGTGGATTCTGCCGCCGTAGCGATGGACATCCTGGTTCGGCGTCGGGTAGTAGCCGATACGGGGATCAACGCGGTAAAGAATCGGATTGCCGAATCCCATCGAGCGGAGAATCAACTCGCTGCTCACACCAAGCACGAGGAGTAAGGCAAGAATCGCGATCACTCCGGCGAGCAGGCGGGATTCAGGGCAGGAAGGCTCCAGCGCGAAGAGCCGGTCGTAATACTTGGCGCGCTTCCGTTCCGGCGCAGCAGGCTGCCAATACGAAGGCTTGTCGCTGTCCAGTCGCAATCCCAGGACGTCAACTCTTGCGACGGCCAGCATCAGGTGGATCGTGCCAAAAACCATGACGTAGAACGGCCACAACACGCACACCGTAAAGATGCGACCGACGCCATCCGCGAACCAGCGCATGGCCAGAAGAATTTTCATTCGCAAGGGTGGGGAGAGGAAAGCCAGCGCCAGGAGTAGCGCGGCGGCCCACACGATGATCGCCAGGGCGAGGTGGCCTCGCCACAGAAACAGCAATCCGCAGATCGCAGCCACCACGACGGGCCCAAGCCCCGACCGCGCGGAAGCTGCAGGAGGCTCCGGAATAGGCGGGAACCATTGCAGGTCTTTCATGGGGCACGATCAGATGTCCAGCCCCGCGCACGCTTCGTGGAGAGCGGCAGCAATCTCTCTCTTTGCCTGGACCGAGACTGGAAGCAAAGGAGGCCGTGGGGGCCCTCCATGGTAGCCACACAAGTCGAGCGCCGCCTTGATTCCGGCCACGCCGTAAGGGATGCTGATTTTCTGCGCCAGCGGCAAAAGCCGTTGCTGCAATTCGCGGGCTTCCCTGGCTCGCCGGTGGAGGAACGCATCGTAGAGGCCCACGCAGAGTGCGGGGGCAAAATTTGCTTGGCCCAGCACACCTCCTACCGCTCCCGCGCGCAGGCCGTCATAGAGAATGGATACTGACCCGACCAGCACACGGAAGCCCGGACGAACCTTGCGGAGAACGGCGCGGACAAAATCCAGCTTACCGGAGCTTTCCTTGAGCCCGACGACGTTGGGCAGACGCGAGAGCTTGCCGATGGTCTCCGGATCGACGTAGAGGCCCGTGAACTGCGGAATGGAATAGACTACAACCGGGCGCGCGACCACCGCCGCCACAGCGCGATAGTGAGCCACCAGGGCGGCGGAATCCATGCGCGACTTGTAGTAGTTCGGAGTAAGCACCAGCAGCGCGTCGGCTCCGCGCGCCACCGATTCGCGGCTGAGGCGCAGCGTGGCCTCCGTGCCTTCCAGGCCCGTGCCGGCCAGCAGAAGCTCCGGAGGCTTCACCACCTCCCGTGCGACCTCGACCAGCCGCAGCCGCTCGCTTTCCGCAAGGTACGGCGCCTCGCCCGTCGAGCCCGTAACGAGAATTCCCGAGAGTCCGCTGCCAGCATAACGGCTGAGGTTTTCGCGGAGGAGCCCCTCGTCCACGTCGCCGCGCCGGTTGAAAGGGGTCACGACGGGACAAATGACGCCCCGCAAGTTCTTGATGATTTGTTCTCGTGTCATCTGCTTGTCCGCCCTTCGTGGTCAGTTGTCTTCACTCGCTGCCGTCGACATCATACCCGTGGCCAGGGATGTTTGCCGCTGGTGAAGCTCTTGCAGACTCGCCACTTGAATCTCCCCTTCCTGGCAGGCACGAATTCCCCGAATCGCCGCCTGGGCCGCGGAAAGCGTGGTGATGCAGGTCACGCCGTGCTGAACGGCGGCGCGGCGGATGGCTTTGTCGTCGAAGCGTGAGGTGCGCCCGAGGGGGGTATTGATGATCAGGTCGAGCTCGAGGCTCTTGATGCGGTCCACCACATTCGGCCGGCCTTCGTTCACTTTATGGACTTTCTCGACTTTCACACCTGCGGCGCGCAGGGCCTCGGCCGTACCACGGGTCGCGACGAGTGTGAATCCCAGGCTCGCCAGGTCGCGAGCGATGGGGATCACGCCCGGTTTGTCGTGATCGTTAACCGAGAGAAAGACCCGGCCCTTGATGGGAATTCGATGATGCGCGGCAAGCTGCGCTTTGGCGAAGGCCAGCCCGAAGTTGTCAGCCACGCCCATGACCTCGCCCGTGGACTTCATCTCCGGTCCCAGAATCGTGTCCACGCCCGGGAGCTTCTCGAACGGGAAGACCGGAGATTTCACAAAGGAATGTCTGACCGGCAGCTCGGGTTCGAGGCCGAATTCGGCGAGTTTGCGGCCAATCATCAGCCGCGCCGCGATCTTCGCCAAAGGCACGCCGGTCGCCTTGCTGACGTAAGGGACGGTGCGCGAAGCGCGGGGGTTCACTTCCAGCACGTAGACCTTGCCGTTTTGAACGGCGTATTGCACGTTCATCAGGCCCACGACGTTAAGTTCGCGCGCCAGGCGAATGGTGTAGTCGCGCAGGGTCTGGCGCTGATCCTCGGGAATGCTCACCGCAGGCAGCACGCAGGAACTGTCGCCGGAGTGAATCCCCGCCTCCTCGATGTGCTGCATGATGCCCGCCACGACCACGTCCTTGCCGTCGGCGAGCGCATCCACGTCAACTTCCGTGGCGTTTTCGAGAAAGCGGTCCACGAGAATCGGGAAAGCACGCTGCAGTTCTTCCGCCCGACGAACGTAATCGCGCAGGGTGGCCTCGTCGTAAGCGATCACCATGGCTCGACCGCCCAGCACATAGGAGGGCCGCACCAGCACGGGATAGCCGATGCGGCCGGGGATTTCCAGCGCCTCCTGGACGTTCATCGCGGCCCCGTTTTCGGGTTGCGGAATTCCCAGATCGGCGAGCAGCTTGCCGAAGTGCTCGCGGTCTTCGGCCAGGTCGATCGATTCCGGTGAGGTGCCAATGATGGGCACCTCGGCGGCCTTGAGCTGGCGTGCTAGGTTAAGGGGCGTTTGCCCGCCGAACTGCACGATGACACCCGCGGGCTTTTCTTCTTCTACAATCGCCATCACGTCTTCGAAGGTCAGCGGCTCGAAGTAGAGACGGTCGGAGGTGTCGTAGTCGGTCGAGACGGTTTCTGGATTGCAGTTCACCATGATCGTCTCGAAGCCCTCTTCCTTGAGTGCGTAGGAAGCGTGGACGCAGCAGTAATCGAACTCAATGCCCTGCCCAATGCGGTTCGGGCCGCTGCCCAAAATCATGATTTTCCGCCGGTCGGTGGGCTCGGCCTCATCTTCTTCTTCGTAGGTCGAATAGAGATACGGTGTGAACGATTCGAATTCCGCCGCGCAAGTATCCACGCGTTTGAAAACAGGACGCACGTTGAGCGCCCGGCGCCGCTGGCGCACCTCTTCGGCGTTCGTGCCCCATAACTCCGCGAGATAGGGATCGGAAAATCCATATTGCTTGGCGATGTGCAGCACGCCGGTCGGAACGCTCCCGAGCGTGAAGCGCTTCAGCTCGCCTTTAACCTCGAGAATCTGCTGGAGCTGGTTTAGGAACCAAGGGTCGATTCGCGTGATCTCGTACAATACGTCGAGGCTGTACCCAGCCTCGAAGGCGTGGAGCAGGTCCCAGATGCGGTCGGGGTGCGCGATCGAGAGCCGGCGCTCGAGTTCCGCCGGGTCCGAGGGCGGCGTGGGAGTCTTGCGGCCGGTTTCGAGCGACCGGATGCCCTTCATCAAAGCTTCCTTAAAGGTGCGCCCGATGGCCATGACCTCGCCTACGGACTTCATCTGTGGCCCGAGCGTGTGGTCGGAGTCCGGAAACTTTTCCTGCGCCCACTTGGGAATCTTGACGACCACGTAATCGATGCTGGGCTCGAAGCAGCACGGCGTCTTCTTGGTGATGTCGTTGGGGATTTCGTCGAGGCGATAGCCCACAGCCAGGCGCGCGGCGATCTTGGCGATCGGGAACCCCGTGGCCTTCGACGCCAGCGCCGAACTGCGCGAGACGCGCGGGTTCATTTCGATCACCACCATGCGTCCCGTCTCCGGGCTGACCGCGAATTGAATATTCGAGCCGCCTGTCTCCACGCCCACGGCTCGAATCACCTTGAAGGCCGCGTCGCGCATCTGCTGATATTCCTTGTCGGTCAGCGTTTGCACGGGCGCCACGGTGATGGAGTCGCCGGTGTGGATGCCCATGGGGTCGAAGTTCTCAATCGAGCACACCACCACGGCGTTGTCCGCGTGGTCGCGCATCACCTCCAGTTCAAATTCCTTCCAGCCGACGACGGATTCCTCCACCAGCGCTTCGTGCACGGGACTGATTTCGAGCCCGTAGCGAACCTTTTCTTCCAGCTCTTCGCGGTTGTAGGCCATGCCCGCGCCCGTCCCGCCCAAGGTGAAAGAAGGACGGATGATGAGCGGGAATCCCACTTGCTCGGAGAACTTCAGCGCAGATTCCACCTTGTTTACCAAAACGCTTTTCGGCACGCCGAGGCCGATCTGCTGCATGGCGTCCTTGAACCACAGGCGGTCTTCGGCCATCTTGATGGCGTTGAGCGACGCGCCAATCAATTTCACGCTGTACTTGTCGAGGATGCCCTTCTCGGCCAGCTCCACAGAAAGATTCAGCGCCGTCTGGCCGCCCACGGTGGGGAGCAGCGCGTCAGGCCGCTCGCGCGCGATGATGGCTTCGAGGTATTCCCAGGCAAGTGGCTCGATGTAAGTGCGGTCGGCGAATTCCGGGTCGGTCATGATGGTGGCGGGGTTGGAATTCACCAGCACCACTTCGTAGCCCTCGGCCTTAAGCGCCTTGCAGGCTTGCGTGCCGGAATAGTCGAACTCGCACGCCTGGCCGATAATGATCGGCCCCGAACCGATGATCAGAATCTTGTGAAGGTCAGTGCGTGCGGGCATTTTAACAATTGTGAATTATGAATGGTGAATAGTGAAGTATGAACTCCACGCATCGGGCATCGTGTTGATATTCAAGATCCACCATTCACCATTCACTATTTGTTGAATTCCTCCATCATCCTCACAAACCGGCCGAACAGGTACGCCGAGTCGTGCGGGCCGGGTGAGGCCTCGGGGTGGTACTGCACGCTGAAGAGCGGCAGGGAGCGGTGCCGTAACCCTTCGAGCGTGTCGTCATTAAGGTTCTTGTGCGTCAGAATCACCTCGCTCGCTTTCAACGAGTCCGGATCTACTGCAAAGCCATGGTTCTGCGCGGTGATTTCCACTTTCCGGGTCTCCAGATTCAGCACGGGATGATTGCCGCCGTGGTGACCGAACTTCAGCTTGTAAGTCTTCCCTCCCAAGGCGAGACCGATGATCTGGTGGCCAAGGCAAATGCCGAAAATGGGTACGCGCCCCAGCATTTCGCGCACGGCCTGGGCGGCGTACTCGACCGGCTCAGGATCACCCGGGCCGTTGGAGAGAAAAACTCCGTCGGGCTTCAGTTCCATGACGTCTGCCGAGCTGGTCGTGGCGGGCACGACCGTGACGTGACAGCCCACATCCACCAGTCGCCGCAGGATGTTTTGCTTGATCCCGTAATCGTAGGCGACGACATGGAAGCGCCGCGCGGCGGGCTGGCTGTTCTCACCGGCCAGGATATGACGCGACGGCTCGGTCCACTGATAGCGTGAGATGGTGGTGACGCGGCTCGCCAAGTCGAGGCCGACCATGCTGGGCGAGGCTTTGGCCTTCGCGACCAGGCTCTTCTCGTCGGTGTCGATCATGGAAATGACGCCGCGCATGGCGCCGTGCTTGCGCAGGTGGCGGACCAGCGCGCGCGTATCGATGTGCGAGATGACGGGAATCGCGTAGCCGCCGAGGTAATCGGAAACTTCTTCTTCCGACCGCCAGTTGCTGGCTACCTCGGACAGCTCGCGCACGACGAGTCCCTCGGCGTAAGGCCGTGCGGCTTCACTATCGAGCGGGTTTGTCCCGTAATTCCCGATATGAGGGTAAGTGAGGATGACGATCTGCCCGGCATAGGAAGGGTCAGTGAGAATTTCCTGGTAACCGGAAAGAGAAGTATTGAAAACGACCTCGCCAAAACGTTCGCCTGCGGCGCCGTAACCGCGCCCGTGGAAGATCTTTCCGTCTTCTAGGGCGAGAATCGCGTCCATTCACTCTCCGAGTTTATGCGATAGGCATGGTTGGGCACGATGTTCATTAGAGGAACTGTCCGTGGTCCGCCCTCTGGTCTGCATCGTTTTCAACCCGGGCGTGCACCGCCTCGCGGCTCACGCAACGGACCCCGGACGACTGACAACGGACGGCTTACTTCACGAATCCCATCTGGCTAAGGGGCCAGTATACAAAAACCGCTTTGCCGTAAATATACCTTCGGTCGACGGTGCCCCACACGCGGCTGTCGTTCGAGGAGCCCCGATGGTCACCGAGCACGAAGTAATGATCCGGCTCGACGCGCACCGACGGATAGCTCTGTCGGTCAAGATAGCCGGGCAGAACATAGGGCTCGGACAGTGCCATGCCATTCACGAGCACGCGGCCGTCCTGGATGGTCACCCATTCGCCCGGCAGCCCGATCACACGCTTGATATACGACTTCGAGGTGTCGAGGGGATACCAAAATACCACCACGTCGCCGCGCTCGATGGGCTCGAAGCGGTAAACGAACTTATTGATGAAGATGCGCTCATGGTTCTCGAGGCGGGGCATCATGCTGGTGCCCTCGACCTGCACGGGTTGGTAAAGAAATACAATGACGATGAAGGCCAAAAGCACCGACAGAATCAGGTCGCGCAGCCAATAGCGCGTCTCGAAGAACCACTTGTGCGCAGTGCTCGCGCCTTTTCCTTCGTCAGCCGTTGCCAATGTGTTGTGCTCCCGGCCCCGCTGAAGCTTCCTCTATTTTTATACCACAGATTTACGGTGGCGCACCAGACTCGAACCACGGGTCGGTGGTACGGCTTCAGTTGTGCCTCGCGGTTTCGCCCTGGGGGCTGGACCAAGTCTGGTAGAATGCGCGCGGGGAGAGGCCCGCGAAACTTGCCCGCGCATCGTTATGCTCTGATCATTCCGGCCCTGAACGAGGCCGAATCCGTCGGCCCGGCGCTGGCCGCAGTGCCGCGGCATCTCTTCACACAAATCCTGGTGGTGGATAACGGCAGCCGGGACTGCACCGTCGAGGCCGCCCGCGCCGCCGGAGCGGAAGTGGTGGAAGAACCTCGGCGGGGTTACGGCCAAGCCTGCCAGACAGGGCTGGCGAATTTGCGCGCTGAAATCACCGCCGTGGCTTTCATGGACGCCGACCTCTCGGACGATCCCGCCGACTTGGCGAAGCTCATCGAGCGTTTCGAGAGAAACGGGTTCCAGTTGATCGTAGGTTCACGCGTGCTGGGCCGGCCCGAGCCGGGATCGCTCACGCCCGTGCAGCGTTTTGGAAATCGGCTCGCCACGTGGCTGGTTCGAAAAGCCTGGGGCGCGCGTTTCACGGATCTTGGACCCATGCGCATTGTGAGGCGCGCGGCGCTTCAGCAGCTCGACCTGCACGACCCGGATTTCGGCTGGAATGTGGAGATGCAGGCCAAGGCAGCGCGGCTGGGGTTGCGCGCGGGGGAAGTTCCCGTCCGCTACCGCCCGCGGCGGTTTGGAAAGTCGAAGATTTCTGGAACCGTGGTGGGTAGCCTCCGTGCAGGGCTGAAGATCTTGTTGACGATCTATCGCTGCTGGCGCGCCCCGCGGACAGCTTCCGTCGGCGCCATGGCGGGCCAACACCGTAAGTAGCCTGTCAGCAAAGTCCGCGAATTTTCGCACCCGGCTCGGTCGTCCACCGATGCTCGAGTGGTGGGTCTTTTGACTATTGATTTTCGGCCGGAGTTTGTGTACAAGGGCGGAAGACATAGTGTCTCACGCTAACGCATCAGACGCGGATTGGGAGAGAAGATGAGCCTAGCCTCGGAGAACCCGGCTGGGAAGCTGTTCATGTGCGCGGTCGTAGCATTGTTCGCCGTGGTGACTCCACTGGTTCTCAAGGCGGATGATACGACACCCAACGCGCAGGCTCCTGCCGCGAGCTTCTCGCCGGCGCCTCTGCCGCCTTATTGGACGAACCGCGGGCACTGGAATCTCGGCGCACAGATAGGCTTTGCCCTGGAGAACGACATCCCGCACAACGTTTCGCACATTCAATTGCTGATCGCCCAGCCACAGCTTGGCCTTATCGTGCGGGATTTCCAGGTACGGCACGTTCCGGTGCGGCGCTTCGAGATTATCAACGAGGGAATCTTTGGCAACGCCGTTCATCCCGGCGGACGGCTAACCGGCTACGCGGTGCTGTTTCGGCTGGACGGGAAGAATCATGGCCGCTTCGTTCCGTTCTTCGACGCGGGGGCTGGCGTGCAGCGCACCACCTTGAGCACACGCGCGCCGGAGTTGAGCGGGACGACGCAGTTTTCACCGCAGGGTGGATTCGGCGTGCAATACTTTTTCCGTCCGCAGCGCGCCTTTGTGGTCGAATGGCGCTATATGCATATGTCGAACGCCGGTATCACGGAACCTAACCACGGCTTCAATGCCAGTATGATCACGATTGGCTTCCGCTGGCTGCGCCGCTCGGCATGACCCGCGGGATGGCAGGCTTCCACCCATCAAGGTATCTTCCATCGCCGTTTTGGGGAGGATTAGGGTTCTTTCGCTCTTCACCCATGAACTTCCGGTCACCTTCAGGATAGTGAAGAGTCCTTATCCAAAGATGTCTTTCACTTTTTCGGCGGCGCGGCGTCCCAGAGGTTTGTTGTCAACGCGCACGTAGGGGGCGAGGATTTCCAGCCAGCGCCGATGCTCACGCGAGAGGCGGGTGGGCGTGACGACGAAAACCGTGACGTAGAGGTCGCCGTGGCCGCGCCCTTCCAGAATGGGCATGCCCAGGCCTCGCAGGCGAAACACTGAGCCGTTCTGGGTTCCCTCGGGGATACGCAGACGCTCCTGGCCGCGCAGCGTAGGCACCAGGATTTCCACACCCAGTGAAGCCTGCGAAATCGAAACCGGGATCATACAGTAGAGGTCGTTGCCGCGACGCTCAAAGTAAGGGTGCTCCCGGACCTTGAGAATCACGTAAAGATCGCCGGGGGCGCTGCCGCGGCTGGCCACGCCGCCTTCACCCGCCACCCGCAAGCGCGTGCCGTCGTCGACACCCGGAGGAATCTTCAGGCCCAGAACCCGCTCCGCGTTCACGCGGCCTTCGCCTTTGCAGTGGCTGCAGAGGTCGCGAATCACCTGGCCCATGCCTTGGCATTGCGGGCAGGTGCGCGTGACGGTAAAGAACCCCTGCTGGTGGCGAAGCTGGCCGTGCCCGCCGCAGGTGGGGCAATGGACCGGCTTGCTTCCCTTCTTCGCGCCCGTTCCCTCGCAGGCCGGGCACGACTCCCAGCGCGGGATCTTGATTTTGGTTTCCATACCCGCCGCCGCTTCTTCCAGGCTGATTTCCAGGTCGTAGCGCAGGTCAATCCCGCCGGCGGCGCGGCTGCGTGCGCGGCCGGTGCGGCCGAAGACGTTGCCGAAACCAAACAGGTCGCCGAAGATGTCTTCGAAGTCGGAGAAGATGGAGGAAGAGAAATCCGGCGCCCAGCCGGCCCCGCTGCTAAAGGCCGAGTGCCCGTAGCGGTCGTAGGCAGCGCGCTTTTGCGCGTCGGCCAGCACGCTGTACGCCTCGGTGATTTCCTTGAATTTCTCTTCGGCGTCTTCTTTGTTGTGGGGATTGCGGTCGGGGTGGTGCTGCATGGCGAGGCGACGATATGCGCTCTTGATCTCCTGGTCGGAGGCAGCGCGCCCGATCCCCATGACCTCGTAGTAGTCACGCTTCCGGTTCAATCGTCAACCTCGGTGGCCCTGCTGCGCGCAGGAGGACTCTCCGCACGACGCGCCCGCGGCATCAGTTAATCTTCTAATCGTGCTCCCCGCCCGCGGAAACGTCGTCGGCCCGCGCTGCCACCGCCACCTTCACAATCGCAGGCCGCAGGAGCCGGTGCTTCAGTTTGTAGCCACGCTGTAACTCTCCCACAATCTCATGCTCGCGACGCTCCGGCGCTTCCACGGTTTCCACCGCCTGGTGTAGGTGCGGGTCAAAGAGCTTCCCGGTAGTCTCAATGGCCACCAGCCCGGCGCGGCCCAAGACCTCGCGCAACTCGTGGTAAATCAACTCCAGACCGTGGTAAAAGCTCTCCGGGACGCTCTCGCCACGATGGCTGAGGGCGCGCTCGAACCCGTCGAGCGTGGGCAGCAGGGAGCGGATCAGATCTTCTGCGGCATGTTGGCGAAATTCTTCCTTTTCCTTCTGGGCGCGTTTGCGAAAATTGTCAAGCTCCGCCTGCTTGCGCAGCAAGCGATCGTACAGATCTTTCCTTTCGGCCAGCAGCTTTTCGTAGGCTTCGGCCAACACCGGCGGCGGTGGCGAAGCCGCTGCCGCGGCGGGAAGCTCGCCGTTCGGACCGGCAGGCGTGCCCTCGTCGGCTTCGCTGGGTTGAGGCGTGATCGCTAATTCCTTTTCGTCATCCATAGGTCCGATTCTATCAGGTCGCAAGGGAGCGCGGCGACGGGCTCGTGCTGCCAGACCCTCCTCCGGGCCTGAAAACCAGGTTTCAATTGGAACTGAGCAGCCGGCTACACAGATGGGCCACATAATCGACCGTGCTGATGGCGCGATCGTATTCCATGCGCGTCGGCCCCACCACGCCCAGCGCTCCCACCGCGCGGTCACGGTAGTGCAAGGGCGCGACGACCAGCGTGCAATGGTGCATCTGCTTCTCGGAGTTCTCCCGTCCGATCAGGATACGCACGCCCGTTTCCGGGGTTTGCAGGCAGGCGCCCAGAATCCGCCCCAGCTTGACTTTTTCCTCCAGCGTCTTCACGAGCTGCTTGATCTTCTGCACGTCCTCAAATTCCGGGCGCTCGAGGATCTTCGCCGTGCCGTCCACAAACAGCGGTCCGGTCTCTTCCTCTGAGAGGGCACCCCACATGAAGAGCGTGGCGACGTTCTTGAGCAAGCGGTCGCAAAGGACCTTGTCCGCCTCCATGCGCTTGAAGACTTCCAGGCGAATTGTGCCGAGCGACCAGCCGTGAAACTCAGCATTGAGGAAGTTGGCGGCCTGGTCGAGTTCCTCCTGGGTGAACTCGTCCTCTAGCCGTACCACGCGGTTCTCCACCACATCGGGCTTGGAGACGATCACGACCAGCACACGGTGGTCCGGAAGATTCACAAACTTGATGTGCTCGAGCAGCTTTTCTTCCAACGCCGGCGCCAGGACCAATCCTACGTTGTGCGAAACCTCGGAGAGGGTACGCGAGGCCTTGATCATCAGCCGCTCCAGCCGGTCCGCCTCGGAGCGGAGGGTCAGGTCGATGTACCTTTCGGTGTCCGGCGCCAGGCGCGCACCCGCCACTACGCGATCCACATAAAAGCGATAGGCCTGTTCGGTGGGGATGCGGCCGGCGGAAACGTGCGGCTGCACCAGAAAGCCGCTTTCTTCCAGAGCCGCCAGGACGTTGCGAATCGTCGCCGAACTGAGGGGCTCCGGCAACTGCACGGCTAAGGCCTTGGAGCCTACAGGGAGACCGCTCGAAATGAACTGGCGAATCAAGGCCACCAGGATTTCCCGGTCACGTGTTGGCAGGTTGGTCTGGTTCCGCATCTCGATCCTAACTGGCAAGAAAGCAGCGAATTGGTTCCTATTAGCTCCTCAGTTTATTCTAGCGGCGCGGGGCACGAGGTGTCAAGAATGGACGCTCCGTGGGGACGCTCCGACGCGGCGGTGATTCATTTTCAGCCAGGCGAGTGTGAGCCGCCTCCGAAGCCAGAACCATCGGGTGCCCGCCCTGCGGACTGCCGGTAGCCCGAAAATGGACCGGGTGGCGCCTGATTTTCCGGGAACTCGCGTGCCGGGGGCTGTCATCCTGAGGCGAAGCCGAAGGATCTTTGTCATTTCGCTCAGGGTAAACTGCGCGAAGAATCTCGCCCTGCGCATTTTCATGACCGTGCGAGATCCTTCGTCGCTGGAGTTTACCCTGAGCGCAGCGAAGGGGCTCCTCAGAATGACAGCGCCCACGGGTTTCTCCGGAGCCTGTAAAGCCCCGTCCTTCCTCGTCCGTTGTGAGAAATTCGGATTAATGGCCTTTGCGGCTTTGCGAGAGACGTATTCTGCTTTTCGGCCAATTCCTTCACAGCCTCGGAGCGATGGAGCTTCGCCCGGCCAACCTCCGCGCTCGTCAGGTGTCAGGCCAGTTCAATTTCGAGTTTCGTCACGGACGCCGGCTTGAAGGTCCAGGAAAAACTCGATCCCGAAACATTGGCCGGTTCCCTCTTGGGTTCGACCGCTTGAGGATTATCGAAATCGTTGTGAGCGTGAATATCCGGCACAGCGAGCACGGTAACTTGCGCGGACCGTGCGGATGCCCCGCGCAGGACCACGTCCGCGACGCGTGGCTCGCTGGCGTGCGGATTCACCACCGTGACCACCAAAGTCTTTCCGTGCACCGAGGCTGAGCCCTCAAGTCCCCAGAGCGACTTGCCCGCTCCATAGGAAATCGAAGGGGCATTGCTCACAAAACGCAGCGAGCGCCCGCCTTGGTGGGATTTGTACATATCGAAGACGTGGAAGATGGTCGTAGGCGCGAAACGGTCTTCCCGCGCCAGAAACAGCGTGTGGATGCAGTTCACCAGTTGGGCGTCGTTGCACATGGCGAGCTTTTCGGCGTGGCGATTGAAGATGTCGAGGTTAATGCCGGTCACCAGGGCATCCCGCATGGTGGGGACGTAGCTGAACAGGTAGCGCGGGTCAATCGCCGGGCCCCGGTGCCAGGCTCCCCATTCATCCACGACCAGTTTCACCTTGTGCTCTTTATCGAACTCACCCATGGCCAGCCAATGCTTGTTCACGAGTGAGTCCATGACGTCGGCCTGCCAGAGCAGTTGGTACCAATCGTCCACGGTATAGTCGAGCGAGTCCCCTTTGCCGGTGGTCCAGCAGTAATAGTGCATCGACAGGCCATAGAGATGCGCCAGCTCCTCTGGGCCCTTGGCCAGCAGGCCCTCAAAGAAGCCGCGCGTCCAGGCGATCTGGGCGTCCTGCACCGCCGTGCCGGGTCCGGAGGCAATAAAGCGCAGCTTGAGTCCGTAGTCGGGAACCCAGGCGGTGAAGCGGCGAAACTCCGTGGCGTACTCCTCCGGCTTGAAGTCGCCGCCGCAGCCCCAGGACTCGTTGCCGATACCCCAGTAAACGACGTTGAACGGTTCCTTGCTGCCGTCGGCGGCGCGCGTGGCGGCAAGGGTCGTGCTGCCTGCCGGGGAGTTGCAGTAGTCCACCCATTCGTCGAAATCATTGGGGGTTAGGCTGCGGACGTTGGCGGCAAGATAGGGTTTTGCGCCACACAGTTGGCAGAAGCGCATGAATTCATAGGTGCCGAACGTATTGGGTTCGAATTTCTGCGGACCGTCGGGCGCCTTCCACAGATCGGGGTCGGTGGTCCAGAAGTTGGTGCGGACGGGACGCTTGGCGCGTGGGCCCGTGCCGTCGCGCCAATTGTAGCTGTCGGCAAAACAGCCGCCCGCCCAGCGCACCACCGGCGCGTTCAATTGCCGCATGCGGTCGACCAGCGCCTTGCGGATCCCGCCCACGTTCGGAATCTTGGAATTCTCGCCCACCCAGATGCCGTCGTAAATCACCCCGCCCAGGTGTTCGGTGAAGTGCCCGTGAAACTCCGGCGCAATGTCGCCCACAGGCTCGTTCATCAGGATTTCAACGAGGCCGTCAGCCGCGCGCGTGGAACGCGGCGCCAGACTGGCGGCAGCAATCGCTAGTGTTGAAGTGAGGAAATCTCGCCTTTTCATGCTGAGTGACCTCCGGGCATTCGCCCCTGTGATTTGTGACCTTGACGGTTGAGAAACACGTTGCCATTCTCATTCTGAAGAGCCGAGGCAACGAAAAATCCCGCAAGTTGTCGATGACTCAGAAAAACAGACCCATCTCCCCGCCCGGCCGAAGGTTGGCCGATCCTAATGGCGGGCGGGATCAGGATGACATCCCGGTGCCGTTCCACCTTCTTGGAGCAAGATCCCAGAGCGACGACCCCAGAGGAGCTTACTGCTACTTTCAAACGACGTGTTGACGCGACAAGTTGGACCGGCACCGAGACGGCCTAGATTACCAGAGTCGAGGCCGGAGGGCGAGACTTCCCCGCGCGGAAGAAAACTGCGGACTTACGTCCCCACCTCCCGATGGGGAGGTGGTGCGACCCGTGGCTGCCTGGAGGGACCGTTTCGCGCTCCCACATCTTCGTGGCCTGGTTTCCTGCGAGCACGCGAAGCGGTCCTAAGCCTCATCCCTTCCCAGCCCTGCGCCAAACGGTGATAGAGTATCTGCCCTTCTGGAACCGGGGAGGTGCGCTTGCCAAACGCCAAAGTGGATGTGGTCGGTCTGGGCCTGAACGCCACGGACACGGTCATGACGGTTCGGGAGTTCCCTGCCCTGGGAGGCAAGGAGCGCGTGGTCGGGGCGTCGATGCAGGCTGGCGGACAAGTGGCCACAGCGCTGGTTACCTGTCGGCGGCTGGGACTGAAGGCCCGGTATATCGGCAAGGTCGGCGACGACCAAGCCGGGCGATTCCAGTTTGCCAGCCTGCGGCGCGAAGGCCTGGACCTCGCTCACGCGCGGGTGGTGCGCGGCGCTCCGAACCAGTTTGGCTACATCATAGTCGACCAGGCGACCGGCGAGCGTACCGTCTTCTGGGACCGCGACGCGCGGTTGGCCGTCCAACCCGAGGAAGTTAAACCTGCGGCGATCACCTCGGCGCGCTTGCTGCATCTGGATGGCTGCGACGTGGAAGCTTGCCTGGTGGCGGCGCGCTGGGCGCACCGTGCGCGCATTCCGGTGGTGGCGGACCTGGACACGGTCTACAAAAAAGTCGAAAGGCTTTTTCCATACATCGACTACCTGATCGCCTCAGCGAATTTCCTTCCCGCTGTCACCGGGCACGCCGACCCCTTCAAAGTGCTGGAAAACATGGCGCGCGAGTACCGAGTGCGTGTGCCCGGCATGACGCTGGGCCGCGACGGCGCACTGCTTTACCACGAGGGCCGCTTCTACTACTCGCCGGGGTTTGTCGTCGAAACGGTAGACACCACGGGCGCGGGCGACGTCTTCCACGGCGCGTTCATCTATGGATTGCTGGCCGGATGGGACATCGCGCGCACGCTGGATTTCTCCAACGCCATGGCCGGTCTGAACTGCACGGTGCTGGGGGCGCGGGGGGGAATCAAATCGCAGGCCGAGGCCGAGCGACTGATGGCAGCGGGCGCGCGGCACGTGAACCCCGCGTATCGGAACGGTCTGGCGCCGGTGAAGCCCCTAAGACCAGCCTCCCCCGCGTCCGCCCGACGCCGAGTCTGAGGGAGATCTAACCATGTCTGATCCGCAGGACAAGAACCCACCGACCTTGGAAATGACGAGAGGGAATTTCGCGCTCATTACCGGAGCCTCGAGCGGCATTGGCGCGTGCTTTGCGCGGGCCCTCGCGGCGCGCGGCAAGCACCTGGTTTTGGTGGCGCGGTCGAAGGACAAGCTGGAAGACCTGGCGCGCGAAATCCGCGAGAAGCATTCCCTGCGCATCGAGGTGGTCCCGCAGGACCTCAGCGGGGAGGGCGCCGCGCAGCGCCTGGTCTCGATTCTGAACGAGCGCGGCATCGTCGTTGACCTACTCGTCAACAATGCGGGCTTTGGCGCGCAGGGCGAGTTCTGGAAACTGCCGCTCGATCGCCAGTCGCAAATGCTCCGCTTGAACATCGTAGCGCTCACCGAGCTGACGCACCTGTTCCTGCCTCCCATGCTCGCGCGGCGCAGCGGCGGCATCATCAACGTGTCCTCGACGGCCAGCTTCCAGCCCGTTCCTTACACCAGTGTGTATTCAGCCACCAAGGCCTTCGTCACGAGCTTTTCGATGGCGCTGGCGGAGGAAGTACGCGACTACGGCGTGAAAGTTGTGGCGCTTTGCCCCGGCGGCACGGCTACCAACTTCTTCGACGCCAGCCAGTACACCAAGCGTGAGTTCCCGGGCGGATTGCAGGCACCCGAAGCAGTGATGGAGGCGGGCTTACGAGCTCTTGACCGTGGCCGCAGCCTGGCCATCACGACGTTCCTCAACCGGTTGATGGTCGCCTCGCTGCGCCTTGCGCCACGCCGGATGGTGGCGCGGGAAGCCGGCAAGATGTTCCGCCCGAAACCCTCCCATCCCGGCAAGTGAGGGCCTCCTCCCATCGCGGAGCATCGTAGGTAGGCAGACACGACTGCACTCGCGGTCACCGCTTCGGATGCACCCTGCGTGCGAATCTACTAGCTTCAGACTGTGTCCGACTTATCCACCAACAATTAACAGACGATTTGTTTTGGAATGCCCTACATCAGCCCTGAATGTGCGCTTTGTCATTGTTCATGTCCTGTTGCCCTGCTAGCTTTCGCCTGCTCGGGACTCAATCCCGGCATAATCGCTAATTCGCAAACGCACGGACCCTGCCTCCTCCTCGCCGCCTGGTCTGACGCGTTGGTGGTCCGAGAGGGAAACCATGAAGAAGGCAATTCTTGCCTTGCTCTCCATTCAGCTCATGACGTTTTCAGGGGTGACCTGCCGCCTCCAGGCTCAGTCCGGCAACAGTGTCGTGGACGGCGTGATCGAGGATCCTTCCGGTGCCGTGGTGCCGGATTGCGCCGTGAGGCTGGTCAATATGGCGACGGGGGGTGTACTCGCGACACGAAGCAATGACGCCGGTCTCTATATGTTTCCTTCTGTCACGGCGGGCAGCTACACGCTGCAAGTTGCCATTGAAGGCTTCAAGTCCTATTCGCTTTCCGATTTCAGGGTGACGGTTGGACAGCACGCGACTCAAAACGTCATCCTTGAACTCGGAGCGAGTTCGCAGAGTGTTACCATCGAAGCGAGCGGTTCGGCTCCATTGCTCGAACCCAGCTCCAACGAACTGGGCACACTGATCGAGCCGGTCAGCGTGCAACAGTTTCCTCTGAACGGGCGGAACTATCTCCAGTTGGGTTACCTTTCTGGAGCCGCGCAGAATGGTGGCACTCCAACTTCGAATTTCCTGTCGGTCCAGACCGGTCACGCCGATCGCGATATCACGATAGCGGGAACCGAACAGGACCTGGTGGGTTTCACCGTCAACGGCATCTCGGTCGCGGGCAGTCGGCTAGGAGATGCTTCCTTGAATGTTTCGATCTCGGCCATTGACCAGTTCAAGGTGGTGCAGGGATTCTTCCTGCCCGCCATGGGTCCCGATCCTGGCATTGTGAACGTCGTGACCAAATCCGGCACCAACCGTCTGCACGGCGAGGCGTTCGAATTCCTGCGGAACAATGCGCTGGACGCGCGGAATTTCTTCGAGGCGCAACCCCATCCTGGTCCCTTTCGCCGCAATCAGTTCGGCGGCGCACTGGGAGGATCGCTTCGGCCGAATCGGCTGTTCTTCTTCGCCAATTACGAGGGATTCCGCCAAGTACTGGCGGCAACGAAGGGAGGTTTCGCTCCCACGCAGGACATGTTCAACGGCGATTTCTCTGCCCTCTCCACGAAGATTTACGACCCACGAAGCTTTGATCCTGCCACGGGGCAGCGGCAGCTTTTCCCCGGCAATGTTATTCCGTCGGACCGAATCAACCCCGTGGCCAAGAAGCTGCTTGCTTACTACTTGCCAGGTTCGGACTACAACGCGCGCCCGCTGAACGTCTTTGGGGAGCCGCTCCAGACGGAAAGCTCCAATCAGATCGGTGCGCGGCTGGATGCGAACCTGGGAAGGAACCATTCGCTGTTCGGCCAATACATACGAGAGAACACCCCGGTGGACAACCGTGCGCTCTTCCCAGTCTCAGGGCTCTTCTACCATATGAATACTCAGCTCGCTATGGTGCAACTGACCAGCACGCTGAGCTCGCACTTGGTCAATGAATTCCGCCTGGGCTGGACCCGCCCATCCCTTTTCTACGGGGGAATCGGTCAGGCTGGACTGCAGGAGCAACTTGGCTTGACCGGGACCGCTGACGGGAACGGAGTCCCAGGAATCAACCTGAGCGGCTTTAGCTCATTTGGCACGAGTCAGAGTCTGATTGGGAACATCGACAACAACTATCGGATGTACGAGTCCCTCAATTACCTGCACGGCAACCACGAGATCAAGTTGGGGTCAAGCTTACACTACGTTCGGACGGTTCAGGAAAGTGCGAATTGGAACGCCCGGGGCACGTTGGTTTTCAACAGCGTCTTCACCGCCCAATTGGCAACTGGTGCAAATGGGCAACTGACTCCCGTGGCTGGCACCGGGAACTCCTTTGCCGATTTTCTGCTGGGCGTGCCCATTAGTGGGACGGTCACCTCGATGCCGCGCACGCATTTTCGCTGGACAGAGGCCGAGCCGTACTTTCAAGACACCTGGAAGCCGCGGCCCAGCCTCACGGTCAATTTCGGTCTTGGCTGGTATCTGCCGACGCCACCCAACCCTTCTGGAAACGACAAGAAGTATCCTCACGCCTTTGACTTCCAGACGGGCAAGGTGCTGTTCGCCGCACTCGGGCAAATCAGTCCGGAGGTGTGTCGAACCGACTGGAACAACTTCTACCCTCGTTTGGGATTCGCCTGGCAACCCAAGTCCTGGAGCGGAACGGTGATCCGGGCGGGCGCGGGAGTCTACTACCCTTCGCAAAGGGCGCTCTACCAGCTCTTCGCGATTACGGCTCCTGGAGTGTCGATCGTTCAATCGATCGCCAACAGCCCTTACAACCCGCAACCCACGTACGTTCTGGGAGAGAACGTGTTTCCGGCCATTTCGCAGGTGCCCATCACACCGGGGTTTGCCGACAGCCTCACGGGAACAGTTTTCGCGTTGGATCAAAGAGTGCGCACGCCCTATTCCCAGCAATGGAACCTCAGCATTCAGCACTCTCTCAACAAAAACACCTTGGTCGAGCTTGCCTACATCGGCTCGCAATCTCGTAAACTTCCCATCCGCTGGAACGCGGATGACTGCTCGGAGCCGGGTTCTCTTGCCTGTAACGCCTCGGCTATGCCCTACTCGCAATACTCCTACGTGTTCTTCGCAGCGAATGCGGCGTTCGGCAGTTACAATGCGCTCACCGCGAAGTTCCAACGCGAGTTTTCGGGTGGCTTCAGCTTTCTCGCCAACTACACCTGGTCCAAGGCGCTCACCGACACCATGCAGGGAGGAGCCAACTCGCCCCTGAACCAGATGGCGTCATGCCGTGATTGCGACAAGGGCACGGCAGGGTTCAACATCCCGCAGAGGCTGGTGGCGGCCGCCGTCTGGGAGTTGCCTGTGGGCACAGGTAGGCGATTGCTGCGTGGGACCTCGCCGATCTGGAATGGGTTTGTAGGGGGATGGACCCTCAACGCGATCACCACGTTTTCGTCGGGGAATCCGTTTACAGTCAATGCCCCCAATAACACCGCAGCAGTGTTAACGAATTTTCGAGCCAACCGGCTGTGCAACGGGCGAGCGGAACTCAATAATCAGAACCTCCGAAGCAATGGCCTGTACTGGATTGATCCTTCCTGTTTCGCCACACCAGCAACCGGATTCTTTGGAGATTCCGGCGCCAACATCATCACTGGACCGGGCCTCAATAACTGGGATCTAGGAATTGAAAAAAACTTTCAGTTTCGCGAGACCTGGCAGCTGCAGTTCCGGACGGAGTTCTTCAACGCCTGGAATCACGCGCAGTTTGAGAATCCTGACAGTACTGTCGGTGACGCCAACTTTGGCCAGGTCACCCAGGCACGTGATGCCCGGGAGATTCAGTTCGGCCTGAAGTTATTGTGGTAGTGAGTTGAACCGAGGAAACGGGCGCCTCCCTCCCACTCCGGCAAGTGACGGCTTCCTCCCATCGCGGAATGTGGTAAGTTAGCTGCCAACGTCCCGGTGCAGTTTCATCTCTTCCCTGCCCGGCTCGCTGGACTGCGGGGGGAGGCTAACATGCCCAAGCAACTCGCCGCTCTTGCACGCACTCTTTTGGCAGTCATCGCTTGTGGTTCTGCTGCTGCGTTATTCGCGCAAGGAAACGCTGCAGGGATAGAGAGGGAGCAGATCCTTTCCTATCACAGCGACATCACCGTCAATCCAAGCGCCACACTCCTGGTGCGCGAGACGATTTCGGTGTTCGCCATGGGCACGCAGATCAGGCATGGAATCTACCGCGATTTTCCCACGCGCTACCAGGATCGCTTTGGCAAAGCCTACGTTGTGCACTTTGAAGTCGCGTCCGTACAGCGCGATGACCAACCGGAAGATTACCACTTGGAGAAGCTGTCGAACGGCCTGCGCATCTACCTGGGCAAACAGAGCGAACTCGTTTTGCCCGGCGAACACACCTATGAGCTCGGCTACAGCGTGGATCGCGAAATCGGATTTTTCTCCGACCACGACGAGCTTTACTGGAACGTGACGGGCAACGGGTGGGTGTTCCCCATTCAGGAGGCCTCCGCTACGGCGCATCTGCCGAAGGGAATCGCCCATGACGCGATCCTGCTGGACGCCTACACAGGCCCAGAGGACTCGGTGGGAACCGATTACGTCGCTTCCGGCGATAACGATAGCAACGCTGACTTCCGCACGACGCGAGCACTGGGCCCACACGAAGGCCTGACCATCGTGGTCCGCTGGCCCAAGGGATTTGTGCGCCCTCCCACGGACGAAGAAAAGTTCCATTACTTCCTCGAAGACAACCAAGTCACGCTGATCGGGGTTGTCGGGCTGATCGTGGTTCTCATCTATTACACGGCCGCGTGGTTCCTGGTGGGGCGCGATCCGGCGAAGGGCGTGATCATGCCGAGGTACGAGCCACCGCGGGGATTCTCACCCGCAGCGATTCGCTACGTGAACCGCATGGCCTTCGACCAGAAGGCGCTGGTCTCGAACCTTGTCGACCTCGCGGTGAAGAAGCGACTGGCGATCCAGGAGGATGGCTCCGGCGTATACACTCTGACGCGCCTGGAGGCGACGCCGGCGCCCGCTGGCGCCGCGGCTGGTTCCCGCGGGGGGGGCGTGGAGAGCTCGCCAGAGATCACGCCCGACGAGAAACTCCTCCTCGACAAGCTCTTCGCGGCAGGCGGAACGCTTCGCCTGGAACGCACGAACCACGCTCGCATCGGCGGCGCGATCGAAGCTCTTCACCGCGCGTTGCGTTCCAGCCTGGAGAGGGTTTACTTCTTCAAGAACAGCCGCTACCTGATTCCGGGCCTGTTGATTTCCTTCCTGACTATTGTCCGGTGTGGGTTTTCAATCCAGGGCGCGCAGAAACCCCTCGCGCTCTTCATTACCTTCTGGCTGCTGATTTGGAGCCTGGGATGCACGGTGCTCCTGTTCGCGGTGTTTGCGGCGTGGAGGAATGCGCTTTCCGATCCGCATCACAAGGCCGCCGCCCGCACCCAGGCCTTGATCATCAGCGTGTTTTCCATTCCCTTCCTCATCGGCGAGCTCGTCGGACTGGTCGGGCTGGCGTGGGCCTCTTCCCCCGCGGTCGTTCTCGTCCTGATTCTCCTCGTCCTGACCAACTATCTGTTCCACTACCTTCTCAAAGCGCCAACCCGCTCGGGCCGCGCGCTCCTGGATCAGATTGAGGGCTTCCGCATGTTCCTGGCCGCCGTGGAGGAGGATCGCTACAAAGCGCTGAATCCACTCGAGAAGACTCCCGAGCTGTTCGAGAAGTTCCTCCCTCACGCCATGGCGCTGAATGTGGAGAAAGCGTGGAGCGAAAAGTTCGCCGCGGTGCTGGCGCGAGCCGCACAGCCGGGCACGACCGGATATTCGCCCGTCTGGTACTCCAGCCCCAACTGGAGCCCGATAACAGCCTCGGCGTTCGCAACCTCGCTGGGCAGCTCTTTCTCTGGCGCGATTTCTTCCGCTTCCACTGCTCCTGGTTCGAGTTCGGGGGGTGGAGGAGGCGGCTCCTCGGGAGGTGGGGGAGGCGGAGGCGGGGGCGGGGGCTGGTAGGATTGCCGCTGCTCGGGCAGCGAGGCAATTATGAATTCTGAATTATCAATTATGAATTACTAAGCAGAACCATATACTTTCTGAGGCAATTTAGAATATGGCATTATGGAGGCTGAAACGCGCTGTGTCCGAGACAATCATGAATTCTGAATTACGAAACACCGTGACCACATTCGCCACATGCCGCGAGATTCGCATCCATGATTGAGAATTCATAATTCATAATTTACTATTTACCATTCACTGCTCAGACCTCCGGCTCACTTCTGCACGGACAACCTCAGCGTAGTGCTGTGACTCACTTCCCGGCTAGATGCCGTGATCGTCAGGGTGTAAGCACCCACGGGAGTCCCGGGCTGAGAGAGGCTCCTCCCGCTGCCCACTTGGCCGCCACCCCCGCAACCCGGCAACAGCGCCGCCGCGAGCAGGAGCGTCGCGAGCGCCCACGCGGCGCATCGCCTGAAAGCCGGGGCGACCGAGCCCGCCATCGCCAGGAGTGCCAGCAACATCACCACGGTCATCAGAAGTTCTCCGTGGTCGCCAAGTCCCCCCGGGATTTGAGGTGTTCGGAACAGGGCGGCCGAGGGTGCAGTGGTCTGAACGGAGACTGTGACTTCTACCGGCGTCACACCGTCGAGACGCGCGGTTGCGGGTGAGACCTGGCAAGTCGACCCTGTCGGCGCTCCCGCACAACTGAAATCGACCGTGTCCTTCATTCCCCCCGGCGCGAGCGTAATGTGGAACACCGCCTGCTGGCCGGGCGAGACCGTGAGCGCCGTCGCCGACCCCGCTGACACGCTCAGGGAAAAATCCGCCCCCGTGCCGGTAAGCGGAACGGCCTGCGGGCTGCCTGCAGCGTCTGTGGTGATAAGGAGGGTAGCAATGCGACTGCCTGCGGAGGCGGGGGTGAAGGTCAGGCTCACGCCGCAACTCGTTCCCGGATTGAGCAATCCTCCACACGCGCTATGAAGCGAAAAATCCTTGCTGTCGGAGCCCGTCACCGTGACCCCGCTGATCGCGAGCGTCGCATCGCCCGTATTGCTCAGCGTCAATGACTGGGCGCTGCCAGTTGTCCCGACCACTTGGCTCGAGAAACTCAGGCTGGACGCCGATAACCAGACTTGGGGTGCCGTGCCCTTTCCAGTGAGCGCGACGGCCTGCGGACTGTCTGCGGCGTTGTCCGTTACACTCAGCGAGCCCACTTGGCTTCCACTCGTGGCCGGCGTAAAGCTGACGGAAATCGTGCAACTCGCTCCTGCTCCCAGAGACGCGGGACAGTTATAGGTGGCGGCGAAATCCCCCGTCACGTCGATGCTGCTGATTTCGAGCGGCGCGTTTCCGGGATTACTCAAGCTCACGGTTTGTGACGAACCGGTGGTGTGCACGCGCTGGTTACCAAACGCGAGACTCGAGGCTGAGAGGCTCGCCGCGGGCTTTGCCACGCCGCTCCCCGTCAGGGCCACCGTTTGCGGACTCGAAGCGGCGTTGTCGGTGATGGTCAGAAATCCCGCGTGCGTGCCCGGCGCCGTGGGAGTGAAAGTCACCAAGATCGCACATTCGGCGCCCGCAGCGAGGCTCGGGACGCAGGTGTCCGTCGCCGCGAAATCTCCGCTGGCCGCGATGCGCGAGACGCTTAGTGCCACGCTCCCTTGATTCGCCAGCGTTACAGTTTTCGCCACGCTGGCGGTTCCCACTTCTTCCGCATCGAAGGTCAAGCTGCTGGGGGAAGCGGAAGCGGTCGGCCCGCCAATCCCCGTGCCCTGCAAGGTCACATAGTGCGGCCTGCCCGGAGCATTGTCGCTGATCGTCAGCATACCGCCGGAATCGCCGTCCGCGGTGGGAGCAAACACCACGCTGAACGCGCAACTCGCCCCCGGCGCGAGAGTCGAGGGACACCCATTCGTGAGCGTGAAGGCGCCGCCGGCGGTAACACTCGCAATATGCAAGGGGGCGCCGCTCGGGTTGCTGACCGTGACCGCCGCCGGCGGACCCGAAGTGCCCACCCCTTGTACGCCGAACTTCAGTCCGGCCGGATACAGTCCCAAGACCGGTGTATTCAACGTGACGAAAGCCGCATTCGACCCGAATGACGCCACAGCGAGGTCAAGGCCACCGTCGCCGTCGAAATCGCCCGTCACCCAGCCGTGCACGGCCTTGCCGGCCGGGACGTCAACGGGCGGCAAGAAAGTGCCGTCGCCATTGCCCAGCAAGATGGAAACCGCATTGCCGGACTTCCCCACCAGCAGGTCCAGCTTGCCGTCGCCGTTGAAATCTCCAACGAGGATTGACTCCAGGTTTGCGGAGGAGCCCAGGTAGTAGGACAGGCCCGACTGGAACGTGCCGTCGCCATTGCCCAGGAGAACAACCACGGAATCGGTTGTGGTCACGGCCAGATCGGTTTTGCCGTTCCGGTTGAAATCACCCGCAGCAATCGCCAAGGCGCCGTTCGGAGTGGCATAGTCCGATCGCGTTCCAAACGTTCCATTGCCACGGCCTGGGATGATTGAAATCCCCCCGTTAAACCCCGTCGCCAGATCCACGGTGCCGTTGCCCTCAAAGTCGGCCGCGACGGCCTGGAACGGCCCGGTCCCTGTCAGCAGTGTGCCGCCGCTCCGGAATGTGCCGTCACCTCGGCCCAGCAGAATCGAGATACTGTTGCTGAAGCCAAAGCCGTTGTTAACGACCGCCAAGTCGGGAATCCCATCGCTGTTGAAGTCCGCTACCGCCACCGCAACCGGGATGTTTCCGGCGGCATAATCGGCGCGGGGCTGGAATGTGCCATCGCCGTTCCCGAGGAATATCGAAACCGAGCCCGGCGAACAAGGCAGCGAAGTGCAAGTCTGGTTCACAACCGCCAAGTCCAGCTTGCCGTCCCGGTTAAAATCTCCCACGGCTGCCGCCACAGGCACCTGCCCGGCCCCAGATGCGGCGCCCATTTGGAAGGTTCCGTCGCCGCCGCCCAGAAACAGTGAGATCGAGTTGTCGGCAAGATTGGTCGTCACGAGATCCAGTTTCCCATCGCCATCGAAATCTCCCGCCGCGATCGCCCAGGAACCTTGCGAGCTTCCGTAAGCCTGTGGCTCCGGGAACATCCCGTCACCTCGACCGGTCACGATAGAAACCGCTCCCAATGCGCTCATGACGACGGCCAGGTCAGGCTTGCCGTCGCGATTGAAGTCGGCCACCGCTAGCGCCGCCGGTCCGCCTGGAAACAGGTAGTCAACGGCCGCCTCCAAAGTTCCGTCCCCATTGCCGAGCAGAATCGAGAAGGTCTGGTCGGCGCCGTTCGCCACCGCCAAGTCGAGCCGACCGTCGCCATTGAAGTCGCCGGCAGCCAAGGCGGTCGGATAGATTCCGGTGGGATAGTCCAGCCGGGGCTGAAAGCTGCCATCGCCATTGCCGAGCAGAATCGAGACGGCGTTCTCCTGCTGGTAGGTCACCGCCAGGTCGGCAATACCATCGCCGTTGAAGTCCCCTACGATGACCGCGTTGGGACCCAACAACACCAGCAGGTCGCTGGCATGTTGAAACGTGCCATCGCCTCTTCCGAGAAAGATCGAAACCATGTCGCCGGAGTCGGCGATCGCCAGATCGAGTCTGCCGTCTCCGTTAAAGTCGCCGGCCACCACCCACACCGCCTCGGCGGGAGTGCTGTAGGACACGGGCGCCTGAAACGTGCCGTCGCCATTGCCGAGAAGAACCCATACAGAGTTCAGTGCTCCGTTGCTAACCGCCAAGTCCAGCTTACCGTCGCCGTTGAAGTCCCCGACCGCCATCGACCCCGGTTGCGTTCCGGAAGTGAATTCGGTGCGCTGCTGGAACGTCCCGTCACCGTTGCCGAGCAGGATGGAAATTGACCCATTGGTCCCGCAGTAAGATGCCGATCCGCAGTTTTGGTTGGAAATGACCAGATCCTGCCGCCCGTCACCGCTAAAATCACCCACCGCGACGGCAACCGGCTGGTTGCCGGTTTCATAGTAGGTAGCAGGCGCGAGGGTGCCATCGACCTTGCCCAGCAGGATCGCGACGCTATTGCGGCTGGCCTGTACGATGGCGAGGTCGATCATCCCATCCCCATTGAAATCCCCGACCGCCACGGATGCCCGCCCGTCACCGGGACTACCCAGCGAGAAACTGGCGCGGCCGAACATGTAACCCTGTGCCCGCGCGGATGGAACGGGCAGGCACATCAAGACCATCAGAGCCGCACAGGCCCATACGGCGGCTCTGGCTCCGGCCCGATTTGGTGCAGTCTTCTTCGGCTTGCGGAAGAAAAATAAGATGGAAGGTCGAGTCTGGTAGCAGGATTCCTGGCTCATGGTAGCTTCCCCGGATCGGTGCGTTGGCGCGAGCCCGGCAGGGAGCACCGCGTGCGCTTCTGAAAAAAAGAGGATGCCGCGGAATCCAGATTGGACCCACGGCGATTAATCCTGGCAACTCCCTCGTGCGAGGGTGTGTTGCCGCGCGTTGTGCATCGAAACTGTGAACATCCTGCATCTTAAAATGTCTTAATCTAGTCGTCAATGTATTTAATATTAGATAATTATTAGAAAAAACTTAAGAAAGCACACTTCGCTAACTCCTTGAGGGCAATGAAGATATCTATACTTCTATCCTCGCCAAGCATTCTGAGAGGAACCCGCCAGGTGCTTTTTGGGGGTATTCCAGGCATCTCTCGACTATCGGGGAAGCCTAAGAACTCACTTAGCAGGTTGCGGAAAAACGTGTAGCGGCGACGGAACCTGTCCCGATTTCATCGGGACGTCGCCATGCTGGCGATGAAAACACAGGACCTGTGGCGATGTGAAAACCTGTCCCGATGTTCGCGATCGGGATCGCCGCTACCTCGTCGGGGGCGAGTTTTTCCGCAACCTATTAGGATGGTCGTGGGTCGGGAAGGTCGCCCGCGCGAAAAGCGCCCCGCGGGTTTTCAGGACGTATAGGAAAGCACGTGGCGCCGCGCGGCCTGCGGCCACAGCCAGAACGAAGTTCTCCGTGACCTCCGTGCCTCTCAACCCCCAACACCGAGGGCACGGGGGATCTCAGCGACCTCTGTGTTGAGGCTCGGCTGGCCCCGGAGGACACAGAGGGGCCACTGACAGGAGGAGAAACCTCCGTGCGCAGCGAGTAGACTCAGCCTTGGAAGTACATTGAAAGCCATCCAAATTCGGGATCGGGGTTCAAAAGCGGTCCCGCGGGGCAGGATCACCAGTGGGATTTAAGAGGAAATCTCGTCTGTGCGCTTGAGATTCAGGGCGCGGTCACCGCGCATGTAGGACTTCAGGATGCCGGCCCATTTCCCCTGGGCCGTCAGGATCAGCTCGATGGCTTCGCGCACCGCCCCCGCACCACCCGGGCGGCGAGTCCAGTAGTGGACGTGGCGTCGTAGGAACTCGTTGCCGTCCCCCACGCACACCGCCAAGCCTACCCGTTTGAGGAGAGGCAGATCCACGATGTCGTCGCCAACGTAACACACTTCCTCGTCTCGCACGTGAGCGGCCTGCCGAATCCTTTCGTAGGGTTCGATTTTCTCCAGGGCGTTCTGCTGGAGGAAATGGATCCCCAGTTCTTTCACACGCACCTCGATGACCGGCGAGCCGCGACCAGTGATGATGCCGGTCTTGATCCCGGCATGGTGGGCCAAACGGATACCCAGGCCATCACGGCAGTCAAAGCCTTTGGTCTCAAACACGCCGCCACCGGGGCGTGGCAGGAAATAGATACTTCCGTCGGTCAGGACCCCGTCCACGTCCATGAGCAGCAGCTTGATTCTTCTGGCGCGTGCCAGCAGTTGTCTGGAGATTCTTCGCATGTGTGTGGTTAAAACTCTCGAAGCTGAAATGTCCCGGCCTGCCCGCCGAATGATCGGTCAGACAGATAGCCGCAGCCAACTCACTCTTAGAACTGACCGCGCCCGCACCTGGGTTCTGGCCGAACTGCGACTGCGATCTCAGAACATCTGGGTTGTCCACAGATCGTGGATGTGGACCACGCCCTCGAGCTTTCCCTCCGCATCAATGACCAGCAGAGAAGTGATCTTGCGGCCCTCCATCAGGCTGAGCGCCTTGGTGGCCAGCTCGGTGCGGCTGATGGTCACCGGCGAGCGTGTCATGCAATCCTGTGCGGTCAAGCTCAGCGCGCGGTCCCCTTCCCTCTGCAAAACCCGGCGCAGGTCGCCGTCGGAGATGATCCCGAGAAGCCGGCCCTGATGCGTGACCACCGCCGCGTGTCCCATACCCTTCCGGCTCATTTCATAGATGACGTCGGGCATGCGGGTTTCCGGCGCAACCGCCGGCACTTGCTCGCCCGTGTGCATGACGTTTTCGACGCGCCGTAGCCGCACCCCCAGCCCGCCCCCTGGGTGGAGCGCCGCGTAATCCTCTTCGTCGAAGCCGCGCTTTTCCAGCACTGCCATCGCCAGCGCATCGCCCATGGCGAGCATGGCCGTAGTGGAAGCCGTAGGAGCCAGCCCCAGCGGGCAAGCCTCCTGGCGAATGCCCACGTCAATCACCACGTCGCTGGCCTGCGCCAGCGTGGAAGAAACATTCCCCGTCAGGGCAATCAAGGGGATATCCAGGCGCTTGACGGTATCGAGCAACCGCAACAATTCCTCTGTCTCGCCGCTGTAGGAGAGGGCCAGCAGAACGTCATGCCGCACCAGCCGCCCCAGGTCGCCGTGCAGCGCTTCGGCGGGATGCAGGAAAAAAGACGGTGTGCCGGTGCTCGACAGCGTCGCGGAAATTTTCTGTCCCACCAGCCCGGACTTTCCCATGCCCGCCACGACGACGCGCCCTCGGCAATCCATCAGAAGCTCGACCGCCCGCGTGAACCGCTCGTCCAGGCGAGCCACGAGATCGCTGAGCGCCTTCGCCTCGATTTCCAGCACTTTGCGGGCAGTCTCTAAACTCATGGAAACTCGACTCGGAGTGAGGATCATAGCACAGCTCGGGTTCTGCTCAAGGAGAAGCTCGGGAAGAGACCCGTTGGGGCCCCGCGCCCTCGAACTCGGAATTGGTGGCGCGAGCGGTCCCTCAACGTTGATCGAGACGTTGAGCGAAGTCGAACCGCGCTCACCCCCCAACAGGCTGCCGCTCAGAGCGGGACCGTTCGGCCCCACGAAGAGCGCGGGAAGCCTCCCCCGCTTGCGCAGGCAAGCTACGCAGGCAGGCTAGTCCCCTGACCGCCCAAAGAAGTCCCGAACCCGCTCTGTCCACACGGCGCTTTGGTTGACTGCGAACGCTTCCGAAAAGAACCTAAGCAGGCGGGCACGGGACTAGCCCGCTGCGGCTTCCTGGGAAATGTAGACGGTGACGCGGTTCCGGCCCGCGCGCTTGGACTCGTAAAGAGCCTTGTCGGAAGCCTGGACCACTTCTTCCAGGGTTTGTCCGTGATCCGGGAAAACTGCGATTCCCATGCTTACGGTGACCTGGGGCAGCGGCCGCTCAGTGTTCGAAGGCACCACCATCATCATCACCGCCTTGCGGATGCGTTCGGCCACGAGCGCGCAGGACTTCGCCCCGGTGTCGGGGAGAAGCACCACAAACTCCTCGCCGCCGTACCGGGCCGCAAGGTTGGTCTCGCGCATGCAGGTAGTAACGGTCTTGGCGAAATGGCGCAGGATGCGGTCACCGATCTCATGCCCGTAAACGTCGTTGAAGTTCTTGAAATGGTCCAAGTCCATCATCAGGAGCCCCGCGGGCTGGGCGCGCCGCCGGGCAATCGCAAAGAGTTTGCGCGCGTAGTCTTCCAGGAAGCGCCGGTTGTAGAGCCCGGTGAGCACGTCAATGTTGGCCTGCTGCTTCATGGTCTCGAGAAGGCGGAGGTTGGAAAGCGCCGAGGCTGCGCCGCTCAGATAACTTTCCAGCAACCGTTCGCGCTCCGGCGTCCAGAGGTCTTTGGCCGCCTCCATCCGCACCGAGCCGATGATGATGCCGCCCGCAATCAGGGGCCCGCAATAGTAGCTTCCCTCGGTGGGCAGCACGAACTTGGAGGGGCAGAGCGGCTCAATACTCACGTCGTTCACACGGAAGTGGCGCCCGGTGCGCACTGCTTTGCAGTTGTGCGGCTCTTCGATCACCGGCCAAGCGCCCACCTCCTTGGGAAGCGGCACGAGGGTGGCGGCGGCCTCCAGGTAGTTCTCCGAGGCGTTTAATTTGAAGACCATCACCTGCCGGGGCTGGAAGCGCTCTTTAAGGGAATGCAGAAGCAGATCGTAGACTTCGCGCTCCGAGGTGCACTGGGTGACCGCCTCCGAAAACTGGTTCAAGGCCGCGATCTCTTCGTGTTCGCGTCGCAAGGCGGCGGTCATGTTGGAGAAACTGCGGGAAAGAACTCCAAATTCGTTGTCGACCAGGGGCGGCAGGATGGGCTGGAATTCGCCCCGACTCACCTGCTCGGAGGCGCGGATCAATTGCAGAACCGGAACCACAATCAGACGCGTCACAGCGCGCGCCAAGAAGATCAGGATGCCCGCCAGGAGTCCGGCCAGGCCCACCCCCACCACCAGCATGCGATGCATCACCCATTCCGCTCCCCGCGTCTGGTCCGCATACTGTGCATCATCTTCTTTCACCAGACCCGACACCTGCAAGCGGAGTGCGGCCATCCGCCTAAGCCCGTCCTGCACCCACGCAGGAACATCGAAGTCCTCGCCGCGCCGGACTTTCTCAATGGTGGGCACGGCCCATACCCTTTGCATCTGGTCGAATTCCGCCCGAATTCTGTTCACTTCCTGCAGTTGTTCCGGATCCTCCGCTTCCAGCTCGTGCAGCGCGATCAGGTCTTCCTGAGCATCAGCCACGGCCTTATCGTAAGGGTTGAGTACATCTTTCCGGCGGGTGAAAACATATCCACGGACGGCCATCGAGGCTTCCGTGGCGTGCCGCAGCAGCGCCTCGCCGCGGGCCACGCTTTCCTTGGATCGTGATGTCGATCTTCCCGTATGGAGGGCACTCCAATACGCGTAGAGGAAGAGCCCCACCGCGCAGAGCAAAACGAAGAGAGGAGGCAAGGTCACCAGCAGGATCTGGCCACGGATTTTCAAGTTGCGGATCGTGAAGGCCATAACCGCCAGTCAAGAGGCTACACAGATACCGCCAGCGGATTTCGACCCCAGCAACATAACGCGATTTTGGGAGCCCGTCAAATCAAGATACCCAGGGGAATTGCTCTCCACCAAACCGCCTTGCGCAAGCCACTCGTGCGCGGCCCCGGCAAATCCTTTCCAGCCGCGGCGACCGGGGTGAGGGACCGATTTTCCCACGGCTTGCGCCCGCGCACGGCCGAAGGTCCGCCGATCTTAATGGCGGACGGGTCAAAGGAGACCATGGGCTGCCGTCTGCCGGCCCTCCGGACCTGCGCGCAAGCCATGACGCCGCTTATAACCTCGCCCTCGGCCCCACGCGGGAGAATTCGAAAATGCCTGAAGACTCCGAGCTCTCCTGGGTTGCGGGTCTGCCGCGCTGCGCTACCAGCTTCCGCGTTAGCGTGTTGCGAACTTCGCGGTCCAAACAACAGCATGAATCCTGCGTGGGTTCCGGACATCTAAAGAAAGGTGGAGGTGTAACCATGTACGCGATTATCGGTGCGAGCGGAAATACAGGGGGTGTAATTGCCGGGAAGCTGCTGGCCCATGGGGGGAAGGTTCGAGTGATTGGCCGCGACGCCAAGCGTCTGGAACGCCTTGTTCAGAAGGGCGCCGACGCATTCGTTGCCGACGTCGGCGATGCGGCTTCGCTCACTAAGGCCTTTAGCGGAGCAAAGGCTGTTTATCTCATGATTCCACCCAACCCAGCGATCCCCAACGTGCGGGAGGACCAGGAGCGGGTGAGCGATGCCCTGGTGGCGGCGGTTCAAAAGGCTGGCGTGGAGTATGCCGTCGTTCTCAGCAGCATTGGAGCCGACAAGCCGGACAAGACGGGGCCGGTGGTTGGCTTGCATAACCTGGAACAGAAACTGAACGGGGTTGCCTCGCTGAAGGCTGTCTACCTTCGCGCGGGCTACTTTATGGAAAACCTCCTGCCTCAGGTCGGGATCATCCGAAATTTCGGAGTGATGGGCGGTCCGCTGCGTGGCGACCTGAAGGTGGCGATGATTGCCACGCGGGACATTGGCGCTGCGGCTGCCGGGGCGTTGCTGAAACTTGAATTCAGCGGCAAACAGGCGCGGGAGCTCCTTGGGCAGCGCGACTTGACTTACCAGGAGGTGGCGTCCGTCATCGGCAAAGCGATCGGCAGACCCGACCTCGGCTATATGCAGCTCGGGCCCGCGCAAATCAAACCCGCCTTGGTTCAGGCAGGTCTGTCTTCCAACATGGCTGACCTTCTGCTTGAAATGTCAGAATCCCTGAACTCCGGATACATGGCGCCACTCAAGCCTCGCTCGGCACAGAACACTACCTCCACCCGCATCGAAACGTTTGTCGCCGAGCAATTTCTGCCCCGATTCACGGGAAAGGCCGCAGGCGCATCATAGCAAGCGCAGCTACGCCGCAAAACAACTCTGCCCGCTGATCTTTGCTTCATTTGTTGTGGTATGCTCTGCGGTAATGGACTGGAAAAACAAACTCTACTTCGGCGATAACCTGGACATTCTGCGGCGCGAGGTGCCGGACGCGAGCGTTGACCTGATCTACCTCGACCCGCCTTTCAACTCCAACGCCACCTACAACGTGCTCTTCAAGGAAAAGACCGGCGAGGAATCCGCCGCCCAGATCACGGCCTTCGAGGACACTTGGCAGTGGAGCGTGGAAGCCGAGGCAGTATACAAGGAAATCGTAACCAGCGGCCCGCGCAAGCTTGCTGACCTGATGCAGGCGCTGCTGGCCTTCCTCGGCCGCAACGACATGATGGCCTATCTCGTGATGATGGCGATTCGCTTGGTGGAATTGCACCGCGTGCTCAAGCCCACCGGCGGCATCTATCTGCACTGTGATCCGACGGCGAGCCACTATCTAAAGCTTGTGTTGGACGCGGTTTTCAGACCTGAGAATTTTCGGAATGAAATTGTATGGAAGAGAACGAGCGCACGAAGTGACTCTCACCGATGGAACCACATTCACGACATCATTTTCTTCTACACCCGGTCGGCTGACTTCACCTGGAACGCGCAATTTACAAGCTACGACTCTGAGTACGTCAAAGGGTTCTACAGCTCCGTCGAACCTGACACGAATCGGCCATTCATGTCCGACAACTTGACCGCGGCAGGTGTGCGGCATGGCGAGTCTGGAAAACCTTGGAGAGGAGTCAACCCAACCAAAAAGGGCCGCCACTGGGCGCTCCCCGCCAGGTTTATGCAGCAGCTCGGGATCACGGGCGCCACAGTCCAAGACCGACTTGAGGCGCTTGACAAAGCGGGGCGAATTATTTGGCCCGACAAGGAGGGAGGAGTGCCCAGGTACAAGCGTTACCTTGATGACATGCCAGGCTTGGCTATCCAATCGATCATCGCGGACATTCCCCCTTTGTCGGCGCAGTCTGCCGAAAAGCTTGGGTACCCCACCCAAAAACCCGAAGCTCTGCTCGAACGAATAATCAAGGCGAGCAGCAACGAAGGAGACCTTGTTCTCGACCCCTTCTGCGGGTGCGGCACGGCCATTGCCGTCGCTGAGCGCCTCAAGCGGCGCTGGATTGGAATTGACATTACCTACCTTGCCATCAACTTGGTGCAGCGCCGCCTGCGCGATACCTTCCACAACGATCTCAGCCCTTATGAGATCATCGGCGCGCCCACGGACGTGCAGGGCGCCGAGGCGTTGAAAGAAATCAGCCCCCACCAGTTCGAGTGGTGGGCGGTGGACTTGGTGAATGCGCGGCCCGCCAAGGATCACAAGAAGGGCGCTGACACCGGCATCGACGGCTACATCAACTTCTTCGACGACAAGAGTGGCCAAGCCAAGCAGGTGATCGTGCAGGTCAAGAGCGGTTACATCGGCGTGAACCACGTCCGCGACCTGAAAGGCGTGCTGGAACGGGAGAAGGCTCCAATCGGTGTACTTATCACGCTGCGCGAGCCCACCAAGCCGATGCTCACGGAAGCTGCCGCCACGGGCTTCTACGAATCAAAGGACTTTCCGGGCCGCTATCCCCGCCTGCAGATCTTCACCGTCGCCGAATTGCTGGCGGGAAAGAAACTCGAATACCCCGCCCACCGCGTTGAGACCTTCGCAAAAGCCGAGCGGAAGAGCAAGTCCGAGCAAGACAGCCTGTTCTAGGTCAACCCGGATGTTACTCGTCGGGACGAAGAGGTGCTATAGTCGCGTTCGACGGCTGTGGCGAGTCTTGGGCGTGCATAGATGAGGCTCTTTGACGAGCAGATCCGAAGTTATTCGAGGGCACCGGAATACGGCGAGGCAACATTCGCCTTCTTGAATCGCTCGATTAGTCCTCAGGAAGGAGCGATCAGGGAGCGTTTGGAGTCGTGGTTTCTGCGGTACCCGGAGCCGAACGCGAGGAACTTACGCGAGCGCTTGCGTTCGGAGGACGGCCAACAGCACAATGCAGCCTTTTTTGAACTGCTGCTCCACGAGCTCCTGCTTCGGTTTGGATGCCGGGTTGAGGTCGAGGCGGGCGGTAGCAGCAGGACGACAAAGCCCGACTTTCGCGTCGAGGACCCCTGCGGCCTCAAGTGGTACCTTGAAGCCGTAACCGTCTCCGCGAAGCCCTCTCCCACCAGAGAGGCGCAGCAAATAATCAATTCGCTGTGCGATTGGCTCAACGAGCGGCTTCCGCGCCGCGACTACCTTCTCCTTGTTTTTTATACCGGGGACCCGTCGGGCTCGCTCCCGAGGAAGCCCGTGCTCGAGTTCCTGCTGGACAAACTGGGCTCGTGCGACTATTCGACCGTCCTGGGGGTCTCGCGGACGCGGGGCTACGCAGCGCTGCCGAGCTGGGAGTACGCGTGGGGGGCGTGTAGGATCCGGTTCCAGTTGGTGCCCCGAAAGGAGAGCGCAAGAGAGGACGCGACGGTGCGGGTCCTGGGTTACCCCAACCTTGCGCAGGAGACCCTTTTGGAACAGATGGTGGATCGAATGAGGGATGCGATCTCAGAGAAGGCGCGGAAGTACGGCAGGCTCGAGGCGCCCTTTGTAGTCGCCCTAAACGTTCCCGACTGGTCGGTTCACGGGGTGGACATCATGCTGGCACTGTTTGGCTGGGACGATGTTGCTCATGGGTTCTCTATGGGTCCAGACCTGATGAAGCTCGGGATGTCTCGGCCTAGGGGCGTTTGGCTGGAAGGCGCGTCCGATCATGGCAAGCGTTACACGCGGCTTAGCGCGGTAGCGTTCTGCTCGCGTCTGTCTCCGTGGAACATTGATGACAACGACCTCTGCCTCTACAATAACCCCTGGGCTGAGCACCCATACGAGTCTGTGCTCAGCCGTTTCCCACGGTGCGTCACCTATAAAGATGGTACATCAGAACGGGTCGAGGGACTGCTTCTCGGCCAGGTGCTCGCGGGTTAGCGCAGGTGGCGCTCACCTTCAGATCTCGGCGCGGGAAGCAAGCGTAGCGCCCCGATGCATCGGGGCGGCTCTCATCTTCAAATCCTCACGCTCTCATTCGCTGGCCAAAGCACCCCAAGGGGAGGAGAAGCGAGCGGATGCGAGCCGCGTAGCGGCGGTCCCGCTGAAGCGGGATCGCCCAGGGCCTCCCCAGGGCTTCCCCACGGCTCTCGCCCGCGCACGGCGGGTAACATCCAGGGCTCTCCCAGGGGAGGGCGCCTGCACGCGCGCAAGAGATCACGGCCCTCGCCCAGGGGAGAGGGTGACCGAGGTACGAGGGCGGGTGAGGGGTCTCTTCCCTCCCGAGTTTGCGCAGCGCCCTGAAAAATCGGGGCGGATCTTCTTTACGTTCTCCGCATTCTCGCCGCTTCACGGACTTTGCGGAGAAATCCCTCCGGGTCTTCGAGCACAAGTCCGTTCGGAAGCCGTAGCACGCGGATGCCCAGGCTTCTGAGGTAGGCATCCTCGGCGCTGTCCTTCTTCGCCTGACTCGGCTGCGCGTGCACGCTCCCATCGGGCTCGATGGCGATGCGCGTTTCACAGCAGTAGAAATCCACCACGTAATCGTCAATGGGGTACTGGCGGCGGAATTTCAAGCCCACGCTTCGGTCGCGCAACAAGTACCATGCAGCTTTCTCGGCTTGCGTCTGGCCGCGACGAAGTTCGCGAACTCGCTGGGTTGGGATGCGCACGAGGAAGAAACCCCTCACCCGGTCCCGCCCTGCGGGACCACCCTCTCCCCAAGGGCGAGGGCTGTTTTCATTATTTCACACCACCTGCCGCCGTGGGCCACAGTCTATCGGCCCTGGCGGGCCTGAGCATGCGGCGGAGGTCGGCGCTACATTTGCTGCGATTTGGTTTGCCTTAAGATATTATAGCAGTGACTATCTATTGACATGTGTATAAGTCCTAGGCGACACATCATTTGCAAAACAAAGCCGTCAACCTATTGCAAAAAAAGATCGCCTACCCGCCCAAGGCGTAATCTGGCCGACCTTTCCACTTCCTGCTAAAGCTTCCGAATGAAGTTCCCCAAGTCGCGCAGCCGCGCCACGAGCGGCTTGAAGTGCCGCAGGTCGAGGGCGTTCGCCCCGTCGGAAAGCGCCCGGGCGGGTCGATCGTGAACCTCCATGAAGACGCCATCCACTCCCGCCGCAACGCCCGCACGCGCCAGCGGCTCAATAAACTGGGGCTGGCCGCCGCTCCGGGTTCCCTCTCCGCCGGGAAGCTGCAGCGAGTGGGTGACATCGAGGATCACGGGAACGTCAAACTCTTTCATCACGGCCAAGCCCCGCATATCCACGACCAGGTTGTTGTACCCGAAGCTCGTGCCGCGCTCCGTCACCAAAATGCGGTCATTCCCGGTGCTCCGGATTTTTTCGATGGCGTAGCGGATATCCCAGGGCGAGAGGAACTGTCCCTTCTTGATGTTCACAGCGGCGCCCGAGCGGCCGGCGGCGACGAGCAGATCGGTCTGGCGCGAGAGAAACGCGGGAATCTGCAGGATGTCGCAGACCTCGGCCGCAGGCTGCACCTGGGCCACTGCGTGGACATCGGTAAGGATGCGGACGCCGAACTCCTTCTTGATCCGTGCCAGGATTTCCAGCCCGCGCGCGAGGCCAGGCCCGCGATAGGAGTCGAGCGATGTTCGGTTGGCCTTGTCGTACGATGCCTTAAAGATGTAAGGGACGCGCAACTCGCGTGCGGCGGCGGCCAAGCGCTCCGCCATTTTCAGCGCGTGATGTTCGCTCTCGAGGACACAGGGGCCGGCGATCACCGCGAGCGGCTGCCCCGCCCCGAGCGCCAGCTTGCCAACGCGTACCACACGCCTCATGGCCTTATTCTCGCAGAATCGCGACTCCGGGGGATCAAGAGATTCGGACCCGGGGAGAGCACCGGCGATTCTCTCCGTTTCTGCACGCCCTCCCGGCGGAACCAGGCGTCAGCACACTGTGTGATCCGAACCTCTCCGTTCGCGGAATCATTTCTTATCCGGCGCCTTGTAGTCGACGGAAACGGGGATCCGGATTGCTACCGGCTTCCCATCTTTAGTTGCCGGCTCGAATTTCCAGCTCTTTACGGCTTCAATGGTGGTTTCTTCCAGGCCGTACTGCAAAAGATGCGTGAAGCCGACGACCGCAGCTTTGCCCTGATCGTCTACGAACACGACAAAGCTCTCCCGGCCGGATTGCCCCACCAACTCGGCCTCGCGTGACTCGTTCGGCGTGGGCTGCGCAATCGCCTTCGGCGGCTTGCCGGTAAAGCCCAGGCCCGTAACCGGATCAATATCCACCTCTGCCGGGACCTTCTGAATGAAAGCCGCGATGGGCTGCGGAGCCGTGCTCAGCATCGAGTCTTGCTCTCCCAAGCAAACGTTCCTGACGCGCGCGGCAATCTCCGCTGCCGACAGGCTCTCCCGGCTGGTCCGAAAAACGATATCCGTGGTCTGGGGATAATCGCCGGCTTTTCCTTTCAGGGCCGTGGCCGCGGGAAAGTAGTGGAGCTGCCCGTCGTCCTTGATGTTCGCCCAGAGTTTAAGGCACTTGAACGTTACGTTGTCTTTGTGAAACTCGAGGTCTTTGACCTGGACGGCTCCGTCCACAGACCAGTAGCCAGGCTGGAAATCACCTTTCACCGTGCCATCTTCCTGAACGTCATACTGGCTTGCCACGCGCGCGCACTTGCGAATGATCAGAACCTTGCCCACGTACTGGGTGCGCAAAGATTGCTGGTCCGCTTCGGAAACGGCGGCACGCGTCACCCCCGCCGCACCGCCCAGTACGAGGGCGGCGGCAAGGGCGAGTAACAATCGACATGATTTCTTCATTCGCTTCTCCTTCAGATTCGGTGTGCGAAGTCCTCGGAACCTTCGAAAATCTCAAGCGCCTCTCCGGGCGCGCCGGTGAAGGCCGAGTGGCGTTCCCTCCCGGCCATCGGTGAGGATGAACAGGCGGTATTGTCGGGACCAGGCAGTTGGGAGGACAGCCGCGAACGGCCCAGCAAGATCCCTCAGGAATTCGAGGAGCCAGCCTCCTGGGCTGCCGCCACGGTTCCACTGGCAGCAAGCCTCTGGGCCGGCGCCGGCTGCATACCCTCGCGCTTCGAACTCAGCCGCTTGAGTCGATACTGATAAGCGGCGCTGACGAACGCCGTGAAAAGTGGGTGGGGCTCCAGGGGCCGGGACTTGAATTCCGGATGAAACTGGCAGCCCAAGAACCAGGGATGGTCGCGGACTTCTACGATCTCCACATACGTTCCGTCAGGAGTCACCCCAGTCAAATCCAATCCGTGTGCCACCAGAGTCTCTTCGTACTCCCGGTTGAATTCGTAACGGTGGCGGTGGCGCTCTGAAATCTCCGCAGTGCTGTAAGCCTGGTGAGCGAACGAACCCGGCTTCAGGCGCGCGGTCCACGCGCCCAGGCGCATCGTGCCGCCCAACTCGTCAATGCCCCGCAGTTCGCGTAACTTGTAGATCACGCGATGCGGTGTGGAAGGATCAAACTCCGAACTGTCAGCCCCTTCCAGACCGCACACGTTGCGTGCGTATTCGATCACCGCGCACTGCATGCCCAGGCAGATCCCAAAATAAGGCACCTTGCGCGTCCGCGCGTATTCAATTCCCTTCAGCATTCCCAGGATGCCGCGCTTGCCGAAACCTCCCGGCACCAGGATGCCATCCAGGTCACGCAACTGCTCCTCACAGGCTCCGCCCTCCAAACCTTCCGCCTCCACCCAGGCCAGGTTCACCTTCACCCGCCGCGCGAGCCCGCCGTGGAACAGCGCTTCGTTCAGGCTCTTGTAGGAATCTTGAAAGCCCACGTATTTGCCCACGATACCGATGGTGACCTCATCCAGGGGATGCCGGATTTTTTCCACGAGGTCCGTCCAGGGCTGCATGTTGCGCTCGGCCGTCTGCAACTTCAGGCAGCGCAGGATCTGGGTATCCAAACCTTCATGCCCGAGCACGAGCGGCACTTCATAGATGTTGTCCACATCCTTCGCCGTGATGACGGCTTCTTCCGGAACGCTGCAGAACAGCGCGATCTTGGCTTTGATGTCCGCGGAAAGGAAATGGTCCGTGCGGCAGAGCAGGATATCCGGCTGGATACCGATTTCGCGCAATTCCTTTACGGAATGTTGTGTGGGCTTGGTCTTGAGTTCACCGGAAGTCCCGATGTAAGGGACCAGCGTCAGGTGAACAAACACCACGTTCTCGCGGCCCTGCTCCAAACGCATCTGGCGAATCGCTTCCAGAAACGGCAACGATTCGATGTCGCCCACCGTGCCGCCCACTTCTACGATCACCACATCCACGTCGTTCGAGACCTTGCGAATGGCGGCCTTGATTTCGTTAGTCACATGCGGAATCACCTGTACCGTCTTGCCCAGGTAATCGCCGCGCCGCTCTTTGGTGATGATGGTCTCGTAGATGCGGCCCGCGGTACAGTTGTTGTCGCGCAGCATGCGGGTGCGCGTAAAGCGTTCGTAGTGCCCCAGGTCGAGATCCGTCTCCGCCCCGTCATCGGTGACGAAGACCTCGCCGTGCTGGAACGGGCTCATGGTGCCAGGATCGACGTTCAGGTAGGGATCAAATTTCAGCAGTGAGACTTTCAGCCCCCGTGCCTCAAGCAAGGCCCCGGCGGACGCGGAGGCCAACCCCTTCCCCAGCGAACTAACTACACCTCCGGTGACAAAGATGTATTTGGCACCCATACGCCTCCCAAAATGCTGTTTGCGGATTGGCGATCCGGTAACAAGGCATGATATGCGGCTGGCGTCTCGCCTCGCGCAACGCCGCCTGCTGAAAACTCTGTCTGTACCGAAATAACCAGTTGACGGAAGGAATCGGTACGGGCGATTATCCAATGCTCCTCCTTGCTTGTCAATGGCAAATATCCGCGGTATGCTCGCTCGGCCCTTCGCTTCCTTTGTCAATCCGTGCCTAATCCTGCAAAGGACGGCCGTTTTTCTGCAAAAAGGCAAAACCCGTGCCTGCGTAGCGCAGCAACCGCGAGTGAAGTGTGTTAGAATGCTCGGAGGGGTAACGTCGGGACAATGAGCTGGGCTGGCGATCCTGCGAGCCGTGGCTCAGTTCCCTTTCCAGAGGGCTGCTAGCATGACAGCTCCTTCGCTGGGCCGGGGTCTAGGGGTAGTGGCGATTGCCCTGGTGGGTCTGCTGGGAACGCAGGTATGGTGCGCTGCGGGCGATGAGAAGACTGCCCCAACACCACCGCCCGATAACCAGCCGGAGGCGCGCGTCACGGTGCGCACACCTCCCATCCACGTCGCTCCCCTGCAGGTCGACGTGAACATGGTCGTGGTCAATGTCACGGTCACCGACCCGTACGACCGGATCGTGACCGGCCTCGACCAGGAAAACTTCCAGGTGTTTGACGAAAGAGTGGAACAGAAGGTCGTGGCTTTCTCCACCGAGGATGCTCCCATTTCCGTGGGCTTGATCTTTGACAGCAGCGGCTCGATGGGCGACAAAATCCAGAAGTCCAAGGAAGCAGCCCTGCAGTTCTTCAAGACATCCAACCCTCAGGATGAGTTCATGCTCATCAGCTTTGCAGACCGGCCGGACCTGATCACGGGATTCACCGCGAAGTTTGAAAGTTTGCAGGACCGGCTGTTGTTCGTAAAATCAGGAGGGAGGACGGCACTTCTGGACGCGATTTATCTGGGCTTGAACGAGATGAAGAAAGCAACCACCAACCGCCGAGCGCTGCTGGTCATCTCCGACGGCGGCGACAACCACAGCCGCTACACGGAGAATGACATCAAGCGCGCGGTGAAGGAATCCGACGTGCAGATTTACGCCGTCGGCATCTTCGAGCCGCCCGCCGCCCGGGCTCGCACCCCGGAGGAAGACAGCGGCCCCGGCATGCTCGCCGAACTCTCGGAAGTCTCGGGCGGCCGCATGTTCAGTGTCGAAGACTCCAATGAACTGCCCGATATCGCGGAGAAAATCTCCATCGAGCTGCGCAACCAATATGTGTTGGGCTACAAGCCCTCGAACCTGATTCGCGACGGCCGCTGGAGGCGCATCAAGGTCAAGCTGAACCCGCCCAAAGGCTTGCCCCCTCTCCAGGTTTACGCTCGAACCGGATACTATGCACCGACTCAATGACCCGCACGGCCGAATCCCGCTCCTCGGGAGGGGATTCCTTGCCATCCTGCTCTGCTCGCCGCTCGCCCTGCGCGCCCAAGCGCTGCAGCCGGTTGCCGCCGGCACACCACAGGCCGAAAAAAAGGGCAAGGAATACACCATCAACGTGGACGTCAACCTGGTCGTCCTGCACGCCACGGTGCTCGACAAGAAAGGGCGCATGGTAAACGACCTCCACCAGGATGACTTCCGCGTCTTTGAGGACGGCGCCCCGCAGAAGCTCTCCGTGTTCAGCCATGCCGATATCCCCGTCACCATGGGTATTGTCATCGACGATAGCGGCAGCATGAAGCAGAAACGCGAGTCCGTAAACGCTGCCGCGCTCACTTTTGCCAAAACCTCCAATCCCCAGGACCAAGTCTTTGTGGTGAATTTCAATGATGTGTATTACCTCGATACACCAGGTGAATTTGCGAGTAACATTGAGGATTTAAGGTCGGCGCTCGACAAGATCGATTCCCGCGGCGGCACGGCTCTTTACGACGCCGTCTATGCCTCGCTCGACCACCTGAAGCTCGGCAACCGCGACAAGAAGGTTCTGCTGGTCATCACCGACGGGGAGGACAACGCCAGCCGCTACACCTTCGACGAGCTCCTGGCCAGAGCGCAAAAATCCAACGCCGTCATTTACACCATCGGCCTGCTCGGCTCCGAGGAACCGGGCGGTCTTTTCAAGATCCACGGCGGCGAAGCACACCGCGCCGCCAAAGTACTCGAAAAACTCGCGGAGGCTACCGGTGGCGAGCCCTACTTCCCCAAGGCGCTCGACGAGGTCGAAAGCACCTGCCGCCAGGTCGCCCGCGACATCCGCAACCAGTACACGCTCGCCTACTACCCCAGTAATGCCAAGAAGGACGGCTCCTTCCGCAACGTCCGCGTGGACGCCTTCTTACCCCGTAGCAGGACCAAGCTATTGGTTCGCACTCGCCCCGGTTACTATGCCCCCAAATCGGAAGCGCCTCCCGCCGTCGCCTCGAACAAATGACCGGGCACACCCGCAGCGTGCTGAGAGCGATCGGCGTTCAGCACGTCAGTGGTCAGGTCTCAGTTGTCAGTCGTCAGTTGGCCAGCTCCATACGCGCCGCGCAACTGTGGTGAGAAATCCTGGCTAGGCTTAAAAGTGGTCAATCACCCACACATTCGCATCCACGCTTTTGCAGTGCATGACGAGGTGGCCCCCTGCCGGCTACCCTGCCTCTGCCGTCCGCCCCCGCGACGCACCCCGCTCGGAACGCGGCTCTGTGCCCAGCGGTGCGCCGAGGGAGCGCAGGTCGGTGCGAAAGCCCAGCCGGTAGGATATCTGCTGGCTAGTTTCGCGCACCATTTGCGCAATTTCGGGAATTCGCGCGGCAGTCATGCGCGTGGCCGGTCCCGCCACACTGAAGGCCGCCACGATTTGGCCGGCGTGATTGAAAATGGCTCCGGCCACACATCGCAGGCCGTCCACAGCTTCCTCCTGGTCAAGCGCGTAGCCCTGCTCGCGGATACGCTCCAGTTCCCGCCGCAGTTGCGGCAGGGCCGTGATCGTGTGCGAGGTCATGCGCGTCAGGCCCGGCGCCTGGGCGATTTGGTTCAACAGTTCGTCGCTCTGATAGGCCAGCAACGTCTTGCCCACTCCAGTGCAGTGCAGTGGCATCGCGCCGCCCAAGCGCGCATCCAGCCCTACGGGCTGCGGGCTGCCGAACTTCTCAATGGAGATTGCCTGCCCTTCCTGCAGAATCGCCAGATGCACCGTCTCCTTGGTGCGCAGGTTCAGGTCTCGCAACAACGGCTGCGCCGCCCGGCGGAAATCCAGGCGGTCCAGAACGCGCAGCCCCATGCGCAGCACCCGGTAGCTGAGCTGGTAACCTCCTGAAATGGGATCCTCTTCTACAAAACCGTGTCGCACCAAGTTGACCAGCAGCCGGTGCACGGTGCTGACGTGCAGGTGCAAGCGCCGGCTGAGCTGCGTGAGCGTGTAAGGCGGCTCCTCTTCCGCCAGCACCTCCAGGATGCTCAGCGCCTTGACCAGCGACTTCACCGTGTACGCAGCAGCCGGTGGGTAGTTGGCTTTCGAGGTTTTCATAAGGTAAGAATTATTGCGAAATTGGAGGCAGTGTCAAGCGGCAATTCACCCGCCTGTTTCCGCCAGTTCTGGTCAGCGCCGCGTGCGCGGCGCATTTGGGGCGAGGCGATCGATTTCCACAGCGGCGCGCGCTGCCACACTTCCCCCCACCCGGCGGAAAGCCGTGAGCGCGCCCGCCGCATCCCCTCGCCCTTCCAGCACGTACCCGAGCAGCAAGTTCCAGTCGTCGTCGGACGCCAGGTTCTGTACCGTCAGCTCAGGCGGAAGCGGCGGCGGGCGAAAGCGCCCAAGAAGCCGCACATTAACCTCTGCGGTATTATAAGGAGCAGCATTCCCTTTTGGGGTCTGATACTCCAAGTAGGGCCGGTCATCGGTGGAGGCAAAATCCGCGGGTAGGCCGCGCGCCCCGGGCAAAGCGCCCGTCGCCTGGCGAAACGAGGAGTCGAAGAGCACCAGCTCACCCAGCAGCGACCATAGGCTCGGGATTCCCAGGCCCACTAGCTCCGGGCGGACGCCCGGAACCTTCTCGAGCGCCGCCACTTGGCGCGCGTCGCATTCGAGCGGGCCGGGGGAGGCAATCAGCAACCCCTGCTCAGGCCCCAGGAAAAAGGCCACGTGCGCAAACACCTGCGCCGCCGTGTTCAGGATCACCCGCAGGTCCTGCGGGCGCATGTGATGGATCTGCACCCATTGTTGCAGCACGCCGCGCTCGGCCAGGTGCGACCGGCAGAGCTCGTAGAATTCCCGGTTGTATAGGTCGGCTTCACCACTGATCCAGATGGAGGAGATTTCGATGGTGATCAGATCGTAGCGCTCGCGCGTGAGCAGCAGGACATTCCGCCCGTCGGCCAAGATGAGCTTCACCCGCGGGTCGCGGTCGAACACGCCGGCGTTCACATCTCCGAACCACTGCCGCGCGGCCTCCACAATATGCGGGGCAATCTCCACCGCCTCGATCCTTCGAAATGGGAAAAGTGATACCACGCGCAAGGTGTTGCCGGTGCCCAGGCCGATCACCAGCGCGCGCTCAAAGCGCGGCGTGAACAGAATCGGCGTCAGGGCGAAGCGTGCCTGCGCGGCGACCTCCCCGGTGTTATTGCCCTGGAATTTTCCATTCGAGAGCAGGACGCGCGTTTGCCCCATGGCGATCACCGACGTCAGCCCGCCCTGCACATCCTCGGCGAAATAAAGAACTCGGTCGATAGGCCAGCCGTTATTGAAGTAGACGTAGGTCCCACGTGTCAGCCCGCGCGCGTCCCATTGTGCCGCCCCCCCACACACCAGCAGCACCAACGACGCCACCACCAGTCCCAGAACCCAACGGCGGGCGCGACTGAGCGGGACGAGCAGCAAGGCAAAGCCCAACCCCAGCAGTAGATCGAGCGTCGCCGCTGCCTGCAGCGTGGCGTGGGAGCCGAGCGCGGGCAGCACCAGGAACCCCGTGAGCACGGAGCCCAGCACCGTCCCGGCGGTGTTGGCGGCGTAGATGCCGCCCACACTCGCGCCCACGCCGCCGGCCTGGGTGGCAAGATTGAGGAGGAGCGGGAAGCTGATCCCCAAAAGCAGGCAGGGCAGAATGAGGAGATAGAACGCGGCGAAGAATCGCAGCAGTTCCGCAGCGACGAAGCCCCCGGCCTCGTACCGCCACAGGGTCGCCGCGTCCATGGAAACGAGCCGCGCCAGTAGGACGAACTCCACCACGAACTCGAGGAGGCGAGCCCAGGGAACTCGGTCGCGACGCACCTGACGGAAGATGCTCCAGCCCAAGTAGGCCATTCGCGCTGCCAGAAGCGAGGCCATGCCGGCCACGTCCCAAACCCAGGCGCGCTGAAGTCCCTGAGCGAAAAGATCCGGGAGGCGATTCCACAGAGGCAAGGTGACAAAGACCACCAGGCCCAGGAATAATTGCGCCGCAGCCAGCGCCCGAGGCCAGAGCGTCGGGCGAGCAAGGTGGCGCGCCACCAGGTGCGCTCCCCACCCCAGGCCACACAGGAAGGTGAAAAGCATCACGCCGAAGGCGTAAACGGTATTGCCCACCAGAAAACCCAGAATGTGCGTCCACACGACCTCGTAGACGAGGGCCAAGACGCCGGTCAGAAATGCGGCCGCCAGCAGCACGCGGCGATGCGGGTCACGATCCCTCGCTGCCACGGGCGTGGCCACGGCTCGCGGCTCCGCCCGGCTCCCCTTCCACATCCACGCCGCTGCACTCAGGAAAATCACCAGATTCACGGCGCATGCCAGGCGAATCGTTCCCCGCACGCCGAGCGAGGGCATCAGCACGTAGGTTGATGCCAGGGTTCCCGCCGCCGCCCCTAGCGTGTTCCAGGCATAGAGGCGATCGACGAGGGGCTGAAATCCCTCCACCGCGCTCGCCACGCAGCGCGCCAGCACCGGCAGTGTCCCGCCCATCAACAGCGTGGGAATCAGGATCACCACGGCCGCGAGTCCGAAGCGCACCGCCGTGAGCGACCACATTCCCAGGTGCAGTGCGTGGTAGAGCCCCACATAGACCTTCGTCAGCAACGTGAAAAGCCCAGGGATGAACAGGCAGTACAGCCCCACCAGCAGCTCCAACGTCCCGTAGGTCAAGAGGCTCGCGCCCCGGCGGTCCACCCACCGGCCGATGGCGTAAGCCCCCAGCGCTAGCCCACCCAAAAACGCTCCCAGCACGGTGCTGACCGCGTGCGCCGTGTTGCCAAAGGTATACGTCAGCAGACGCGTGAAAATGGTCTCAAAAATCAGGCTCGAGGCCCCGGAAAAGAAAAACAGGATGGGAAGCAAACGCCAATACGTTGGGGAGCCTGGCTGGGGTGGATTCGGCAAGCCAACCCTCATCGAAGATTTTTCTTAGCTGGGCGCGCGAAAAACAGGATCTTCGCGCCAAGTCGCTCCACACTTATAACTGATTTCGGGCACAATTCGGCACAAAAAATCGCTCGACCCAAGCTGCCAGCGCCAAGCGGCCATCGCCCCTCAAGTTCAACGCCAAACCTGCCGAAGAAGAAGTGTAAGGCTCAAGTCACCGGCTGTGTGGCCGGCCTAAAGAAAACCGGAAGAGTGAGATGCGCGAGGAGCGATGTTGAGCAGCCAAGCCGTCCAGCACCAACCCAAAGAATGGGTCACGTTACGGCCCGCGGCCAGGAGTTCCTGGCTCCAGCACGTGGCGCGGCGTTGGGCCGCCGGCGTGGTCGGCCAGCCGCAGGCCACCGACGCCATCCTTCGGCTCCTGCAGCGGATTGAAGTGCAAGCGCGCCAGCCACGCCGGACCATGGGCTCAGTCCTCCTGCTCGGGCCACCGGGGTGCGGAAAGACCTACTCCGTGGAGGCGCTGGCAGATGTCCTGCTCGGCAATCCCAGCTCGCTGCTCAAGATCAATTGTGCCGAGTACCAACAGCAGCACGAAACCGCCCGGCTGGTGGGCGCCCCGCCGGGCTACATCGGTCATGCCGACACCGAACCGGTTTTCACGCGCGAGAACCTCGAGCGCTACCGCACGCCGGAGTTTCCCTACACCCTGATCCTTTTCGACGAAATCGAAAAAGCGCATCACTCGCTCTATTCCCTGCTCTTGGGCGTCCTCGACCGCGCGGAGCTGAATGACGGCCGCAACCGACAGGTGGACTTCTCCGCCTGCCTTTTCTTCTTCACAAGCAACATCGGCTCCAAGGAAAGCCTGCGCGCCACCGCGCCCTCCGGTTTCATCCCGCAACTGGCGGAGGAGGACACTAAAGCGCGCCACTTCCACAATGTGTCGCTGCGCGCGCTCAAACGCCACTTCCCTCCGGAATTCCTGCGCCGCATCGAGGAAACCATTGTCTTTCACCCGCTCCGCCCCGCGGACCTGAAGAAAATCCTTGACCTCGAGCTCGCCAAGGTCAGCCGGATTTTCCACCAGCACGCGACTACGCCTTTTCGGATCGAGTTTACCGCCAGCGCCAAGTCGTTGTTGCTGAGCCACGGGTGCGACACCGAGTACGGAGCCGCGCACCTCCAGCACACTCTGGCGTGCGAGCTTCAGGATCCTCTCTATCGCTTGATGGCCACCGGCCAAGTGCACGCGGGTGACCGCGTGGGGATCTCTGCCAAAGGCCAAGAACTTGTCTTCCGGAAAGCGTAGCCCTAATTCCTCACCGCGAACCCGCAGGGACGGGGCTTTAGAGGCTGCGGAAGAAGACTTGCCATCTGTCATTCGGAGCCCTTCGCTGTCAGGCCGAGCCCGTTCGCTGCGCTCAGGGTAAACTCCGCGACGGATCTCGCTCTGGCCGCTCCAGGATAAACTGCGCTCGGCTTGGCGAGAGATCCCTCCTGAATTTTGCCCGAATGGCTCCCGTCTACCGTCGACCACACTCCATCTCGCGTCCAGCGTCTTTCTCCTTTCCTTTCACCAATATTCAAGGTTCGCGTCGATAAGTGGTTTATTTTTGTTCAACATTCAAGGTTCGGAGTGAATTTGCGCCAAGTCAATTTTGTATCTCATTTATTTTCAGCAACATTCAAGGATATACCTTCATTTTAACATCCTTTTTTCTCTCCTCAGCCTAGCCTACGCACGGTTCCTGTAACCTTCCTATTTTCAAGTACTTGGTTCTTTGCTACAGCCATCACAATTCACCTGATTCTTCGCTAACCTGCTGTTTTTTCATCAACATTCAAGGATCGCTGGCGCATTTCCCAGCCTTCTTCCTCCCGCGCTTGGCGTTTAATCTTCAGGAGCAGGTTGGTGACCCGCCAGACTTGCCGAAAGTTGAAATCTTCCATTCTCCGCATGAGCCGCGCGCTTTCGTCGTTCGGAGCCATCCGCGCGGCCAAACTCTTTACGGTGTCATTCCCGCGCAGGCGGGAATCCACCTCCCGCGCTCGTGCGGCGGTAACGGGTCGCACCCGCGATATTTGACGGTCGCGAACTCCTGGACCCCCGCTTGCGCGGGGGCGACACGTCGCAGCACCCCACCTCCATAGGCTAGCAGTATGGGTGGGGGCAGTGTCAAGAGGGTGCCTCCACTTTCGGGCTACCGGTAGGAAAACCTTTCAAATGATAGGATAGATTGCCCGGCACTGCGCCGCAAACCGCCTTCCGCGGGGCTTCGGTGTTAAGCAAAAGTAGCGTGGACCTGTTTTGTTAGGTCCGCGGCCCTTGGGCACGGTCGGTGAGAAGCGCTGGGGACCCAGAGGTAGCCACGGTCAATTCGTCTTTGGAATTGGCCGTGGGTTCGTCATCGAAGGAAAGGCCGACGGTCACGAGAGGAGTGACCGTGATGGCTACCCGCATCCCACCATCCGCTTCCCATGCCATTGGGTGCATAATTGGCCCTCATCGGTAACCTTTGAGGGTCCCTCGGACACCCTGATAAACAATCTGAATTCGCCGCACATCTTCATGTGCTAGACTCCTCGCATGTTAGCCCTTCAGAATCTCCCCAACTGGAACCCGCAAATCTGGTTTGACTTCGTTTTGTGTATTGCGACTGTAGTGGAGGCGTGTGCCCTGGTGCTCCTCTACAAACTCGAACGGCGCCAGGATGAGCGTGATACCCGAGTTGAGCTTCCCATTAGGCTCTACGAATACTGGCCCGAAAACGAGGAGGGGGCGCCAACGGGTCCGTGCCAGCCGATGATAGAGGTGATGAACTGCTCCGCAACATCCGTATACATCAAGGATGTAGATCTCGAAGCAGAAAGCGAGAATGGCGCAAAGAAGGCAGTAAACGAGAAGATCGGATGCCTTGTAAAGCCCTACTTTACTGAGAAGATCAATGTGTACGTCCCTATGCACAGCGCAGTCGCGCCGCTCGTTATCAGTTCGGGCAGTAAGGATCAGCCTGCCCACTGCCCCCCGGCCGTGGTGAGGGTCGCTTTGAGTTATAAAGCATACGGCAGGCTTTCCACGACGGAGCCCATCAGCTTCAAAGGCGAAATCACCTGGGGGGATTTCCACCCCAGATGATGGGCTGGCTTTTGAGCGAACGTATTGCGGCTCAAAAAGGAGGTACAAATGGCGTCAACATTTGAGATTTCTGAAGTACGTCTGTTGGAAGAAGAGAAATATTTAGTCGTCGTCAGGCTTTCCGAGGGCAGGGTCAGTGCTGTGTTTGAAGTATCTCTTGGCGCTCGACGAAAGCGCCAAGGCTGGAAAACAGAACTGAAGCATCACAAGAAGACGTTCGAGATGCTGCACGATGAGGCCAGGGAAAGCATTTCCATTTTCTGCCAAAAGCTTTCTGCTTCCCTGAAATCTTCCGGACCTGCGCAGCATTCGACATAGCAGATTCACTAACGGATAGCACAACCCTGAAATGAAAGAGGTTGTTCCTTAACTGAACAGATAACGCTTGCTTCAACGGGGTGGGGCGTACATCGTTTGCGATGGGTGCGACGCGATAATCGGAAGCCATGGTCCCCCACGCGCTGCTCGTCATTGATTCACTTCCCGCAACAGTCGCTCGTAATTCTGCTTGAAGAATGCGTTCTTGGGGTCAAGCATGTAGGCCGCGCGGAATTCCTCCAGAGCACCCCGCCGGTCGCCCCTCTGGTCCAGTGCGACACCGAGGCTGTTGTGCGCCATCTCATCAGAGGGGTCCAGGCGCAGGGCCTCGCGATACTCTGCGATCGCGCCATCCACGTCACCCTTGTCGCGGAGCGCGACGCCGAGGTTGAAGTGCGCATTCTCATTACTGGGGTTCAGGCGCATCGCCTCGCGATACTCTGCGATCGCGCCATCCAAGTCACCCTTCTTGTGGAGCGCGAGGCCGAGGTTGTAATGCGCCTCGCCATCGGAGGGGTTCAAGCGTAGCACCTCACGGTATTCCGCGATCTCGCCATCCACGTCACCCTTGGCTCCGAGCGCGAGACGGAGCAGGACGTGCGCATCTTTATTCTTGGGGTTCAAGCGCAGCGCCTCACGGTATTCCGCGATCTCGCCGTCCGTGTCGCCCTTGGCTCCGAGCGCGAGGCCGAGGTTGTTGTGTGCCGCGGCATTATTGGGGTTCAAGCGCAGCGCTTCGCGATATGCCACGATCGCACCCGCCACGTCGCCCTTGTTATCGAGCGCAACCCCGAGGTTGTTATACGCTATGTCATCCTTGGGGTTCAAGCGCAGGGCGTGCCGTGCTGCGGACGCGGCCTCGGCCCACTTGTTCTGCACAATCAGGACATAGGAAAGGCTCATATAAACGTCGGCGTTTCGAGAGTCGAGCAGCAAGGCCGCGCGGTATTCCTGTTCGGCCTCCGCATACTGCCCTCTCTTTGCGAGTTCCGCTCCGCGCGCCACGTGCTGCCGAACCTCGGCCTGCCGAGCCTGTGCCGACGGATCAACGGTCACGGGCTTCGTCACCTTGGCGCTCTTGAGCCCGTTGATTAATTCGTCGTCATCACCAGCCAAGCGGACTTCCTGAAGGTAGTCACCCGTGGGGTCAAAATCAATGCCGCGTTCCTGGACCAGCATGGTGACTCGGTGGCTCGGCACTTGGCCCACCAGCAGGGCGAAAACCTGCACTTGGTTCAGCGGCTTCTTCGCGCTCGCGGACTCGGGCGGCTTGGCCGCGCGCAGCGCCTTAAGAAATGCCTCGCTCGCTCCTGCGGCCTTGAGGCTTTGGAGAAAATCCCTCCCCGGCGCGAAATCAATCCCGCGCTGCTCGATCAGCTTCGCGCCCGACTCGTCTCCCAGCCCGGCGCGCACCAAGCCTTGCACCTGGTCTTGCGTAAAAGGTTTTTGCTGCGCCCAGGCAGACAGGGCAAAGACCAAACCTATCGCCAGTATGAGAGGAATTGGCGTTTTTCGGAATCGCATTGCCACCTCGCGCGGCTGTGGTGTATTAAGAAGAAACTATGGGCTGATTCTACCGCAAATGAGGGGAATTGCCAGCCCTCTGGCGCAGGGGCGCATGGCCATGCGCCCTACGCTTGGGCGGGGAATGCCGACCACCCTTTAGTCCCCTCCTTACCAAGAAGGGGAAACAGGGGCGGTTGCCGGCGGTCATCCCGATACAAATCACAGGTAGCCGCTACCTAAATCAGACTGACCCACTACATTGTTTTCGAGCACGCCCCGCACGGCACGCCTAAAGGCGTGCCCTGACGAGTTATTTTCGCGCTTACCTAAAATGCTTTATAATCTTCACTCCGGTCACACTGGCTCTCGGGGCTTCTATGCATCCTGATCGCAAGACCGTCTCCTTCCTTGTCCTTTTCCTGTCCATCGCATCTCTGGCCATTTTCTTGACGTCCATCGACGCACGGCCTGTACTTCGCTCCGTCACCTATCACGACGACTTCTCTTCGGGCAATCTCGATGCCTGGCAATTCCCTTACCCCGAGGATTGGGTGGTCGGAAGCGAAGGGCCGTTGCATTTCCTGCACATGTTGCGGAACCGCGAGCCGCTGGTTCCCCGACGCCCGAGGCAATTCGCCTTACTGAAGGGTGTCGAAGTGGGAGGTTTCACCTTCCAGGCGCGCGTGCGGCGCGAGGGCCGTTCCATGCTTATGGTATTCAATTACGTGGACACGCTGCATTTTTATTACGCGCACTTATCCGTTGACACCGGCACCCAGCAACCCGTCCACAACGGCATCTTCCTGGTGGACGGGGCGCCCCGCCGCCGCATCGCAGGCACCGAGGCAGCGCCGGTGCTGCCCGATAAGAATTGGCACAGGGTCCGTGTGCAGCGCGACGTCAACTCAGGCTCGATCGAAGTTTTCGTTGACGATGAACCTCAGCCGCGTTTTTCCGTCATCGACCGGACCTTTACGTGCGGCCAGGTCGGACTCGGGTCATTCGATGAAACGGGTGATTTTGCCGACGTCCACCTCGCCTCCCAAGACGCCGGCTGCAATCCCACCCAAGGTGTAGTTGTGCGTCCGGCGAGCACGCCGTAAGGAATCAGAACCCGTGAGTCACGTTCACGAAATCTCTGTCGAGGAGTGGTTATGAGCAAAGATTTCTCGCGCAGGAAGTTTCTGGAAAGGCTGGCCCTTGGGGGCGCGGCAGGGGCGAGTCTCCCCTTGTTAGGGAACCTGGCCCCCGCCGCGGGAGGTACCCAGGCCTTGCCCCACCGCACGTTGGGTGGCACGGGCGCCAGCGTTTCCATTCTGGCTTTCGGCTGCGGCAGCCGCTTCCTGATGTATCAGGATGAGGACAAGGCGCTTGCCGTGCTGAATCACGCCCTTGACCTGGGCATCGACTACCTGGACACCGCCTATGCCTACGGCGACGGCAAGAGCGAGACGCGCGTTGGCAAGGTCATGGCCGCGCGCCGCAAGGAAGTCTGGCTGGCCACCAAGATTCCCGACCGCACGCGCGACGCTTTCCTGAAGCGGCTGGAACGCAGCCTGAAGCGCCTGCAGACCGACCACGTTGATCTCGTGCACATCCACAACCTGGGGCACGCCGAGGACTTGGCCAAGATTGAAGCTCCCGATGGGGCCCTGAAGGGACTGCTGCAGGCGAAAGAACAGAAGATGGCACGCTTCATCGGCATGAGCAGCCACACCGACGGCGCGGTGATGGCCCAGGCGATCGAGCGCCACCCCCTCGACTGCGTCCAGATGGCGCTCAACCCTTCCGGCAACGGGGAGTTTGAGAAGACCGCCCTCGTCGCCGCCCACAAGAAAAACCTGGGCGTCATCGCCATGAAGGTCTATGGGCAGGACTTGCTGATTGGCCAGGAAGCCGGCAAGGCCGATGCCGACTCGCTCCTGCGTTTCGCCCTGAGCTTGCCGGTGGCGACGGCGGTCACGGGTATGCCCAAGGTCGAAATGCTCGAGCACAACGTCGAGGTGGCGCGCAACTTCTCACCCCTCGGCGAAACGGAAATGGACCGGCTGCGGCGCGGTCTCGCCATCTCTCGTCAGGCACTCGAGAAGAGGCTCGTCGGGCACGCGGACGGACCCACCCATCACCCCGAGGTGTTTTGGGCGTAACGGAAGAGAAACCTGATCGTTTGCACGTCGCCCAACCTCCGATGAGGCCCGGCTGCGAGATTGACCCTCATTTCAGGAGACTGGCGGTGCTCGTCGCCGAAGACGCCGGACCCCTCCCTCGGAGATCTTCCCAGGAGCCATCCGCCACCGGGGGAGTGTCATCGCAGCCAGGGCCACTTTATCCGCGCCATGATCCATTCGAATAGAATGATTCCAGGAGGGTCACGTGCCTCAAATCATCAAGGTCCTCTCCATCGACGGCGGCGGAATCCGCGGCATCATTCCCGCGCTGCTGCTGACTGAAATCGAAAAGCGTACGGGAAGATACACCGCCGATCTTTTCGACCTGGTTGCGGGTACATCCACGGGTGGCATCCTGGCCTTGGCCCTGACCAAGCCGGACGGCGGGGGGAAACCCGCGTATCGCGCGGAAGAGCTCGTCTCTTTGTACGCGAACGAGGGCCGCCAGATCTTTTCCCGCACCGTCTGGCACCGCATCCGTGCCGTCGGGAATTTACTCGAGGAACGATACCCGGCAGACGGCCTTGAGGGGGTCCTGGAGAAGTACTTCGGCGACACGCGTCTGAGCCAAGCCCTGAAGGAGGTGGTTATCACGAGCTACCAGATCGAGCGGCGCATCCCCTGGTTCTTCAAAAGCCGCAACGCAAAGCGCTTCCCAGACTACGACTATCCCATGAAAGTCGTGGCGCGAGCGACCTCCGCCGCGCCCACGTGTTTCGAGCCCCTGAAGTATCCGGCGGATAATCCCGTCCAGTACGACGCCTGGATCGACGGTGGAGTTTTTGCCAACAACCCTACTCTCTGCGCTTTTGCGGAGGCCAAAAAGGTCTTCCCCGAGGCCCAAGACTATCTGGTGGTTTCGCTGGGAACGGGTGAACTCACGCGCATGATTTCCTACGACGACGCGAAAAACTGGGGCGTGGCCGGCTGGGCGGTACCCATCCTGAGCGTCGTATTTCACGGCGCCAGCGTGACAGTCGACTACCAGATGAAGCAGATCCTGCCACCCAACGGCTCAGTTCCACGCTATTACCGATTTGAAGTCCGGCTTGATAAAGGCAATGACGATATGGATGACGCCAGCAACACCAATCTTCACGCGCTGGTCAGTCTGGCGGAAGAGTTAATCGCCTCCCAACAGCAGGATCTTGACAGCTTGTGTCACCAGCTCGTGATCTAGCTTCGCGGAAGCCGAAAAGCCCTTTCGCGTTGGGGCCGCAGCCGCTACCTCGTCACGCGGTCCAGAGCGAGGCGCGCTGGCCAGAAGTCCGGATCGGCCTCAAGCGCCGCCGTAAACTCTCCCGCCGCCTTGTCGCTGCGGTTGGCAAACAGATCGAGCAAGCCCGAAGCGTAGAATTCTGCGGCGCCGTGTTTTTCCCCCGGTTTGACCTGCGACAGCGGGTTTAGAACTTTGTCCGCCTCCTCGGCCTGCCCCAGCCGGCGCAGCGCCAGGCCGCGATACAAGCTCGCCACCACTGAACCATTCTTCCCTTCCTGCGCCGCCTGAGCCCAGGCATCGCGCGCCGCGGCGGCATTACCCTCGGCCTTCAGGGCATCGCCAAGCCAGAAGAGGACTTCCTCATCACGCGGCTTGTCGGGTTTGCCAACGCCCAAGTTGCGTGGATATTCGAGCGCCTTCCGGAATGCCACCTCGGCCTCTGCAGGTTTGCTGTCTTCCAGCGCGCGCCTTCCCTTCTGGAAGTTCGCCAGCACGTACATCTCACGCGCACCCACGCCGCCTTCCCAGGGCTTGAAGTGGTGGTTCATCAAGAGATCCAATGCCCGCTCGTACTCCCTTTCCTGGGTCAGCAACAGGGTGCGTCGCACCAGCACCGTGTCACGATCACGAACCGACGCGGGCGCCTCAGCGAACAACCTCTCGCGGCTCCCGGCATTCCCCATGCGGAAATAGATCTCGTCCAGGTCGGTGTAGAGGCGGTAGTCTTCGGGGGCCAACTTTACGGCATTTTCGTAAAACCCCGCGGCGTCCGGAAGGTCGTTCTTTACCCGCCAGGAGTAAAGCCCGAGATTCCGCATCAACACGGAATACTCAAAACCCTGTCCCAAGGCATCCGACCAATACCGGGCTGCGTCATCGTAGCGGCCATAGGCGAAAAGGTAGTTTCCCAGGAAGTACGAAGCGTGCGCGTCCAGGGGATGGTCTCGCAACTCGTCGTCGATCACCCAGGCATCTTCCAGGCGATTCGGAAACGCTTTGGTGTAAGGCGCCGCCTGCGCTTTTCGCGCGTATTCGTCGGCCTGGTCATCCTTCCCTTCTTCGCGCGCGTTCGCTGCCAGGTAGTAATAAACGACCGGAGTAATCGCCGGCGTGGGCAGGTGACTGAGAGCGGCTTGCAGGACGGCGTCCGATGAGGCCACATCGCCGAGCGTTCGGTACCACGCCGCGACCTCCAGGTAAGGGTCTGCGGACGCGGGATACGGCCCCGCCCAATCCTCCGACGCGTGACCCGCCGGCTTGGGCATTGCCTTTTCGAGCGCGGTCTCGATCCTCCACTGTTCGGCTCTAGCATAGGGCAGCAACGGCATCCGCTCGAGAGCTCGCGCGATAGCCTTCGACGCCTCAGTGGTCCGGCCCGCCAGCCGCAGTGACGCCGCGAGGTCCGTCAAAGCCATCGCGTCATAAGGATTGTGACTTAGCGCTCGATAAAGCAGGGTCGCTGCCTGGTCATACTTCTGGAGGCGAATGGCGATTTCTCCCAACTGCCCCAGCGCGGGAGCCTCACCGCCACCGAAATGAATGGCAGCCCAAAACGCGTCCTGGGCCAGGGACCAGCGGTGTGCGGCGCGATAGATGACGCCCGCGGCGTAGTGCGTCCCGGGATTGAAGCCGTCACGCCCTATCGCGCGGGCGATAAAACCCTCCGCACTCCGAAAGTCTCCCGCGCGATACTGATGCCACGCCATTTTCACCAACGCGGGCACATGACCGGGGTCGCGCGCCAGCACTGCCTGGTAGGTTTCTTCCGCAGCTCGTTCTCTGGCGCCCTTCTCCTGTTCCACGCCGTACAGGTAAAGTTCCTCCACGCTCATCTTCTCGACCGGTTTGCGAGGGGGTGTAGAAATGCCAGCGGCGGGTACGAAATCCGGATTGCCGTCGATCTGATCAGCCGCCGACCAGTGCAAAAGCGTCTGGCCGTTCGACGTGCTCACGTCAATTTCAATTTTGGTTTTGGCCGCCTCAAGATCCGCCACCGGCACTCCAACTTTCATCGCAGTCATCGGCTCAAACGAAACAGGGCCAAAGTCCTTCAACACCTGCGTGCCCAGCTTCACCCGCACCTCGCCATCTTTGATCGGCACGGTCGGGAACAGCGAAAACTCCACGTGTTGGGGAATCCCTTGCGCGGCCTTCAAGAAGCTCACATTCATCGCCAGCAGAGGCGTGGCTTCCACGAAGCCCCCCTCAAGCCCTTGCACGGGAAACCAGCACTCCGTAAAGGACTCCACTCGGCGTGGCGCGATGAATTCATAGTTCAGTTGCGTCTCGTAGCGGCCCGCCTGGATTTCGTTGTAGGGTCCGTCGCGATCGGTGAGCAGGTCCGTCCAGACCAATCCGTCGTCGCCCACGCCCCACGTCCAACTTTTCTTTCCAGGGACTTCGCGGAAGTCCGCGACGTGCACGACGCCATAGTCGGACTTGTGGTAGTACGCACCGAAAAAGTCACGGTGCACGTGACGGCCAAAAAGCGCCGTCGGCTGGCGAACGTCCTTGTACCAGCTATAGTCCACGCCGTCGTGATCCGGATACGACCACACCATACCCTTCACGTGCGGATAGGCTTCGCGCATGGGGTAGATGAATTGCATGTCCTCGCTCGCCGGAACGGCCGCATTCGTCCAAAACCAGTAGAGGTTCGCGAGGGGTGTGTCGTTGAATAGCGTTACCTGCTGCTCCAGCCGGGCCTGCCTGGGACGGAGCGTCAGCGCCACTTCCCAATGCATCTCCGTAACCTGATCCACGTCGCCCACCACCACCGTGCCGCTGCCATCCGGGTTCTGGAATGTTGTGAAGGCGACCGGTGAGACCGTCACCGCCGAGTGCCCATCGGGAAAATTGAACTCTATCCCACCCGACACCCATGCGCCTCGCAGCGCTACCAGGCCGTATTTCACTACATTATTACGGTAAAACACTTCATGTTTATTAACTTTGTCATAGAGCGAATAGAGATGACCGCCCATTTCCGGCAAAACGATGGCTTTCAGATATTCATTCTCCAGGAAAACAGCCTTGTAACTCTTCGTCTCCAGCCGGTCCGTCAGCTCATCGAGCATCGTGTACGGGTAAACGCGGCGACGATCTGCCAGAGCGAAGGGTGGGTTCGCGTCTTCAGCGCCCAGCAGGTAGGTTGGAATCTCGATGCTTCCCTGCCACACGCGGACGTTCTCACCGAAAGCCGGCGACCAACTCGCCAGCAGGCCGAAGATCGTAATCAAGCTGAGCTTGATAGGTCGCATGAAACAACTCCTGGAAAAGATGTGTATCGGCGGGGAGTGCAGGCGTCCCCCAACATGCCGGTTACTCTATCTGAAACCCGCATCCGAACGCAATCGAAAGCCTCCCTGGGGTCCCAAAAACCGCTGACAGGAATCCGCCGCCTATGGTATCGTGCCGCCAAATTTCGCGCGAGCCTTGGCCGCGCTGAAGCCGGGGTAATGAGGTTAGCCGTATGGCCTCCAAGCGACTTCGCTGGTGGATCGTCTGGACACTTTTCGGCTCCACGGTGGTTAACTACATCAGCCGGCAAACCCTTTCCGTGCTGGCGCCGGTAATTAGTCGGGAACTGCATCTCACTCACACGGATCTTTCTCGAGTCTTCTCCGCATTCCAGATCTCTTACGCTGGCATGTGGCTGATTGGGGGCGTCCTGCTGGACATCATTGGCACGCGCCTCGGCCTCGCCCTGGCGGTCATCTGGTGGTCGGGCGTCAGCATGCTGACCGGCCTCGCGAATTCGGTCTTCTCTTTCGGCGCATTTCGTTTTCTGTTAGGAATGGGCGAGGGCTGCAACTGGCCCGGCGCGAGCAAAACCGTCGCCGAGTGGTTCCCTGCCAAAGAGCGCGGCGTTGCGGTCGCTATTTTCGATAGCGGCTCCAGCGTGGGCGGCGCGATTGCGGCCCTAGCCGTCCCCTGGGTTGCCATCCTCCTCGGCTGGCGCTACGCCTTTGTGTTGTCCGGATTCCTGGGTTTTGTCTGGCTGATCGCCTGGCTCGCCGTTTATCACCCTCTTGACCGGCATCCCCGGATGAGCAATGAGGAACGCGGGCTCATCGAGGCGGGGCGAGACACCGACGCCGCCTCCCCACGGCGGGGCATTGAGCGCTGGCTGAGTCTGCTAAGGCAATCGAATGTGTGGGGGATCGTCATCGGCCGGTCTCTGACCGACCCCATTTGGTGGTTCTACGTTTTCTGGCTGCCGCAGTACTTGAGTGATGCGCGTGGGTTCAGTCTGAAGCAGATCGCGGCTTTCGCCTGGCTTCCCTTTGTGGCTGCCGATATCGGGAATTTCACTGGAGGCTTCGCGTCCGGTCTCCTCATCAAGCGCGGCATGTCCGTGGTGCACGCGCGCAAATGGGTTTGCGTGATCAGTTCCTTGCCGATTTTGGCCGGAATTCCTGCTGCAACCACCCACAATGCCTATTGGGCGCTCTTTCTCATCAGTTTTGCGGTGTGGGGGTACGCAAGCTGGTCAACCATGGGCCTTACATTCCCTTCTGATTTGTTCCCGCACGACGTCGTCGCTTCCGTGACGGGCCTGAGCGGACTGGGCGCGGGGCTGGCCGGAACCCTCTTCACGCTGCTGGTGGGATGGCTGGTTGACAAGTTCTCTTACTTTCCCGCGTTCTTCCTCGCGGGTACGGTCCCGCTGTTGGCCACGGTCAGCGTCCTGCTGCTGATTCATCCGCCGCAACGAGTGGGCGCGCCCGCCAACGCCCAAGCGCATTGACAGCCTCTATACGGTTGACGCGAGGCCCAGGATTGTTTCGGCATGCGGAACCTGACTCAATTCCTTCCCTGATGCGCGCCACCGAGTGCGTAACCGGCGGTCAGCAGCGCTGAGAGCCGTTTCCCCGCGCCTAAGCAACTTGCGCCGGCCGAACATCGATCGTACGGCTCGCCGACCGGGGCTCCTTCCAGCCATCGCAGCAGATTGTTGACTCACTTCTGCCAACTCATATAATGCCAGGGCATGACCGGAAGGAAACTAGACAGCACTCAAGCGGAGCCTGCGCGTCGATTTCTGATCACGGGCGCAAAAGGTTTCATCGGAGCTTGGATCGTAAAGGAGCTCGTGGAGAGCGGGGACAGGGCTTACGTCTTTGACATCGACACGGGATCTGCCCGGCTGGCCGCGCTCCTGACTCCGGAGCAGCTCGCTTCCGTTCCGTTCATCCAGGGTGACGTCACCCGATTCGCAGACCTGGAAAGCGCAATCGTGGAGCACGGCATCACGCACGCGCTTCACCTAGCCGGAATCCAGGTGCCCGGCTGCGCCGCAGACCCCGTTCGTGGCGCGATGGTGAACGTGGTGGGGACGCTCAACGTGTTTGAAGTGGCTCGCCGCAGGCGCGGCCTGGTTCAGAGCATCGTTTACGCGACTTCCGCTGCCGTCTTCGGCCCGGAAGAAGCCTACGGCGGCGCCACCGTGCCAGAAGGCGCGCCCCTGCTGCCCGGAACCCATTACGGCGTTTTCAAACAATGCAACGAGGGAAATGCCCGCATCTACTTCCAGAACGACGGCATCTCCAGCGTGGGCATCCGCCCCTGGGCCGTCTACGGCGCGGGGCGCGACCAAGGAATCTCCTCCGGCCCGACCAAAGCCATCAAAGCCGCGGTGGTCGGCCGGCCGTATACGATTCGTTTCACCGGCAGCGTGGACTTGCAGTACGTGCGGGACACCTCTCGCATTTTTATTCGCTGCGCGGAAGCAGCGATTTCCGGGGCAAAAGTTTACACGCCCCGCGGCAGCGTGATCCACGTGCAGGAGTTCCTCGCAACCTTGGAGCAAATTCTGCCACAGGCCCACACACTCATTAAAGCCGAAGGAAAACCTCTGCCCATCGCCGCCGACCTCGACGACAGCGCGCTGCAACACGATCTGGGCTGCGTCCCGCGCACACCGCTCGAAGAGGGAATTCGCGAAACGGCTGCCATCTTCGAGGGCCTCAGACGCGCGGGAAGGCTCAATACCGAGGATCTGGAAATTTAGCGGCGTTCCAACGTAATCTCCCAATTTGTGGCGCCTACGTTTTGCGCGGCCCGAAAGACAGTCTTTCGTAGAAAGGTTAGGCAAGACAAGCAGGAGGTTCACAACCTACTGAGAATGATAGACTACGGTTCGACTATTCAAAGAGCTGGGCTTGGTGACTGAATCCTGGTTTTGAAGTGGTTTCAGTCTCTGCAAGTCAAGGCAGAAGGTTGCGAACCAAGAGATGTAGGCTGCGGCCCTGAAGGCATCGAAGAAATACATCGTCATGCGGGCGCGTCCCGATCCTCGTTGCCCGTGATGAAAACTTCATAGTCTGCTATTTCCGAAACCGGAGCTTCACTTATGCCCACGCGGAATGCCAACGTCAACCTGGATCAGCACCCTCCGTTGTTCTCGGCCGGGAATACCCTGCCTTTTGTTCTGGTCACTGCGCTGTTTTTGTTTTGGGGTATTCCCAGCAACATGAATGACATCCTGATTAAGCAGTTCATCAAATCGTTCGAGATCACGCGTTTAAAGGCGGGCTTGATCCAGTCAGCTTTCTACATGGGATATTTCCTTCTGGCGATCCCTGCCGCGCTCGTGATGCGAAGATTTGGATACAAGACCGGGCTGGTGATTGGCTTGTTCCTTTACAGCGCCGGCACCTTTCTCTTCTGGCCGGCCGCGATCGTTCGACAGTATGGATTTTTCCTTTTCGCCCTGTTTGTCATCGCCAGCGGCGCGTCTTTCCTCGAAACGGGGGCGAACTCCTTCATCGCCTTGCTGGGCGACCCCAGAACATCGGAGCGGCGGCTCAATTTTTCGCAAGCCTTTAACCCCGTCGGAGCCGTTACGGGTGTCTTGGTGGGGACGATTTTCATCTTCTCCGGGGTCGAACTGAACCAGCAGCAAGTTGCTTCCCTCAAAGCTGGCGGCACCTACGAGGCGTACCTGCGGAGCGAGACTCTCCGCGTTGTCACCCCCTACCTCGTTCTGGGGACGATCATTTTCATCTGGGCGATTCTGATCCTGAAAACCAAATTCCCCAAGGTCGCGGAAGAAGCGGAACCCGCCACCAGCCGCCAGGACGGCAAAGCCAGTGACCTCATTCATTACCCGCACTTTGTATACGGAGTCGTCGCGCAGTTTCTGTACGTGGGAGCTCAGGTCGGAACCTGGAGTTACTACATCCAATACATCCAGGACTACACCCATCAGCCGGAGAAAATCGCCGGCTATTTCCTCACCGGGACTCTCGTGGCGTTCGGCGTGGGAAGGTTCAGCGCCACCTACCTGATGAAGTTCATCCCACCAACGCGCCTCATGGGGGCTTACGGCATCATTAACGTGGCGCTGGTGGGGATCGCAGTTTTGTTTCCCGGTTGGGTCGGAGTTGGGGCGGTGTTCATGACCAGCTTCTTCATGTCGCTGATGTTCCCCACGATATTTGCGCTGGGCATCAAGGAACTGGGCCCCAACACCAAGGTAGGCGGCTCCATCATCATTATGTCCATCATTGGTGGAGCGATCGCCCCGCTTGCCATGGCCTTCATTTTCAAGCGCGTGCACAGCATGGCCATTGCCATGCTCGTACCTCTGGCTTGCTACACCTTCATTACGTACTACGCCTTTTATGGATCAAGAGTGAGAGTCCCTGCGCGGGCACGCATCGCGCGGATCGAGGAATGGGGCCTGCGTAGGTGAGCAGTGGGATCCGGTCTTGCAGATCCCACCCCCAATTAAGCAGGGTACTTGCCGGGAGATTTGAACCCGTGCTATCGGAGGGAGCCCGTGGCAGGAAGGGGACGCTACAGGGTAAGCAGGGATCTGCTGGAGTAGCAAGCCTGCCAGGCATCGGCTGGTTTTGCATCTACTCTCCTGAATCAGAAGTTCGTTGATGAAGTCAGCCCGCGTAGCGGGCGAAAGAACGTAGCCCACGGCGTAAGCCGTGGGTAAGGGAACCCTCCCTCACCCCCGTCCCCTCTCCCGCCCGCGCGGGAGAGGGGTGTCCCGACAAAGGAGGGGCGGGGTGAGGGCTCTCTCCCCCAGGGCTGGCGCCCGCGCACGGCGGGTCAAAAGAGACCCTGGGCTACGATCTTGCGCCCCTGACGGGGCTGCGGAACGGTCGCCCGCAAGGCGAAGGCTTTATCAGCGAACTTCTGACTCAGGACACTAAGCTCTCAAAAGGAAAAGAGGTCGTCATGGAACTCAGAGAACTCCAGGAAGTCGCTATCGTCATCCGGCCCGAGAAAGACAACCTAGCTGTTGTGACGGTGGATGTGATCGAGAAAGGCACCCGCCTGAAATACGCCGGCCAAGTCATGACGGTTTCTGGCCGTGCCCTGCGTGGCCAGAGCTTCGCAATCAAACCGATTCGCCGTGGCCAGCCTTACATCACACTGGGCGATCCCATTGGGCTCGCTTCGCGCTCCGTCCAGCCTGGCGAGCCGATCGACGCCAGCAACCTGCATTCCCGTCTGCCCCGCCTCGCGGTCAGATACTGTGACAACCCCACGCCGACGCGACTCGATCCAAGACTCGCTTCCTTGACGTTTGACGGCTTCGTTAGGCCGGACGGCACGGTGGGCGCCCGGAACCTGGTAGGCATCGTAACCTCGGGGATGTGTTCCTCCAGCGAAGTCCGCGAAATTGCCACGCGCGCCAGTCGCGAAATCTATTCTCGTCAGAAGTTCCCCAATGTGGATGGCGTCGTCCCCCTCGTTCACGAATCCGGCTGCGGAATGCCCGATGGCCAGGCCGTCACAATTCTGAACCAGTTGCTCGCGAATACCCTGCGCCATCCCAACCTGGGCGCGGCCGTTTACATCGACCTGGGTTGCGGCAAGACCTGCGTGGAGTGCTCCGTCCCGGCATTCCAGGATTCCGTTGCCGATTACAACCGGCGCGTCGTGAATTTGACCATCCAGCAATTGGGGGGCAGCGAGAAGACCGTCGAACGTGGCCTGGAAACCGTCGAGAAGCTGCTTCATTACGCCAATCAGTTTCAGCGCCAGCCGGTTTCCATTTCGAAACTGATCGTCGGGACCGAGTGTGGTGGGTCGGACCGCTGGTCCGGCGTCACCGCCAATCCCGCGGTGGGCGTGGCGGCAGACCTGTTTGTGAAAGCCGGCGCCGCTGTCTTCCTTCCGGAAATCCCGGAGTTACAGGGGGCCGCCATGGTTGATCTCGTCAAGCGCGCCCGCACGCGAACGGTTGGCCGCAAGTTAATGAATGCGCTCAGGCGTTATGAGGCCTACGTCCGGAAATTTGGCGACTACTTCCGCGATAATCCTTCCCCGGGCAACATCAAGGGTGGGCTCTATAACATTTATCTGAAGTCCAGCGGCGTCAAAGCCAAGGGCGGAACTTCCATTGTCGAAGATTTGGTTGAGTACGGCGAGTGGCTGGGCGATCGCAAGGGTCTCTATGTGCTCTACACGCCCGGCTACGATCAGATTTGCACTCCCGCCCTCTTCCTCAGCGGAGCGCAGGTGGTGCTGTTCACGACGGGGCGCGGAACCGGCATCGGCTGTGCTCTGGGCCCGGTCATGAAGATCGGCACCAATCCCCAGCTTGCCCGTTCATACGCCGATCTTGATGTCAACGCCGGCACAATCTTGGAGCGTGAGGAAACAACCGAAGAGGTCGGCCGCAGGATTTTCCAGGAAACGTTGGACGTGGCCTCCGGCCGCAAATTGACCCGCGCCGAACAAACCGGTTTTCATCACGAGTTCAAAATCTGGGAATCGCTCTGGCCGGCGCTTTGATCAAAGTGCGCCCCGATTCTGCGGGTTCAATCTCCTCTAGCAGGTTGCGGAACAACGTGTAGCGGCGACTTCACGTCGCCATGCTGGCGATGAAAACACAGGACATGTGGCGATGTGAAATCGCCGCTACCTCGTCGGGGGCGAGTTTTTCCGCAACCTGCTAGCGGCCGATAACCGTGGGGGTGTATCATTGAACCGATGGAAGGAATATTGGTTCTCATTCTGTTCTTGATCCTCTGGTTTTTCGTCCTCCCGCGCATCCCTGGGATCTCTCGCTTTACCTGAGCGCGGCGGTCCGCTTCCCCGTCGGGGGACAAAGAGCCAACAAGCTGCACGACTAAACCCAAGGATTAACCTTACTCATCCATGCCCATCTTTGAATATGTTTGTCCGAAGTGCGGCCACGTTTTCGAGAAGTTGATGCTGAGCAGGAACCAACAGACGCCTCCCTGCCCCAAATGCGGCTCCACTCAAGCTGAGCAGAAGTATTCGACTTTCGCGACGGCCAGTGCAGCGCCCGGGTCGAGCCGTGCTGCGTGCGCGGGGACAGGCGGTTGACGACTGTAAAGCGAAGCCGACGGCTTCTGTCGAAGCACCTCAGGCGCGTTCCCGCTCGCGCCGCTGCGCCCAGGTTGCTGGTAGTGGTGGGGAAGGGCGGGGTTTTAACCCCGCCGTTAGATGACCTTCCTAATTATTCCCGTGTCTCGCGCCCCGCGCAGCCTGTCGGAACGAGCTGCGCGGGGCGCGAGACGAACAAAGAGTTAGAAGCCACTTTTTCGGCCGGGTTAAAACCCCGCCCTTCCGGCCGCCCGACGAGAAACGGTAGGTCGTGGTAAGAAATCCGGGCTAATCGGATTCCTCAACCCGGACGGCGGCTTGGTTGAAGTCCTCAGGCGGATGCTTGTGACGTTTCACTACATAGTTCTCGAATGCCTCGGTCAGTGCGCGTTCGTAGACGGCTCAGTCGTAATAGTTTGAACTCGACGTTACGGACAGCGCCGACGAGTGGTCAGTTGTCGGACACGGAGCAGCAGTCCGGGCCGGAGTTCCCAACTTCCGGATTGGCGACGATCCAGGAGTTGATCGGTTCGGTCGACACTACGGCGTTGGTCGCGATCAATCCAAGCGAGTGCTATGCCACCACAAACTTCCTCGAACCGGACTTCGCGACAGGAATCGGACCAGTGACCACGAACGAGCTTACAGCAGCGGCGGGTGAAAACCGGTGGACGCTTGATCAAGCACGCCCGCTATTATTGGCTGCTTTTGGCAGACAGCCATCTGACGAAGCGGCTCTTCGCAAGCTTGCTTTCCAGAATTGCGGGACTACCATCCCCAGCGGGACAGGCAAGCCGTGGGTCCGAGCAGGTTTGGGGGGACGCAGGAGGCAGGGAAGGAAAAGTATTTCAGGAATGGGCCGGAAAAGCGGCAGTTTTGGGCTTTATGATTTTCCCGCGGCCGCCGAAGAGGCTCTGCACTCAAAAAACCTCCCGGAGAATTGCCTACTGAGGCGGGCAGGTGTACATTATCCGTCGGCTGGGAAGTCAAAACGGAAATTCGTATTGACATCATCCCGCAAGCGAACGCTGTGAGCTCTCTCCAAACGGAAGGGATGGCAGCGTTAATTCGGGGACACCGCCCACTAATGCGGTGGTCGGGAGGACTCCAGCATGCTGTTGTTCTTACGCAAGGTGCTCGGGCTGGCCGCTCTCGCGTGGCTCTCGTTGTGCCTCCGCTCTCTGATCACCTTCTACGTTAACCCCACGGCTGCAGGGATAGCCTTTTTGGATATGGTCTTTACCAGCTACGTGGGGATCCCTGCGGGCATCATTTGGACCGTGCTGAAGGTCATCAGCGTGCTCAACGCACCTCGCGTGGAGGGACCCGTCGCGCCCGTAGCAGGAAATCTCCCCAGTCAAGTCTCGACTGGCGGCGCTATCCGACCTGAGACGCCTGCCGTAGTGCCCGAGGCCAAGCGCACTGGACCTGCAAGTTCCACCTTCCCTCCTGGGCCGGACGTTTATACGTACTCGGCACGGGGGATGCCGATGTGCCCGGAGTGCGGGCAGCGCCCCGCGATCTTCTACTGCTCAACCCATCATAGTGCGGCCTGCCTCGGATGCGTGGTAAGGCACGATAACCCGAGGGAGTGTGTTTACGTACCCGCATTTCGCGCACCGAAGCCCACCGCCGGGCAGGGGAAAACGTCGGGACCGGCCAAGTCGACGAGCGAAGGCAGCCCGGAGCCGTGTTCGGTATCTCTTGAGGGCGCGGCGCCGCGCGCCAGGAAACGGAGGATTCGGAGCAATGCCCGCACGGCACTTAGGACTGAATGAACCGGACTTGCGTGCACTGGCTGACTATTTGAATTCTTGGGCTGGAATCAGCAAGTAGCGCAGAGGCTCGTTGTCCAGAGACTCTGCGGCTCGTCGTTCGTTGGACGCGATCCCCGATCACCGATGATGACCTCCAGGGAAACTGGATTACCACGTCAGGTGTCAGAGTGTGTTTATTATACATTGCATGCGCATCATATGAAGAACCGCAGAGTGTGAAAGGCACACACTCTGCGTTACCTGCTCCGGACGCCACTGCGCCATCTGGCAGCCAGGTGTGCGCCTTCCGTGTCGTGAAGTGTGCAGGAACGCGTAGTGCGGGAAATCCGCACGCTACGTGTGATGTGGCGGGGGCTGGAAACGGGGCTCTCTTACGGGTCACCGCGCCGGTCCTCGACCCTACCAGCTTGACGTACGTTCTGAGTTTGACTCGACAAGGCAGCCGGCGTATGATTTTGCGGACAGGTAAAGTTGAAATCGGAAATTCCGGTTTGACGGAATTCGGGACACCCTCAGAGGCGCGGGAGGAGAAATGAAAACGTTGGAATCTTCTGACGCTGGAAGAAGTTTCGGCGGCCTTGTGGTCGCTGTGCTCCTTCTTGTGGTGGTTATTGGAGGGGCAATTTACTATTTTTATTCGCGGAGTCCGTCTCTCCAAAGCGCGTTCCGATCCGTCAAAGAATCATCGCAGGATACTGCTACTACCTCCAAGGTGCGCACTGCCTTGCTTTTGTCAAAGCACGTATCCGCCTTTGACATTAAGGTGGATACGAGCCGAGGAGAAGTCACCTTGACCGGTCAAGTACCCTCGGAAGAAATCAAATCCGTCGCTGGGGCGATTGCCCAGGACACGTCGGGCGCAAAACAAGTCCATAACGAACTGACCGTCAACCCTGCCGTGGAGCGGAATCCGGAAATGGAACGGCTCGCTGCCCGCATTGCCGATCTGGAGATCACAACCATCATCAATGATGGTCTTCTGAAAAGCACGGAACTAAGAGATCAACGCATTGAGGCACAGGTCAACAAATGCGTGGTTGCTTTGAACGGAACGGTGGAAACACCGAATCAGAAACACGCGGCGGAGCAAATCGCTTGGCAGGCTCCGGGCGTCCAAGGAGTTACCAATAATCTTGCCGTAACCAATGCCCAGGCGACGCCGGAGAGTGCGGATGAGAAACTTGCCCGGCGGGTGGAGTTTGAATTGTATTCTACTAAGGCAGTTTCCTTAAGAACGATGCAAATACATGCTGAGAACGGTACAGTCACTCTCACCGGCAGTGTTGCCTCCCGCGCAGAAAAACTGCTTGCGGAAAAGATAGCTCAGGCGGTTGAAGGTGTTCGAAAAGTCGTAAACAATCTGGCTGCGCCACCCGAGATCGAGCCGTAATACGCAGGCGCCGCTAGCAGGAAATGTCACTTTGTAAGGTTGATGGAGTTGATCGCTGTTTTGGCGGCGATCTTGGGAGTCATGTGCCTGCTAGAAACTCCGTCCGGATTGAAATCATTGATGTTGGTTCGCTCCCGCTGCTAAGCTTCCCGCTCCCATGTTTACCCGATTCTTTTCCTTCCTGGGCACTCTCCGCTCCCGCTTCCAAACCCAGGCGGCCTTGCAGTTGAAGATTCTTGCCCTACGCCACCCGATAAACGGCGCTCGAGGAAATAGCTCCTCGGTAGTCGCCTCATGCTTATCCGGTTGTTTCAGCAAGCCCCAATATGTTGGGGTCAGTCTTGGCCGGGCGGCTTGGAACGGTCCGCCTGGTTCGCATCTCCTTATAGGTCGTGGACTTGTGCTTGGTCCCGAGTCCCAGCAGGGTTTGGAACGCCGCCATAGGTTGC